>Ga0307512_10004958_pt1 | contig 14189 bp, 12 predicted proteins | sample 14_EM_MG_FD_200267 | JGI IMG/M metagenome (GOLD analysis project Ga0307512, IMG submission 200267) | Populus trichocarpa ectomycorrhiza microbial communities from riparian zone in the Pacific Northwest, United States - 14_EM | ecosystem: Host-associated > Plants > Roots > Unclassified | place... | reverse complement strand
ACACCACCCGGCTGAACGGCCCGCTGCCGACCGGACGGCTGCTCGAGGAACTGCTGCTCGCCGCGTGCCTGCGCCACGAACTGCGGACCGCGCGGCGGCTGCTGAGCGGCTGGGCCACCTGGTTCGGCACGCTCGCCGCCGACTCCCAGGGGTCCGCGACGGTCGACAACGTGCTGGTGGACGGCGACGCCTACGCGCTGCTGGACCCGAGCCGGCTCGGCACCTCTCCCGGGCCGGCGACGGCGTTGCGCCGGTTCGCCGAAACGCTGCTGGCCGGCGGATACGCACACCCATGGGCGTCGGCAACCAATGTGGACAGTCTGACCACGGTGCTGGCGGGCGCGGCCGGCGTGCAGCACGTTCCGGCCGTCGAGTCCGCGCCCGTGCCGATCCCGGACTCGCAGCGTGAGCACGAGGAACAGCTGCGGATGCTGCGCGAGCAGTTGGCCGACGCGACCACCCGGGCCGCCTGGTTCGAGGCGGAGCTGTCCGGCCGCGACTCCGAGCTGCGCCGCGCCCGGCTGCAGATCAAGGCGTTCAGCGGCAAGTTCAGCTACCGGGTGGCCAAGCTCGGTGCGGTAAGTGCCCGGAAAGCCCGGAACGCGCTGCGGCGTGTAGGAAAGGAAAGTTGATGCGTACGCTCGGCGTTGTGCAGGCCCGGATGGGCTCCACCCGGCTGCCCGGGAAGGTGTTGCGCCAGCTGGCCGGCCGCACGGTGCTGGAACGCGTGGTCCGTGCGGCCCGCGACAGCAACGTGCTCGACGAACTGGTCGTCGCCACCACCGAGGAGCCCGTGGACGACGCGATCGTCGCCGAGTGCGCGGCGATCGGCGTGCCGGTGCACCGCGGGCCGGTCGACGACGTGCTGACCCGGTTTCTCGGGGTGCTGGACAGCCACGACTCGGACACCGTGCTGCGGTTCACCGCGGACTGCCCGCTGCTCGACCCCGAGCTGATCGCGCTGGCCGCGAAGGTGTTCGCCGCGGCGCCGTACGTCGACTATCTGAGCACCTCGATCGCCCGTACGCTGCCCCGCGGCCTGGACGTCGAGGTGGTCCGGACGGACGTGCTGCGCAGCATCGACAAGCTCGCCACCGAGCATCACCGTACGCATGTGACCTCGTACATCTACTCGCATCCCGAGGACTTCACCGTGCTCGGGCTGACCATGCAGCCGGACCTGTCGCACCTGCGGCTGACCCTGGACACGCCGGACGACTGGCGGCTGATCGAGGCGATCATCGAGCACTTCGGCGACGTCTCCGTGCCGGTACGGACGCTGACCGACTGGCTGGCGCACCGGCCGGAGCTGACCGTGCTGAACGCTCACGTCGAGCAGAAGGCGCTCATCCAGGCGTGACGACCGTGGGAATCCGCTGCGACGCCGGCCCCCGGACCGGCGTCGGGCACCTCGTGCGCTGCGTGGCCCTCGCCGAGGAGCTGACCGCGCGCGGGGTGTCGGTGCATTTCCTCAGCGACCTCGGCGGCCTGGCCTGGGCCGAGCGGCAGCTGGTCGAGCGCGGTCTGTCGTGGCATCCGGCGCCCTACGATCCGGTCGGTCTGGTCGCGGCTGCGGAGCGGCTCGCGCTCGACGCGGTCGTGCTCGACTCGTATCTACTTTCCGGCGAGCACGGGAAGGCGGTGCGGGCCAGCGGGCGGACCGTACTGGCCATTGTGGATGAGTCGGTGCGTGGACAGATCGCGGACGTCTACGTGGATCAGAACCTGGACGCCGAGTTGCTCGATCCGGCCCTGCCGGCCGGGGCCGTTCGACTTGCGGGGCTTGATTATTCGTTGCTGCGTCGCGCCGTGCGGGCGGTTCGCCCCACTGCGCCACGGGACAGCGTTACGCGTACGCCCAAAGTTGTTGCTTTTTTCGGCGGCACCGACGCCTACCGTGCGGCGCCGGTCCTAGCGCAACTGCTGATCACGACGCGGGCCGGCTTCGACGCGACCGTGGTGGCCGCCGACGACGGCCTGCGCGCGGCCCTGCTCGCGCTGGTCCCGGCCGAGGGACAGCGGCTGGAGATCATCGACCCGACGGACCACCTGCCCAAGCTGCTCGCGGACGCCGACCTGGTGGTGAGCGCGAGCGGGACGTCGACGTGGGAGTTGCTCTGTCTGGGACTCCCGGCCGCGCTGGTCTGGGTGGTGGACAACCAGATCCCGGGCTACGAGCGCACGATTTCCCGCGGGCTCGCGGCCGGGCTGGGACATCTGAGCGACCTGCCGTCGTCCGCCGCGGTCACGGTCTTGCGCGAGTTGCTCACCGACCCGGCCGCCCGCACCGCGCTGGCGGCGCGCGGATGGTCCGCAGTCGACGGCCGCGGCGTCGAACGCGTCGCGGACGCGCTGCTCGCCCGTCTCTAGCCCGGCGGGCGGCGGCGCCCGCCGCTAGCCGCCGGGCTTGACCAGGCCGGTCTCGTAGCCGAAGACCACGGCCTGGACCCGGTCGCGTAGCCCCAGCTTCTGCAGGATCCGGCTGACGTGCGTCTTGGTGGTCTGCTCGGCGATGAACAGTGCCGCGGCGATCTCGGCGTTCGACTTGCCGAGCGCGAGCAGGCGCAACACTTCGCGTTCGCGATCGGTGAGCCCGTTCAGTGCGGTGCTGCCGGCCGACCGCCGCGGCCTCGCCTCGACGAAGCTCTCGATCAGCCGGCGGGTGATGCTCGGCGCGAGCAGCGCCTCGCCGCCGGCCACCACGCGCACGGCCCGCAGCAGGTCCTCGGGCTCGCTGTCCTTGAGCAGGAAGCCGCTCGCGCCGGCCCGCAGCGCCGAATAGACGTAGTCGTCCAGGTCGAACGTGGTGAGCATGAGCACCCGCGGCAGGTGCCCCTCGGTGCGTTCCGGCCCGAGCAGCGCCGTCGTCGCGGCCAGCCCGTCGAGCACCGGCATCCGGACGTCCATCAGCACCACATCGGGGCGCAGGCTGCGGCAACGGTCAACGCCGACCCGCCCGTTCTCCGCCTCGCCGACGACGGTGATGTCGTCCTGCGACTCGAGAATCGCGCGGATGCCCACCCGGATCATCGACTGGTCGTCCACGATCAGCGTGCGGATCACTCGTCGCCCCCGATCGGCAGCCGCGCCACGACCCGATAGCCGCCCTCGTCGCGCGGCCCGGTCGCCAGCGACCCGCCGACCAGCCGAACCCGCTCGCGCATGCCGGGCAGTCCGTGGCTGACCCGCCCGGGCCCCTCCATGGGCTGGGCCGGCTGCGCCGCGGCATCGTTCAGCACCGACAAAACAAGATCCAAACCTGCAAGCTCCAAACATATTCGCGTACGGGCACCAGGCGCATGCCGGATCACATTGCTGAGCGACTCCTGGACGATCCGGTAGGCCGCCAGCGCGACACTCTCCGGCAGCACGGCGGCCCGCACGGCCTCGGCCTCGTTCAATTCGACCGGCACCCCGGCGCGCCGGGCCGACTCGACCAACTCCGGCAGCCGGTCCAGATCGGGCACCGGGGCCAGCTCCGCGTCCGCGCTCTCGTCCCGCAGCACGGCCAGCAACTGCCGCATCTCGCGCATCGTCGACCGCGCGCCGGCCGCGATCCGCACGAACTCCGCCTTCGCCTCCGGGTCCAGATTCTTGATCCGGTACGACGCCGAGGTCGCCTGCATGTGGATCACCGACATGCTGTGCGCCACGACATCGTGCAGCTCACGGGCGATCCGGGTGCGTTCCTCGGCGACCGCCCGCTGGCTCTGCTCGGCCTCGACATCGCGGCGGGCGTCGGCCAGCTGGCGGCGGATCGCCGTCCAATGCCGCGCCCCCAGCACGGCGATGAGCACGAACGCCGCGTTCGCGGGATAGACGATCAGCATCGGCACGGCGTCGGCGATCGACCGGCCGCGCGGGTCGAGCAGCACCGCCAGGATCAGCAGCAGGGCGCTCGCCCACCAGGTCGTCAGGGCCACCCGCCAGTTGGTGCGGGCCGCGATCAGCCCGATGTGCGCGATCAGCGTGATCATGCCGGGCACCGTGAGCGGCCAGGTCGACCACGAGTCGGGCGGGATGGCCACGGCGAACAAGGCCACGGACAGGAACTGCAGCGCGGTCGCAGCGGTCGGCCGGATCAGGATCAGCACCAGCGCGGCGCTCTGCCCGGTCGCCGCCAGGAACGCGACCAGCAGCGGCACGTCGAACGCCGGCGTGGCGAGCGCCAAGTTGACGATCAGCAGCACGAACGCGAGCGCGCCGGTGACCAGCCACCACAGCGAGCCGGCGGGCACCGGCTGGCCGTGCTGCTCATCCCATCGCAGGCGCGCCGTCACGCCGCGACAGTACCGAGACCGGCCCAGCCCCGGCGTCCAACTCGAGAGGTATCCGACCCCCTACCCGGGAGTGACCCGGACCAGCACCGGAGATCGATGACCCGGCCGGTGCCCCGCGCCCACGCTCCAGCCATGGATCTGCTGACGATGATCGACCCGCTCATGACATCGCCACTGCTCTACCCGTTGCTATCCGGCCTGAGCACGCTGGACGGCGTGTTCCCGATGATCCCATCCGAGGCGGCGGTGCTGGCGTCCGGCGTCTTCGCGCACGCCGGGGTGCCGAGCCTGGTGCTGGTCATCGTGGCCACGGCGCTCGGGGTCTTCGCCGGCGACCACCTCGCCTACGGCCTGAGCCGGAGCGTTTTCGGCCCCCGGCTGATCGGCCGCTCCCGGCGGCTCAGCCGGGCTGTCGACGCGGCCGGCCGCCAGCTCGGCCGGAACGGCAGCCTGCTGATCGTCACGTCCCGCTTCCTGCCGGGCGGCCGGGTGACGATGAACGCGGCCTGCGGGACCGCCGGGCTCCCGCTGTCCCGGTTCACCCCGGCCTCGGCGATCGCGGCGCTCGCCTGGGCGACGTACACGGCGGGGCTCGGCTTTCTGGGCGGCGCGGCGTTCGTCGCGAACCCGGTGCTCGGCCTGGCGGTCGGGATCGGCTTGTCGTTCGCGGTCGGCGGCGCGGTGGAGCTGGCCCGGCGGGTTGTCGCCCGCCGCCGGGGCCGGTCTGCTCACTCCGGGCGGCAGTCGGCCAGGAGGACCGTCAGCTCGTCAGCCACTCGGGCCACCCAGGTTGTTAAGCAGTTCGTCCAGGTCCACCGCGCGCGGCGGCTCCGGGTTGACCTCGAGCAGCAGCCCGAGGGCCCGGGTGACCTTGATGACGAGGCCGAACTCCGCGGTTGCCTTGCCGTTCTCGAAGTCCAGCAGCCAGCGCCGGCTGACTCCGGCGCGCTCGGCGATCTGCGCCTGGGTCAAGCCCGCGCGCCGCCGCTCGTCGCGCAGATACAGACCCAGGTCACGGGGGCTGTCGACGCGCACTACCCCACCTCCGATGCGAACGTACGTGCACATCCTATCGAATGTGCACGTACCTGCACATGCCCTTCGCGGCCGTCGGCCGCGATCGGGGGGTGAAAACGCCTCAGCGGCTCGCGGCGGCGTGCCGAACAGACGAGCGGACCACTCCGGTCCCGGTCACGGACGACCTTCACCGCAACGCCTGCTGGAGGTTTTCGTGCCCACCGTGCTCATCGCCGACGACGACGCCGACCATCGGGAGTTACTCACCCTCGCGCTGCGCCGGTTCGGGCATGACGTCCTCGAGGCGGCCGACGTGCGGTCGGCGCAGCGGCACATCGACCGGGGTGGGATCGACGCCGTGCTGCTCGATGTCCGGATGCCCGGCGAGTCGGGGATCGAGTTCTGCCGGCGGCTGCGCGACGACCCGGCCACCGCGACGCTGCCGATCATGCTGGTCAGCGCGGACGTGAACGATCAGCGGATCGCCGCGGCCCGGACGGCCGGCGCCGACGACTACCTGACCAAGCCGTTCCATCGGACCGAACTCGCCGCCCGGCTGGACAACATGCTGCTGCGGCGGGACACGCCGGCGGCCCGGTCGGCTGCGGCGGCCAACGCGGCCATGCTGGCCGCCCGGGGCACGCTCGCTGCGCCGGTCGCCGCGGCGGCACCGGCTCGGGCGGCGCGCCGGATCGCTTGAGTCAACCCCGTCCGCGGTGCCTGTGGATATCGCCGGCGCTTGTCCACACCGTTGACTGACGGATGCCGCGACCCCCAGCGCCACGCGTAGGGTCGGGCACATGGATCTCGGGCTCGCGGGCAAAGCAGCAGTCGTGACCGGCGCCAGCAGGGGCATCGGCCTCGCGGTCGTGCGGGCGTTGGTGGGCGAGGGCGTCGAGGTGACGGCGGGGGCGCGGCACTTCGACGCGCTGCCGACGGGGGTCCGCGAGTTCGGCGTCGACCTGAGCACGCCCGACGGGCCGGGGTCGCTGATCGAGGACGCGGTCGCGGCGTACGGAAAGCTGGATCTGCTGATCAACAACGTCGGCGCCGCGCATCCCCGGCCCGGCGGGTTCCTGTCGATCACCGACGACGACTGGCTCTCGACGCTGACGCTCGACCTGCTGGCCACCGTGCGGGCGACCCGGGCCGCGCTGCCGCACCTGCTGGCCAGCCGGGGCACGATCGTGACCGTGGTCTCGGTCAATGCCGTGCTGCCCGATCCGCTGGTGATGGACTACAGCGCGGCCAAGGCGGCGCTGGCCAGCTTCTGCAAGAGCCTCTCCAAGGAGGTCGGGCCGCGCGGCGTGCGGGTCAACACGATCAGTCCCGGGCCGGTCGCCACCGACCTGTGGTTGGGCAAGGACGGCGTCGCGCAGACGGTCGGCACGGCCGTGGGGCTCACCCCCGAGGAGATCCAGAAGAGGGCCGCCGGCAGCTCGGTGACCGGCCGGTTCAGCACGCCCGACGAGGTGGCCACGCTGGTGCTGATGGCCGCCAGTGACAAGATCGGAAACGTGACGGGCACGGACTTCCTCATCGACGGCGGGCTGGTCGACACGCTGTGAGCGCGCCCGACGGCATGGTCAAGTACGGCACCAGCGCCGGCCGCTGGGTGCTGCTCGCGACCGTGCTCGGATCGAGCCTGGCGTTCATCGACTCCACTGTGGTCAACATCGCGCTGCCCAAGATCGGCCGCGACCTGGACGCGAGCGCCGCCGGCCTGCAGTGGACGGTGAACGGTTACGCGTTGAGCCTGGCGTCGCTGATCCTGCTCGGCGGCTCGCTCGGCGACCGCTACGGCCGCAAACGGGTCTTCCAGATCGGGGTGGGCTGGTTCGCCGCGGCGTCACTGCTCTGCGGCCTGGCGCCCTCGGTCGAGTTGCTGGTCGGCGCGCGGGTGCTGCAAGGCATCGGGGGCGCGCTGCTCACCCCCGGCGGGCTCGCGATCCTGGAGGCATCGTTCCAGCGCGAGGACCGCGCGCGGGCGATCGGTGCGTGGTCCGGGCTGGGCGGCATCGGCGGGGCGCTCGGCCCGTTCCTCGGCGGCTGGCTGGTCGAGGTGGCCAACTGGCGCTTCATCTTCCTGATCAACGTGCCGCTGGCCCTGCTCGTGATGGTGGTCGCGGGCCGGCACGTGCCCGAGTCCCGTAACCCCGCCGCGGCCCGGCAGCTGGACATCGCCGGTGTGCTGACCGGGGCGCTCGGGCTCGGCGGCCTGACCTACGGCTTCACGGCCTGGACGGCGCGCGGCTTCGGCAACTCGACGGTGCTGATCTCGCTGGCCATCGGCGTGCTCGGGATGGCCGGCTTCGTGCTCACCGAGCGCCGCTCGGCCCACCCGATGCTGCCGCTCGAGGTCTTCTCGTCAGCCGCCTTCTCGGCCGCCAACCTGGTCACCTTCCTGGTCTATGCGGCCAACGGCGGGGTGTTCTTCCTGGTCGTGCTCAACCTGCAGGTGGTGGCGGGCTTCAGCCCACTGGCCGGCGGCATCGCGCTGCTCCCGGTCACCGCGCTGATGCTGCTGCTGTCGGCGCGCTCGGGGGCGCTGGCCCAGCGGATCGGCCCCCGCATCCCGATGACGGTCGGCCCGCTGATCTGCGCGATCGCCCTGATCCTGATGTCCCGGATCGGCCCGAACGCGTCCTACCTGCTCGAGGTGCTGCCGTCCGTGGTCTTCCTCGGCATCGGCCTGTCGCTGCTGGTCGCGCCGTTGACGGCCACGGCGCTGGGCTCGCTGGACGACGCACACGCGGGCATCGCAAGCGGGGTGAACAACGCGGTGGCCCGGGCGGCCGGGCTGCTCTCGGTGGCGGTGCTCCCGCTCGCGGCGGGCCTGGGCAGCGGCAGCCTGACCGACCCGGCCACCCTGCAGCCGACATATCGCAACTCAATGCTGATCTGCGCGGGCCTGATGGTGGCCGGCGGCCTGCTCGCGGCGATCTTCGTGCCAACCCGCCTGCCGGCACACACACCCGAGCCCGCCCGCGCGCCCCAGGCCGCCCTCCCATCCGAAAAGCCGGCGCCGTCGATGGCTCCGACCAGGTTGGGCCCCAGCGCGCCGAGCCCGATCCGCACCTTCTGCGACCCGCTCGGGCCACCGGTCCACCCCCGCGACCGCAGCCGCGCGCGCTAATTGTTCACGCAGATGAGTCCGGCCTTCGGCGGGTCAGAGGTGTGCGGTGATCCGGCGTGCCGGGCCGTCCACTGTCATCGTTCCGCCGTACGGGAGGATCCACTGCGGGTCCGTGTGACCGAAGTCGACGCCGAAGACCGCCATCGCCCCGGGGTTGTAGTCGTTCAGTGCGCGCAGCACTGCGGCCCGTTGCCCCTCGCGGTACTTGGCCCGCTCCTCGGGTGAGCGTTCGTCTCCCAGCGCCGTGGCCTTGGCCGTGGCCACCAGGATCGCCGGGAACTGTTGGAGCAGCCCGCGCTCGCCCGCGTTGCGGAGCATCCGGAAGACCTCGTCGGCGCTCGGCATCTCCTCGGACGTCTCGAGCAGCAGGATGCAGCCGGCGTAGTCCTCGTTCGGGCGGATCCAGCGGTTCGCCGCCAGGTTCCAGTGCAGGATCTCCAGGTTGCCGCCCCAGGTCGGTGCGGTCACCACCCGGTCGCTCTGGTGCCAGATCCAGCCGGGGCTCGGGTCCATCGGCAGCGAGGACGTCAGCGCCTCGGCCGAGCGCCAGTTGATCTCCCGTTCGCTGAACTGCTCGACGGGGTGGATCTCGAGGTCGCCGGTGCGGAACAGGGCCGCCCGCAGCGAGTCGGCCGACACCGGCTGCAGGCCACCGCCGCGCGCGATGTGCATCATCGTGGAGCCGCCGTGGTAGCTCGCCACGCCCTGGCACCAGAGCCAGTTCAGCAGGTTCGTGTTGTCGGAGAAGCCGAAGAACGGCTTCGGGTCGGCGAGGAACGGCTTCGGGTCGAGGTGCGGCAGCACGGTGATCTGGTCGTCGCCGCCGATCGTGGCCAGCACGGCCCGGATCGTCGGATCCTCGTACGCGGTCATCAGGTCCGCTGCCCGGTCTTTCGCCGGCGCACCGAGCTGCCGGGTGGTCGGGTATTCGACCGGCTCCAACCCGAAATCGGCCCGCAACCGCCGCATGGCCTGCTCGTGCAGCTCTGGATAGTTGCCGGGCGCGGCATAGGCCGGCGACACGACCGCCACCCGGTCGCCAGGGGTCAACTTCGGCGGGACTCTCAACTCTGGACGCATGTCCTTAGCAAACCCCACCGCGCAACCCTTTTCGGCGCGTCTCAGATCATGCCGGTCCGCAGCGCGTAGGCCACCGCGTGCGAGCGATTGCGCAGCTTCAGCCGGTGGGTGACCCCATAGATCACATTCTTCACCGTACGTTCGGAGTAGCAGAGCTCGCCGGCGATCTCGTTGGTGTCCAGCCCGTCGGCCATCAGCCGGAGCACGTCGATCTCGCGCGGGGTGAGACCGGCCGCGTTGAGGCCCTGCGGGGTGAGCACGTCGCGCTGCAACCGCTCGATGTGCTTGAGCAACTCCCCCACCAGGTTCGGCGGCATGACCCCGCCGCCCGACGCCGCCGCCTGCACGCTGTGCGCGAGACGCTCGGCCGTGACCGCATGCCGGGGCAGGATCGCGACCACCCGGCACTCGACGGCGGTGAGCAGTTCCGTCTCGTTGATCTCGTTCGTGACCAGGACGACCGGGGCACCGATCTCGGCGACCGAGCGGCGCAGCGTGGCGACGACGTCGACGGCCAGCCGGTCGGCCGCCACGACGAGGACCTGGGCGCCGGCCCGGTCGGCGGCGCGGAGCAGCGTCAACTCCGGACGCGACTGAAGAAACCCGGCGAGACCCGCGTGGGTGAGCGCGTCCGTCGCCTGCAGGGCAACCCGAACCTGGTCCACTTGCTACCTCCGGTTGGTCGTTATGACTTGACCAGTCTCCGGAAGCGCCCTTCAGAAAATCTCCACGCCATCTTCATTCCCCAAGCGGGCTATGAAGGCGGGTCTATCGACGCCACTCATTGCCGAATCGTTTCCAGCTCTTACTGTCAAGTAGCAACAACGGTTAGTTACCACCCACGCGCGGACGCCGTGCTCGCCGAATAGCTTCGATGTACTTCGGCAGTTCCGTCGCGGCCTGCTCGAGCTGACCCGGCGCCATCTGGTCGGCGAAGACGGCGTCGACGACATCCTGGGCGATCTCGTCCGGTAGCTCCTCGACCCGCCCCGCAGGTTTTTGCAACCAGATCCGCTTGACCCGCAGCCGCGCTCGGATCAGCGCCAGCGTGCGCTCCAGCCCGGCGATGATCTGGTCCGCGCTCGCCTCGTCGAGGACCAGCCGACCCTCCGTGGCCAGCGTGAGGAAGAGTTCGCCAGCGAAGGGAGCCGCCACGTCTTTACTCATCAGCCCTCCTCGCGCCCTCGCGACCGACCTGGACAGCGCCCCGCGGTGCACCAGCGCACGAGCTAGTCCATCAAGCTCGCGTCCCGGGCGAAAGCCCATTCGGCTCGGAATGCCCTGGTCGCCCACGTTCTTTGCCCCTGGCGTCCACCGCACCTCGGCAGAGCTGAGACATACCCGGCGGCGCACGTGGCGATTGACCTGGAAACCAGGACAGCGAGAATGACTCGGGCCGAATCGGCGAACCGCCCAGGACGGCGCTATGGTAGGGCGCGCGGGGGCGCATTTTCGCCATTGCGCGAGCAGCCTAGAAATGAGTCTAGGCTCACCGGTGGGGGCCGGGGCGCAGCGAGCGATCTGCGTGTTCAACTGCCGAGGGATTGGGAGCGGTCCCGCGACGACGGAGTTGGTAAAGCGATGACGGCAGCGAACGAGGGCATCGACCTTCGCCTGCTGGGGCCCGTGCGTGCCTGGCGAGACGGAGCGGAGCTCAACCTCGGCTCGGCTCGGCGCACGGCGGTCTTCAGCGTGCTGGCCCTGCACACCAAGCATGCGGTCTCCCTTGAGCAGCTGGTCGCTGACGTCTGGGGCGAGGACGCGCCCGCCAGCGCGGCCGGCAACGTGTACACGTACGTCTCTGCCCTGCGGCAGGTCCTGGAACCGGCCCGGGGGCGATGGTCGGCCGGGCAACTGCTCGCGTCCGGCGGCGGCAGCTACTGCCTGCACGTCGACGAGCAAGACGTCGACGTGTTCCGCTTCGAAGCGCTTCGCGAGCGGAGCAAGCAGCACCGCGCCCGGGGCGACCGGGCGGCCGAGTGCGCGGCGCTTGAGGCGGCCATGCAGCTCTGGCACGGCCCGGCGCTGGCCGGGGTGCCGGGCCCGTTCGCCGAGGCGCAACGCGTGCGCCTCGCGGAGCTGCGGCTGGCGACGGTGGAACGGCATGCCGCCCTCCTCGTCGAGCTCGGCCGCCACGATGAGGCGATCGCAGCGCTGCGGGCGCTCGTGGCGCAACACCCGCTGCAGGAGAGCCTGCACGCCACGCTGATGAGCGCGCTGCACGCCAGCGGTCGCCCCAACGAAGCGCTCAGCGTGCACGACCAGCTACGCGAGGTGCTGATCCAGGAGATCGGCACCGAGCCGGGAGCCGCCCTACGCACGGTCCGCAGCCGGATCCTCGCCGAGGTCGACCCGGCGCGGAGCACCCCGGCCGCAACCGCCGACCCGGCCGCGCTGATCGGCCGCGACGCGGAGGTCGAGTTGCTCCATCGGGCGGTCGCCGAGGTGGCGACCGGCCGGGGCGCGAGCATCCGGTTCGAAGGGCCGCCGGGCATCGGCAAGTCGGCGTTGCTGCATGTGGCCCTGCCCGGCGCGCCGGCCGCCGGCTGCCGGATGGGCTGGGGCGTCGCCGACGAGCTCGCCCAGCGCATGCCGCTCGGCGTTCTGGTCGAGTGCATCGAGTCGGCCAACAGCGGCGACACCTCCCGCGGCTTGGTACGGCAGCTGCTCGACCTGGCCGCGGAGGCGCTCGACGGTTCCGGGCTGGACCCGGTCCGGCGCGCGGTCGAGCTCATCCGCGAGGCCGTCACCGAGGCGCCACTCATCCTGATCGCCGACGACCTGCAGTGGGCGGACGCCGCTTCGCTGCAGGTCTGGACGGCCTTGCACCCGGTGGCCCGGAGGCTGCCGCTGCTGCTCATCGCGGCCGCGCGCTCCGGTTCCGCCGAGATTTCGGGCGTCCCCGCGGACACGGTGATCGTGCTGCCGCCGCTGCCGCCGGTCGCGGCGACCGCCTTGATTCGGGCGATCGCCCCGCAGCAGCGCGATCCCGAGACGATCCGCCGGGTGCTCACCGAGGCCGGCGGAAATCCCTACTACCTGCGTCAGCTGGCCATGAGCCGGGCGCGCGACGCGGCCGGCGAACGCAGCGCCCTGCAGAACGAGCTGGTCACGGCGGTCGGCGCGCATCTCGCCTCGCTCCCCGAGGAGACCCGGCAGATCCTGCGGGCGGTGGCGTTCCTCGGCAATCCCTGCACGGTCGCCGACGTCGCCGATGTCACCGGCCGCCGAGCCGACGAGTTGCTCCATGTCGTCGCCCCGGCGCTGGCCGCGGGCATGCTGATCGAGTCCGGCCCGCATCTGGTCTTCCGCCACCCCGTCATGGCGTGGGTGCTGCACGAGGGCACCCCGACCGCTTTGCGGGTCATGCTGCACCGCTCGTTCGCTGAGCGAATCGCCACCGCCGGGGGCGCGCCGCAGCGGGTGGTCGCCCAACTGCTCGCGGGCCCGGTTCCGCTCGACGACGTGGCGAGCCGGTGGCTCGTGGCGCACCTGCCTGAGCTCGCCAAGCAGGCCCCGGAGGACGCCCTCATCCTGCTGCAACGCGCCTGGGCCCAGCGCACGCTGAGCGTCGAGGCTCGGATGATGTTGACGCCGTGGCTGGCCCGGTTGCTCTACCAGCAGGGGCGCAATGCGGTGGCCGAGGCGGGCTGGGTCGCGGCGCGCAGCGCCGATCTGCAGCTGGAGGCGGAGATGTTGTGGATCGCCGCCTGTTCCCACGAGCGCAGCGGTGAGGTCATAGCCGCGGCCGACATCGCGCGGTCCGTCCTCAGCGAGCGGCGCGTTCCCGCGCCCTGGCTCGACCGCTTCCGGGTGATGATGGCGCGGCTGCGGCCGGGTCTGCCCGGGGCGGCAACGATTCCGTACATGAGCCGTTCGATGCTGCTAGGCGACGAAGTCTCTGTTATCCGTTGACGGCCCGGTGGTCTCCATCGGTAACGCGATACGGAGGTGATATGTCCAGCTCCGCCGACGAACCGCTTCGAGTATCGGTCCTGGGTCCCGTCCGGGCCTGGATCGGTGACCGTGAGCTCAACCTGGGCCCGGCCCGGCAGCGTGCCCTGTTCGCCGTGCTGGCGGCCAGCGCCAACCGGCCGGTCGACCGCGATGAACTGATCGAGGCGGTGTGGGGCTCGTCGCCACCGGCCACGGCGACCGGCAGCGTGTACACGTATGTCTCCGGCCTGCGCCGGAGCCTGAGCCCGAACCGGACGGCCCTGGTCTCCGGACCGAGCGGATACGTGCTCCACCTCGACGCCGGCGCGCTGGACAGCGACCGGTTCGGCAAGCTCTGCGCCGAGGCCGGCGAGCTGCAGGAAGCGGGTGAGCTGACGCCGGCCGCCGCCCGGCTCGACGAGGCGCTGCGGCTCTGGCACGGCGACGCGTACGCGGGGTTGTCCGGCGACCGGATCGAGTTGGAACGCGCGCATCTGGATGAGCGGCGGCTCGCGGCCGTCGAACGGCGGGCCCGGATCGTCATGGAGCTCGGCGACGACGGCCTCGTCGCCGAGTTGGCCCGGCTCGTCCGCGCCTACCCGCTGCACGAGCCGTTGCACGAGTTGCTGATGCTCGCCCTGTATCGGGCCGGCCGGCCCGCCGAGGCCCTGGAGGCGTTCCGCGCGGCCCGGCACAAGCTCGTCTCCGAGCTCGGCGTCGAGCCCGGGGCGGCGCTGCGC
>Ga0307512_10004957_pt1 | contig 14194 bp, 13 predicted proteins | sample 14_EM_MG_FD_200267 | JGI IMG/M metagenome (GOLD analysis project Ga0307512, IMG submission 200267) | Populus trichocarpa ectomycorrhiza microbial communities from riparian zone in the Pacific Northwest, United States - 14_EM | ecosystem: Host-associated > Plants > Roots > Unclassified | place... | reverse complement strand
TTTTGGGGGGGGGGGGTCGCGGAGATACAGCCTTCCTGTACATCTCCGGGCTGGGGGCATTTAACAATGTGGGTTTGTTGGACACCAAAGTTGGCTATGCTGTCGTGCGGATCCCCATCTCAAATGAGAACGAAGTCGTCGGAATTTAATTGGGATAAGGTAGATGTGAGCTCGGGTAGCTTCTCGCGAATCATCTTGGTTGCCTCTTTCTCTGGGATGGGGTTGGAAGCCGATGTATTTGCCGAACTAGAAAGAAGAAGTGAGAGATTTATGGGCTGAGAACGACTTTAAGTACTGGCGCGGTGGTGGTGCAAGTCCTTGAAACAGGTAAGGGCTACAGGGATAAGGGGGGCTTAGGGCTGTGCCCTATACAAAGAGAAGGTCCTTTCCCAAAACGCTTTAGCTGTTCTCCATAAAATAACCCCCAAACTCGAGAATACTCCAAGCGTATCCCTCCACCCCCACTATCTCAAAACGCTCGGAAATCTTTGTTAGAACCTTTAGAAGGTGTAGCTTTTTGACGAACCAGGGAGAACGGTGCATTATTGCGCTAAAGATGGCCGACGGACCTGAAGAGTCATCGTCAAAAGGAACCAAACAGAGCCCGTTCTTGTCAAAAAAAACCCTAACCGCCGATTAACGACGTACAACTCACAATCCCTTGTCTCGTCCCCAGTCTCTCGTTGCCGAGAATGAGCTTGCGAATGAGGCTCTGGTGGCTGGGCACGAGACAACACAATCCCTTGCTTGTCGTTTTTCGAGCCGCTCTATTTGCCTGGTGATCTAGTTCTCTTAGACAGAACATCTGGGCAAATTACTATTTTCGTGTCGGTTCTTTTGTACGACACGCTAACCATTCCCACTTCCACTTACCAGTTCATCTTTTCTTCTTCTCTCGTCCTTCCGCAAAGCCAGCATACTCCCACCCAACCGCCCTCTGCCAGAAATCACACCGATCATGCCTCGACTCCGGATGATCCATAGCCTGAAATGCCAGCCCCATATCCCTACCTTAATAAATTGTGCCACCGCTGCGGGAGGGACCTTCACCGTCATTGGAATCAAGTCCTTCTGTCTATACATCTTCGGATTTCCCACCCTCACAAAACTCGTCAAAGGTTCTGGGAACCCATTGCCAAGTTCTTAGTAACAAAGACAAGATTACGGCCATCGATGAATAAATATTGACGATAGAACGTGTAGGGGACGTTGCTACCGTGGAGTTTCGGGAGCACCGAGAACCAAATACCCATATACTCTCCCTATATACGCATTGCGAAGTACCATGTGTTGCAGTTGATGATCCAGTCGCCGATGACAGCCGAGATACACTTAAGGTTTGCCGTGCTTGATGACGATGGGGGACTGGAGGGGGAGGGAAGGAGGTTTTGAGTAAGGTTAGTTGAGAACTTGGACGTTGGCCACGGTCATAGTAGGGAAGTTTGTAACGAGCAACTCATCGACTTGGGAGTTGGAGAGTTTCGAGGAGTCGACGAAGAGGTCTCCCTCCTTGCTTGTATCACTAAAGAACACAGTGACGTTCTTCTAGGAGCTCCCCTTCGCCAACTCGGCGTCGGGAAGAGGTCGAGGTTAAATGTGTTGTCGACTGCTTGCCCCATCCAAAAGTTCCATACTGGACCAAATTTACACCTTTCATATTCGCCGTCTGCAGCTCCTCTGTCGTCTTTTGTACGCAGACACGCCAGCCCGTCGCCGGGCAACCTGCGGCCGTCTTAAAAGAGTCGTACTCGGCCGCATGGTGCATTACATTGTATTTGGGTTCGAAAGCAAGAGATTGAAGGATTTCACGCTGAAACATATGGCCCAGGGTTTCTCTGTTGCGGAAGAGTTGGTGCAGGATTGGTCCTGCGCCGCCTAAGGTAGGGTGTGTGAATATAAAGCGGGAGGGGATCGACGAAATTGTGGCCGTTACCGCCGAATTACTTTCATCCATGTTGTCCTGGATTCATATAAGGGCGGCACGTTGATCATGGAGGCTAGTATGATCACGAGAAATCACGCACACATAGCTTGGTACATGCATCTTAGCCTTCGGAGAGTCAATCCTGAATTAAGTCACTTCGCGCCAGTCAACTTTGAACGTTGTTCATAAACCGTTTCTATGCTCACTACAGTCTCATGACTGATCATGGACATTTCTCTAAGCCTTTTCTGCTCTTTACCTTACCGCACTTATGGGTGACATAATGTGATGATAGTGATTCAGTACAGACCACCATCCTGTATCCGTGCACCTCGCCGACTAAACCGCTTCCGGAACGCATAGCTAAGCACCCCGGCCCAAAGCACCGAGACTAGCGCCCTGGTAAGTTTCGGAGTGTATCTTTTAAGTTCAAGGCTACGCCCTGGTACGCAGAAATTAACGGGAAAGAATAACTAAGACGGCGATATCCGCATCTACATCTTTGTGATGCCGTAAAATATTTAGGCAGGAGGCAGTTGGCGGTTTGCTCGACCCGGGCCGGGAACATGGCCTTCACGACCTACAAAACCTTATCCGCGAGGATTCGGCACGTGCTACTAATGTCACTACCCTAGCCGTTCAGCGGATTGAAGCCAAATAAGGTTGATTGGTCTTTTGGGGGCCTGCTAGTAACTCTCGCCCTGAAGACCACTGCATCTGAATCGCAACCCGTTTTGGTTTGGCTGTGTTTGCTCCTACCTTAATGCAACATATGTTGGGGAGACCAAGACATATATCTGGTGGCGTGGGTGCTTATTGATGAACAGTAAATTCCTCGTGATCACGCGTACATGTGAATGCATTAAAGATGGACGGTCTTCCGGTACGTTGTTGAACTTTCTTAACAATGACCTGATTGTTGGTTTATATTCGCATTAGATTATTACTATCGAGGACAATGACTCCAAGATGGGACACTTGTCAAACTTCGTCGAGTCGAACGTTCAAGTATAAAGTCTTGTTCAATGAGTCTATCGTGACAATTGGAGTGGTATTGACACCCTTTCCGTATATATGGAAATTCAACTGACTGATTTGATTTAGACCCCTCCAAATCTTTGAAGTTGAAGCCGTTTCACAATGAAAAAGAGGAAGAAAAGGGCGACTCCAAGGGAGAAGATGAGAATATGTCTCATGGTTCTGATATGATTAGATCGGTGGACTGTTATTTGCATGCAGATCCTGTACATTACGGAGTGACTGCGAATCATGTCTTGGAGAATATTCCTCAGGCTGCAAGATAAACCCAACACTACTGTACCGAGAGTCAAGGTTCGTACGTCACGCATTACATTACGGATTCCCCGTCTGAAGAGGTTTAGCCCCACTCTTGGGCATTTAGTGTTGGGAAAAATCGACACGCTCGAAATCTCGTACGAATGGTATAGTAAGGTGAGTATCTTATACTCGGTGCAACAGCTCGCTGGTGGTTCGAGTTTTAACCTTGATGGATTCTCTCGATTCAACGACGTTAGATGCTTCGATGTCCTAGAAGGCCTGTGGGTGCAATGTGTTGGAGACAATGTTGATACCGCCTATCTGTCTGAGTTGGTTGGCAGGGATACGCTGTCGCTTTGGGGCATACCCCGTCTCGACCGTCTGCGAGAACTGAAGCCACTAGATCGCAGCGTCATGAAACCCGGCGCATCTGCATATTGAACTGCTGGAGGATGGATAGGAGTTGCTGACGCCATCCCATAGGTCGGTGTAACTTGGGTCGCGGGGGAGAACTTATTATTATAGTGTAGTGTAGGGGAGAAAAGTTGCAGCTGAGGATGAGATTTTGAGGGGACGTTTGAGGAGGAGGCTCTGTACACTTGAGACAGGGCGTGTGTACGATCAAGTGTGGTCCAAAATCATCCCGCAGGAGACTAAGGTTCAATTCTCTGCTGGGGAGGGATCAAAGACTCTTTTGCTGTTCGTACATACTAAGTATTGGAGCATGATACGAGTGATGGCAATTGTACCAGTGAAATACCGGAGTGCCTCAGAATTGACTGTTCGGAGATATCGAGAAGTGGATTTCTGGAACGGAAGGGAAGTACACACGCGATAGCTCTTACTCTCCTAGAAAACATGCCACTTCCTAACCGTCAAGAAGCACATGCACAGCCTAAATACAGAGACTTTCCTCCCCGAAAACTCTCCAAAGCTCACAAAGACACTCTTCCGTTTCAGAAACCCACTTCTTGATATCATAAGCTAAACTTTAAACGCCTCCAATGCACCTACTCATCCTCATCACTACTAACAGCCACAGTCCTCCTCCTAGCCGGCCTCACAGCAGGAACATCATCATCACCATCATCGTCGTTACCTTGATCTACCTCGACCACATCCTTGTTCTGTATATCCACCATTTCCACATCACCATCGTCACTATCATGGTCTGTCGCGGCTGCATCCTTCTGCACACCCTCCTCCTCCCCGTCGTTGTCATCATCCGAACTCACAACAACCCTCACTCTCCGGCGCGGCGTCAGTTTCTCAACCTCAACCTCAGCCTCACTTTCGCTCTCACTGTCCGCGCCAAAGATACTCTTCCCCTTTTCTTTTTCCTTCCCCTTCCCCTTCTCCTTGTCCCCAGCACCTTTGCTCCTCTTCGGCGCCTCCGCCTCCCCCATCCCTCTCCCAACCAACTCAGGCACGACCTCACCCCTTGCCAACCTCTCCGTCATATTCCTAATCTCCCGCTCCCTCTCAAAGAACGTTCTAGCCGCCTCTTCATCATCACTATCATCATCACTAATACTCACAAACTTCTCGCTTCTTATTATTTGCTTCTCCTTCTCCTTCTTTGTCGGACCCTTTTCCACCTCCATCTCCCCGCTCGCTTTCAGACGCTTATTCCTTTTCTTTCCCGGCTCCTTTTTCTCCTTGGGATGGATGTTGGTTGGGCCGCCGGGTTCGAATTGCTCGTCATCAGAACCATCGGATGCAGAGGAGAGCGTGTCCCGTTTTCGGGGTAGCAGTTTGCGGCGGAGGAAATCGGAGGCAACTAGGTCGCCGTCGAAGGTTGGGGGGTCGTTGGCATACTTTTGGAGGAGAGTCAGGTGCGAGGAAAGAGTGTGGGAGGAGAGGTGGGAGGGGAGAATCCATTTTGTATCCAGAGTTTCTTTGGGAGTTAGCCTGGCAGGGGGGAAGCGGGGTGGAGGGGGTACCATTAACATCGGTTTTTTCACACCCGAGCAAAGTCAACAACAGCCTCAACGTGCCGTTTTTGAACATAGCTATTTTCCGCTCGTCAGAGTCGGGGTTGATGGAAATATCTGGTGGGGGTGCTGTGGTAGGTTCAGGTGGTGGTGGAGCATCGGGATCTTGCCCCTCGGCTTCCAATACAGCACGAGCAGCAGCCTCGTCTTCCCAGAGTTTTCGCTCCGTTGCTGCCTTCTTGAGGACATCCTTCAGCCATTCGACGTGCGAGGAGTGGTTATCGTCCAGCAGTGCGCCAACCGCAATGCCGATTTGTTCGCCGTGATCCAGGCCCTCGCCAGGTTTAATCTGCAACTCCGCAGCCGGTCGAGATCGCGGAACGTGTGCTGCCTTGTCGTATCCGTGCTGCAGGAAGTGGATGGTAGAGTTCACCTTGGTGAAGAGGAGCTCGACATACATTGCTGGCTCGGCCTCCAATTTCTTAAACAGTTTTCTAAGAAAGTGCTTTGCGAACTGGTCCACCTGTTTATACGCCGGATGACTCCTCGGTAACGCCTTAGATCCCTGCATCATCTGGTACAAAAGATCCACCAGATCCAACCTGTACAGCAGCACCTCCATCTTCCGCTTCTCAAAGATTCTGTGCAGTATTTTAATGGTCCTCATGATCTGGTTTGCGTCTAGCTCTTTGTAGAAGCTAAGGAATGCTATGAAGGTGTTGATGCAGCTTTGGTTTAGGTATTTGGCCTCGAAGCGTTGGAAGTCGAATGTGCGTTCTCGAACTGCGCGTTTGCTGGCCGCTACCATTTCTTCCTCGTTTTCTTCACGCAGCTCGTCGACATCGGCGTCGCCGGTTTCGAGGGCGGTTTGCTTCTTTTTCTTGGTCTGACGCCGGCGGGAACGGACGAACATGTGTTCGTGCTGTTGAGAGTATTTTTCTAGTAACTTGAGGTGCACATGTGCCATCTCGGTGCAATCATCAAGCCATCTAGGATAAAGTCAGCGGTGAACAATTGAGTGACAAGTCGTGGGGAACACCCACTTGAAAGGTTGCTTGGTGTAGGATTTACAGATGTTATGAACCAAGTCCATAGTTGTCTCCTCATAAAATAGTCGGTTCTGAATATTCTCCGCAATTTCCTGGTCATCCTCAATGGGAGAAAGTGTCATATCTTGAACTGTGTAGAGGATCTGCGTAAAACAGCGCATCCCCGCCTGTAGTTCCGTCCATTGCTTTAAGTCAAACCAATTGACCATCTTCCTCTGAAGAGTGACCAGGAATTCATGATTCAAAACCGCCGCAACGACACCAAAACTGTCTTCCTCCACAGTCGTGATACCGCGCTTCTTCCGATCCTTCGCGGTAACTCTTCGCCTGACCCTTTCTGCATCGAGAAACCAGGCGACAAGGTAGAAGTACTGCCGTGTGTGTGAATCAAGAAGTCGTTCGACATCGCGATCAATGGCACGACGAATCGACAAGAAGAGAGGATTGAAGCCAGAGTCGATAAAGTCCTCGACAAAGGTCCTCAAATGTTTTCTCGCACTAGCATCTAAGCGTACGGTCATATCGAACTCCGTTTTCTTTGTGATCCCCTTCCGATCGCTTCCGGCCGACTTCTTATACTTCTTTGACTTATCCAGCTTTTCTAACCCGGTGGCTCTCCCCAATAATGCGTCCTGTCCAGAAACAAAAGATCTTGTCCCATCATTTCTTTCCACCCAGAGCGATGTCCCAAATCGATTGTGTCTCGTCGACGCCGTTTTGGATCTCTTCATATCATCCTCCATCTTCAACAACGTCGTCAGATCCTTCCCCCTCTTCTCCGCCTCTTCCTCGTCATTCCTAAAAAGCGACTCCACATCTATTCCTTTAACAAGATGGTAAATCGCCTCCATAACCACGCCATCCTGCGCTCGGAAATCGTCCGCAATCCCAGATGCGATAGTCAACAGCAGATCAAACACATTTTGTTCCGCAAACGCATTGATAGTGGCGCTCCTATTAATTTCCTCCCCTGTATCGTTCTCGTTTGGCATCGGGTGCTCAATAATCGTGATATTCCGTACCACAAACAGAATGAGCTTTATAATCCCCTCGTCGCGTTCTCCGCGCTCAATCGTCGGTATTGCCATTGCGGGTAGTCCTGCACGGACAACATCCTTCAAGATTTTCCTAGACCCGTGCTGTAAAATCGCGGATTTGTAACTGGCTTGCGCGAACTGGAGGACGGGGATATGCCGGTGGTGGTTCATTGTCATTTGCTCGTTGTTTTTCTCGAACGGCCATGACAAGGGCGCCAACAGCTCAACTTCAACAATTAGCCGTAGACTGCAAAACCGTAGCTGGGGGCATACTGCAAGCCAATACGATGCGATGCTTCGGCTTCACCATCGTCTCCTCGTCTTTCCACATGCTAATAATCTCCAGCAAATCGTTCTGCACTAGCTTCATTTCGCTCAGACATCTTGCCACCTATACACCATCCTTCATCAACACTGCTTTTCGTTTGAGTAGGAGGTCCGGGGGCAAACATCGTATCGATTCAGTTTTTCGTCGTAGAGCTTTAGCCAGCGCCGTAGATCCTTGAGACACGCAAGCGCGTCATCTCCGAGTGCATATTTCCCTGTTTCCTCAACGGAGGCGCCTCCGAGCGCCGTGCAAAGCGAGTATATGTGCGCTCTCTGCAGGCGAGAGACGTTAGCAATTGTGCAGAGAGGTTCGAACAGAGGGGTACACACAATCAAAGGATCAACGACATCGCGGGATGGGGCATCTTCTGGGGAGTTCGAGTCCTCGCGCGACATAGTTACGGGAGAATGTTGTGGCAATGTGGTGGTGGTGTCGAGAAGAAGACGCGACAGCAACTCGGAAGCGCGTATAGTGGAGATCCCTGACACGCGCTAGTACTCTAAGTGTTTGCACTTAGACTAGAGTAGAGTAAACAAATCCTGCAATGCGGCAGTTAATAAGCAACAAATGTGCAGTAACGAGATTTGAGGTACTTGTTATCTCCATGCACGAATAAAAATAACGGCTTGGAAATAGTGGAGTTTAGCCATTGGATTGAGATTAGATGAGGTAGCAGGGATGGAGCCAGTTACTCGCCTCGACTTAGCAGACCGCACCGCCACTGAGGCTGATGTAGTCTGATGTTGCTTTAGCTCATGCCTACAATAGAGTACAGGCACCACAGGAATTACTCGATGTGGGCCTTCTATCAGAACTCCTGTAAACCCGGAGAGACTACCAACTGGATCAGTAGGACATCAGACAAGAGGCAGCAGCTATTCCACCCGACGATTCTTTCGCTATTGTTATATCGAATGTCTCGAATGCTATCTACCCCCATATAGAGTAATAGATTACGAATAGGACAATCCTCCTACGTATACAGTCGACTCTCGCTAGAAGAATGCGGCCGAGCCGGGATACTGTTTCTTATATAATGTTTTTGGTTTGGCTACGGGAGGTGAGGCCATGGCTCTGGGTATCCCTAAGGAATATCGCCCTTCAGTTATCTTGAACGGTTCGCTACACGGATTAACGAGTTTTATAGGTGCGTCAATCTACCGTAAACCACGTAGCAAAGGAATAGACGGCGCCGAGTTTAATTAAGATTTACTGGTTGAGAGAGCTTAATAGCGAAGTGGGTTTAACTTTGTTCAACCTCAACCATTGAATTCTCTTCTTTCATACTCAGGCTATCTGTATGCAAATGAGATTTAATACGAGAGCCAAGCCGCCCCCCGACCTGACGTACATCCTCATCCACCCCTTCCCGAAAAAGGGTTCCTGCTCCGCTCCGTCCCACCCAACCAACTTCAAAACTCGAGGCGATTTTAATGTCTATCGAAAAACGTTTGTTCCCCCCGTTCTTTGTGCTCCATCTCGTCGGCGGTCCTCTTGACTGGCGTCATCTTGTCGAGGTGGCTGCAGGGTCCATCGACTGGAGATCCCTGGGGATGAATTCGAGGTAGTTGACATGCCGGAGCACCTATGCGCGCATAAGATGCTCAACGTGGGTTTGTTCAAGAGGTGTACCGTCGACGATACTCGACCCAAGAACTCCCCCACCCCTAATCTGAGTGACTAAACTGGGCGTGGCTGAGTATGTAGTGGAGGCGATATGGGTGTGGCGAATCGATGAGACGAGCAAGCCAAATTTTGGGTGAATGGGAATGGTACCCTGAAGCAGAAGGTAGGTAGGAACCGACAGCAAACCTCACAAGCTTTGGAGAAAGGGAGACGGTGTGGGAGTACGTAGCAACTGTAACTGACGAATCAATGAACCAACTCCTTCCCTCTTCCTAGTTGCTTGTCGGGGGTATAAGGTATACCTTTTCTGTAGGGCCCGACCTAGGCGGGCTCCTGAGTCGTTGGTGTTGGCTGCGTTGGTATCGGTATTTGGAGCACGCCCGTGGTGCCTTGGATTGCGGGGTCGAAGAGGTCTGTTTGATGTCGGTGACATTGAAGTGGAATGGAGGCAGTGCTGGAGGGAATTAGCACGGCTTGCGGGAAGGAGTTGTGAGGGGTAGTACTGAATCACGGCGGTGAGAGGGGGATCGCTTTGTACGGCCTCGTTGAAGGCCCCAGGGGACCCCTCTCTACCTCCTCCACAATATTCTTCTCATCTTTCCACGCCTACACAACATAGTTGGTATAGCTCCATCTAGCAAAGGTCTCCCCCGCCGCATTGCGAAACACAATACTCGTGTAGGCCAGCGTTTTCCCAAACTTATCGCACTGCACCTCTGCCGTAATTTTGTCACCAGCCGAGGTACTGACATTAAGATCTGTAGACACCCCGTAGAATATAGTCCGCACGTGGCGACCGCAAGACTTCCCCCCAATTCACCATTGATGCGATCGTCCCCCCGTGGAGAATCGATAGCCGATTGGTGTGGTGCTGCTCGATCGGAAGTGTGAAGTGGACACGCCCGGGAGTGATTGCGGTGATGCTGAGGTTTTGGAAAAGCCACGGTTTGAAACCACTGAAGTTGAGGAAAGGCCCAGACCTGCGTCGGAGATTAATTATGTGTTCGAGGAACGGTGGGAGATGAACCCCGCAGACGAAATTGGGTGTTTTTGGGCTTGGCTTGGTGCTGTGAGAATGGACGAAACCGGGATCAAGATAACTGATAAGGCCCGCTATGGACATATTAGCCGGGTAACTGCTGTATTTGAAACAACTCTCAAGAGTAACTGTAAGTAAGCACCCCCACCATGTTGCTAGCATCGTAAACGATTCCCGAGATCCCCAGAATCTACTCCTACGATGTCGGTGTCTACAAGGCCGCCAAAATTGCTCTCAATAACGTCTACAGATGCTCGTATCTCAATACCTTCACCGCTTTACACCGCAACGAAAAGCTACTCGACGAAGCACATGCCGCGAAGCTCCGTAGATGCGAACGTTTGCTCCCATTACGCTTTCCCTTACGGCAGCACTGACCGGATGTAGGCGCGAAGATATCATTCTTTGACGGCTGCCTCGTTGCAATAAAAGACAACATCTGCACCTCGGACCTCCTAACTAGTTGCGCGAGCGAGATGCTACGAGGTTCGCTCCACCATTAAGTCCACCATTAAGGAAGATGGGACGGTGTTTGAGTCTGCGTCGCAGCGTATGTCTCACCCTTTGAAGCTACGGTTGTGAAGCAGCTGAAAGACGCAGGATGCATCATCATGGGGAAAACATATATGGATGAATTTGGAATGGGGTTTGCGATCTCCACCGTCATGGCGAGAGTGCGGTGGCCAACATAGTTAGCTCACATCCAACATTTTCAATATATATCACGGCCAGGAAACCAAAGTCTCTGAATATGGAGCTGACAGAAGCTTTGACGGAAGTGCGGCGGCCGTTGTGGTGGGGATGTGCGCATGTATATATTCCACCCCCTCACATCTCATGCGGCTCCTCCAAACAACTTCAGGGTGTTAGGAACTGATACCGGTGACTCTATCCACCTCTCCGCCTCCTACTACGGCGTTATCGGTTTCAAGTCTTCCTATGGCCTAGTCTTCTGGTGGGGCGTGGTGGCATACGCAAATTCGTTAGACACAGTCGGAATCCTTAGGCGCTCCATCGTGGACGTCAAAAGCCTCTTCAGTTCGTTCTACTCCTCGCCCGGTACTCGCCACCATAGAACTCCTCAACCTCCATGACCCCAACGATCCCACGAGAATCTCACAAGAGACGCGCCGCTGTGTCGGCCACGCCTCAATGAACTCCACCATCTCGCAGCCTCCAAGACCGCGCGCCAGTTACGAGTCGGCCTACTAATTGAATACAACATCGCAGAGCTCTTCCCACAAGTCTGCAACATCTGGGAACGCACCTTCGAGTCCCTCGCCGCCAACGACGCCGACATCGTCCTCATCTCTCTTCCTTCCACAAAGGCCGCGCTGCCAGCTTACTACATCCTAGCGCCAGCCGAAGCCTCGCTGAACCTGGCACGCTACGACAGCCTACGCTACGGCCACCGCGACCCCTCCGACCGCAGTGACAAGGAACACACACTCTTTGCGCCCACACTAGAGTGTTGAGGTGTGACGGTGTAGGTGCGACGGTGTAGACGCGATTGTGGTTCCAACGGCGCTGAGAGAACCGTCACTGCTCGAGAAAGTCGGAGAGATGGATCAGGTCGAGAGATATGCGGGTGATGTGTTGACAGTCCCCTCGAGTATGGCGGGGTTGCCGGCGGTAAGTGTACCCATTGTTGAGGGCATAGGGATGCAGATTATTGCGCAGTGGGGGGATGAGATGGGGATGTGGAGGGTTGCGGATATGTTGGAGGAGATGGGACGAAGGAGGGGAAGCAGTTACAGCGGGAGTTAGATGCGGCGACAGTAGAGTGATGAGGGCTGCGGAGATAGAGGTGTGTATGATACGAGAAAGCATAGATTATAGGCTAATGCTCTGTATTTTTGTACAACCTTCTATTCCTGGGGGGTGAAGTGTTTAGAGGGTGAACCGAGCTCGGTATAGCCGACGTGAAGCGGCATTGTTGAGAGACGACGATGCCGTACTGTATAAGCGACGAAAGCTCTTAGTCTCGGGCTCATAAGAATGACAGCGATTAATCAACTCCGACTCCACCCTTAGAAATGAATAACGTTCTACAACAGCCTGCCCAGTTGCTTACTTTTTTTTCCCGAAGTTCACCAAACGCACCCTTAGTCTCAGATGCTATTGCGCACCAGCCTCCAAGACTAACTCAGAGCATCGGTGATTGGTCAACTCCGGCTTCACACGACGATCTGTGGTAAACCCAAATTTGAACGTGTATGTACTTTACATCTGGAACAAATCCGAAGAACCTTATTTTGTACACTCTCGATAAAAATATGCGTAAATAATTCTTCAATTACACACTAAATGATGGATCCATGGTTAATGAATGAGGTACTCAAGTGCTTGCAGATGGATTGGAATACGCAGGATCCCATGCATGACATCACTGGAAACCCCCGAAAGAACCTTATCCTTTTTTTCCTATCATAATTCGACTTTCAATCCCGAAATTTGTATGGTATAAATTGGACTTTTGCGGACCACCGAACGGGCCTGAGTCGGTCATTGTTGATCCCTTGGATTGCACTCTTAGGTGTTTAATCTCAGATCTGATTATGTGTGTACAAACTGATAGATTCTGCGAATCAGGTACTTCTGGTTTGCTGTACGAAGCTGAAAATATTCATTGATGGAGGGGGAGAGCGTCGTCCGTGATTAGCTCAATCAGAGTGGCTAGGGATTCCGGCTGTCCAATGAAGTTTAGAGCCGTGGAGAGATAGCTGCCGAATCCTCAATCGTCGATGTTTACTGCAGCTCCCCCACGAAGTCGCTAAGGTTGTCATATTACGAGTCACATTCCCTTTCCTGTGAGGTAGTGATGCATTCTTGGTACACCATGGACTCAGCCTCAGAGTACCGCTGGAGTATTAAATATCTCTATCATCCCCAGCAACTGGAGATAATTACCGCCCAAACACACCATACATACAGGGCCAACATGTCGCGGATGTGGGTATTATCTGTCGTGTAATTTCAACTAGCCAGCTAACCATCTCTAGCCTGGGCAACACGATACCTCCCGACCCTTGAATAATCGCTAGACAACGATACTTACAGGACCTGAGTGCTGAACAAGCAAAGTTATTTGCTACTGCTACGCCAGAGAACGTACTTGAAGGAGCGATTACAGCACAAACGCAGCATGAGCAGGGTAGCAAGTCGAGGGCTTGGGCGAAGAAATTGAGGCCATTGGTGGACGCGGTGGAGCAGTATGGGTTAGCGTTGGACGTGTTTTCGAATGCTGCACCCACGATTATGGGGCCGGTGTGGGGATCTCTCCGGGTGGTGCTTCTCGTAAGTTTATTTTATCATTTACTCGCAGAAGGTAGTGCACTAATAAATCTAGCTTGCTAGTGAATTTAGAAAATACTTTGACCGACTTGTCAACATGTTTGAAAAGATTAGAGACGTCCTCCCTAGATTCAACGCCTATGCAAGGCTCTTTTCGAACCATGAGTGCTTAATCCAGACTTTAGCTAAGACTTATCTAGATATTATTGTGTTTTGTACCGCGGCGAAAGCTGTTTTTCAAGGCTCAAAAAATTGTTAGTTACCTTCTGATAGAATGTAGGACCGAGTACTAACCTTTTACTAGCTAACAAAAGTGGCCTTCGTACTCTCAAGATAGCCTAGAAACCTTTCGAACAACAATTCGGTACTGTGCTAGAGAACTTTCGTAAGCATAAAAAGTCTGTAGAAGCAGAAGTCGGGGTGGCGCACATGATTGAGTTTGCAAAGGAGAGGAAAGCACAACACGCTGAACGCCAGATGGTACGTGAACAGAAGTTGAAGGAGGAGAGACAAAGACAAGGTAAGGGTAGATCCCGGAGTCTGTAGGGCGGTATGACATACAAGGTACGGTGGCGGCTTCGCCGCCCTTTGGAGGCGCCCAGATTGATCTCCAGCCCAGCCAACCCAGAGTTGCCATTTTTAGCAGCTCCTATGCTTCCAGATGTATATGGCTCTAACATACTCC
>Ga0307512_10004956_pt1 | contig 14195 bp, 17 predicted proteins | sample 14_EM_MG_FD_200267 | JGI IMG/M metagenome (GOLD analysis project Ga0307512, IMG submission 200267) | Populus trichocarpa ectomycorrhiza microbial communities from riparian zone in the Pacific Northwest, United States - 14_EM | ecosystem: Host-associated > Plants > Roots > Unclassified | place... | reverse complement strand
ATATTCACCTAAGATGCAACATGGCAATTCTAGAACCAACCAGCTATACTGAAGCTCAAGAATTTCCAGCATGGAGGAGAGCAATGGAGGCAGAAATGGAAATGATCAACAAAAATGCAACATGGCAACTGATTGAAAGGCCTAAGCATCGCAAGGTGATAGGTGTAAGATAGGTTTAATTTTCAAAACAAAACTCCATCCAGATGGGTCAATATGCAAACACAAGGCTAGATTAGTGGTAAAGGGCTATGCTCAGCAATATGTTGTGGACTACCTAGAGACCTTTGCTCCAATAGCAAGGTATGATACTATTAGACTTCTCATTACACCAGCAACACAATTCTTAACAACCAAAACAGGAACACCAAAACATGATGTGTTTTTTCTTTCTTTCATTCTTTCTGTGGGGTAACTTACGCCTGCTCATCATGTTTAGGCAGGTATACTTGTTCCTAATCTGCTGCAAAATTCGGTTCTCTTAATAGTGAATTTGTATCATCACTACACGTGATTTTTGGCATCTGTATTACAGTTAGCTTGGGTTCATTAGTTTTCTTCAGCCTGAAAACTCTTGTATCTTCTTCTCAACATCTGCTAATCAGGCAGTCTGGTGCTTTTCCTGAATTGTCAAGAAAAGAGAGGGAGAATTTAGTATATAATTCAATTCAAACTACAAGATGTGGGCCTTTAGGATAGCATTGGACTGATGGAAGAAAGTTCGACTTCGATCCTCGATTGGATCCTAATTATATGATACTATATGCAAGGTAAGATTATTCCAAAATAATTATGAGAAGTAAAGTCTGGTGTTCATAACATGGGTTTTTTCTTTTTATGTAAAGAAGATTATTGGAAAAAGAAAGAATTTAGTTCCATGAATCAGCAAAAAGGTTATTCCACAATCCACATTCAACATAAAAAGGAGATAAAGTGATGCAGCAGGAAGGTAAAAAGTTAGAAACGCAAAAGAACACAGAACCATGAATTCATCATTTTATTCTTTGAAAATAAAATACCCGGAAGCTAAAAAGAACCAACTTTGACAGCAGTTTTTTTTGGTTTCAAGCAAAAAAATTGCCACTCTCTTCTACATGCAGCCCCTGATGTGCTCTGGTACTATTGAATTCGATCCTAAACAGAAAATTTTCTAATGACAGGAAACAAGTGGAGAGCTGCAGAAATTTGCTAAAAATTCAGGATCATACACTGCACGTAATAACAGTAAACGATAATACTGTACTTCACATGGCTACACGAGCCAAAGAAGCAGCCTCGGTAGAAAAATTACTAGATGAGTTGCCTACCATAATCTCGACAAGTTGACTCGCCAAAATCGAGTAGGAAACACAATCCTCCATGAGACTGCCACAAGAAACCATGTTGTTTCCATTGCAGTTAAACTGCTAAAGAGAGCCCCGGTATTGTTAGGCATGCGCAACCACAATGCAGAGAAAGCTCTCTTTCGTTCAGCCAGGTACCGTAAAACTTGTATGTTTTAACTTTCTAGCTGTTAAGGTCTCTGGATACGACAAAGGCGCCGGTCTGCAATTTTATGTCCAGAGAAGTAATAAAACCATTGTCCTTCACATCGCCATTATTTCTCAGCATTTTGGTAAGCGATGAAGTCCTGAAAACTTTATATTGAATTGGGCTTTTTACGGGCTATGATCTTCGGCTAGTGGAGTGATTTTCATGAGCTTTCTTGCAAAACAAGTCTTTTTTTGAAATACATGACCCTTCAATATTTAAGTTATTAAATAAAGAAAGAGATAAGTACATTGAGTATGGAAGCAAGTAATAAAAAGAATGAGTAGTGTAGTATGTGAGTAGGAGCCGGAGCATAGAAGTAGTAATGTGAAGATGTGGCCTTGTAATGTGAGTACTTGTTTTTGTATTGTGTTTTTTTTTTATATTCATTAACTTACCTAGTGATCTGAGATTTTTATAGACCTTGATTATATTTACTTACCTCGTGTGGAGTAGAGAGTAAGGATGCGGGTACCTTGTGGTGGATGGAGTTGCAAGTACCTTGTGGTGAGTGGTTTGTGATTGGTTGTGGTGTTTTATTGTGCCATTGGTAAAGAGGTTGGTCGCTCTTGGATGATTGGCGAGAGAGATAAATGCACTTTAAGAGAACATTCTAGCAGGAAATTACTGTTGGTGGAGAAAGGTGGTGTGCAGGTGTGCACTAATGGGTGGTGGTAAGAACCTGCTCTGGCTTCTCAAGATAAAAAAAACAAGCATTGTGTCGCGAAGAAACCCGTACGGCAGCCTAGCCCCTCGCTAGACTCAGCCTTCCCTCGCCAATTCCACTCGTGTTTGCCTAGTAACTAAGTGTTTCCCTCACCCTAGAGGTTTCCCCACTTTCCCAAGTTAGAAGACAAGCGGAATACACAAGAAGAATTGAACAACACAAAGCACACCAAGAATACAAGAAGAACTCTCAACCTTTATTTATCTCGTCAACAAAGGATTACACAATGAGTGTGTTATGCACAGAATTCGCATGCTACACAATCAAGCTTACACACGTTATTTCTCTCTATGCATTCCCTATCTCGTATGCTCTCTATTCTGCGTGCTCTACCTTCTGCCTATGCTAAGAGCATCAACAACTATTTATAGCCAAGTATGTGAGCTGCAAGGCTCACCCATGATCTCCTATTTTTTAGGACATAGTGGGGCACTTTCTCCCCCATGATCTCAGCAGCTTGGAGAGCACTCCAGTTAGGCTCCCACGTTCTGCCCCCAGGAGGCTGCCACATCACCCACGTTCTGTCCCATGATCCCATGATCTAGGAAGACCATGACTGCCACTAGCCCACGTTCTGCATGCTCACCTGGCAGCCCCATCTGCCAGCTCTTGCTTCGTCAGCTGTTGAGTCACTCGTATGCCTTGGACAGTCCTTCGTCCAAGTTTTCGATCGTGCCAAGTCAAGCCCCTGACTTGCACAAGCTGCTGCGCGCTGCCAATTTCGCATCTACGTGCAGGCTGCCAATTCATGCGCTGCTGAATTCGCATCTGCGTGCAGGCTGCCAATGTCTTCGCTGCCGAATTCCTCGACAGCCCCTGTTCTCGTCAGCCTATGCCCCTGATGAGTTTTCCTGCCTGGCTTGGACATTCCATCGTCAAGCCCATGTTCGTCAACAATCTGCGCTGTCGATTTTTCTTTGACGAACCTACAGCCGCATAAATCTGCGCTGCCGATTTCTTCCACTGTTGGCATGACTGCCAGCACCCTTAGGCCCTGCTTCGGACAATCTGCCGAAGTGTGCATCCCATGCACATTTGACACTGTTACACATTGTCAATTATAAATTCATTTCTTCCTCCCGTTTTTTTAGGTGTCATCAGCAAGCATTGTCTATCAATTATATATTCATTTCTTCCCCACTTTGCAAGTTAATTATGTATGGCTGAAATTAAGAATGCAATGTGATAGAAGAACAGAATCTGGTGTTTCAACAAATGAAGTTGTCATTCTGATGCTCAATTGTTTTCTTTTATTCAAATTACATCGGACTACAGATTCGGCATACCAATTGCATGGGACTACAGACATTTAATCGGTGAAAAAGACGGCGATGGGAAGACTGGTCTTCAGCTTTTATCATGCAACCCATCATCAGCTTTTAAACAAGAGCCTGAAGATGGATTCGTTAAGTTTTGGTGTGGGGAAAAGGGAGTCCAAGAAAGGCAAGAAGTACTGCTGTCTATTAGAACTCTATACCAGATGGAGGGTGTTCAAGAAACTCTTTTGATTCTGGCTTCAAAGTCAGGCTGTGTGGAGATTGTTGAAGAAATACTCAAACTGTATTGAACACGTTGATGATGAAGGCCGCAATGTATTGCATGTAGAAATCAAATACCGCCAATTGAAGATCTTCGAACTTGTGGCAAGAATGGAAGTGCCCATGAAGAGGCTGGTAAGGAAGCTTGATAACGACGGGAATTCCAATGTACACACCATCAGAAGAAAGAAAGTGCCCATGAAGAGGCTGGTAAGGAAGCTTGATAACGACGGGAATTCCAATGTACACACCATCAGAAGAAAGAGAAAGGATTTGTATCTGATGAGAAGATGGAAGGCCCTGCATTCCTATTACAGGAAGAGTTGCTCTGGTTTGAGGTGAACTTTATGACTTTTAGCTTCCTGCTATGCATATCTATCACAAATATTTCACATGCAAGCACAATATATTTCGACTGTCATATCAGTCTTGAATCCTGAAGCCATTGGAGTAGACTTGTGGAATATTTCATTCCATTTACACACATTTTGTTGATATCGTCGGATGAGTTTACATAATAATTTATCTTAAAAATAACAAATGATTGATTTGTAAGAGGAAAGAACTAAAAAGATCAATGATCTGATGTTATATTTCTTCTTTTTAAAAAAATAAAATAAAGAGGTGATAGACATGTTCTGTTTGCTTATCCATGGGAGAATGCAGCGTGGAAAAATTCACTCCATCCCATTTCCTGAATCATGAGAGCACTAAGAAGCTCACTGCAGAAGGGTTTTTCGTTGCTGCAAATTCTGAACTTCGTAATTTAGCCAAAGAATGGCTAAAGACCACAGCGGAAGGCTGCTCCGTGGTGGCTGTTCTCATTGCCACCGTTGCCTTTGCTGCAGCCTACACAGCTCCAGGAGGTTCAAATCAGAGCATTGTTGTTCCTGTCCTCCTCAACAAACCATTATTCGTATGGTTTTCACTGTAACGGACGTGCTCTCCCTTACCTTCTCCTTGACATCAGTAGTTACATTTTTCTCTATCCTCTCATCGCCATTTCGATTTAAAGATTTCAAGCATACACTTCCTGATAAGTTGATGATAGGATTGATCACATTTCTCTTCCTCTCTGTGACCATGTTGATGGTAGCATTTGGAGCAACAATCATTCTTATGATATACAACAAGGAAAGTTATAATATCCACTGATTCGCACATCTTCCATGAAATATCCCACATATAATTATGCTACAATAAAGTCTTCACAATTTCTTCATCAATCTGTACGTGATGCTGGTCATGTACGTATCCATTAGCACCAAGTATTTGGTTTCTGTCTGTAAACAGCTACCACCATGGATGATTATAAGTATGATGTCTATAAGAATGAGGCAATAAGTTACTGATTTTTGCATCGTAAGGATTCCAAATAATATAATGTTCTGATGAGTGTGATAGGTTATTTGCGGTCACGTTCTTTACTTGCAAGTATAAGGGATTGCATTATTGCTAGCAGCAGGACAGTCTATGTATGTCAGGGGAGTATAGGAAAGTAGACAAGATGATTGTGTTGTTTGCCCTAATGCATCATTAAGGCAACTTGGCTGCTTTCACATGCATCACAACTTCACAATTTCAAGGGACAAAAAAGTTATAAAAAAACCAATTCAACCTAAAAACTTAAACGTTTAGATAAGATCTCAAAATATATTTTATATTATTTTCTAATACATATCCTCAAGTAAAAGCCCTTCAAACTTGAACTTGCATAGACTTACACTACCTTGTGCTTAATTTTTTTTATTAAATAAATAGGGATTGTGAGATTCGAACTCGTGACCACTTGATCATTAAGCTCTGATATCATATCAAAGAACCAATTCAACCTAAAAACTTAAACTTTTAAGAAAGACCCCAAGATATAATTTATATTATTCTCTAACAAAATTCATCCATTCTTGGAACAGGGTGTAAATTTAACCACTAAGTTCTTGTTCCTGGTCCTCCTTTTCTTATTCACGACAATAAATTTTATTTGAAACTTGGTCAGATGAATATATAGAATGATGAATCTGAACTTGTCTTCCTACATTTTGCTTGAGACAGGGTGAGTTCAATATACAAAATGACGAATCTAAACTTGGCTAGGTATTCTAAACCCTAAATATATAACACTTTGGTGCATTGAAGAATCATTTCCAAGTGAATAATTTGCTTACATGTTCTGTTCAAATATTTATCAGCACTACAAGTTAATAACAGTTCAAGCATTAACTCCATGAAATGGATCTGCAAAAACCTAGTACTGAATTCAACCTTCAATGTCGAAATCTCTTGAAGCGAATCAAGATAAATAACCTTTTGACTATTCTGATTGAGCTTTGGATAGTACTGTTTGTTGTAGCATTACAGCATACTTATTAACATAAGACTACTCTCTTACTTGGCAGGACTGAACCTTCCGAGTAACCATCCACCGATCGAGAATGCTGACTAACAACACTAACATCTAAAAGATTTCTCAAGATTGTCCATCAATGGCATTTACAGCATAAAAACAGATTGGTGCAAACCTCATGGAAAACTTCCAGTATCATTCCATGATACTCTTCAGAGTTCATTGACATGTAATAATTCAACAGACTACGGAGATCTTTTGGCTCTTGTAGCCGGTTTGCCATGATCATCTCAACCATGGACTCTCTAAAATCTTCTCTTGGATCGTAAGAGCTTTTCTCCATAGCTACCATTACTATAAACTTGGTCCCATCACTTCTTAGTCTCCTTCTTCTCTCTCTTTGTCTTGCCTCTTGCCTTTCTCTAATCATCTGGTCTAGTCTCTCTTGTACCATCGCATGTGCCAGGCTTGAGATCGATGCAAACCGATCGGGATTCGAGCTCTCAGCTTCCTCAGAAGAAGAGACACTTAGTCTGCAACTGCAGCAAAAGGCCTTGCATCCTCTTTGCTGAAGTTTTTGCTTCTTGTCTACCCTGGATGCTTTCATCCTGAACCAGGGAGCTATGAAGGAAGAGTTGCACAAAAACAAAATGATTTATGCACAATTGGCAAGTGGGTCAGATCAGGCATGATTATGTCTTGAATGTAGAAAGAGGTACACATAACTTATGAGATTAGTAGGTTGGTTGTCTGAGAAAGAAAAGCAAGCACATTTGGTCTTTTAATTGAGCTAGTGATTATGATGTGAACTAGACCTTTAACAATTCCCTTGATATGGCAGTGTTAGGTGGCATGCTTTTGAAAGTATGAGGTTCCAATAAGCCTATGGGATTAAATTAAGATACTGTATTAAGAAAGGAAGCGCTGCCTTGACAGAATTCTTGGTTGGTGTCACGTGCCTGGTACGAATCAGTTCGGGTGTACTTGCTGCATTTTCAAGGATTGAAGCGAAGGCTGTTGTTGGCATGGTGGGGAGGGCTAATCATGAATTTGAAGATGATGTTAAAGTGATTATCCATTAAATTATGGGGCAAAGACATTCCTTTTGACCCACATGCTCCCATCTTTAAAGAAGCCATCCTTGCTAGTTAAGGTAGAAAGCACCCTCTCTCTCGAGTCTCAATAAAGGCTTTCAATTATTAACCGTTGGCCTAGCTTTCCTCTTCTAAAAGTTCGAAAGAACAGCTCGTTAGGAAGTTCTAGCTCCAGTCCTTTACCTAATTGTGTTCATTCGTGTTCGCAGCAAGCTTTGCCCTAGGATACTGATAATGAAATAGGGAAGTGACGATTTGGGATGGCTGACGACATAAATGCCATGCAAGATTTATTCATGTAGCATCTAGTTGTCAGGTTATGGCAATCAAAGAGCTGCGATCCAGTTCTAGATCTGTTCTGACGATTTTTGAGGCAAAAACAGTGAACTACATCACCACATTCTGATGACGGTGGTCCATATGGCGATAATTAACATAATGATTATCGAGGAAGATTGTGGGTGGATGAGAGACAAAGCATGTTTTAATTCTTGAGTTTTGCTTCATAATGTAGCCAGGATTCTCCTCTGTAACCACTTCTAGATGATGAGATGAACTGAATCGATGAAGGGTTGATGCAATCATGGAAGAAATCTTACATGGATTCTCACAGCTAGACAGGGGAATCGATCTCTTTAATGGATTCCTCCTTGTTAACAAAGATCAAATGGAAATGTTTAGCATGTGATAATCATTGTGGTACACCATGAATAACCAATCTTGTTCTGAATTAATTAATGGATATGCTTATCTCTTTAAAGCAACTATTGTCATCTAAATGCTACACACCACATGTTGGCGCAATGATTAGCATCGAAGGTAAAGGCCATTGCCATTAAAGAAGCAGTATAGACTAATCAAATGACAACTGTTCCCTGACCTTTCAGAACATGTAGGACAGATAAAGGGAAGAACCAGCGACTCATAACTCATTGCAATGTTCACAAGAATGGCTACTTTTCGTTAGGTGAAGAAGGCGAATCGGTTAGCCACTAAGCAACCTATCTTCGACCTCTGATCACTCTGTAGTCTGTATTCCAAGTACCTGAGCAGGATTTGGGCAGAAACTTTCATAGCTAGAGCATTTGCATCTACACTGAATAACACCAGCAAGGTAGCTTCAGTGAATTAATGCAATGCGGCGGGGAGGAGATCAAACTGGCCTTTCCTTGAATTGTTTGTTTCACTTTGCGGAACTTCCATAGCCTAAAGCATGCTACTAACTGTCCGTTCAGCAATGGAATACTTTTATGTCAACAAATTTGACAGCATTATTTCTTAGCTAATATCGAAGGTTCTTGAGGTTTGGTTAGTGTTTTTGGATGCAAGAGACAAATATAGAAATGGCATGAATTCTTTTTTGGTAGGGACGGAGACAGAGACAATTTTAGAATCTGTGTTTTCAAAACAGGGGATCCAATCGTTTCAACATAGCAATCAAACAATTACTTAATAGTGTTTGCTTCCACTTGAGTGAAAATAGAAAAACAACACCAAGCACATTGCGCAATTACCTGTGCTTATCACTTTGTGTAGCAGCTTTTACTTTTAACTTCTTTTTAAAAATGTGTTTATCTTTAAAAAAAATATTAAAATATTAAATTTGATTTTTTTTAATTTTAATATTTTAATATTAAAAAACTAAAACAAAATTATTTTGATATATTTTTAAATAATTTATTTTTAAAATATTATATACTATAATACCAGACACACTGTAAAAAATAATAATACATGGATCCATGTAAAAGACAATACAGGATACCATCAACTCTTCACTCAAATTAAAAAAAAAAAAAACTATAATTAATAACTTTTTTTAATTTATTTTTATCATATACACAAAAACTATTACGTAATTTGCTTGGGATCATTATCCAATAAGTATCCTGGAATATCCTATAGCGTTTACAGAACACGCGCCGCCCACCAACAACAACAACACAGTGGTTTGGCACCCACAGCAAACTCAACAAAAGAATCCGAACCGTCCATTTGTACCCAATCAATTCTTACAACACGCCACGTCTAACACTCTAATCATCCATATCTTCATAATACTCTCAAAACCGTGGGCCAGGCCGCAAATTATCGAACTCTCTTCCCAGGGCAGAAGGGACATCTCGCAATCCCCCCCCCACATGGTCCCTCGATTAGGAATATTTGTTCAAATCAGTTACTCTTCTTTAATATCTATCAAATTAAGGCTTGTATTTTCCCTTTTTACACCCTTACTCCCACCTATATCCTTCCATGTGCTTGTGGATGAAAGAAAGTCAACTAGTTAATTAGGCTTCGATTGACTACATGTCAAGACTTTAGGGACTATTTTGGGTGGAAATCCCATTGAGACCCCAGAAACCAAAACAAAACGCTCTCACTCTCTCTCTCTTACAATATAAATAAATAATAAAAAAAAAAACTAAAGTGAGAGTTCAGTCAGGTGGAACTGCCAAACATGGCTCCTGCTTTTGTAATTAACGGCGACTCCGCTCGGGCCAGCGGTCGCTTTGCTTCTGTTTACAGCGAAGTCCAATCGAGCCGTATTGATCACGCGCTCCCTCTACCTTCTGTCCTAAAAAACCCTTTCAAAATCGTCGACGGCACTCGTAGTTCCGCCGCCGGCAATCCTGGTCATTTTCGTCTCTCCTAACTTCCCTATTTTCACAGATTGATCAGTGATGTGCTGATTAAACCGTTAATTAATTAATTAATTAAATCTCTGAAGTTTTGATATATTTTTTTGGCAGATGAGATAGCGAAGCTGTTTCCGAATCTGTTTGGGCAACCATCAGCAAAGTTGGTGCCAAACGATGTGGACACGTTGAGTTCAGACCAGAAGTTGAAGATCGGTGTGGTTTTGTCCGGTGGACAAGCACCTGGTGGTCATAATGTTATTTCTGGAATCTTCGGTAAGTCATCTTATTGAACGAAATGTAGCTGTTATGGTTTGGTATCGTGGGGTTTGTGATTGGTTGGTGGCGGTGGCGGTTTAGATTATTTGCAGGATCGGGCGAAAGGAAGTGTATTGTATGGGTTTAAGGGAGGTCCAGCTGGGATCATGAAGTGCAAATATGTTGAATTGAATGCCGACTATATCTATCCTTATAGAAATCAGGTAAAGTTTTCCTCTTTTCAAGTTTTTTATGTGAATGTGGGATGGTTTCGAATTGTAAGTTGGATCAATGTTTTTGTAAGTATATATTTATTGGAAATTGTTAATTTTGCAGTTATGTGGGATGGTTTTGAGTTAATAATGCAGAGAGTTTAGTGATTGAGATGCCTCGAGAGTGTGTATTGGTAATTGCGATATGAGGTGTAGTTAGTTTAGATGTTGGATTATTAACTGGTTCAGTGCAATTTGAAGGCTTCCTGTGTGAAAGTTTTAAACATGGGGGGGGTGGGGTCTCATTCTTTTCTTGTCCTGTACTTGTTTTCACTCCATTCTAATATAGTTATTGAATGTCCATCCATTTTTTTACGGGTGTACTTGCAGTATTAAGTGGAAGTTTGTATCTGATTTTATTCTTGTATCTTTTATTTTAGGGTGGTTTTGATATGATCTGCAGTGGAAGAGACAAAATTGAAACGCCTGAGCAGGTGACTATTTCCATACTTGTTCCTAGTGGAGACTTTTTTCTGTAGGTTTCGTGATTTTTTTTTTAAGACTTGCTGAGGATTAATGGGTGTGAACTGCAGTTCAAACAAGCTGAAGAAACAGCAAAGAAACTTGACTTGGATGGGCTTCTTGTTATTGGTGGGGATGACTCAAACACAAATGCTTGCCTCCTTGCTGAAGACTTCTGGTATGCCTTGATGGAAGTTTGTTGTTGGAATATTTTTTGAATTGGGATGTTAATACTGTGGAATGAGAAGAGAACTTTTTTCAACTACCAGGAGCCCTTTTGGTATAAATTTTGTTTCCTTTATTGTTCAATCAGGGTTAAAGGTTTGAAAACTCGGGTGATGGGATGCCCAAAAACCATTGATGGTGATTTGAAATCCAAGGAGGTTCCTACCAGTTTTGGATTTGATACTGCTTGCAAGGTAATTATAAGTATTCTTTTCTATTTTAATCAAAATGTTAGTATATCAGATTTTCCCTATATTACATGTTAAAAAATGTAGTTGTTGTTGGAATTACTTGATTGTACTCTTTCATGAAGATCTGCTTAAAAATTATGTGTGATTGGATGGAAACTCCATGCTTGAAGCACAAAAAATTATCTCTGTATATAAAACCTTACAGATTATTTACGATTGAGCTACACTTGTTTTTCTTTTCTAGAAAATTTGTTACTTTTAACCTTATTTGTTTCATTTTATTGACTCTCCTAAAAATGTCAATATATCGTATAGAATTTCATTATACAAATGTGAATTTCCCAAAGCTCGACACTTTATTTATAGAATGTAGAATCTCAATTTTGTTATTCATGGTCTTCACCTGTATCTATATTTGCATGTGCACACGTGTGCAGTATATATTTACACGCACATATGTGCCTCTCTGTGTGTGTGCAGGGCTAGCCTTTGCACTTGCCTTTAACACTTGCTTGGCCTACCATGCCTGAGTTGTTCTATTTCATGGATGTTTATTTTGTGCACTCAACAGTGAAGTCCCTGCTGAATCAATATTATTGCTTGTATGCAATTTGTATTTCTGATTAACTATTTTTGGAGTTTTCAATCTTATCCTTCCCATGCCATGCTGCAAGTCTTTTCAGTTTGATTCTAATAGCGTGTACAGTCAACTTATTTTGTCTGCGTTCTCAATAATGCTGTCATGGAATGCAGTCACAACCAATCCTAATGCCATTGGTAGTTAGATATCCTTTTTGTCACTAACTTAATGCTATAGAACATTGATAATATTCTTGGTGCATGCAGATATATTCAGAAATGATTGGAAATGTCATGATTGATGCTAGATCAACTGGAAAATATTATCATTGTAAGTTAAGACATATTTTTTCTCCAAATAATCTGTTTCTCTGTTAATGAATTTGAAGTGAATATGATATTAAGGTTAGCTAATTGTGTTCGATTTTCCTTCCATATAGTATTGTGCAGATGGCAATTTAAACTGTGCTTTCATGTTCTTTCACCAAGTACCTGTGCTTGAACTGGCTCTAACTTCTGTATTTTCCATGTTGTCACTTTGTTGTATTTATTCCTGAAATCTTTAGTTTCTCATGCAACCACACAGCTTAAACTACCTGTTGTGTCAAATTGAGTTCAATATGCTATAATGAATTTGCTTTCTCCATACTATCTCGAATGTACACAGGCATATTGTACATATTAACAATTATTAAAAGTAATGATTACTCTTAATTTGTGTTTGCTGCAGTTGTCCGGCTTATGGGACGTGCAGCTTCACACATTACATTGGAGTGTGCCTTGCAAACTCATCCAAACATCACCATCATTGGAGAAGAGGTACTTATGTTAATTTGTTTCTTTAGTTTCAATTATTTTATTGGTTGAGTTTGCTTACTGGTAATTTATCAGTGTATCACGTGTTTTGCATCTCTGTGAAAAACCTCCGTTCCATAGTTGGTGACTGCTTTGGACTCTGACAAGTTTCAAGCACCTTGTATCCTTCTTTTGTTGCATATAATTATGGTCTCCATTTTATGCTAGCTGACTTGTCCAAACTGATCCTTTGACTTAACCTCATTAGTAATTAATGCTCAAGTTGATATGGGAAAGTTGAGGTTATTTTGACTTTTGATTGCGAAGCTTAGTAATTGATTGGCCCCTGCAATGGGCTGTCAAATGAGAGTGCTTACTTTGATAGATATGAATTTTCAAAAGTTCTCAGGAAAAATCATTTTGGTGGTGTCTGCAGTTCAGTTATTTTCATTTGAAGAAAAGCTTCCCATATACATTCTCTTACCCTGTTTTATCTTGTTGCAGGTTGCTGCAAAGCAGCTGACACTGAAAAATGTTACAGATTACATAGTTGATATAATCTGTAAACGGTCTGATCTTGGATATAACTATGGCGTGATTCTTGTTCCTGAAGGTTTAATTGATTTCATTCCTGAGGTAGGTTACTTTTTTTGTAACTTTAGTGGCACTGCTCCTATGTTATTTTTTTTTATCTTAATGTAATGTTCATTTTTCAATCTACAGCTATCTATTGAAGTGGCAATGTTTATTGGGTGTTTCTTTTCAGGTTCAGTACCTTATAGCGGAACTAAATGAAATTTTGGCACATGATGTGGTAGATGAAGACGGGCTGTGGAAAAAGAAACTTACAAATCAATCCCTGCAGCTTTTTGAATTTTTGCCACCAGCAATTCAAGAACAATTGATGCTTGAAAGAGATCCACATGGAAATGTCCAGGTATTTATTCTAAGTCCCATTTTATGTCTGTTTTTCACCATTTGAATTAAGCTGGCATCATTATTCATTCATATCTTTGCTTCTACCTTAAGGTTGCCAAAATTGAGACAGAGAAAATGCTTATTCAAATGGTTGAGACTGAGTTGGAGAAGAGGAAGCAGATAGGTCAATCCAATTGCATTTTCAAAGGACAGTCCCACTTCTTCGGGTAATTATCTCTATTAACTACAAATCTAATCTCCATTTTGAGTCAGTATTTTCTAGGTCTGATATTACATGATCTGTTTGGAAAAATCATTTGACATTGTTCCTATCCTGGAATGTAATGAAAAAATTAGTGCAGGATTAGTTATAGATTTCCTGATATTTGGATTGTACTTAGGTATGAAGGAAGATGTGGTTTGCCAACAAACTTTGATGCTACATACTGCTATGCTTTGGGCTATGGTGCTGGAGCTCTCCTTCATAGTGGAAAAACTGGGCTGATATCGTCGGTGAGTGATTCTACCTTTGTAACATTGTTTATTTGCTTCTTTCTTCTTCCTTCTCCTTCTAGTTTTATTTTGTCTTTTCTGAGTGCTGTAAGACTACTAAAAAGTTGTGCTGTTTT
>Ga0307512_10004955_pt1 | contig 14195 bp, 15 predicted proteins | sample 14_EM_MG_FD_200267 | JGI IMG/M metagenome (GOLD analysis project Ga0307512, IMG submission 200267) | Populus trichocarpa ectomycorrhiza microbial communities from riparian zone in the Pacific Northwest, United States - 14_EM | ecosystem: Host-associated > Plants > Roots > Unclassified | place... | reverse complement strand
TTGATATAAACATTATAATAATCACTCCTGGAGAGGACGGCTCCAGGTTCGAGATGCACTGGAATTGTCATGGAGATGCGGCCGATACTCCCAATAGCTCCGAAATTTGCACCTTCTAATAGTTTGATTTTGTAGCATTTCGAAGACAACGATACATTCTTCAGGATATTCTTGTATTCTGTTCCACAACTTCCAGAACATTGAGGAGCACCGGAGAAGTAGTCTCGGAGCACCTGAGAGCTCATCACTTTGCACTCAGCCTATCTGGGAGCATCTGGGAGCATCTGGAAGGATCAGTGTGGCTGTTCAGAGTTGCTGAGTTGTTCAGTTGTGACTTCCAAACCATTTTACATTTTGCTGATGTATATACAGGCCACTCTTTCTTGTCGCCAGCAGAATTCGAGAGATGTGTTCGGTCTGACATCAAGATCAACGGACCCAGTGTATCCCCCACTCTGAGCATTGACTAAACGTTGATTAGCACATTATTATCCTGGTGTATCTCTCCTTACCAGTGTCTCCCACCACCAGTCCGCAGTGTGCATTTCGGTTGAGAGGCGTTTCGGTGGCATATCACTGTCAAAGCAACGCTGAGGGGCTTAAATAAGATGCTCGGCGTAGGCTGGCTGGCGCATCAACCATCTCATGCCTTTGATGATGTCTTGACTCCAGTATATGATAGGGCGTTGGTGATCGTCATTCCATCTCATATCCTCGAGAGTGTGTAGTTGCCACTCCCCAAGAGCCTGATCATCTGGCATGCTAGCCATGAGCTTTTGGACGTGATCCCCGTTTTTGAAGCTTTGGAAACGCAGAGCGGTGTTTTCTTCCTTCAGCACATTGTCATAGTACATCTCCATGCCCTTCTCCTTGATCCCGCACAGGATATATTTGTACTCTTCATGCGGTCGCTAACGGGTAGTAGGGGTCGTTTTGTACGTTGTTCGCAAGGAAACCCTGAGCGTCGCGTTCCCAAGGCTCAGCAATGTAATCAGTCAGCGGAGTGCCGGCGCCAGGGTATATCTCTTTCCGTGGCAGAGGAGGTCGCAGTGGTTGAGACTGCGAGTCTGCGATGTTTTCAACGTGTTCGAGGTAGGGAAATGCATCCAAGACTTCAACTGAATCTTTGTTAGCGTTGAATTCACGACACTGAGCGGGTTCAATGCGTCGGGGCGCGCTGCGAATAGTCTGATTGTTCTTGCCCGCAACTTGAAGGTGTCCAGGATGGTGTAATTTGAAATGTTTAAGTCGCCAGCTGTCTGAGGTGATGTTCTCTCGGCATGAAAATTTGGGGCATCAGAAACGTGGTCTTCTCTGGCATTGTCGACGACACGGAAGGAGCGGAGTATACACTGTAGAAAGGGACGTAAGTTGGTGCTAGGCCTGAGCAGCCTGGTGTGTAAGCTCACGATACCTTCAGCTAACTTAGTGAGCCTCAACACCATCAAAAGGTGCTTCCTTACACGCCAGGAGTTGCAAAAATGCTGCATGCGCGATGTCCCATAATATTATGAATAACATAAAACCAATACAATAGCCATAAATAAAATAAACCCAGAGCAATCCGAAAACCTTGCGACGCGTGTAATAGTCAATGCCTGACATAAATGGATTAGAACAAAGGAACCGAACAATACAAGAACCCAACCCTAACCCGAACACAAGAACCATCGCCTCCTCTGCAACGTGAGGACTGGTTCACTCCTCGCCTAACGAGCTATCCAGGCGTGCCTCAGGGAGAGGGGCATCGGGGAGAGAGACATCAGGGAGACTGTCGCCACCTGCCGGTTCGTCGAGCAGCTGCTGATGCACATCCACATCCGAGGTGTTTCCGGCTGCCTCAGCCTCTCGCAGAGTTGGCACCGCGGGGCGTGGTTTTTGCGGCGTCAGAAGCCCCAAATGCTCCAGCCCACTCAGGGGATGAGTCTCCGGAGTTCATGGTCATGGGCGAGGCTCTGAGGTTTGTCGACGTGGGGCAGGCACCGGAGGTTGTGGCTGTGGGGTATGCTCGCGCATCTCCTGGCCTTGCTCAGGTCGCACAATTGGCTGATCGTCTACCATGGTATCTTTATTGTCAGCCGATGTATTTACCATCTCTGCCTAGCCAATCGTCCGAGGTTCTTTGCCATCATCCTCATCCTTATCCTCCTCCTCATCCTTATCCTCCTCCTCATCCTTATCCTCCTCCCCATCCTCGTCCTCCTCCTCTTCATCTTCCTCCTCTGTATCGTCACCATCCCTTTCCATATCCACATCGCCATCTAAATCAACGCCGTCCGGTGCGCCCACATCATCCTCCATCTGCAAATACACATCAGGACCATGTTGTGAGTCATATTCGCCATCCAACTCGGTAGAGTCGGTATCATCATCGGAGGAAATCGAGTCAGCGGGCGATGCTTCCCGCTCTAAATATTGCCGCTCTAGTTAGCCCTCTGTGTCCGAGTCTGCCTCATACATTTCCTTCTGCAACTTCAAATCAATGGCACGAGAGATATCATCTCCCCCTGGGGTTTGTTTAACAATACCTTTCTCTTTACCGTTTCCCTTCCCGTTCCCTATCCCTTTCCCCTTCACTTTCCACTTCCCATCTTTTGTTCCCATCACTTTCCCGGTCCCTTTCTCACCGCCCTGCGTGTCCTCCTCACCCTCACCGTCCTCATTGTCATTGCATTCGCTAGGACGGCTCCTTCCACCACTCGGCGCTCCAGGATCCACCCAGTTCTCATCATCATCATCCTCATCGATTATCTCATCCCATTTCAGTGTTGTAACAGCGAGGAAGTCGCCTGGCTTGTACTGCCGGCCGCTTGGTGGCTCAATCTTTACCCTGCGATCATCGCTACCGTACCAAGGGAAATGCTCACCGGTGCGTTCAACGTTCCCCAAGCTGGTTGTCTGCCGATTGGAGCAATCGACTTGATCCCCGAAAGCACGGGGGTTGTCCCACCTCCAATTGTTCATTTGGTCGCGGGTTGTGTCAACCATTTGCCCCACATATGAGCGGAAGGCTGCCCACCTCTCCCGAAAAGGCGAACTCCTCCTCCTGCGGTGCGGCCAGATTAGCTGGAAATGTGAAAAGTGGCGAGTCATGACTGGATCAAGAAAGATTGTATCATAAGAGAGGTCCCATACCCTCTGATCATTGATGCCGCAAACATTGTATATCCGTATGAGTCCTCGGATGAGTTCCGAGATGAATCCCTCTATTAGGTGCCGAACCAACCTCAGGCGTCAATTCATAACCGATGTCGGCATCTTTGCCCTAGCCTTCCCCTTTCCTTTGCGGCTGCCCTTTGGTGCCATCGCTGTCAGTTGAAAATGAATCTACATCCGAGGCATCAGCATTATGATACAGTTGCATGTAGCGGAAGCAAGCCCAGAGGGAACGTACAGAGTTGTGTAGGTTATCAGGTGTGTTTTGGAACAAGAGGAATTGTTTTGTGCAAGTCACGTGATGGTGAGAAAGTTGAGGTTGGTGGCGGTGTGCTTAATACAGGAGGAAAAGAGAATTGAGGTGTAGGCGGGAAAAAGGGATATATATACTCGAGTTCCTGCGATTTGATTCATATCCTGCGTTTTGTTGGTTAATGAACACAAAACGGCCCAGCCTTTGTCTTGCACAACCACCAGGCACTTCATGAATGAGGAGCCTCGAGACGAGATTCAGTACTCGCGGTTAGGACAGTTTGCGACGCCAGGTGTTGCTTTGGCATCTCATAGCAGTTTTACTGCTCAGACCTCGTGCATCTCGGAGCAAACTGAGTGGTTCTCAAGTTCTCCCAACTGTGCAACCATCCAACACGGCTACCAACGACTAGCAGTGGAAGAAGCACACGCAACTGATGTCATAGGATAGAGAAGACGTCATTGTTCGCTTTGCGATGCGTTTAGCTCCGCCAAAGGGGGATTCCCACCAAGAAGCTGAAGATATACACAATCGATGGTTCGAAGTATTGTGCCCAGATCAAGTGCAATGCTATGATAACCACGCCAAGAAGGCATAAACACCCTTCAGGCGGTGCAAATAGGCCTTCAGACTTTGGTGTAACAGTGAATACCAATGCTGAGTTTAATCTGATGGCAGTTAACCACATATTTGAATGCTTTTCGAGGGATCTCGTCACCGTGTATTGTCACAGTTTAGAGTCTAGCGCGGTCTACGCTGCGCCTCCCTGTTTTGTCGAATCCGTCCCTGGGCGCTGACATAGGAGTCTACCTCGCCTGCCGTTGATTATGCATGCACAGGCAATTATTCCTAAATTCTTAACGTCGAACATCTATATCGTACGATGCCTTCCCAAAGCCCTCACCCTGTCACTACTCCGGTCGTACAAAATGTTTGAATTGTTCATCAGCAAAATGTAAATCGGTCTGGAAGCCACACACAAACCTCCCAGACACTCTGGTAGATTTCACCGGTGCTCCCAAGTGATTCCAGATGCTCCCAGGCCCCCCTGGAGTTAAGCAAAGTGCTCTCAGACCCTGAAAAAGCATTCCCAGGTGCTTCTGAAAGCAGCTGCAGTTATGGAGGTGCATTCAAGATGCTACAAGATTTGACTTATAGGATGGTCAAATTCTGGAGCAGCTGAGACTTCAAGAGCAGCTTGAGCCCGCTGCACAGCTCTGCGGGAGACTTAGTGCCGTATTTCTCACAGCGGTGGTTCTGGGGGTTCCATAACCACAAGGTATTTTGTGTATCAGATTCGTCTTTGTTAGAGTCACAAGATTCGGTACATCATAATATGGCATGTATTATCTATCTAAGTCTCTCTATATATATACATACGGCCAATCTGGCTGCAGACGGTACTGGAGCGTACTCGCAGGAGCACCTGGAGACGTTCATTCAGAGAATTTAGAGATGCACTTGGAGGCTCTCTAACTCTCCATGCCATGATCATGAGTTGCCACCGAGTACAGCATACATCGAGTACAACATACACCGAGTACAGCATACACCGAGTACAGCATACACCGAGTACAGCATACACCGAGTGCAGCATCCACCCAAGATTGTTTCTCTTCCTTTCATTCCCATGATTACGAGTTGACTCCTGAATGTAGCTTCAGCTTCCGGCGTGCCTCCTTACACGATCGACCACTATCAGCTAGCTTGCCATGAGAGCTCAAAGGCAAGGTCACCTTGTCACATTCCAACATTTCAGAGTCGACTAACAGATGAATAGAGTCTCAGCACCGGGCGCGCCGTCCATCGACCAGCTCTAAGTACTCGTCCAATCTCCAAAGTGCATCTCCAAACTCGCTCGATCACGGCCTCGAAGTTCGCACCATCATCGCCTCCAAGTGCATCTCCAAAAGCCGCTCGATTACTGCCTCCAAGTGCATCTCCAAACTCGCTCGATCACGGCCTCCAAGTTCATCTCCACACTCGCTCGATTACGGCCTCCAAGTGCATCTCCACACTCGCACGATCATGGCCTCCTATTGCATCTACAAACTCGCTCGATCGCAATCTCGGAGTGCATCTCTTAGTTCACTCAAACACGGCCGCCAAGTGTCTGTGCAAATACGGTCGATTACCGCCTCCATGTGAATCTCCAATCTCGCTCGATCATGGCCTTGGAGTGTATCTCTGAGTTCACTCGATCGTCATTTTCAGGCGCACCTCAAATTGCTCCCAAGCACCGCCTGCAGCCAGTCCAGATTTACTGTATGTAGATGGGTAGCTATATAGATACATAGATACATAGATGAGAATACAAACTGAATTCATGAGTTTTAACAATCGTTGAACGTTAAGTTGTAGCTATGATTTCCAGGCCCACCAGCAGCGTTCCCAAAGAAGATGTTATTTTTCCCTGACAGCTCTACTGCGATTCGAGGTGCTCCCAGACATGTCGCTGGCGCTCCCTGGTTTGTCGCCGGAGCTCCCAGGTGTTCACAGACTTCTAGTCGGCGCTCCCAGGGTTGTCGTCAGCGCTCCCAGTTACTCTGAAGGCCGGCAGGAATGCCCTCCTAGGGTCTGATACTCTCCTAAAATTGACGCATTTATGTTTACACTCCATATTCTCTCACACACTCCTGGAGGCTCCCAGCGACTAAATTACATTTGGCTGATGTTGCTAATCATCAGAATCAACAAATGCGTGGGCCTTCAGGGAATTCTCGACTTCCGCCAGCTAAGAGACGCGCTTCCATACTGGCTGGCGAGAGGGATTCCTCCCCAGGAGGGAGGTCCGTAGCCTCTACAATCCATGGTCATAACACCACGCCCTCATCTTCGCCGAAGAATTCTCGCGTTGCGGATATCACTCAATGCATGACTTCCACCCCATCTGCTACACAGCGACGGTCAATGAATACTCCAACTGCCACGCTGGGTACATGCAGTAGAAGCACACCAGCACCCAGAGGAAGCTCATCGGGTCTCGTTGTATCCAGCCCCAAATCCGGCATTGCTATCATTCCCACTCCTCTCAGCAGTCTTGAAAACCTGCCTACCCCCATCCCTAATCGGAAAGCACGCGCAATCATCACAAATCCACTCCGAATGCAAGCTACCGAAAAGAATCACAAACAGAGGCAGTGGCAATTGCAACCGCAGGCGGTGTCTACACCTCGATCAATGGTCTCCGGCAGCCGCAGCATCCATCCATTTGGTCACTCACAAATGACACGTCTTCTGTTTGCAACGAGAAGACCCCTGGAGCTCTACATGTGGAACAGACTGCTGATTATGAGTGCAAGCGACTTGGAGACAGTAAGTTATGCAACGCAACACATTTCGAAAGCATTAGCTGAAGCCCCACAGTGGCAGATAATACAGACATACTGGAACACCGCTATGCAGCAAAACAACATTTGGTCCATAGCATTTGAGGCACGCACAAAGGAGATCTTGACAGAGGTATGCTGAAGCAAAGGCTCACATTGGATATTACACGCTCAAACTGGTACCAGGTTCGAGCACAAGTCGATAAGGTTAAATCCAATTTTATTCAATCAGCGAGGGATAACATAGCAGAGGTTTATGATCTCCACTGCTTTTAATCCGCCGCAGAGCATTTGGAATTCATTGATTCCCTTGTGGCAGACAATAAGTATCGTTTTCCTGTAGCAGAGCGTGTGGAAGGTGGTGTACGCGGCCCAAATCCAATGCAGAGAGAGTCGAAAACTAATAATAGATGGCCAGCATCCACTTTACTTCCTGGCAGAAGCAATCCCATGGTTTATCTACATCAAATTGTATCATCGGGCGAATAACCCCGGTAAGAATGCTGATGGATTTTATAATTCCATGATTAACGACAAGGACGGCCATATATCCTCGCCACTGATCATGTTTACCTTCACCGCATTGCGCCATGCTCTCCTGGTGTGGCAACAGAACAAAGGTGTTCATCCCAAAGCTTCCAAGTCAAAGCTGAAAGCAGACAGACCCGATCGCTCGAACTACTTCAATTACAAGAATAACTGTGGTAACCATGCATCCTGCTGGACTGCGACGGGTTGCAAGTGGTTAACCTTGCCTGGCGTTGGAGATACGTATACATTGTTGATGAATACCTGGAACACACTACTGGAGAGCTACCAACAGAGGGTGTATAAAAACACTCATGCTACAGTCAAGCGTCAGATACAACAGGCGGAGAACCCAACACCTGCCATGGTCATCTGCACGGAAGCAGCGCGTGTTGACAATGCAATTCTTCTTGACTATTTGACCTCCGAAGTGGCGCTTGAGGAGCCTGAGATTGGAAGCACTTACCCAAACATCCCTATAGACAACAATTGCACGGGTGACGAACTGCATTTCGGGATGCCAGGGGGCAGTGGGGATTACGAAGATGAAGGTGACGAAAGCGACGAGCACGATGACATCCCCACCACCAGCCGGCGACGACGGCCAGCGACTGAAGTCGAGAAGTTTGACCTGTGAACCAGTGATGTCAAACGGTATGAGGGCGAGGATGTCGACAATGCGGATGCGGATGCGGATGAGGAGGAAGACCCATCGCAAGCGGATGATGGATCAACGCAGAATGTGGAGGACTGAGGGCATAGTAGGTTTCACCTGTGAACCAGTAATGTTGACGGGCATGAGTGCGAGGATGGCGATGATGCGGATACCGATGAGGAGGAAGAAGCATCGCAAGCCGATCATGGATCAACGCAGAATGTGGAGGACTGAGGGCATAGTACTAGAGAGCGTGATGATTGGACAGTATATTTCAGACATGTAAAATATGATAATGGCGAAGCAAATGCAACGGCAAGCGATGTATCCGAAGCGAAGACAGTATTGCAATAAGTGACAATCTCAAAGCTAAACATAAATGAGAGTGTGGCAGGTGGCTATCAGCCGAAGAAAGGCATAAACATCGCAAGGCGTTGTGTAAACGGCTACAGCATAACTGCAGGCCCTGCAAAGAGTATAACACACGTGTCATTCTGATGGTGCGTATACGTCACCACAAAGTAAAGGAGGTTCGAATGCAACACGACCCGTCGCCTGGGCGACGGGTAGCGTGTATTTCTCTGTCAGAGGGTACGAGGTTTCCGTCAGAGCCGTCAGAGCCTTCCGGAACACCCGGCTATTTCTGAGGGAAACTTGAGTCGTTGCTGATGCATTACTGTAGTAGTAAAAGTAATCACAAATGTATAGGATAAGGTAAGTTTTGTGTATCTATTTAGCTATACTAGATTCTATATGAAAATAGTAGTATATATCATAATTAATATTGTAATTACTTTGATATATCATGTGATTGTGCATTATGATATATTAATATATATATCAACTTGGTAGTGTCTGAATCAGTATTAAGTTACAAGTCTATAAGTTGATATTTTTATACATGTGATCCTGTAATATCTTAGAAACACTAAAATTATAAGAATACATATCATAAAGTTCCATAACTCACTGTGATGAACCTGAAATTTGCCACGATATGGCGAGTAATATCAATAACACATGGTAGAATCAGGCTAACAGCCATATCAAATTTTACCTACAGTAATACTGAACCTTTTCTCAATGTTACATGCACTTATAGACTTCTATTAAGAAACATACATTTGGCTGAGGTTTTACAATGATAGTTAGTACAACTAGATAATGTATTGAATGGCATTGATTATAAACAGTTTGTGAATAGTAATATTGATTTACATACCTACTGGGCAGTGTATTGATTAGTAAACCTGGATTAGATATACTGATATATGATAGTGTGTTAAATTGTAACATGGGATAATATTAATATTATATTATCACTCCAGCTACGTCGGGAAAACCTTTGGTGCAACCGTAACCGACATACATTACCCATGTTACCACTGTGTTACGGTTGCTTCCAATAGATTATGACTACCTACAATGTACTTTGGGGATTAGCGATGAGTTATGAGAATGTTATGCGAGTGTTACCATATGTAATATCGAATTAAAGAATGAAGCAAATTTCTCATACTGCATGTGTTCCATCAACCCTCTTTTTTCAATCGTCATCTCCACCACCATCACCATCACCACCATCACCATCACCACCATCACCACCATCACCACCATCACCATGACCACCATCACAATCACCAGCATCGGGTGTTTTACTCTTCGATTATTCTTCCATGAACTTTATGCAACACCACCCTACCAGCGAAGCCACTTTCACCCCGACCAGCAAAGCCCAATCCGCCGCTACCAGCTTGCTCCCAGCGAAGCCAGATCCACTGCTAACAGCTTGCTCCCAGCGAAGCTAGATTGTCAGAGAGGTGAGAGTGAGCATTCCACCGCTGCCAGCTTGCTCCCAGCGAAGCCAGATCCACTGCTACTAGCGAAGCCAGATCCACCGCTAACAGCTTGCTCCGAGCGAAGCCAGATTGCCAGAGAGGTGAGAGTGAGAATTCCACCGCTACCAGCTTCCTCCCAGCGAAGCCAGATCCGCCGCTTACAGCTTGCTCCCAGCGAAGCCAGATTGTCAGAGAGGTGAGAGTGAGAATTCCACCGCTACCAGCTTCCTCCCAGAGAAGCCAGATCCACTGCTACTAGCGAAGCCAGATCCACTGCTGACAGCTTGCTCCCAGTGAAGCCAGATTGCCAGAGAGGTGAGAGTGAGAATTCCACCGCTACCAGCTTCCTCCAAGCGAAGCCAGATCCACTGCTACCAGCGAAGCCAGATCCACCGCTAACAGCTTGCTCCCAGTGAAGCCAGATTGTCAGATAGGTGACAGTGAGAATTCCACCGCTACCAGCTTGCTCCCAGTGAAGCCAGATCGTCAGAGAGGTGAGCGTGAGCGTTGCACCGCTACCAGCTTGCTCCCAGCGAAGCCAGAGATCCACTGCTACCAGGAAAGCCAGATTCACTGCTACCAGCAAGGCCAGATCCACCGCTACCAGCTTGCTCCCAGTGAAGTCACTTTCACACCTACCAGCGAAGCCAGATCCACTGCTACCAGCTTGCTCCCAGCGAAGCCAGATCCACTGTTACCAGCGAAGCTAGTTTCACCCCTACCTGCAAAGCCAGATGTACTGCTACCAGCTTGCTCCCCACGAAGTCAGATCCACCACTACCACCTTGCTCCCAGCGAAGCCAGATTGGCAGAGAGGTGAGAGTGAGCATGTGAGAGGAGTGAGACAATGCATATCGGAGGTTGGAAATTGAATACATCGGCAAAAATGCAAATCGACTATAGACTGCGCTACGCGCACTCGCGCACTCGCGCAACTCATAGCAAGCTTCCCATGGACCCCTGCGCGACGCGCAGCCTATAGTCATCTATAGTTGATTCATAGAGTTGTGCGCATGGGCCAATGGAACTATATACAGCTGGCAGCCAGTGATGGACCTATACCAGTCTTCACTGCCTGCAGTCTTCGCTGCTATACTGGTACTGTACACTATCGCTGAGAGCCTGCTTGAGAGCCTGCTTGAGAGCCTGCTTGAAAGCCTGCTTGAAAGCCTCTTTGAAAGCCTGCTTGAGAACCTTCTTGAGAGAGCCTTGAATCGGGAGGAGTAGAGTTTTCCACGGGAAACTTTTGGCCGATGGAAAACCCTGAGTTTGTGGAAGCTTTGGCTAATAGAAGGCTCTATGTCTGTGGAAGCTTTGGCTACTAGAAGGCTCTAAGTCTGTGGAAGCTTTGATGCTAACGTTGACATAGCCAACCTACTTGTCTAAGTGCTTCTGGTACTATGATCACCACTACCGACACCATCATCATCACTATCGCCATCATCACCTTCGCCATCATCACCATCGTCACCATCACCATCATCACCATCAGCTCCGAATGCGCACACATATGCCAACAATGGGTGGGAAATGCGCAGTAGATTCCACTGGAAAATCTGAGTCGGAGATCTGCTCTCCCCAAGATCCAATTGTCTAACATTCCGACAGAATCTAAGGCTTCAATTGTCAACACCATGGTCGTGAGGCATCGTGAGATTCATTCCTGGTGGGCGTGCTAATGATAAGATTCAGACTATGATATCGACCGATGTTATGATTTCGGCCACCATACGCCGCCCGCCATCTGCCACACACCACACGCCACATGCCGCCCGCTAAACACTGCCCACCATACGCCACCTGCTTCACACCTCCCAGTGCCTGGCTTCTGCAACTCAGGAGGCCTCTGGATCTAGCATGCAGGAGCGTACATGGGAGCGCATACTCAAGCAGGCTGGGAGTGTGCAATCGAGTGCAATTGGGAGTGTACTTGAGAGCGTGCTCGGGAGTGTGATTGAGAGCATTTTGAGAGTTGACTTTGTAGTGTATTGTCAAGCAGGCTAGGAGTGTGCCATCGAGTGCAATTGTGAGTGTACTTGAGAGCACTCTCGGGTGTGCGATTGAGAGCATCTTGAGAGCTTACTTGGGAGCGTATAGTCAAGCAGGCTGGGAGCGTGCCATTGAGTGCAATTGGGAGCGTACTTGAGAGCACTCTCGGGAGTGCGATTGAGAGCATCTTGAGAGCATACTTGGGAGCGTATAGTCAAGCAGACTGGGAGTGTGCCATCGAGTGCAATTGGGAGTGTACTTGAGAGCACTCTCGGGAGTGCAATTGAGAGCGTCTTGAAAGCATACATGGGTTCGTATAGCCAAGCAGACTGGGAGTGTGCCATCGTGTGCAATTGGGAGTGTACTTGAGAGCACTCTCGGGAGTGCGATTGAGAGCGTCTTGAGCGCTTACTTGGGAGCGTATAGTCAAGCAGGCTGGGAGCGTGTCATCGAGTGCGATTGGGAGTGTACTTGAGAGCGTGCTCGGGAGTGTGATTGAGAGTGTCTTGAGAGCATACTTGGGACTGTATAGTCAAACAGGCTGGGAGTGTGCCATCGAGTGCAATTGGGAGTGTACTTGAGAGCGTGCTCGGGAATGTGATTGAGAGCGTCTTGAGAGCTTACTTGAGAGCATAAGTCAAGCAGGCTGGGAGTGTACAGTCGAGTGCAATCAGGTGTATACTTCAGAGCGCATTTGGGAGCGTGCAAAGAAGTGCATTTGGCAGTTTGGTTTCAAGTTTGTTGAATGCAGCATGATGTATAATATCAAGCGCACATAATTGCATGCGTATCATAGTAATCTAGTCGATGCGCAGGTCCATAGGACTTCATAGTGCCATGCGTCAAATATGCTATGGATCACAGACCCAGAAACAGCTTCACTATGAGTTACGCGTCGCGTGTTACGGGGGTACTAAACCTCAAGTAACTATACTTTATTCGCTGATAAGTACGTACTGAGAGTACGGCCGTAGATCCTATTCCTTAAAGTTCCGGATGATCTCGGACTGGATTTCCTTAAGCCTCTGACTTTGTTTGGCTTCTGGCTTTTTATTTCTTTCTTGAAGGTGCTTAACTTTCCGGGCCTTCTTAAGCTGAGCCTTAGTTGTAGGCAAGGGGTTCACTCGTCCCTGTTGGACAACAGCCCGGTCTTGGTAAGATTCCTGAACCACTCTTTCCGCACTTTCAAGTATTCGATCAAGTCGCAAATCCTCCGTAAGATCCCTTGGTGTCGAACTCACTTCTCTCTCGATCTGTATCTGCTGAATACTATCTGAATGAACAAACTCAGTCCGTTTGTCTACTGACTCAAGTCGTTCCCTTCTTCTAAGATTATTAATATGAATAATCAATCCCAATTCGAGGCCAATAATCGAAGCAAGCCACCAGACACACTGAGCCACAAATATATGCTGAGTTCTTCTGGCGTGAGATATAACTTTCTCAAGGGCGTAAACTATAACGTCAGACTCGTTTTCGAAGGTTATAGTCATCTGCAACTCCCTTAGAGATACTTAATGGTACGGTGCTGCCGTACTAATGCTAATGGATTTCTAGGTATATAATAATAGGTATAGGTATCATAAAAACTCAATAATAAATAAAGGTCTTCTTTCGCTGGTTGGTATTTGACTGTCCGCTGCTAGAGCTTATTCTTCCATTGCCGTGGAGACAATGTGAGTCTTTTATAGTCTTTCGCTGGCTCAAGTTTGGCCGCTACTTCCACGACTATGACAACTGAATTGCTTAATAGCTTATCTCGGGAGACCGTCCCGAGATTCACCACGAGTTCCCTTTGGTTATCGTGTGCATGCGTGATTTTCCTTTCTCACTGCATGATATCAAACGCATCATATGCCAACTCATACTTCAACTTAAACATCTTGCTTATCGTTCGTTCAGTAGTTGGAACGCTGACGTCAACGTGGACTGATCAGCGCTTTATCGCATAATATTAATATCGCGAGGATATTAATGCCTCACCAAACCAATTTGGCTATTCGGCTATGCTTCAGAGATTTATGTCGGCGACCAACCGATACTCTGCCAACGTAGATTATGACACCCTTCCGGGTTGCGATGCATACTAACTCAAACCAATGAGCAGGGTCGCTTCAGGCCTCTTATCTTCAGCCAATGTCATTAATCCCTCACGCACTGCATGCTTAGGAAACAGACTTCTGTTTCCGGGGGTTGCGCGCCCGATCCCTACCTCTTGGAGGTAAGGTGCAACGATCCCACTTAATCGCATATTGCATAACGCGTGCTGCACACCCGACTTTCCTTCGTCATGATGTGTTGTCCCGCTATCAAGGTTCAGTAGGTGTAATTAATAATCATGCGCACCGCTGATGGTTTTTCACATCCCGGCCATAGCGTCATGACTGCATCATCTTGCGAATCCGCTTGATAAGACTGCTCTTATCAAATCATTACATACGGCTCAG
>Ga0307512_10004954_pt1 | contig 14196 bp, 13 predicted proteins | sample 14_EM_MG_FD_200267 | JGI IMG/M metagenome (GOLD analysis project Ga0307512, IMG submission 200267) | Populus trichocarpa ectomycorrhiza microbial communities from riparian zone in the Pacific Northwest, United States - 14_EM | ecosystem: Host-associated > Plants > Roots > Unclassified | place... | reverse complement strand
TCCCCGAACGTGGCGTTCCCGCGGGTGCTCGGGATCGAATGTGTGGGAGTCGTGGCGGCCTCGACCGATCCTCGGTTGCCGGAGGGGACGACCGTCGCGGCGGTGATGGGTGAGATGGGCCGGGAGTTCGACGGCGGCTATGCGGAGTACGCGTTGTTGCCGAACTCGCTGCTGATGCCGGTCACCACCACGTTGCCGTGGGACGTCCTGGCCGCGCTCCCCGAGACGTACCTGACCGCGCAGGGCGCGCTGGACGCGTTGGGGGCCGTGCGGGGGCGGTTGCTGATCCGCGGCGGAACGTCGTCAGTGGGCATGGCGGCCGTGTCGATCGCGGCGGGCTACGGCGTCGAGATCGCCGCCACGACCCGGCGACAGGACAAGGTCGACGCGGTGACCGCGGCCGGCGTCGACCACGTGCTCGTCGACGACGGCGGGTCGCTGGCGGCGAGCATGCACGCGGTCTGGCCCGAGGGCCCGGACTACGTTCTGGATCTCGTCGGGGCGAGCACGGCGGTGGACTCGCTGCGCCTGGTCCGTCGTGGTGGGACGGTGTGTGTCTCGGGCTCGCTCAGCGGATGGCTGCTGCGAGACTTCGAACCGATCGCGATGATCCCCTCCGGCACGAAGCTCACGGCCTTCCACAGCGACACCCTCAAGGGCAGCGCGGGCAGGACCGTGTTGCAGCGGGTCGTCCACGAGATCGAGGCCGGCGTCTACCGACCCAACGTCGACCATGTCTTCGGCCTGGACGACATCGTCGTGGCCCACCAGCACATGGAGAACAACCAGGCCACCGGGAAACTGGTCGTGGTGCCCTGATCAGGTCGCGGCGCCGTCGATCTTCAGGTTGAGGAGTTCCTCGTCGGTGAGGCCGAGTTCGCGGAGCACCTCGTCGGTGTGCTCGGCGAACAGGGGCGCGCGGGTGAGCGTTACCGGGGTCTCCTCGAACTGGACCGGGTTGGTGACCAGCTCCCGGTCCTTTCCTTCCGCGTCAACGACATGCGCGATGAGGCCGTTCGCCCGCAGCGACGGGTCCTGACCCACCTCCCATGAATTCTGCACGGCGGCCCACTGCCCCTTGCCCCGCGACAGGATCTCGACCCATTCGGCGAACGTGCGCTTCTCGATGATCTCGGCCACGATCTCCGCGCCCGCGGCCGCGTTGGCCATGATCTTGTCGGTGTCGGCGAAACGGGGGTCGGCGGCGAGGTCCTCCCGGGCGACCAGCCGGCAGAACTCCGGCCAGTACCGGCCCGGTTGCAGCATCGCGAACTCCAGCCACCGGCCGTCGGCCGTGCGGTAGGAGCCGACCAGTGGGTTGGTCGGCGAGCCGTGCTTCGGGTGTTCCCTGGGCGGGAGCGGACCGCCGCGCATCAGTGCCAGGTTCACCGAGTACTGGGTGGCCCACGCGCCGACCCCGAGCAGCGACACGTCGACCACCGACGGCTCGCCGGTGACCTGGCGCTTGTACAGGGCCGCGGCGATGCCGCCCGCGATCGTCATGCCGCCCATCGAGTCGCCGTAGGCGCCGGACGGCATCCGCGTCATCCGGTCGGATCCGGCCGGGGTCACGCCGTCCGCGCTGCCGCCGCGGGCCCAGAACGTGGTGCTGTCGTAGCCGCCCTTGTCGGCCTCCGCGCCCCGGGCGCCGAAGCCGCTCCCCCGCACGTAGATGATGTTCGGGTTGATGGCCCTGACGTCCTCGAGGTCGATCTTCAGCTTGGCCCTGGCGCCTGGCAGGAAGTTCGTGAGGAAGACGTCGCTTCTGCGGACCAGTTCCTCGAACACCCCGCGTACGGACGGCTTCTCCAGTGCCAGCCCGACGCTGCGCTTGCCCCGGTTCGGGCCTTCCATGATCGGGAAGAACGACGAGCCCTCGCTCGCCGTCGCCAGCCCGAGCACCCGCGACAGGCCGCGTTGGCCGTCGCCGCGCTCGGCGTGTTCGACCTTGATGACGTCGGCGCCCCAGTCCGCGAGCACCGCGCCGGCGGCGGGCACGAAGGTGAACTGTGCGACCTCCAGGACGCGCACGCCCTCCATTGGTCGGTGCATTCGCGTCTCCTCAGTCGACGGTGATGGCCCGTTCCGGGCACGCGTACGCACCGTCGCGGGCCCTGTCCTCGAAGCCCGCGGCGACCTCGCCGTCGAACGGCAACGCGTAGCCGTTGTCGTCGAGCTCGAACACGTCCGGGGCCGTTGCCGCGCACCGCGCGTGCCCGGAGCACGTCTGCGTGTCAATGGTGATCTTCACCGAACCACTCCGTTCTCGAGGTTCATCGGCCCGTCGTAGGCCGCGGCCAGCAACGCCGACAGGTCAGTGTCCATTTCGGACGCAGCGGCCAAGTCCTTGCGCAGGAACGGAGTCACCGCGGCGACGTAACGCTCGGCCCCACCCCGGGCGGCGATGTAGCGCCCCGCGTTGCTCCCTCCGCTGCTGACCGCGAGCGCCTCCAGCAGGGTGCTCTCCTCGATCCCCATCGCGCCGCCTGCTTCCAGCCCGCGCAACGTCACCTGGGTGATCGCGGCGAACAGCAGGTTGTTGAGCAGCTTCACCCGCAATGCGGAACCCCGCGCGCCGGTCGTGATGACGGGATCGGCGTAGGCGCTGACGATGTCACGTGCCGTCGCGACGTGCGACGGTTCGCCGCCGAGGTAGATCGTGAGCTTGCCGGCGCGGACCGCGTCCGCCGTGCCGCTGAACGGCGCGTCCACGATCGCCGTCGCCCCCAGCCGGACCAGGGTCGCGGGATTTCCGGTGGTGTGCGAGACAAGCACTGTGTGCGGGCCCATGGCGTCGGGCAGCACGTCGAGCATCTGCGCGTCGCTGTACAGACAGCTGACGAGGACATCACAGGCGGCGAGGTCACCTACCCGGTCGACGAGTTCCGCACCGGAGAGCCGCTCCCGGACCTCCGGCCGCCGCGCGTACAGGCGGACCCGGTGACCGGCCGCCAGCAACCGCTCCACCATCGGCTCACCGATGTGCCCCGCGCCGACGAACCCGATCATCTCCGCTCCCTACGGCTTGTTCGTCGACCCGGCGTCCACGGTGAACTGCAGGCCGGTGACGAAACGCGCCTCGTCAGAGGCCAGGAACAGGACCGCGTTCGACACGTCCCTCGGCTCGACGGACGGTGCGAGCGGGTTCATCGCGGCCAACGCGAACAGCGGCTCGCGTGCCGCGAGCTCCTCGATCGGCACCCCGACCGTGATTCCCGTGTCGCTGACTCCGGTGGGGTGCACGGTGTTCACGCGGATCTTGTGCTGGGCCAGCTCGTTGGAGAGGCCCTTCATCAGGCCGACCACACCGTGCTTGCTCGCCACGTAATGCGCGTACGGCACGTGTCCCCGGATTCCGGCGGCCGAGCTGATCATGACGATCGACCCACCCGCGCCCGCCGAGATCATTCCCGGGATCGCCGCGCGTGCCGTGTTCCAGACTCCTTTGAGGTTGACGTCCATGACGACGTCCCATTCCTCTTCGGACAGTTCCCAAGCACGCCCCGACGACATGACGCCCGCGTTCGCGACGACGATGTCGAGCCGGCCGAACTCGGCGGCCGCCGCATCCACGGCGGCGCGGACCTCGGCGACGAGGCGGACATCGGCCTGGACGGTGACGCACTGGCGGCCCGTCGCCCGGACCAGCTCGGCGGTCTCCGCCAGATCTTCCTTTGACGCCAACGCGTACGGCAGCGCGTCGCTGATGTCGTGGCAGACGTCCGTGACGACGACGTCCGCGCCTTCCTCGGCCAGCCGCACCGCGTGGGAGCGGCCCTGGCCGCGGGCCGCGCCCGTGACGAGCGCGACCTTGCCGTCCACCCGCCCCATCAGGACCCGGCCAGTTCGTCGACGGCCTCGCGAAGGGCACGCAGCCGCGTCTCCAGCAACTCACGCTCGGCGGACTCGGCAGCGGCGAGACGCGGCTCGATCTCGGCGATCTCGGCGCGGAGCCGGCCGGACGCCTCCTCGCGGGTCAGCAGGTCCAGGTCGGTCCAGTCGGACCGCTCGGACTCCGGGCGCGGGCTCATGCGGGAAGGTTGTACAGGCGGCGGGTGTTCAGTTCCACGATCTTGTGCACCTCGTCGTCCGGCACGTCGGCGAGGACCTCCGCCGCGTAGGCGCGGCTCTTGGGCCAGTACGAGTCGGAGTGCGGGTAGTCGCACTCCCAGGTGATGTGGTCGACGCCGATGTCGTGGCGGGCCTTCACCCCGAACCGGTCGTCGATGAAACACCCGTGCATGTGCCGGTAGAACAACTCCGACGGCCGCACGTCCTGGTTCACGTTCTGGTAGAAGCGATGCCGCTCCCAGGTGCCGTCGATCCGCTCCAGCAGGTACGGCAGCCACCCGATCCCGCCCTCGGACAGGCCCACCTTCAGCTTGGGGTGCCGGTGGAACACCGGCGAGAACAGCAGATCAGCCGTCGCGTACATCGAGTTGCAGCCGAACAGGGCGATCGTCACCGCGAACGGCGCCTCCGGCGCGGTCTTCGGCGCGCTGCCCGAGGTGCCGAAATGCAGGCACAGCGGCATGCCGGTCTCCTCGGCCGCCGAGAACACCGGGTCCCAGTGGTCGGTGTGGAACGACGGCAACCCCAACGGCACCGGGTTCTCCGGGAACGAGATCGCCTTCGCGCCCTTGGCCGCGGTCCGGTGGATCTCCGCCACGCAGGCCTGCACATCCCACAACGGCAGGATGATCAGCGGGATGAGTCGCCCAGGCGCGGTCGCGCACCACTCGTCGAGCACGAAGTCGTTCCACGCCAGCACACACAGCCTGGCGAGTTCCTTGTCCTCGCCCTCGATGAACACCGTGCCCGCGAAACGCGGGAACGACGGGAAGGACAGGCCGCCCCAGACCCCGTCCAGGTCCATGTCACGCAACCGGGCCTTCGGGTCGTAGCAACCCGGGATCATCTCGTCGTAGCGAGTCGGCTCCAGGCCGAACTCCTCGGGCTTCTTGCCCGCCACCGCGTTCAGCCCGATGTACGGATAGATCCGGCCCTCGTAGATCCACACCTCGGCAGGCGCGACGTCCTCGCCGCGCGACTGCTCGATGATGCGCGGACCAGCCTCCTTGAGGTTCGCCGGCAACCGGTCCGACCACAACCGTGGCGGTTCGATCAGGTGGTCATCGACGGACAGCAACTTCATCCATGGCTGCAACGGCATCGTCGCACTCCCTCAACCCGCGGTGCTCCGGCACGTCAACTCTACATCAATCGGCCGAGTTGAGTAGCCTTAATTCAGTCTGAGCCGGTGCTTCTGCAGCTTGCCCGCCGCGGTCCGCGGCAGTGTGTCGACGACCACGAGGCGCTCCGGCGTCTTCTGCCTGGCGACGCCGACCTCGGCGAAGTGCCTGCCGATCTCGTCGAGGTCGAGGGATCCGTCGACCTCGCGCAGCACCACGAACGCGCACACCCGCTCGCCGTAACGGTCGTCGGGCACGCCAACGGCGGCCGCCTCGGCGACGGCGGGATGCAGGGCAAGGATGTCCTCAACCTCCTTGGAGGAGATGTTCTCCCCGCCGCGGACGATGATGTCCTTCTTGCGGTCGGTGATGGTGAGGAAACCGTCGTCGTCGAGCCGCCCGATGTCGCCGGTGCGGAACCAGCCGTCTGGCAGGAACGACTCCGCGTCGAGCGCGGGGTCGGTGTAGCCGAGGAACAGCTCGGGACCCCGGGTGATGATCTCACCCTCGGGGACGTCCGCGCCGTCATCGTCGATGATGCGGATCTCGTTGCCGCCGATGACCCGGCCGTCGGTCGTGGCGCGCTTCACCAGCGGGTCGTCCGGCGTGCCGGAGCTGATCGTCGGGTGCTCGCTGGAGCCGTAGGCCCGGTAGGCGGCGATGCCGGCGCGGTCGGCGCGGTCGATGATCGCGGGTGGCACGCCGGCCGCGCCGACCATGAACTCCCGCAGGGTGGTCAGCGTCGCCGCGCCTCGGTCGCGTTCGTCGAGCAGGCCGGCGAGGTGCACCGGCGCGCCGACCCCGGACGTGAGCGCGTACTCGTCGATCAGCTGGGCCGCCCGCGCGGACCGCCAGGCGTCGAGGACCACCGTCTCGACTCCGTGGACGAGGATGCGGAGCAGACCGAGCAGGCCTGCGACGTGCCCGGAGGGGAAGAGGGCGAGGTGGCGTCCGGGTTCCACGGGCCGCGAGTGCACCTCGGCGAGCAGCGAGCGGTGCGAGTGCCGCACGCCCTTCGGGTCGGCGGTGGTGCCGGAGGTGTAGACGAGCAGCGCCTGGTCGGTGTCTCCGACGTCGGGCCGGACGTACTGTCCGGAGAGGCCGGTCAGGTCGGGGAACGGCACGGCGCCCGACTGCCGCATGATGAAGTCCACCTCGCGCGGCCCGTAGATCCGCACGATCGGCAGCAGCACGGCTCCGCACAGCGCGACCGCCGTCTGCGCGACCGCGCCCTCGTACGTGTTGGGCAGTCGCACCGCGACGACATCGCCGGGCCCGATACCGAGGCCCTGCAGCGCTCCCGCGGCACGTTCGGCGTCGCCGACGAGTCGGCCGATGGTGGTCGTCATGAGGCCGTCGGCACTCGCGAAGACCACCGGAACCGAGCCGTGCTCCGCGGCGCCGCGGATGATCTCTGACAGCAGTGTCACGACAAGAAACAGTATCCTCAAAGAGGCCGCAACGGTAGCATCGGCCGAAGATTCGGTATCCCGGTTCGGAGTACGCCATGGCCCCGGTTCGCCCCATGCCACAACCGACGCTCGCGAGCGCCGAGTTCTGGCGGTCCGGCGCGGACGGCGTGCTCAGGATCTCCCGGTGTGGCGACTGTGGACGGTTCTTCCACCCGCCCATGCCGGTCTGCCCGTCCTGCCGAGGCGGCGCGGTGTCGTTGGCCCCGACCTCGGGGAAGGCGGTCGTCGTCGGGTTCAGCGTCAACCACCAGACGTGGCTGCCCTCGTTCCCGCCGCCCTATGTCGTGGCCGTGGTGGCGCTCGCCGAGGACGACCGCGCACGGCTCACGACCAACATCGTCGGCTGTGAGCCCGACGAGGTGCACGTCGGCATGCGGGTCCGGGTGCGTTTCGAACAGCAGGACGACGTGTACTTCCCTCTGTTCGAACCGGACTCCGGGGAACCCGGCCCACTGCCCGAGCCACGCGAGGTCGCCGCGCGCCCCATGGCGTCCGTCCAGAAGTACGAGGACAAGGTCGCGCTCACCGGCGTCGGGCAGTCACGGGTGGGCAGGCGGCTCATGGTCGACCCGCTCGCGCTGACCGTCGAGGCGTGCCTGGCCGCGGTGGCGGACGCCGGGCTGGACCTGGCCGAGATCGACGGGCTCTCCACGTATCCCGGACCGATGCCGGGCGGCCTGAGCGAGGGCGGGATCACCGCACTGACCGAGGCCCTGCAACTGACGCCCACCTGGGTCAACGGCGCACGCGAGGTGCCGGGGCAGATCGGCTCGATCACCGCCGGCATGCTCGCGGTCGCCGCCGGGTTGTGCCGGCACGTGCTGTGTTTCCGCACGGTCTGGGAGTCCTCCCACAGTGCGCTGGTCCGATCGGGACAGTGGGAACCGGACAGTGGCCGCGCCACGGGCATGATGGAGTGGCGTGCCCCGTTCGGGGCGGTGTCGGCCGCGCAGTGGATCGGCTGCAACGCCTCCCACTACCTGCACCGCTACGGCGTGGGCCGGGAGGCCCTCGGCGCCATCGCCGTCACCGCACGGGCGGGCGCCGCGCGCAACCCGGAAGCCCTCTACCGCGACCCACTGACGATCGACGACTACTTCGCCGCCCGCATGATCACCACCCCGTTCGGCCTGTACGACTGCGACGTGCCGTGCGACGGCGCGGTGGCCGTGATCGTCTCGGCGATCGAGACCGCGGCCGACCGCCCCACGCCGCCGGTCCTGGTCGAGTCCGTCGGCACGGCGATCCTCGAGCGGCTCAGCTGGGATCAGGACACCCTGACCCACACGCCGCAGTCACGCGGCCCGTCCGCCCACCTGTGGACCCGCACCGACCTCACCCAGGACGACGTGGACGTCGCCCTGCTGTACGACGGGTTCACGTTCAACGCCCTGTCCTGGCTGGAGGGCCTCGGCTTCTGCGGCCCCGGCGAGGCGACCGACTTCATCGCGGGCGGCAAAACCATTGCCCTGGACGGAGAGCTCCCCCTCAACCCGCACGGCGGTCAGCTCTCGGCCGGCCGGCTCCACGGCTACGGCTTCGTCCGCGAGGCCATGCTGCAACTCCGCGGCGAAGCCCACGGCCGTCAGGTCGAGGACGCCGGGCTGGCAGTGGTCACCGCGGGCGGCGGGGTGCCCTCCGGGGCGATGCTGTTGAGGCGGGCACACTAGCCCGCGATCATGACCGAATTCGGCCAGCCCGCGGTCCTCCCCATACCTAGGCTGCCCGGCATGACCTCCGAGCAGAACCGCGAACTGGTGAAGCAGGCCTGGAAGTCGTTCTCGACCAGGGACAGGGACCTGGTCGGGACGTTCTTCACCGAGGACGCGGAGTGGCTGGCACCGCCGGAGAACGCGACCGCCGTCGCGCTGGGCGGATCGCACCACATGGTGGGCAGGGACGCCATCGTCCACTTTCTCACCGTCGACTTCCGGCGCATGTTCGTCGCCGACGTGACCCTGGAGTTCCACGGGTTCCACGCCGACGGCGATGTCGTCGTGGTGGAGGAGACCATGCGGGCGACACTGGCCAACGGCAACGCCTACCGCAACGACTACTGCTTCATCTTCGTGCTGCGGAACGGGCTGATCCATCGGGTGCGTGAGTACATGGACACCGCCCGAGGCCATCGCATGGTGTTCGGCGACTCCTGACCTCTCCCCGGCGACGTCAGGTCGTCGCGGCCTGGCTTTGTGAACAAGCCGTTCCACGCGAACGGGCCGTCCGAGGCCATCTCCCTTGATCCGCGGGCGTCGCCTGGGAAATCAGTTGCCTCAGAGCAACGTCTCGCCCACTGGAATGCAGGGTGGCGGCCGGAGATGACAGAGCCAATGCTCAGTTAGGGATACTCATCTCGTCGGACGCGGGCCATAATGGCACCCGGAGGCGCGATGGGGCCGAGCCGCGAAGAGGTCACCCAACTCGCGCCAGAAGGGAACTCGCATGACCCAGCCCGACTACGACCCCGGCCCGCGGATCGCGTACGCGGGCAGCATCAACCTGGGCACTCCGGACCTGGAGCGCTCGCTCTGGTTCTTCCGTGACCTGCTCGGCATGGAGGTCGTGGAGCAGGTCGACGGCGTGGCCTACCTGCGTGGGTTCCAGGAGCTCGTCCACCACTCCCTCGTGCTGACCCAGCAGAAGGACGCCGTGGTGAACTCCTACGGCTTCCGGGTCAAGCGCAGGCAGGACGTCGAGCTGTTCCACAAGCAGCTGGAGAACCAGGGGCTCCAGACGGTCGACGCCACGAGTCGTGAGCGCGGGCGCGGTGAGGCGGTCCGCTTCCTCGTGCCGGGCAGCGAGCACCCGTTCGAGTTCTACTACGACATCGAGAAACCGCGGGCCGAGGAGTCCATCCGGTCGAAGATCCTCAGCAACAGCTCGCGCCGCCGCGGGCTCGGCGTGCGCAGGCTCGATCACATCAACCTGCAGACCAGTGCGAGCACGGTCAACCAGGCCGAGGGGTGGCTGCGCGAGGAGCTGGGGTTCAAGCGCCGCGAGTTCGTCCGCATCCCGCAGGCCCCGGACGTCATCATGGCGTCCTGGCTGTCGGTGACCTCGCAGGTGCACGACATCGCCATCGGGGTGGCCGCCGAAGACCAGCCGGGCCAGTTCCACCACGTGGCGTTCAACGTCGAGAACTTCCACGACATCCTCACGGCCGCGGACCAGATCCGCGACCTCGACATCGCCTACGGCGCGGGCCCCGGCAAGCACGGCATCGGTCAGGCGATGTACCTCTACATCCACGATCCCGGCTCCGGCCACCGGATCGAGCTGTACTCCGGCGGCTACCACATCTACGACCCCGACTGGGACGCGCTCGAGTGGAAGCTGCCCGAGCTGGAGCTGGGGCAGACGTGGTACGGCGATGTCCTCGACGTCGGCCCCGGCGGCTCGTTCCTGTCCACGTCGCCGTCGGCGGGACTCGTGCCATGAGCCTCACCTTCGAGTCGACGCAGGTCACGAAGGACGTCGAGGGGCTGACGTTCGCCTACCACGAGGCGGGCGAGGGCGAGCCGCTGATCATGCTGCACGGCTCGGGGCCTGGCGTCAGCGCGTGGTCGAACTTCCGGCACAACCTGCCGGTGTTCGCCGAACGGTTCCGAACGATCATGCCCGACCTGCCGGGGTTCGGCGGCACCGAGCTCCCCGAGCTGGACGAGGTCTACCCGAAGGTCGCGGCACGGTGGATCGCGCGGCTGATGGACAGTCTCGGCATCGAGTCGGCCGTGTTCATCGGCAACTCCATGGGCGGCGCGGTGACCGCGGAACTCGCCGCACTGGCGCCAGAACGGGTGCGGCGGATGGCGCTCATGGGCTCCGGCGGGATGTCCGTCGGGATCTTCCAGGCCGAGCCGAGCGAGGGTTTCCTGCGCCTGTTCGAGTTCCTCGAGGATCCCACCAGGGCACGCATGATCGCCTGGATCAGGACGATGGTCCACGACCCCGGGAGGATCACCGACGAGCTGGTCGACGAACGCATGCGCAACGCCACGGCCGAGGGCGTGCTCGACAGGACCAGGGCGATCTTCGGTTCGATGTTCGACCCCAGCAGGCGTGACGCGCACACTCCATTGTGGACACGTGCGTCGACCATCACCACCCCCACCCTCCTGCTGTGGGGGCGCGACGATCGCATGCTTCCCTACGACCAGGCCCATTTCGTGAACCGGGCGCTCCCTGACGTCGAGCTGCACACGTTCTCCCACTGCGGGCACTGGGTGCAGGTCGAGCGGAAGTCCGAGTTCGAGCGGATCGCGACCGAGTTCCTGACCCGTACGGGCCAACAGAAGTAGGAGGTACGCGGCATGGCGCACGACGTCGTCCACCGTGTCGAGGAGTTCGGGCCGAGGCTCGCGGCACTCGCCAAGGAGAACGAGAGACTGGGCAAGCTCAGCGACGAGACCGCGGACCTGCTCCGCTCGTCGGGCGTCATGCGGTTGTTGCAGCCCACGAAGTTCGGTGGCTATGCCGCACATCCCCGGGACTTCGCGGAAGCGGTGATGGAGGTCGCCCGCCACGACGGCGCGGCGGGCTGGGTGACCGGCGTCGTCGGGGTCCATCCCTGGGAGGCCGGCCAGATGGATCCCCGGATCGGACAGGAGATCTGGGGCGAGAACCCGGACACCTGGATCGCGTCGCCCTACATGCCGAACGGGATCGCCGAGCCGACCGCCGGCGGCTATGTCCTCAATGGACGGTGGCCGTTCTCCTCGGGCGCCGACCACTGCCAGTGGGACTTCCTCGGCGCGATGGTCGGGGACGGCACGGGGAAGCCGGTGATGCCGCCGTCCGTGAAGCACGTGATCCTGCCCAGGTCGGACTACGAGATCATCGAGGACTCCTGGGACGTGATCGGCCTGTCGGGCACCGGCAGCAAGGATGTCGTCGTCACGGGCGCCTTCATCCCCGAGCACCGGACGATCGACCAGAGTGACATCCAGGAAGGCCTGGTCGCGGAACGCAACGGCGTCACCGACACCCTGTACAAGCTGCCCTTCGCCGCGATGTTCCCGCTCGGCATCACCGCGGCGGTGATCGGCATCTGCGAGGGCGCGCTGGCCGCGCACGTGAGCCAGCAGCGCGACCGGGTCGCCGTGACCGGGGTCCAGGTCCGCGACGACCCGTACGTGCTCTACGCGACCGGGGAGGCGTCCGCGGAGATCGAGGCGTCCCGGATCCAGCTGATCGACGGCATCAGCAGGCTCTACGACCTCATCGACGCCGGCAGGCCGGTGACCATCGAGGACCGGTCGAACGTGCGGCGCAACCAGGTCCGCTGCGCGTGGCGGGCGGTGTCGGCGCTGGACGAGATCTTCGCGCGGTCCGGCGGGAACGTGACGCGACGCAGCAACCCGCTGCAGCGGTACTGGCGGGACGCACACGCGGGACTCCAGCACATGATCCACGTGCCTGGTGTGGCGTACCACGCGAACGCCCTGGCGCAGATGGGTCTGGAGCTGCCGCCGCCGATGCGCATCCTGATCTGACGCCATGGACGGCCGGCACTTCCGTGACGTTCTGGGGAACTTCTCCACGAGCGCCGTCGCCGTCACCGCCACGGGACCCGGCCGACCGGCCCGTGGGATGACCGTCGGCACCGTCACGTCCGTCTCCCTCGACCCGCCCCCGGGTGTCGTTCCTGGCCGACCGTTCCTCCGGGACGAGCGCCAAGATCCGTGCCGCTGGGCGGTACTGCGCCAACGTACTTCTCGACCGCGTCGATCCTGCTGGACCGCCTCGTTAGTTGGTAACGAAAGGAGGCCCTCATGGGCCGAGTGCAGGACAAGGTCGTCTTCATCACCGGAGCAGCCCGAGGGCAGGGACGCGCACACGCCGTCCGGCTCGCCGAGGAGGGCGCGCACATCATCGCGGTCGACATCTGCGAGCAGATCGACAGTGTCGGTTACCCTCTCGCGAGCCGCGACGACCTGGACGAGACAGTGCGTCTGGTCGAGAAGCTCGACCGCCGGATCGTGGCGGTGACCGCGGACGTCCGCGACCGCACCGCACTCCAGGCGGCGGTCGCCGAGGGGGTGGCGTCGCTCGGCAGGCTCGACGCTGTCGTCGCGCAGGCGGGGATCGCCCCCATCGGCCGCCCCGAGGCGCAGGCGCTGCTCGATGCCACCACCGTCAACTTCAGCGGCGTGGTGAACGCCGTCGAGGCGGCGCTGCCCCACCTGCCGGACGGCGCCTCGATCATCGCGACCGGTTCGACGGCGGCGCTGATGCCGCCGTCCGACAACGGCAGGCCCGACTCAGGCAAGCTCGGCTACTCGTTCGCCAAGCGCTCGGTGGCGAGCTTCGTGAACGACCTGGCCGTCGCACTGGCGCCGCGCCGGATCCGCGTGAACGCGGTACACCCGACGAACACCAACACCCCCATGCTGAACAGCGACCCGATGTACCGGGAGTTCCGCCCGGACCTGGAAAACCCCACCCGCGAGGACGCCCTACCCGCGTTCCACGTGATGACCGCGATGGGCCTGCCGTACGTCGAGCCGGACGACATCGCCAACACGGTGCTGTTCCTGGTGTCGGACGAGTCGCGCTACATCACGGGGGCGCAGCTGCGTGTGGACGCCGGCGCCATCGTCAAGCGGCGGCCGCAGCAGCCGCAGTTCTGAGGTCAGAGCCGCCCTGCCCGCTGGAATAGCTGGACGTGCGCCACCGCATCATGCCCTGCCATGGACGTGACTCAGTCAGTGCAGGAGTTCGATGATGGTCGCGTTTGCTGTGCCGCCACCCTCGCACATCGTTTGTAGGCCGTACCGCAGGTTCTGGCGGCGCATCTGGGCGAGCATCCTCGTCATCAGGATGGCTCCGGAGCCGCCCAGTGGGTGGCCTACCGCGATCGCACCGCCGAGGGGGTTGAGTCGTGCCGGGTCCGCTCCGGTGTCGGCCAGCCAGGCCAGCGGGACCGGGGCGAACGCCTCGTTCACCTCGAACACTCCGATGTCCTCTATGGACAGTCCGGACCGGCGCAACACCTTCTCCGTGGCGGGGATGGGGCCGGTGAGCATCGTGATCGGGTCCGCGCCGCTCACCGCCCCGCTGTGGTAGCGGGCGATCGGGGTGAGGCCCAGCTCGCGGGCTCGCTCCTCGGTCGTGATAAGCAGCGCTGCCGCGCCGTCGGAGATCTGGGACGAGTTGCCGGCGTGGATCACGCCGTCTGGTTTGAAGGACGGCTTCAGGCCTGCCAGGGTGTCGACCGACGTGCCTCGCCGGAGGCCCTCGTCCACGGTAAACTTCGTGCCGTCGACCTCGATCGGGACGATGTGGTCGTCGAAGGCGCCGTCGGCGATCGCCGCGGCGGCCTTGGCATGCGAGCTGGCGGCGAACTCGTCCAGGCGCTGCCTGCTGAAGCCCCAGCGTTCGGCTATCAGTTCGGCGCCGATGCCCTGGTTGAACTCGAAGTCGTTGTAGCGGGCCAGAACCGCTGGACCGTACGGCTGGCCCGTGGTGCGGTGTGAGCCCAGCGGGACCCTGGTCATCGTCTCGACGCCGCCGGCGACCACCAGGTCGTACTG
>Ga0307512_10004953_pt1 | contig 14196 bp, 14 predicted proteins | sample 14_EM_MG_FD_200267 | JGI IMG/M metagenome (GOLD analysis project Ga0307512, IMG submission 200267) | Populus trichocarpa ectomycorrhiza microbial communities from riparian zone in the Pacific Northwest, United States - 14_EM | ecosystem: Host-associated > Plants > Roots > Unclassified | place... | reverse complement strand
GTTGTCAGAGTGCAACTTGCAGACTTAAATTGGTGGGTTGTTTTTAATTTGAGTTCTTGTGGTTTATACTTGCCACTATCAGCCACTCAGCCACTCAGCCACAGAATTGTGACCAATAAGAATTGAAAAAGACACATTCCATATGCTTATATGAATAATGAGTCAGGTAGGGCGGTGAAGATATGCGTCTTCGTTGTATGGTAGGTGATTTGTTCGGTGGTACCGACCAGCTTCTTGCGAAAGGCGATCAGTCTTATGAAATACTGGGTGACTGTTTCATCGCTCGATGGCCGAGAGGCTATGAACTTTCGCCGGACTTGGGCGACCAAGTTTCGTTGATGCATTGTCGAGTCGATCCCGCAGTGCCTTCCACATCTCCACAGGGTCATCGATATCATTGATGTACGCAAGGAGATCATTGCAGCAGCATCGCAGGTGTATCTGTACTATCGCCTTATTGGCTCATTGGTGCCAGTCATTTTGTAAAGGCTGAAAGACGGGACTGAGGCAGGCAGGAAAGAGGTCGACACTGGTGATGATACCATACACTTCATGGCAATGCGGACGCGGCGAATCTTTTGCTTCCAGACAGGGTAGATATGCTCAGTCAATTTGGGGATGTTGCCAAACTCGCTCTTGAACGTTTCGTTGGTCATGTTGAGAGTGCAGTGGCGTTCGATGGTGATGGACGGAGATGGAGTTGAGGCACTGTAGTGTGTTTATGTGCAGATGTTGCTACGGTAACGTACAGAGATGGTTGTGAGTGGGTTAGAGTTCTTAAAGCTGTTTTTTAAGATCGTAAGGTAAAGATAGTAGCGAGTGCCAGGCTCATAACCTGTTCAAAGTATAGATAGAGAAGCTTGATTGTATATTATCTAAGAGGGCCCAAGGGTATATATATAAGAGAGTACAAGTATGGATGAATGCCATCAGCCCGTATTGTTGAACAGGTTAGGTTATGGATATGTGTTGTCTAAGATCTCGGCCATATGGCACGTGACTCACGAGAAGCAGTTAGTCACTTCTCCTTTTCTCTTCTCTCTTCTTTAGTTCTCGAGATACGAATGTACAGATTGTACGAGTTTCTCATCCACCTGACGTTACGGCTTCAACAGGTTATGAGCCCGGCTGCCTCCATCTAGATCGACCTCTACAGCATAGAGTTTGAATAAGAAAAGTAACGGATTTCCTCGAAGTGTACGTGGAGTACGACCCCCTATTCACAATGACTTCGACAGCTACAAAGCTCAATGAGCGAAACTATAGAGAGTGGGTCATTGGAGCCGAGGCATCACTGCGAGGCCAAGAGCATTGGAAATATGCGACTGGCGAGAGGCGAGTACCAAGGCCTCTGATAGTGCCATCGTCGGTAACTCGAGTAACACCGGCACGGGCAACGACATCGGCATCGGAAGACAGTCAAGCCTCGGACACGCCGACTGCAACTACCTCATCACTGATTGGCAAGGATCCTCGAGATCTGAATTATGACTTCATGCCTGAATCGGATGATCCAGGATACCTCAGCCACTATTATAACTTCCTACGCGATTGGAATAAGTGGCAATTGAACAACGACAAAGCGTTAGGTGGGATCCAGGGATTGTTAGAGCCGACCATGGAGAAACAATAGATCACGTTCAAGGAACCGAAAGCACTCTGGAACAGAATCAAGGATGACTTCGAGTCAGTTATGAAGATCGATGGCCAATCTCAACAAGAGTAATTGGAAGAGTGCAAACTTGAATCTTATTCGTCAGTCTTGGAATGGATCTCGTCCCAGGATGCCATAATCAGAGAATTAGAAATGTGTGACATCCCGATCAACGATAGCTGGCGGAAGTTTTACATCATGTCCAACATTCCGAAGACCGACGAATGGAGGACGTACAAGGCCTCTCTCAAGCTTAGTGGCAAGATGTATACCACTACAAGCATAAACATTCACCTACAATCATTGGAGGCCGACCTTCGGCAAGATAAAGGCATGGAGCCTGGTGCAGTACTATTCATTTCGAAGAGAGGCCGTGGAAAGAAGGATTCGAATTCAAACTCGAATTCAAAGAGACATTATGATGTTACATGCTACGGATGCGGTAGAAAAGGACACAAAAAACAAGATTGTTGGAGCAAGGATAAGTGAGCTGCATATGCAGAGAAGAAAAAGAAAGATGTCGTGAATTTGGCCTCAGCGACCCCAGCCTCGAATAATGATGCAGAATCATTTCGATTGCTAATAGCTCCTCAAGAGACCAGATCCGTGATCACTGTCGATGTGGCTTCGACAAATCGACGTGCAGATTACTGGGTACAGGATACGGGAGCTATGACTCACGTCACAGGAAATCAACACCTATTCGAGTCCTTCCAGCCAATGCCGAAAGGGGAGCATCAGGTGAAAACTGCAAGCAACTCCCTTATCGATGCCGTTGGCACCGATGATTCCACCAGTCAAGCAATGGATCAGTCCAGACCGGAACCGTCCAGTCCAGTCCAAATCCAGTGCAAGGAATTTTTGGACTGGGATCGGACTGATCCCAGATGCTGACAGACTGGACTGGGCTTGGTCCGGACGGTATCCTGGGTTAGGGTATACTTTCCCGGTTATTACTCTTTTAATGGGGAAAATATATCTCGATGGAGCCGAATATGCAGACAGAAGTGGAATATGTTCGATCAGAGTGGGTATTTGGGGGTGAGTTGCGATAAAAAGTGAGGATGAGTCATGTTTTCGGTAGTACTTGGCTATACAGCTATGTCAAAATTATATGCATAAATGGATCAGTCCAGACCAAGCCCGTCAAGTCCAAGACTACCAGTCTGTGGATCGGTCCAGTCCGACCTTCCCATTAGACCGGACTGGACTGAGCCCTACCGCAGACCAGGATTGTCTGGACTGGTGGAATCATTGGATGGCACTGGTGCCATAAGCTTTTGGGCCACAAGGCCGAATGCGAAACCAGTCAAAATTACCCTCCAGCATGATCTATATGTGCCAGCTTGTGGTACAAACAACCTTCTAATTGTGATACAACTGATGAAGAAAGGAGTCCGGTTCGACTTTACACTGGAAAAGGGAGCTTTAGCCACTTTCGGTTCGGCACTTGTTTACCTTGCCCCATTGGTGAATGACATCTTTATGCTCCGCACCTTTCTGATCAAGACGTCAAAAGCATCAGTAGCAGTTCTAGACACCCTGAACCCCATTGCTGAAGTCTCGGAAGTCTACTGTACTATCCGGCAGATGGCTGATGAAAAATACATATTTGTGTGGCACTCAGCTTGGGCATCTATCTCTCCCAGCCATCAAACGTTTGCGGAGTGTCACCAAAAGCATTCTGTTACACCCCAAGAGCCCATCGGAATGCATCTGCGAAGCCTGCATAATGGAAAAAATGTTTCGGAAGCCCTTCCATTCACGGAAAGATGAAGATACGATTAAAACCCTGCCCCTCGGACTAATCCATTCTGATGTCATCAGCTCGATGCAAACCCAGACTATGAGTAGCTACCGATACATCATCATGTGTACGAATGATTATTCGAGATACACTGATGTGTATTTCATGAAGGCAAAATCCGAGGCTCCGACGAAGATTAAGGAATATGTAGCCAAGGTGGAGAAGCAGCATCCGAAGAAAAGGGTATGCCGAATTAGAGTTGATGGTGGAGGGGAGTATGGAAGCAGAGAGAATTTTCTTGAGTACTTGACAGAAGAAGGAATAGTTAGAGATATCCTACTCACAACAACAGAATGGCCTCTCGGAGAGATGCAATTGCTCAGTAATGGATCCAGCACGATCAATGCTCAAGCATGCGGGAATGCCAAACAAACATTGGGCTGAAGCCGTATCCACAGCAGTCTATATCAAAAATCGGCTACCGACCAGAGCAACTCTCCATTCGACCCTGTTTCAGAGATGGAATCACAAGAAGCCCGATATTTCACATCTTCGAACTTTCCGCTGCTTAGCATTTGCTTGGGTCCACGGCAATCTACCAAAGACACTCGACAACCATGCCTAGAAATGTGTATTTCTTAGTTACTTGGCAGAAAAAACGACACAGTATAGAGTTATGGGTATCTCTTCCGGTCGGGTTTTCATGACCCGAGATGTCACGTTCGATGAATCGACCCTTTACTATCAGCTCCTGAAATTACAGCAACATACGAATGTCATTCTTGAGCCTGCCAAACCTCCCGATTATCATCCTTGTGTTGAACAACAATCACCTCAAAAATTGACGGTTCAGCAGCCGAAGAGGGATTCTATTGACCATTATGAGGATGGAGACCTGACGGCACCCCCGCAAACACCTGAGCCTTCGGAAACTTCTGGAACTTCCGAACCAATATCCTGAATGGTCAGTCAGCTTCAAAGTAATATCTATTGGAAGACCCCGGCCTTGTCGTCACGGACTTGGAATGGAGCGAGCAGAGCAAATATCAGTGTAGCCATGGTGATCGAGCCTGGACCGAAGACATATAAGGCTGCAACGTAAGCTGAAGACTCAGATCAGTGGAAAGAAGCCATCGGAAAAGAAGTTACTTCCATGGAAGATCATGAGGTGTTTACGTTTGTGGAAAAGGTCCCGGAAGGTGCTAGCATGATTCAGAGCCAATGGGTTATGGGAAGAAAACTCCTTGCAAATGGACAGATTGACAAGTGGAAGGTTAGGCTCGTCGGCCATGGTGATCAACAGAAGCCTGGTGATTACAAGGCCAGCACTTCACCGGTCATCAATTGGGCCTCAATTCGACTTGCTCTCGGCCTGGCGGCCATGCACAACCTTGAAATTGCAGTACTTGACATTCCGACAGCATTTCTTGGCTGTCCACTATATGAGACCCTCTATATGCGACTCCCAGATGGAGAATGGCCGGATCCGTATGGCCGACCACGCCAGATAGTCAAGTTAAATACGACGTTGTATGACATCAAACAGGCAAATCGGGTGTATTACGAAGAAGTGTTCGATCATATTGTTGATGGGTCTCGGCCTCAAGCCATCAGTTGCAGCACGTGGCCTATTCCATGGAGGCAAGCTCGGATCGAAAGATGGCATTCTAATTCCTGTATATGTTGATGACATTATGATCCTCGGAAGTTCAGCACTTCTAACCTGGATTGCATCTCGGCTTCATGATCGGTTCAAAGCAGCTGGTCAAGTTCCAGTACCTGACACCTTCCAATACCTTGGCATGACGATAACTTGAGATCACGAGAAACGTTTATTTATGATCAACCAAATTGGTTACAATAACCGTGTTCTCGACCGATTCGAGATGCCCAATTCCCGAAAGTGTTCGACTCCAATAGAAGTCGGCCACAACCCTCACGCCTTAAGAGAAGAAGACGGTGAGAAGCCGTATCCGGACGTCTCAAACTATCAGAAGGCGATCGGCTCTCTTCTGCATGCAGCACTTGGCTCTCGACCAGATATCGCGTATGCTACTACTGTTCTGGGCCGATATGTGGCTAAGCCATCGGTACTCCATTGGAAAGCAGTAAAGCATTTACTCCGGTATCTCCAAGGCTCCTCCGACTAGAAGCTGGCTACCTATTCCGGCCAGTCCCCGACTCCGGAATCGTCGATCCTGTGCTCCGCGGATGAGGACTTGGGGGGGGGAATTGACACGAGTAAGTCCACATCGGGCATCGTTGTTTATGTCGTTGGCATCCTTGTCATTTGGAAATCAAAGAAGCAGACCTTAGTGGCCCAATCGACAATGCAAGCTGAAATGATTGCGACTGCATACGGCAAGGTTCAAGTCGACTGGCTCCAAGATGTCATCTCCGAGATTGGACTCGGCATCAGAGTTGCCAAACCGGTCCTCAACGATGGCTTAAACTGTGTCACCACTCAACTCGGGCAACTTTCAGTCTGAAAGTTGGCACTTACGGTTGAGATTTCATTCAGTTCATGAAGCTGTTGCCAAGAGAGATCTCGAGATTAGGCATATCCCGGGCACTGAGATGCGGGCCGATGCCCTGACAAAGCACTGGTAGGAGTGAAGCTTGGAGAGTTCATGGAAGAGATTGGGCTTAGATAAGCATGGAATGGACGGTTTTGGTTTGGAATTTCTGGAGGCATAGGTTTCTTTTGGTTTATATATTAGCTTTTTACTAGTAATCTTTATCTCTTCTGGTTTGTGTCTTTGATGTACTGTCGGTCATGATCTAGCCAAAGGGGAGTGTTGAACAGGTTAGGTTATGGTTCATGTGTTGTCTAAGATCTCGGCCATGTGGCACGTGACTCACGAGAAGCAGTTAGTCACTTCTCCTTTTCTCTTCTCTCTTCTTTAGTTCTCGAGATACGAATATACAGATTGTACGAGTTTCTCCTCCACCTGACGTTACGGGTTCAACACGTATCAGAGCCAATAGTCATTTCTGGCCATACAAGACATCACCGTCTCCAGCCATACGAGACATCATCATCTCCGGTCATACAAGACACCGTCTCCGGCCATACGAGACTCATCTCCGGCTGAGACTTATATATGCAATACAATCCACATTCCAACGCGTTCTAGAACCTGCCAACATCCACGTGGAGCTTGGCATTCGTGACATAAGTTTCCTACAGTTTAGGCATAGTTCCTTTAGGAGAATTTTAGTATCGATGTTCCCGTTTTTAGCAATTAATGCAAAAAGCAGAGTTTGTTCATGAAAGCGGCGAGGGAACGAACTTCTGTTGCAGGTCCTATCTGCGAAGAAATACCAGCCACAACCGCTAGGAGTATTGTCTCCCCACAGTTGCCGTACTCGAATCGTTATTGGGCTGCTTGGGGGCGATGGAGATAGGAATGGATTCAATGTATGCTCGGTTGTGTGAGTTGGTAACGACTGGTAGTGGTGGCGGTGGAGCCGGTGGAATGGATATCTTTCAGCGGTCGCTATGAGAGGCCTTCGCAGAAGGTCAGTAGTCCATAACACGTTTGTTTGCGATTTGGAATCCCCACTGTCTGCCGTTCAACTCCGGCATCTCCAGATTTCGCCCTGCGTCGGCGATGATCCGAAAAACGATGTGCGGCCCGAGAATAATTGATATGCCTGGATCCGGGCTGCAGTAAAATAGCTTTTCTTAGGTGGTCGGCAAGTGGGTTGGCTGGAAACGGAGTGTAATAGGTGTTTGAATCGAAGTTCGTCATTTTGTTCAACCGGTAGTGCTAAGACGGAGAGTTTTGCCCAGTACAGAGTAGATGATACTTACAGTCCAACATTGTATCTTTCAGCGAAGATCTGTTTCAACGTGTGTTTCCTTCAGTTTGGGAGGGGCTGCGTCAAAAGTTTTTGTGCCAGGGTCCAAAGCGATATAAAGGAAGGCTCTAATGTCTCCTTCCGACTTGAGAATTGCTTTACCTTCTTAGGTCGGAAAAACATGTTGTGTCGGGAACGGGTGTGGGGTATTCATCGCGGTAATTACCAATCAGAAATTTAAACCTTGCAATGCGGCATGCGTTGGTACCGAATATTGGATATTTAAGTGCATGTATCTGGATTTAAGCCGATTGCAGTTCCGCATTGGTAATAAGGCATTCTCTTTTGTTTACTGTAGCCGACCCGTTCCGTTTAGTACATATTCTTCGGCAATGGAATCGAACGATAAGCGAGAGGCTGATGGAGCAGCAGCAGAAAACGACATTGTGTGCTAACGGTGTGGCAGTGGGATCCAGCAGTGCTCTATATAAGGGCATAAGCTGCACATAGCAAGAGGAGAGGGTTGAAAGCAGGGGATATTCGAGGTATTGCGCGATTATGCATTATGCATATGACTCCGGAACCGTAGCCAGCCATAGGATCGTTGGATCGTGACTACAAAGAAGGGTTTCACAATCTTTGCAATATTTAATGCATTTTTCTCAGACTGCAGGCAGTACGATCTGCTTTTTCACCATCTCGTTCATTCAAACGCTTTTTGATGATAACATCATGTAAGGACTTTGGTTTGTCCGAGCCTTGTAGGAATGTATTCGAGGGTACTTGATTCCGTTCAAGAAAGCCACTGGGATAAACCGTCCGAGCCCTTTCTTTTGGTCTCGATGACAGCTCTTCAGAACATCACAATAATGCTCTAGAGAGATATAGACCATCCATTCCACGTAGACGGTTAGTACTGCAATGCACAATTTAAGGGAGGTAATTCTAACAGCACATTCAAGAGTTAATAGATAAACTCCCTCCGGCCGTTGTGCTGAGTAATTGTGTGGCCGTGGTCGGTTTTAGTCATATTTTAATTATTACAGTTTGTTTGTTTTATTCATACTGTGTTCACTCTAATTAGAGTATGACAGAGCCTAAGACAACCCCTCCGCCTCCGGGCGAGCCGGCAAGATGGCGGAGCTCCCACCTGCTACCCACCGTCCCCTGTTTAATTATTACAGTTTGATGATTGTGGTTTAGTTAACATATCCGTGGTTTGACTCAGGGGTCTCAACGGTCTGGGGTGACTATAGTCATTACGGGCTCGGTATCGCCGCCCCGTCCTGGTCCTGATATCGGAACACTGGTCCTTCCTGGGCAGGTGTCGGATGCCCTAGGGCCCCATACAGGAATCTATATGGGACTGGCGGCTACTGGGAGTAGGCATTCGGTGGTGGTGCTGATATTATGCCAGCCCTAAAATTAGCTGCGGGGGTGCCGTGATGCCTTGAAACTAGCTGGAGTGCCCTAAAACCGAGCTGTTTATAGTGGCGTAATGCCGGCGGAAGGCCTGCGTATGAAAAATAGTATAAAATAACATGATTTTTACCTCTTCCCATAGCTGATTTTGGTATATCATGACATCATAGAGACTACAAGGCCCTGTAGGCATTTAGTCCAAGAACCATTTGCCCTAGTCTGAAACGGTCCAGAAGTATCTGCTACGAAAATCAGTCCAGTCCCGGATAGAGTGTTGCTCGGATGGGACGGATTAATGATATACCTGGTGACTTCAGTTTAAGTAACATTATAGTGTTGCATATGAGACGAGACAAGACCCGATTTCGTCTCGTTCTATGAGGTTCTTAGGCTCTACGGTCTGAGATGTATACTAGTCAACTGTTCAAAGCGTTCATGTCGCCGGGACCTCCTCTCCCTGCCACAGCGACCGCTGATTCCGCATCCTCACTTCACTGTAGATCTACCTCCAACTTTTTGACTTGTGCGAATCTAGTGTGAGCCATGGAATACAAATAAGACGAGATTCCCATGTAAAAACTGCTCCCGCGTAGGTGAGCACGGGCGGTGGCTGCAACCGCACTAAGAAATCCCGGGATTTATTTTCAAAATTGGAAATTACTCAACAAGCACACAATAGGGAGAGTATCGGAGGCCTCAGGCTAATATATAACTCCGTGAGCTACATGCCAATCAAAAAATCAATTCAATTGGTCCAAATTTGAAGATGTTGAAAATATGAGTGAGAGCCCATGAAGCTGGCGGATTTTGCCCACCTTCTACCCCCCCGTTTCAGCACCAATTGTAAATAGAATTCACTGATAATGCTATCAGAGCATATTTGAAATGCTAGCTGTCAATTGATATCAATCTTGGCAGATTCGGCATGGTGGGCTGTTGAGATAGGTACTGTTTCTAAGTTGCTGAAAGGGGAGACCCTCTACTATCGCATAACTCAGGTAATTTTCGCTCAGTGACATTTCACAATCTTTAGAAACTGCCAAACTGCCTCCGAATACTGTTTTAGCATGCTAGAGAGATTCCGACAGCGAGGACACTGAATTCCAACCATAATTGGTTGAGAAATCGAGTGGGGTAGGTAGCCCTGCTCTTCCTCCTCATCCTCCTCCTCCCCTACTACCCACCCCCATAAGTCCACCAAGTCTTGGCCAAATATAACATTTTTTCAACACGGAGTAGCTCAACTATATGTAGATGGATTCCGCGTTAGCATTGGTCGAGTACTGGCGCTGGTTGTGGATCGATGGGATGGGGTGTATCCTCCACCCTCCCCCACTAGTGGACACCACTACTGCTCCACATTCAGTCATTATACCTGGCTTACGATAACTCAGATGTATACACTGGTACGCAAAGGTTCGGGAGTTTGAGATTTGTACATCAACGATATCGATACCAATCAAAATCTGCAGCGCCACTGGCGACCTTCGGGGCCCCGAATCGGCGTCCTCGTCCAGGGCTGGCATTTATTGAGCAGTGGAGTATATGCTTATTTTTTTGGCGCCTGGTTGCGATTTTGTAGTCATTCAACTTTGACGTCTAGTCATGAAATTTTGACGTATAGTCATTATAATTTAGATGTGTAGTCATTATAATGTGATGTGTTCCTTACTTGTATAATGGGCTGATTTCTAGTCCATTCACAGAGGCGGTTCCTCCGCGGAGTACCCAGTCAGTTCGTCGAGGCCCACCTTCCGTGAACTGATTGGTTCGATCGTGGAGTCCGTACCCCATTTCCGTGAACTGACTGGTTCATTCACGGAGTCAATCAAAAATTATAAATACTCTTTACTTCATCGTGATCCCTCTAATCGGCGACGTCTTGGACGTCCTGGCCCAACTACAATTACACTATGCTCCATGTCATCGTTTGAAACCGTTTCATTTTCCTCTTTCTCATTGCCCTCTTTCTCTTCCTGTTCCTTCCCAGTGACCTTTCCTCCTCGAGCACCTCCTCATCCTCAGTATACAGTTCGGAGAAATTGCTGCTCTCATAAGCAGTATCCTGCACGGATGTGGGATCAGTACGCTCGCAAGCATCTCCTTGTGTATTTGCTCGACGACATTTTCCATTGTGACTGGGATCGGGTGGAGCTGTTCTTATGTTTCGTTCGAGGTTGAAAGTACCAGATGGTGCCGCAGAAGCTCCAGTATCTGTGCACTGAGCACCACTACCTCCGCTATGACAATAAAGTGTGCACTCGACTTTTGCTTTGGAACAGTTGCGCTGCGCTGACGGAATTCAGCTGGATAGAGCATGCTGAATGTATCTACATACCAGCGCGTGCGCAGATATGCGTGCAGAACAGAGTATTTGTAATTTTTGATTGACTCCGTGAACGAACCAGTCAGTTTACGGAAGGTGGGCCTTCGTGAACTGACTGGGTACTCCGCGGAAGAACCGCTTCCGTGAATGGACTAAAACACCACTTCCACCATTACCTTCTTTTTCTTTAGAGAGCTTTTAAGATTTGATTATATTTTATTTAACCACTCACCCTCTTAGCCACTCTCATCACTTTTTTACAATCAAGATAAACCTATTTGCAGGTGTTCTGCCCTAGGTGTTGCACCAAAAATTTACAATTTACAAAACTTACGAAAGAAATTTAAAGGTTTTGTTGTATTAGGTCGCGGATCTACCAGTACTAGTATATAAAAGGGGGACCATGTAATCCTTCACGTGATTCCCATACCTACTTGCCTCAATAATAGCCTTGAAGTTATGTACACGTATCAATGATGCTCATATCTACCCCGACTGTACAGATGTACTTCTACAACTAGGATGCAGCGCATGGAGCGCCGATTGCTGTGGCCCTGCAGCTGGCAGTAGTGCATGAACCCTGCAGCTTGCTCAGCTTGGAGGTGTAGGATACCCGCGGCAGTTAGCACCACCCATTCAGCTGCCCAGGGACATTCTGTAACTATTCGGTGTGTTGTATTAGCAGACACCATCTACACTGCACGAGGAACCCGCGTCGTATTCCTCGTTGAGGTACAGTCGCAATAAAAATAAGTGGACACACGAAAATCATGACTTTGTCAACTACTATTCAACCAGCTTCCACATCCCATCTCTATCTCGATGAAGCATTTTATCATATTCTCGAAGGTAATACTGCTCCCATTTCACGATATTGAAAGCTTCTGGAGATTGTTGCTACATACGTGCGTGTTGCCAGAACAAACACATAATGAGAAGGAATATTGGATTTCACTTGCACCACTGACAGAGGCACATTCGTGCTGTTCTACTTACGCGCAAGCATGTGTGGCAGCAGATTCCCAAACAGGGCTGTTGGGTTTAATCTAGAAGCGGCTCAAAACGGTATAGTGCATTGCGCCGAAGGCCTCCATCCTATAAAAACCTGTTCCATGACGCTATTTTCCCTGCAACAAGGCGGGGCAAGTTCCGTTTCTATCATGTCTCACTTTCCTTGCTGTGCTACAGCTGCAGCAGAAGTACTACGTGCGGCTCTAATTTTTTTACGATCACTTGGTTCGTTGTTGCAAGCCTGTGGATTAAACCTATTCCAGCATCACGCATGGGCGTAGAGTAAAAATAAGTGGACACAACTTACATTTGATACATAGGCTGTCGAACCGCGTCGAAATGCCTCGCCAAGTCCATTGCAACCTATATCGCACCTGTGAGTCAGATTAACGTCTCCTCAGCAAAGATTCTCACCCCTGCACTGGAGGCAGCCAATAAAAATACCGGGCCGGACTCCCTTCCTCGCGGTGGTCTCAGAACAACGGGCTGTGCGATATGGTTGCCTGAAGCAAAGTTGCAGACGGTCCGTTTCCAATCAGACCAACGTAATCGATTACTAGTAGAATTTGCTCCTAATAGCCTAGGTCCTAATATCTCCTCTTTCCAATTTCCCTGGCCCTTCGTACAAGGAATGTCCATAAAGTCCTAGATCTTGCCCACAATCTCGTCCACAACAACCCAACACAAGGCATCATTAAAGCTCTCCGTTGTGTACAAAACATCACTTCTGCACTCCATCCACTTCCGGTACAACTAGTGCTTCCTTCTTTAACCTTGGCTAATTCCGATAGTCGCTATGAACAACCAGAATCCAAGCAAGAACAGCAACAGCGGATGCTACAGTGGAAACAACGTCGGAAATAACAGCGGGAACAGCGGGAACAACAGCGGGAACAGCGGGAACAGCGGAAACAGCGGAAGCAACAATGTTAGCGGAGACAACAACAACAATAACAACAGTCGAACCTACAACAATAATAGTCGAACCTACAACTCCGGTGCCAAACACAATGAGTTCCAGGGTGGCACCTTCAATGGCGGCCAGACGTTTTAGTTTGCTTAAGGGAGTGTACGTATATTTCTCAACTTGAGATAGCGGCTAGTGCTAATGATATCTATTGGAGACGTTAGGATAGCATTAGGGACATTGGTTGCATAGCAGTATGCGGATGTACTCGAGATACTGGTGAAGGATTAGGTATGGTACGATGTTGCGAGGGATTGTTTTTTGTATTCAGAGGGCAAATATACTAGTCATCGATTCTGTCACTGGGATCATTGTTCTTGACCCGCTATCCCGTTTGCCACAAGCCCATTCCACGAACATTGACCTCCAGGTACAAACTTGCACCCTCACTCTGTATCCTACACTGGAATCATATCAAAACAGGCCTAAGTTTCGATACCCTTGTATGGGAAAAATCGCTGCCTTCACACCCAGCTTTTGCAAGTTGGACGGAGGTGTATCCTCAAGATCAGTGTATTGGCTGACCTGAACTTTATCTGAATCCACTGCCTCTTTAGCCCGAGTGTTGAAAGCGTTAGACGACTTTCGGATGAATCGGTTGATTATCTACATCTGAGATAACACGTAACTGTCCTACATGCTAGCAGCAAAGCTTAACCAAAAGGCAGGTGATGACATACTCTATAATCCATTTTAATACAAATGAGCTAGCTGATCTCAATATGTAAAGTACGGTTTATAAAACGCCAAGAAAGCCGATCCATGGGAGTTTAGTTAGCCGCTGTTGTCGCACGGGCCAAGTGGGACATGTAGTGGTCGATATTTGTGCTGTGCAGTATACCCCCACGGCAAGATCTTGGCACAAGAACTACCGGACACATCAATCAATCTATGTAGTAACCGTGCACATGCCCGGCGTTTTGCAACAGCATCAGCCTATACTTTACACAGTTGCGTTCAACAGTTGCGTTCAACAGTTGAGTGGGCATTTGAGTGGAACACATAAAGCAAATCGCGATTGCATGAAGCTGCACGCTGAAACAATAGTGCTTGCAACAGGAGAATTCATACAAAAAGAGTCGAACAATTGGTTTAATATCATCGCCCCTACATTCGTCAAAGGAATCAACCACCAGAACCAGTGTCCCCAACCGGCCGGGCTGACCTACAGTCACCTGCAGGTTTACCTACAGTCTAGGCCGGGCATCGGTTGACAGAAAGCCGGCCGGCCAGGCATGGAATACGAAATGACTGCGGGCATGCAC
>Ga0307512_10004952_pt1 | contig 14199 bp, 15 predicted proteins | sample 14_EM_MG_FD_200267 | JGI IMG/M metagenome (GOLD analysis project Ga0307512, IMG submission 200267) | Populus trichocarpa ectomycorrhiza microbial communities from riparian zone in the Pacific Northwest, United States - 14_EM | ecosystem: Host-associated > Plants > Roots > Unclassified | place... | reverse complement strand
ATTTAAAAAAAAAAAAAAAAAAAAAGATATCCAGGAGGAGCGGCCCGCGGGATAACTGAACCTACAGTATGTTTATGTGACATAGGTTAGGGTTCACCTGTCACCACCATGTTTCACAAACTGGGCATGGCCATTACTCACTCGTCTTGATTTTTCCAGGGCATTGGACTTGTGCGTAATATGAATTCCGCCCATTGTCGTCAAGTACTCATGTGCTTTTGTAAACGTCATCTAATGAAGGACATCACTCGATTAGGACCACATACAATCCCCGGCGTCGCGATTCTGTCATGTATTTTTTTTTTCAATTACACAAGCAGCGTCGCATTGCGAAGCCGTGCGTTTCCAGATACGTGGTGCCGTTGCACAGCGCGATGAGATTGCGCCAACCTGAGAGGGATACGCGTGCAACGGACCGTGGAAAATTGAGAACGTGGACGGTCGCTTCTTGGCTTCCGATATCGGATTTCTCAGCCACAGTGGGCCATGACCACCGAAGAGCTTGAAGTTCGCCGATCTGGATCAATGCGAGCCATTTGATGGGCATGATGATTTCCAGGTGAGAATCATTTCAATTTCTACTTTTTTGTAACATGTCCTCCAAACGTTGTCACTTAGGATGGATCCACGACGCAGGGTCGCCCTCCATGCCGTGAAGTTATCGACCAATAACTATTAATAACTATCCACAGGCCTTGCACCACACGCGGTATACCTCTGGTTCGGTTGGAGTTATCCTCGGCGACAAGTCGCTTAGGGCTTTTTTCGATTCAGGGATCTTGTCCCTGAGTTTGGACACTGACGCATGGCGAAGTCTCCTTTCCGCTCTATTCGTCCATCCCTGAGGTTATTTATCCATCCTCAATCACAGATTTCTGGATCACGCATCCCCCCCCCTCCCTACTGGTGATTCCTCGCACCGTCGTCGACAATGGCAATCGACAATGACTTGGCAGCCCTGGTTGGCTTCGCGTGCGAGGCAGTCTTATACGGTTCGTCGCTTGCGCTTGCGAGCACTGACGAGGCAATTGGATTGCTCATTTTGTTCTAGGGTGCTACACCATCCTCTTCGTCGTATCCATTCATCTAATGTTGAGACGTTCACACAACCGGGGCTGTCTCAACAGGCCCATCTTTACCATGAGTATACTTTTGTACCTCTCTTGTTCCACCCACTTTGCACTGGAGTTCTACCACTTCTATGATGCCTTGGTATGCACCATATACCGTCGAAGCTACGCAATCTCTAAACGCTCTGTAGTCAACTACAGGCGTGAAGAATTTCGCCAACGAGACGAAGGAGCTCGTAGGCGCGGATATGTTCATCTCGCTCACGGACTTCATTGGTGAAGTCATCCTCATCTACCGCTGCTGGTTGCTGTGGTCCAAAAACTATTGGATCATCATTTTGCCGAGTCTTACTGCGATTGCTGGTTTAGGTAAGGTTCTCAGTGATCAATCATTGGAGCCAATGCCCACCGATCCACTGCAATTTTCTTTGCAGTATGCGTTGCCAAGGTTCTTCATCTTCTATCGCACACCAACGCGACTTCGCCAATAACGCCACCTTCGTTGGTACCCTTGGGTCTGGCAGGCTTCGCTCTTCCATTGTGCGTTAATGTGATGGTTACCACGCTCATCGCAGTGCGCATATGGTACCTATCCCCTCGCAGGGCGCGAGATTCTCGGGGCGCACGATTCCCAATGGACACAGGCCGGGCGGCGATCGACATCGTCGTCGAGAGTGGCATGGTGTATCTGGCCGTGCAGCTCGTCTTTGTTGTGCTCTTCGCCATCCGGCATCCCGCCCAGGGTATCATTGGAGTGATTGCGGTCCAGATCTACGTACGTAATCGCCATCTGACTTAAGATGAAGGGAGAGAACTCATTGTGGTCTGGGTGGCAACTTTTGAACCAGGGCATCGCACCATCACTGATTTTCATTCGTGTTGCTCTTGGATTGTCGAATACACCATCAGGCAGGCTTCGGAATGGAGCAACTAGATCAGTGCCGCGCCCCGTCTCTACGCACGTACCTCTTGGTAACAGGTCAACTTCAATCTCGGACGCTGGCCAACACTTCACTTCTTCCGAGACCCCCATGTCCCAGATGAAATTGAAGTCCCTTGGTGGGGATCTCGGGTCTGTTGAAAGGGCCACCAATGTGTGATTCAGCGATGTTTTTTTTTTTTACAAACAGCCTTGTATTTCCGTTCGAGTCGGTAGTCATGGGGCAGTATGGGTATCCTGATATTGATCATGTTTTGTTTTTTTTCATTGGAGTTTATGCCATGGGAGCTGTCAGCAGGCACCAGTCGTACCTCTTCGTTTTTCTCTGTAGCCATTCTCACTTGCACGTATTCTCCTCACGGTCACTGGCAGTCTTTCATCGCCTGAATTAGATGCGTTAGATTTCTTGCGTTCTTGCGGCAATTCGTGACCGAACGATGTTTAAGGTAAGGAACGACCTGACCCGATAAATGAATAAATACATCCCTCGACATGAAGTAGAGGCAGGCTACGGGAATACTGATACTCAGGTTGCACGTTAAGGCAAAACGTTATACCGATGACCTTGAGGTCGATTTCCTCATGTGGTCGGAACATGTGAAGCTTTGCTCGGCGATCAGGCCGTGACGGACTTCTCCTCGGTTTCTATGAAACCCCTTAATCAAAGTTTGTCACCCTTCAAATTGTCCCAGATGCACCGAATTCTATGAGAGAAAGAAAAGGGACTTCAACCCCGTCCGAGTACAATAAAACTCAAGACAAAGCAACAGCGTAGACTTTACTCCGGCCACGGCGGTCGAGTGTTGGCTTTGGTAATTTGAAATTCCGACTCGGAGTCAAACGCCAGGAGTAACGTTGCCAAGAAAACGTCGATGGCTCTGCGCAATCATATCTTCTATCAACGGACGGATCTTTCGCAATGAGGTAACTGTGTCAAGGGTCAAGGCTCCAGAACTTCCACCGGGATGATGGGGCAGGAGTCATGTGGGGAGCTGGGCCGACCAGGGTTGGCTTCGCACTCAAACCGAAACGACTAGAAACATCATGTTCTCACACAAAGACGACGCCATCAATGAAGGCGTTTGCCCCATTGATAGGACCTTAGGCCTTATGAATCACCTCCCTGAATAGTATTTCTCAACACTGGCACGCACCTCCCTTGTTAACCTTCCAACTGACAATTTATCTTACCTAGCTAAACATACTAACGCTGTTCATTTCTGCTTTGCGACCTAGATCGCCAATGGTAAGAGGAGATACATTGAGTGAAACTGAAAGTGCCTCAGTGGGGGCTATCTCATCATTTTGGTAGTGTTTCCAAAGGAGCTGTGAGGACCGGGGTGTTGTACACCTGCGCAGGATCGCTCCGAGTCGCCGTCTCCGCGTTTCCGGATGATATAATTTCGCATTGACCACCAAGTCCAGTGATGACATGCGTGCAAAAACGTAAACTGTCGCAGAACAAGCAGATCTATTCTTTATGTAACCGACCAGGCACCAGTAGTATATCCAAGGCATGAGGAGTACTCATGGAGGCATTGGCGGGGTCACCCCAATATCGATAATTCAAATGTAAGGGTTCCACTGTACACCGAAGCTTTACAAATGCATACGGAAGAGGCCGAACTAAAAGGTCAAAAGAGAGATACAACGGACATACGAAAACGAATATACGTAACGTAGAATGTATTCTTTCTTACTGGCCTGGTCGTACGGTCGATATTTTCGTGTTGATCGGCGTTCGCCGGATCACAGTGTGTCGGACGATAGTCACCAGAGGGTCGGGGTGTATATTAGAACTCGCTTCCAAACGGGTCAATTCGAAGTTAAAGAATTTGGCCGAGATGTTATCGCTAGCGACCCGTGTCTACAACACCCAGCTATGGTGATCCCGCCGAAAAGCGGTTAAAGATCGCTACAGAAACGGCGGCAAGGGATTATCTGCCGGAGTCGTCTCTGAACTTGGACGATCCCCAGGAGTCGTGCAACCACCTTAGCGGATCATCGGGTGTACCAGTGTGATCGGGCCCTGCTGATGGGACAAGAATGTGGCCGTGAAACGCATCTGGCGCTGACAATAGGTCACATTCCTTCTTCTGCCCATGCAGTCCACCAGTAGCACGCCGATGTCAACAAGCAGCTTGGTAGTGCTTGCAACAATACTTCAGCGTCAGAAGCTGTCGGAAAGGATGCGTAGCTTGACACGGCCATTGAAGTTGGGTAAGGTATTCATTAGGAGTCTCCGAGAGGCGGGCTGTGCAGGACAAGGAACCCGTCGCAAATCGTAGATGATCGCGGGGTCTTTCGACATCGTCTACAGCTGCATTTCTACTTCTTGTAGCGGTGATGTAGCCTGTGAGAGGAGTCGACCCAAGGCCAAATGAGAGACCAATACGCACTTCAGATGAAAGGCCGTCTCGACCTCACTGGTGGCAGGCGGAGGCCCAGCTCAAGACCCCGCTCTTTCACTAGTCCGGATGATGTCTGCGGATTATGAAATCATCGGGCTATCTGAGCGTATATAGTCTAGAGCGGTAGATGCACTGTGCTTTTGATGTTTTAATACGGGTCAGAAAACGTTATTCCAGGCTCCTTGAAAAGTGCTGTGGAATCTAGTGGGGGTTATTTCGCATGCCATCTTACAAACCACTGTCTTTGGAAGCACTTGACTCCTACAAAAGAATGTCCTTGGTCTATTACTTCACAGTTTTACCGTCCTCATACTCAGAGACGCCGACGGAAACAATTGATGGTCGAGGGCCAATGGTATTGTGAACCCCAGCTGCGGGGTACGTTCGATCTGGGATCAACATAAAGAATACATTTATTCTGGGCACTTCCCTTGCATAGTCTTCGTACCGAGACTCCATTTTGGCGCAATAGCGATTCAAGCCACGAGGACTGCCGGGTTTCTATACACTCTTCACCAGCGTCAGAGGGGTTGTTCTCATGAATTCGAGTTGCGACATCTTACCAAACAGTCCAACCTGACCGCCATCCTTCCCAGTTTCAAAACATATTCACCTGCAAACGACAACATTGACTACGCACCCATGATGAGCATGCTAGTACGCTTGATCGTCGAGTGGATGTACATACCTTGCTGCAGCACGAGACACTTCCTCCGTCTCTCATGACCACTCATGTAGGCTATGACCCTCCTGTCGCAATATTTTATACTCATGTTCTCGTTGGTCGACATCCCTACAGAAGTGTGTCCCGTTCAGTTGCACCAGAGTAATGCCCTTGTAAAGGGCTAGTTACCCACCCGATGGCCCGCACATGGGGTAAGAATGACACGAGTGGAGCGGGCTCTATGAATCTGGCGGATCTGGCGGCAGTGTTCCGTACCAAGTTGGCCACATTTCTGCTCTGCTCAGCTAGTTGATTCGTGACATCATCATGCCACCGCCCCATCATTCCCCGAGGGTGAGGCGATCATCGCAGGTCGTATCGCGCCGGTACTGAACTGCTTCTTCTGAACATGACAGCTACCGTGAGAAGATAGTACGTAGCAGGTGTCTTCTTCTAGCCTGCTTCCCGCTTACGAAAGCGATACGTTCACCTTTGCCGATACAAGCGGTCGCAGGAGGCCAGCAACGTAGGCTTTGAGCCGAGCTGGGCACGGTGGGAAGTGACGAGGCTATTCAGGGAAACGAAGCTTGAGTTAACTTCCAGAAGCTAACTTTGAGGGTACTCCTCGACAAGTACTTTCTCGGCTAAATGACACCCACCCAAGAAGGCAAGGAAATCTTCGATTACTCTGGTAGTGGGTAGTGGAATCCACTGCTAACCTATTCTGAGGGTCGGAGAACGGAGGCGTTGAACCACTTGGGCGGCATGGTCCAAAAACATGCGCGGCCGAGAATGCTGGGAACGGCGAATAGTATTAACTCGTCTCTGCCAGTGGGAACTTTGAACGAGCCCTAAGCCCGTTCCTCTTGCGAAATAACAGGGACAATAAGGTGCATCGGAGCCAAAGAGAGTGATGGACGTTCGGTCGTATGGTGCAAGGTTTTGCCAGCGGGCCGAGCCCGCGCAGCCGTCACGGGCGTATGTGCTGTGAAAGACGCCGAAAAAAAAAACGAAAAGGGGATGAGCCCCAGTCTCAGCCCGAAAAAATTATCTTCCTCCGCCACGGGCCTGACAGGATCGATCGATCTGTTGCCATATTTAACATGATGTCCTAATATATTACATTAAATTGAAATGCCCCAATTAATGCCGTTTTATTTTGTTAACAAGTTTTCCTTCTCAATTGTAACTTTACTTACTTTAATTTGTATATTTTCTAACTATTAGCATTCAAGTTATTATCATAGGCTTCACATATACATTGCGAGGTAGGAAACGGGTTCAAGTTCTCGACTCGATTAGTCTTTCCTCCCATACCACCATCATGGTTCGGCTCGCTGCCATAGCGGGCAGGAGGCGCTCCGACGTTCCGCGCGCTCCGAGACTCGTGTTACGGTTTGAACAATGACCGGCGGCCAGAGGGACACTGGACACTCAATATTTTAGCATGCCCACCACTTATCATATGCATCGTAGCACCGACGACGTCGATATAGGAATGACTCTAAGCAGTACTGACGATTACCCACGCTTTGCACGGCAACAGCTGGTCGGGTACTACTATAGGTAAGTTCTAATATATCTGTGTCAATCTGAATGTGCATCATGTAGGATCTACCGGCCGGGAGTCTGGTCTCATTAAGCCCTGTGCATGGGTTGTTGTGGTTTATCAAAAATCATAATTTTTTGTTTATAGCTTGCAGTTGCACGTATTCGTAATAGTCTCCACGTCTTTCAATCAGTTGGTCATGTGTACCTGACTCGCTTACGGTGCCGTCCTTGATAAAGTAGCTGTAAAGTGATAAACTCAATCTGATTGTAGTCTAAAATATAAGCAAGACTCACATCCTATCCGCATTCTGAATCGTCGACAAACGGTGGGCAATTGCGATTGTGGTCCGGCCTCTAGCTACTTTGTCAAGGGCAGCCTGCACAACTTGCTCCGAATTCGAATCGAGAGCGGAGGTTGCCTAAGAATAATTCTTCAGTAAGTGTAGTGAAGGATCGAGGTGTTAAATGTTGACCTCATCGAGCAAGAGGACCTTGGGGTTGCGGAGGAGTGCCCGAGCGATCGCAATACGTTCTGATGGTTAATTAGAGAAGATTAAATTAGGAAGTTAACAACAGACATACGCTTCTGACCACCTGACAATTGGGAACCTTTGCCACCAACATTGGTTTCAAACCCACTGCAATGCTGTTTAACCAGAGATAACAGATAATAAAGCTCAGCGCCTACTCGGGCAGGGACTTGATGAACTCCAGGATGTTGGCGTCTCGACAAGCCTCTTCGAGTTCCTTTTGTGTCACTTCTGAGGCAGGTTTCGTCGCTCCAAGAAGGATGTTGAAGCGGATAGTTCCCGCGTAGAGAGTCTGATAGATTGACATCAGACAGAAAATATCAACGATCATGGATACTGGATACTCACCGGCTCTTGAGATACGAGAGCAAGATGCTTTCGGTATTCTTGTACGTTGAGCTCCGAAATGGGTTGGTCATCGATCAACATATTTCCAGAAAGTGGGTCGTAGAATCGCTCAATGAGCTGGATACTGAAAAACGTCGAAAGGTGAGAAAATGACTACATCAGCAGAAAGGCTAGCTTACACTGTACTCTTACCGCAGCCACTGGCCCCGACAAGAGCGACATATGTGCCAGCTTGCACAGATATGCTCAGACCCCGAAGTACACGAATGCCGGGGCGCGTGGGATAACGGAAGTGAACATCTTCGAGCCGAATGCGTCCTCTGACATTTTGTAGAATCTTGCCTTCGGTAGAGAAGGCGTCGACTTCGGGCCGCGAGTCTAGTAGACTAATAATGTCCGAGGCAGCGCCATGTGCTGATGAGATGTCGGGTGCCCTTGAAAAGATACTGCCTGCCTGCATGGCACCGAATACGGTCGCCTGTTTGGAGATGAGATCATGTCAGTCTTGATGGCCATTCCAACTTACCATGACGCCAATGAAGAATTGTTTCGAAGTAAATTCTTGGTGTGACACCAGCACCGAACCGTACCAGAACGTCAGTGCAATGACGAAGAAGGAAACTGCCTGGGAAAGGGAGAACAACAAGTTACTCCAGAAAGTCGTTCTCTTCGATTCGCGAATGGGCCTTTCAAGACTCTCGCTATAAAGCTCTAAGCAATCATCCTCGCGTGTGAGAGACGCAACGGTGCGGATGGCCCCGGCGGCCTCGCATGCAAGTTGAGCAGAATCTCCATGGGCTTTCTTGTTGCGTTGGTCTTTGAGAAGAAGGACGCGCTTAAAGTGATGGGATTAAGCACTCTTAGAAGAATACAAGACAGGCCAGAACAACCCACCAGACGGAAGTAGCCGGAGGACAAGAGGAAAGGTATGCATGCTATTCCAAGCAGTCAGCATTGATGAACAATCCATATGGTAGGCAAGTGACGGAATATACCAAGTCCCACAAGGCCAACTTTCCAAATAAAAATCAGTCCAATGATGATTCCGGACGTAAGAGTGGAGAGGGCTTGAATAATCCTGGGCACAAGTGTTAACGTATGCAGTGAGAATGCGGAGATGGAGCACGCACGTCCCAAGGGTGACACCGGCCAAGCCACTGATTTTTGTTGGGGCCTCGGTCAAGTTAGATACGACGGCACCAGACTATGTAAACAATAAGTCCGCGCATATGTTCGTCTGCAAGCGCCACTGTACGCACGCTATTCTCCTCTCGGTCAAAGTACTCAACTACAAAGTTGTAAGAACATTACGTCACTGAATTCAGAAAATGACTTACTGTCTTGTCTCAACATAGCACGCAGGTTTAGGGAGCGTAGCTTGCTAGTCAGAGATGAGGCAGAAGAAGCGAACAAATAATTCTGGAAGCCGAGGCTGAGCATTGCAAGGATAGATATGATAAACATCCTGCAGATGCCATTGACTTGTCAGTTGTACGAGCAAGTAGCAATCGAGGATTAATCACCAAAGCGCGTTGCGATCACCAGCGAGGCGGCGTTCATGAGCTGATTGGCCTGACAAGGCTGTGATGGCATTGGCTATTCAAGGCCCGAAATGGTTAAAGTTCCACACCAGCTGAGGAGTAGTAATGTCGTGGACGCACACCAGACGATACTGAATGCTGGAAATACGCATCCACTTGCTGAAACCGCCAGTGAGAAACGCAGATAGTTCAACAAATTGGAATATTCACCAATAGCAAACAGACAACCAAAAAGATAACTCTTCCATTGTCCCTTGTTGATTTTTGACATCCGTACGAAGAGGTAGAACATACTATATTCCATCTCGTGATTCTTCTGACCTTGTGCCTTGCGCTGCTCGAAGATTTCGCTTGCCAAAGATCGGTGTGATTTACGACGGTCGAGAGGGGTTTCTTCCAGTGCCGCCCCTTCGATGTCTGCATCGCCCTTAGCGGCATCGCTGGAAGATTGCCCCATTACGTCGTCCATATCAATGCCCTCGCGCGTCTCACGGAGTCTTTGGGCAGCGACAAGGCGCGTATATGGACCACTCTCGTTTCTGAGAAGCTCTTCGTGTTTTCCCCTCTCTAGCATGACGCCGTCACCCATGACATAGATGCAGTCGGCATTCTTGATAGTCGACAGGCGATGAGCAATGGTAATTGTGGTTCGTCCTGCCAACAGGTAAATCAGCGGTAATAGTTAAGATTTGGGTATAGCTATTGTACCTCCCGAGGCCCTGTTGAGGGCATTCTGTACGATACCTTCCGACTGGGTGTCAAGTGCCGATGTGGCCTCGTCAAGAAGTAGGATACGAGGATCCGACACAATAGCGCGAGCAATGGCGATTCGTTGCTTCTGGCCACCTGAGAGAAGATACCCACGCTCGCCTACTACGGTGTCATAGCCCAGGGGGAGCTTAGAGATGAAACCATCTGCGTTGGCTTTGATGCACGCCTCCATGACAAGCCGTAATTTTTCCTCTGGGGACGCATCTTGATGAGGGGTGCCGACGAGACCATGCTCAATGTTTTTGTGAATTGTGGTGGAGAAGAGTACGGGCTCCTGAGAGACGAGACCGATCTGGGTTCGGAGCCACTTCAAATTCAAGTCACGAATATCGAAGCCATCAAGGCACACAGAGCCAGCGAGCGGGTCATAGAACCGTTCAATAAGGGAGATGACAGTCGATTTTCCAGATCCAGAGGCACCCACAAGTGCTGTTGTCTTGCATGCTGGGAACGTCAGGCTGAGGTTCTTAATAACTTGGACGTCCGGGCGCGCAGGGTAATTGAAGTCGACATCCTTGAGCGTAATTTCGCCAATGACTTTCCTTGGCTTGAGGCCTTCTTCGCTGGCGGAATCAATAAAAGGGACTCGATCGATAGTGGAAAAGATCTTCGTGGCGGCTCCACAAGCTTGCGCAATTGCTATGAAACGAAATGGTAAGCACGACCCGTACTGCCACTTTACGCTTAGACGAAGACAAGCTCGTACCCTGCATCTCAGGAGCCATCATCAAAAGGGAGAAGGATCCAATAACGACTGCCAAAACAACGCTAACAATCTGGCCGGGAGTAGCATGGCCTGCGTTGACGAGCGTGGTGCCAAAGCTGAATGCTAGGTGTAGTTAGGTAGGGGTTCGTGAGGCTGTACGCGGCGGACAAGAAACCGAACTCACCGAGGGCATAGGCAGCATAAATGGCAAAAGAGAAACAGGATATACCGATGCCTTGTGCGATTGCAAATCGGCAATCCGCATTGTAGGTCTTCTGCACGGTGACATCATACAAGGATGCAAGCACATTTTGTGAGCCGAAAGCATGAGCCGTACGGATCGTAGACACGACTTCCTCTGAGAAGGTTCCACCTTCGGCGACATGCTTGAGGGAGATCCTGGGATTGAATGAATTCACAGCTCATACAAACCTCGGGAAAGCGAGCGTACTGAATATACTTGGAAGTGATTTTGTTCATGAAGGCACCAACGATAAAGATCCAAGGCAGAATGGAACACAGAGCGAGAGTTAGCCGCCAATTCCTTGCGAAGGCTAAGGTGAAACCTGTAAAGAATGCAGAGAGAAAGGTGACGACGACGGCGACCTTCTCGGATATACCTTGATGGACCAAATCTGGGAGTGTGCAGCGTTTGCTGTCGATACCGCGCTGTAGGACCGAAAATAAAAGAACCACATACGGGTATCTGTCTGTATGCGGGTAGTGACCTCACCAGGACCAAGGTCATCAAAAAAGGCGATATCTTGGCGGAGGACAGCCCTAAGGTATCGCTCACGAATACGCTTAGCGGTCACCTCGGCGGTGTGGACCCAAGTAGACATGTAAATGTAAGTACAGAAAAACGTGGCAGCGCCTGCAATGAATGGGGGTTGGATCGGACTTATTCGAGACGACACCACCGAAATGGACAATCACGCACCGATATACGTCAGGTAGGAAGCGTCCTCGGCAGCGGCATGACGGAAAGCATGAGCGGCCTCCTCGACTATGACACTCGATTCTGGGCTGTTAGGGATGTCTCGGATGGCGGTGTTGAAATTGACAAAGCTCTGGACAAGATTACCAAATAACAGACTCATGAGAGGCTGCGGAAAGCATCCGTCAGTCGAGTTGTTTGACGCGGAAGGGGAAGGAAAAAAAGTCCAGACACATACCTGGCAAGCCCCCGCAGCTGCCGCAGCGGTAAGGGCAAGGCCATTGAGGACGAGCTCTCTGCGAGTAGAGAACCTGAGGAGAAAGTAAAGATCAAAGACTGCAAATGGGTACAAGAAAGTAGAAAATGACAGACCGGAAAAGACCAAGGAATGAGATAGGTCTGAGATCCTTCTCGACAGGCGTGACTATACGAAGGTCGGGAGAGGTAGACTTGTCGGAGGAAGCAGAAAAAGTACCGTCCGATTTGTCGGAAGGCTTTGGCTTTAGCCATGAAATGCATGAGAGACCGTGACGACCACTAGATGGGGGGAAAACTTTCTCACTACTGGCCGCCATCACCAGTGAGAGGACAGTTGGGGGAAAGCATGTCGACAAGGGCTTGCCGGGTATTTCAACGGTTACAATCTGCACACCTCACTGTGTTTACCTGCCATCGGGACGATCTGTCCCGTGGCCAAATCGCCCCGCTTACGAAAAACACTTTTGTCATGCATTCTAATGTAATCACGCACCCTTATATCGCTTGGGTCTGGCCGCGGCCAGCCGGCGATTTACAGACTCCAGACTCTATTTAGGGACGTTTAACGGCAACAAATTGGATCTGTAGGGGTTGACGTGCCCATAAAGTTCACGTAGTGGGGCCGTGCACTCGGAGTTGCGTCTGTTCCAGGGTGTGGATGAGGTCTCAGGAAGCCCGGAAGCGTAAACCGCGAGACGCACGGCGGCATCCTATTTTGATTGGATCGGGATCGTGGTCGGATAATCGAACAACGCTTTCTGTTTTCGTCCCCATCAGCGATTCAACTTTTACTTACTTGCCACACGGTGAGCCGATGGAACATAGACACATACTGTATTTATGCTCGTCGAAGTCAGAGAACAATAATGAAAATTTCTACCCATGCTCGCTCCCATGCGCGTGAGCCGAGCGCGAGTGAGCTCTGGTTGAAGTTGGTCAGGTGACCAAATACTCGATTACGCGCTCTCACACGACGGGCAAGAATGGATAATTAAGCCAGGTCTGCTTATGGTCTGCTTATGGTCCAATTAATGTCTAATAAGTGCAGTTACCTTATTTTAAATAAGAATACTTGAACAATTAAAAATTAGAGGGAGATCAGAAAAACCCTTCAGGCTCAATAGTTTTTCCAAGCCTGCAACATGCAGTTTATTTTAAATATTTTATCATATAATCAGTACTCTTCTAAGTGGTCATTTAATTTCTAATTGTTCGACTATTCTTGTTTAACATAATGTAACTGTACTTATTAGACATTAATTGGACCATAAGCATTCTTGCCCGTCGTGTCAATTCCAACCAGTGCTCAACTCAACTCAACCGACAAATTTACCAGCTTTACCACATCCCTTTTGGTGTGGAGGTGCAGGTCTCGGGTCTTGCACCACATACAGTAGACATCACATAGACAGACATAAAACATATGATCATTTGAATAGACTTAGCACATACCATAGACAGGCAATTCAAAGGCCTTGGACAGTAGCATACCCTCTATTTTACTTCCGTCGAGTATCCTCGATTGCCTTTGCATATCTTTGATCTCACAACTCTCACCCATTCATTTATACAGTAGTAGTTACTCTTGTGGTCCCTCAGATTTGTGCCCACTCATGTGTTTACTGAGGTGAGCATCCATTCGTTCATCCCTTCTTGGACTCATACCACCACCATTGGGCAAAGGGTTTTTTCTAATCCACTGCTCTTCAACATGTCTAGCTACCCTGTCTCTTCCTCTGTCACCCCCCCTGTCTCCAACGATTGTCTGGACTCCTGTCTGATGGGAGGAACGGCCCCTAGGGGTCCTGGGCCACACCCTTCAGTTTGCCAGCAAGTCTGCAGAGCAGGCTCTACCCCCACCCAGCCTGCCGGTTTGCCTGTGCCTTGCAGCATAGGGCTGGTACCTCAAAGTGGGGTTCGACCTCTTGACGACCCAAGTGTCTTCGATGTCCTCAACATTTTTTGTGCCTACTGGTTCCTCAACTGCAAGCACCTCCTTAGCCTTGTCCTCTCCGCTGTCAAGGGCAGAGCCAACAATAAGGTTACATGGGTTGACCTGCTTCCCCAGGCTCACTCCCACTTGCTCCACCAGGCCAAAAACCTGGCCCCCCTTTCTTACCCCTCTGCCCTCCTCAAAAGGGTGATGTTCATTTATCTCCTGGAAATTGTCAACAACTCTTGGCCCCTTTTGGTTGACAGGTTCATCAAGGCCTCTGCCCCACGCTGGTGTCCTGTGCTCCCCCCAGCCCCCTCTTCCTCCCCTTCTTGTTATAAGCAGTGATGCTTAAAGGTGCAACTTGCACGAAATAGCAATGGCAGGACAAGTTGCTATGAGGGACTTCCTCAATAGAGATGAACATGTAATAAAGTGAAGTGGCACTTAAGCCAGGGTCTGGGAGATGAGCAAGAGGATAAGGGAAAATGCTTCAAAGAGAGTTTGAAGTGTTTTAAGAATAATGAAAAGAAGGGCAA
>Ga0307512_10004951_pt1 | contig 14200 bp, 17 predicted proteins | sample 14_EM_MG_FD_200267 | JGI IMG/M metagenome (GOLD analysis project Ga0307512, IMG submission 200267) | Populus trichocarpa ectomycorrhiza microbial communities from riparian zone in the Pacific Northwest, United States - 14_EM | ecosystem: Host-associated > Plants > Roots > Unclassified | place... | reverse complement strand
GTCCAGACGCGCTTTTTTTTTTTAGTGCGGCGACGCGGTTATTTTTTCCCCAGTTGCTCGTGGCTGTAGTCCTCACAAGGGCGCACTGTGCGGCCGTTTGAGTGTCAAACCGCGTCAAGAGGAATTCCGGACGTCTCAGTACCCTATGTCCTGCTATCTCACGAACTCGTTCGGATGGGTGGAAGGATGGGTCGGTGGTTCTCACATTTCTTGATACCCTAGTTACATGAATTGTCGTTGGATCAGGCTCGAGTCGTAGGGATTTCGGAAATTATCGTTGGTCCCCAGGACTGTTCATCGACAAGACAGAGTTACTGAGAGAGTAGATATACTTGAAGCAAGCGTTCTGGGAAACACATAAGGAAGGAAGGAAGGGAAGCGGGAATGTAGAGCTGCATTACTCGGATCGTTTAGATACTCGGCATTTGTCGTCGACCACTCCACATCCAACATCTCAAATCTGCGCCTTTACTCACTCTCAGAAATCAGAGCGACGATCATTCTAGGGATCAGGCGTCGTGTGTCAGTCTCAGCCCTTCACACAAGGACCGTAGTGAACGTACCGGTAGAGATAGTAGAAGAAGGACAACAGATAGAACCCAAGTTTGATGAAACTCTCCTTTTTGTGCCCAGACAGTGACCTGAAAATTTCGGTTGCATCGTACATGTGGTTTTTATTCCGAATCCTGTAGGGATGAAACGTAGCCATAGCTGGTAAGTACACGTGATCCAGAGCACGAGGCGGAAGTGCACCACTGACTTGTTGACGTTGAAAGCAACCAGTGGTAGATTCAGAATGAACGCTATCCATTGGCCAGAGAGTAGGAAGAGCAGCGACAGGAAGGCGTGGGCAATGTTCTCGGGTAATACAAACTGAAGTTGTCGGAATAAATAGGGACCGTTACAAACTTTGCGTCAGCAGGGAGAATGAAAATGGGGCGGTATAAATGCGTACCTGGTTCAGTTTGTTGCAGAGGTCTATAGGATTAATGTAGTCGCATTCCAGATCTGAGAACATGATGATCTGTATGAGGGGTGGAGTTGCACGTCAGCGTTCAAGCATCGCCACTATGTGCACCCAATGAAGGCCTTGAAAGTCACATACGAAGAAAACCATCGTGAAGAGAAGACCCGCAGCCATAAGCACTGCAAAGAGGAAAAGCCATCCTGTTTGGCGGGAAGTATGGGGAAAAGTGTGTCATCCGACATATATGAGCCTGGCATCGAGTGAAGCTGGGCAGATGGAGTTCTCACCTGCGCCACCCATGATGAGTCAAAGGACGTTTGGAGGTCGTATGGAAACGGAGGAGGGTATGCTCAAGGGGTGAGTCTGGAAGGTAGAGAGGAGATCCCACTGTAGTCGAAAATCCGCTGTTGTCGCAGGCGTGTGATCTGTCTGTCACGTTTGTGACGCAAGTGTCTGAAGGTCGATCTTTCATGAGTCCAAACCCCAAGCAGCCACCATCCGCGAACTGGCTCGCTCTGCAGAAGGTCAGTGAGTCCTCCTTTTGCAGGCAGTGGCGGGTCTTCAACTTCCCTAGGAGATTGCCCCGGGCCCCTCTCATCGACGGGAGAAGAGCAAATTTGGCCATGAGACCGTACCGGACCAGCGTTTCAAGCGCGGAGAGTCTTCCTCTTCTTCTGCAGTCCCAGCACCTACCCGGGTAGCCCCAAAATCAATGCCTCGTCTGCAGACCGGTATGAAGAATGGTGAATCCATCGATTCATTGCGGAGGATGATATTGGGTGAACTGGAAGACCAATATACCGGTCATCAAAAGGAGTATGTCTCTGAAAATCAGACCCCCCGAAATCTACTCCGGCTGATTTTTACTAAGACCGGGAAAATACGTCGCCCTCGACTGCGAAATGGTCGGCGTGGGTATCGACGGCAAGGAGTCTTCGCTCGCACGTGTTAGCATCGTGGATTACGACGGCGCTGTTATGCTAGACGAATTCGTCGAACAACGTGAACGCGTGGTCGACTACCGTACTCAATGGAGTGGAATTCGTCCAGATGACTTGGTCAATGGTAGGTTCGGGTCCTCGTGGCTTTGTGTTGTGATGGCTTCTCTTAACCAAACATACAGCACAGCCGTTTAAGGAAGTACAGAAGCGGGTGGCCGATTTACTTCAAGACAAGATCTTGGTGGGACACGCTCTCTCACACGACCGCAAGGCATGTCCGCTCATAATAAGTTCATTACTCTGGCATCTTACGGTATCCCTCGTGCAGGCATTGATGCTGTCGCACCCATTTCGCTTTACACGAGACACCCAAGAGCTTGCGTACAAATATAAACTTTCTAAAAGCCGGCGTCCAGCACTGAGAACCCTTACGGTTCAGGAGTTCGGAATACAAATCCAGGAAGGGGAGCACTCGAGTGTTTAGTTCTCTCTGAGTACATCATACTGCTGCGCGTATTTACGTTTCCATCCAGGTCACAGACGCCAGAGCCACAATGGCGATATATCGTCTCCATCGCCATGAGTGGGAAAAAGGGAGGAAACTCCCGTTACAACAATCCGAGGACTGCGGCCGCTCGGACCCCTCCCGAACACGGAAGAAACGGAAACGTTCGAGCGGGGAAGGGGTCCACGACCCTCCCGGCGGCGGGAAGAAGGGTATAAGCTCCGGGCCCGCATCGGTCGTCAACCGTTTGGGCCCTTCAAAAACGAAGAACACGTCATCGCCATCGCTGGCATCCAAGGAAAAGGCCGATTGGTGGTCAGAACTGGGGTCATCGAAAGGTTCACTTCGAACACCATAGAGTTTTTGGGTCATATTCATCCTACTAGAGCACGAGAGTCGGAACTTTGATCTAGACCCTGTCGCCTCTACTGAAAATATGTTACCATCTCCACAGCTGATGAAAAACGCGGGAGCCGCCCCACCCACACGTTCAGTGGTCCCGCCGATCGCCCCCTCTTCGGAGGGCGCTCGCTAGTACTAATGGGCCTTCGTCGCTCTCGGGATGACTAATTGGGAGGAAAAAAGACATTAAACAGAACATGTGGCTTGTTTCACAATGCGAACGGGGATTTCGCCCACGCCTATCCCTGGATTTGAATACACGGCGGCAACATATTGCGCTTCAATAAAAATTTTCTCAATGGACCCGGCATTATTCCCAATTTATCATACGCAAAATATGGCGCACAAAAGATTGAGCGAGTGGTTGTCGCTCGCAGTATAAAAGGTCATGTCTTTCACTGCATTTTGGTTTCCAGCGACCCAACTCAGACCGCACTCCCCTAGCCAGCACGATGTCCCGCTCCGCTTCCACTCTCACCGTCGCCATCCTCCTCTTCTTCACTTTCTTCGCCATCTTTACCTCGGCCGCTCCCACCAATGTCACCTGCGATGAACCGGACAAGGTCGATGATGTCCCGCCTGTACCTGAGGTCCCACCTACGGTCGACAATTCCACCAGCTCTACCAACACTACCGTCGTAGACGATGATGAATATGGCGTTGTCAATCTTGCAGGTGTCAATACATTGGCTACCAGCGCGACATACAGCGGAACGGTAAGGCACTTCAGTGATCGGCGCCCCATAGACCCAATGCTCATAACGCCGCTCTTTATCCGCTTCGATGTGTGTAGGCTACCTGGTTCAACCCTGGCCTAGGAGCGTGCGGTTCGAAGGACACGGATAGTAGCATTATCGTCGCTTTGGCTCAGCCCAATTGGAGTAGCGGATCGCATTGCAACAAGGTACGATCGACTCCATTCTTAGCGGGATTCAGCGGTACCCTTGACCTCATCACGCTATCACTTGCACAGAACGTTCAAATCACGAACCCGAAGAACGGCAGAGTTAAGACAGCAGCCGTACGTGACTTGTGCCCAGGATGCAGCTCTGGGGACCTTGGTTAGTCCCGTCCCCCACCAGTCCCTACATCGATTCTTATCATCCTCCTTTTGCGTCTAGACATGTCTCCCGCGCTCTTCAAGGCCTTGGCTGATGACTTGAATCTCGGCGTTTTCCAGATGACCTGGGTATTCGTTTAAATTGCCCCAAGTTAGATTGTGTGCGCTTGCGCACCGCTTCCGTATTTAAAGATGTCCACACGTGCTTGCTCCTCCAGACCGCGCTGCTGGATAAACAGCGTCATTTTACCGGAACTTTTCTTCCTCTCTCGTTCCATATTCCTGGCCTCATCCCCCATCTCCTATCCGGATCTCTCCCTTGGTACAGGTCCGCCATACTGGTTATGTCGGCTTTTCTTGGTGCATATGTGCTCCCCCAGTTGTTGTGCGATAACTGTAGTTCTAGACAACTGTCATAGTTATAGTCGCGATATCACATAGACAGGGGCGCTTGGCGTCTTACTTCCTTCCCCATTTGTGTGAACCGATGTGAAGTGGAAGAGTAGTATGTCCACCCAACGGAGATAACGCATTGCGCAGCATGAATCAACGAGGGTGACATAACACCTTGAATGACTTGAGCTTGTTGTCGATCGTACCCAGCGATCATCGGTGCCCTGAATTGACAGACAGCGCAAACAAGGCTCCTGCAACCCATGAATGTGACCACTGAATATTGAATATTGAATCCCCGTACACCGTGAGCGCCGATGGCTAGCAGTCGAACGGAGGGATACATCTGTGGTAGGGTCACGTACACCGGCAGGGTTCGGCCCCATTACCACGACCATTTGTAGGTCTGAGCTCTCGTTGTTGGGGAGAACAGGGTGGTTACTCGTTGAATGTGGAGTTTGAATCACCCGTCCGAAGGGAGCGAAGAAACGTCAAGTTGTGTCATACGTTAGCAAATGAGAACAGCTTCCGCCTACAGTGACCACCGCCGTAATTTCGAGGAGTCTACATCCGCTTCCATCTCATGAGAATTGCCCAAAACCCCAAAACAAAGACCGCCATTCCTTTAGCGGAAAGATGCGTTGTTGTCCGCAGTGCGACCGTCTGGTGAATTGGTACCGGGAATGCCGGAGTTCCCCAATTCGTAAGGGGGGAGGGGCGTCGACTCGTTTTCTATGTATCAGCAAGCCTTTGACCAGCTGGAAATGGACCGTGGCAGAGGCAATGATCGTCAGGGAACGGGGACCGCCCATAAATTGAGTACTGAAGTACTGAACAGTTATGAGGTCTTCAGGGCCCCTGAGCATTCCGTTGCTCGGCCTTGGTACATGATGGCCGCCCGGTAAACTCACCCAGTGACCATTTAACGGTGTTGCGCTCGAGACCCTCATGTGGAGTGGCTCCGTCCCGACATAACCCTCGGATAGGGCCCTCTGGGAATCCTCCGGGGGGCGCAGAGATCATAAGTGAATTGTCGGCCGCCGTTGAGTTCGCACCCTACCTCAACGTCCTCGGGGTCATTTGAGTGACCGAGCGGCCTGAAGTTGCAGAACGATTTTTTTGTGAGTCGGTTTTTTCCATAACCTGCAATATCGTTTATCGTGTACCCTAAATCTGCCCATTCAAATCCCCCCGCGGGCCGTACGTACAGACAGCTGAGGAAGGAGGTCTGCGTGGTGACCACCAGGTATCGCAATGAGGGGACCAAGAAGCAGGGAAACCGTGGGTAAAAAACAATTTCAAAATTACTAAGGTCGTTTTAGCCGGGAGTCGATCGACCAGACAACAAGATCACCTTGCGGTCGTGGGGAAAGACAGATCTCGCGTACCTTCCGACCCCAGGCTTCCTCATCAGAGAGCGAGGCGCTTGGATATCTCAAATTCGGTGCGATCCCCCTCCAACCACTGCCCTTCATCAAGAACCTTGGCTCACGGTCTTCTGCTCTAGACCCCACCACCAACTCAATCATGGACAAAATCTCCGTCGCCAACCGGGACCCCCTTGCCGACTATGAAGGAATCGTCACTGTAAACAAGGCAGAGGACCATGGGTGGTTGCGGTGGAAGAAGGTTACGGAGTATCTGCTCCCTGGCCGGACCATATACCGCGCCTCTTGTCCAAACTACGGGGCATCCCGAGAACTCACCCAGAAGGCCGTCGATTGGCTCAAACAGAACGAGGTTAACAGCATCATCAGCTTCAATTCCGTTCCCTACAACCAGGCAGAGCTCGATCGGTTGAATGCCGCAGGCATTTCCTACCGTCACTACGAAACCGAGGATTGGACTTCTCCGAGCATCAAGGACCTAAAGGAAGCCGCAGCATTCCACGAGAGTTTTCCAACGGCTGTTACCCTCGTCCATTGTGGGTATGGTCATGGGAGGACCGGGACGGGAGTATCGGCGATTCAACTCTACGCAAGTGACGGAGTTTGGCCCTTAGAGCATCAGTGGATGATCGATAACAAGGTGGAGGCGATAGGCCAGGTCGAAAGCCTCAGAGAACTCGCGGCGTACTATAAAGCGCACCCGCGTACGAAGCTTGACGGCGAAGAGTAGACAGAAAGGTCAAAATTTAGTGTGTATGTGCTTGCCTTGAACATGTAAATCAATCATCCAAGTTTTATTGTCGCTTCTATCGCATTCAATTTTGAAATGCCACAGCTGGCCGTGAGCCCCCTCGCGCCTAGGGAGTTTTTTGTGGATTTTCCTACGGCAGTTGAAGATCGACAGCCGAATGACGGGGACTTTCAAAGGAGAAAAAGGCACTCGGATGCGGATCGAACCCCGAGTTTTCGAGTACGACTCGCCAAGAAACGTAGCAGGGGGATACTTATCAATGCAAAAGGCGAAGAACATCGCAAGTCGGATATGGTGTAACGGCTAACATTGCCGCCTCTCATACGGATGCGGACTTGAACGCGGCAGCTCGGGGTTCGATTCCCCGTATCCGAGTTCTTTTTACATCTGTCGTTTCCCCATTTGAATCGGCAGCTTTGCCTGACCCCCATGGTTACGTGCCATCGATCGTAGACTTTGGAGATCAACCGCGATGGCCAAGGTTCTGATCTGCGGTGACCTCGCATGGTCAGACACTGAGGCTAAGGAAATGTTCGCCGGTTTGGCGGAGATCGTCGTCAGTCCATATCACGAGCGATATATGCTTTGGACTAAGCGTTTTCGTTTGTTCCCCAGCGAATGGACTCTCCCGACAGGGCTGATTTTTTGAGGAATCTCAAACCCGGAGGGAAATACGCAGGGATTATCTGCACGTACAGACACAACATCTCCGCTAGGGCTATTGGGATCTTCGATTTGGAAATAATCTCTGCCCTGGCCGAGACGGGAGTCAGGTGGATCGCACACAATGGAGCTGGTTACGATCAAATCAACATCCCCGCCTGTAAATCCAAGGGTGGGCGAGTCTCCATTGTCACGATTTGCGAGCATAACGTTTGTTCTAGGTATCAAGGTATCGAACACACCGGGAGCCGTCGATGATGCGACGGCTACAACAGCACTGTATCTTATCATATCCACGCTCCGTCAATCTTCCAAGGCGGAACGTGACCTGCGCAAGGGGGCGTGGAATTCCGGTCTGGACCCCGGACGAGGATTCGATCTCACCGGGAGGACTCTGGCAATCCTCGGGATGGGCGGAATCGGAACAAGGATCGCTGAGTTGGCTCGGGCCTTCCCCATGCGGGTGATTTACCACAATCGACGACCCGCCAAAGGAGCGCCGTCGTGGGCTGAGTACTATCCGAAGGAGCGGTTTGCGGAGTTTCTGAAAGAGGCAGATGTGTTGGCAGTCAGCGTACCCCTAAACCGGGAGACGGAAGGTCTTGTGGGGGAGGGGATGATCAGAGGGTTGAAGAAGGGAACATTCATCATCAACACGGCTCGAGGGAAGGTTATCGATGAAGATGCGATGATCAGGGCGTTGGAGGATGGCCACGTATGTTTGCCAGTCACCCCGTCCGTACCTCTGCTGATCTGCCTCTCTCGCAGCTGGGAGGCGTGGGTCTGGATGTGTATCCAAACGAGCCCAATGTGAATCCGCGACTGCTCGAGTTCGATAACGTGACGCTGCTCCCTCACATGGGGACCGAGACGAAGGATACTCAGAAGAAGATGGAATTGCGTGCGTTGGGAAACCTCAAAGATTTTTTGGTTTACGGTGCAGGAAAGGATCTCGTCGTCGAGATGAGAACCGAGTTGTGATTTTCCGGTTGTCCGTGAACACTACCTCTGCCGATACCATACGGTTCACTCCGAATTATAAGCCGACCTTGGAAATCGGAAACGAATCGCCGTCGAAGTGATGATCGTATGCCACGCTTACTTCCAGATATGTCTATCGATACCACCTGATTCGCCCGGAATTCTTTGTTTCCGCTGCCTCGCGTTATGCACGCGTCCAATTCAGTCAAAGATAGATAAGAGCGAGGAGGGAATCGCAGAGGTGCGCCTATTCTCCCTTCCTCCCCGCCACAGTTTGCAAAGACGATGCCAGTCGCTACTACAAACGGCAATGGCCCCGCGGCCTCAGGGGCCATGATTAGAACGCAATCTTTTGCGCCGATAACCCCCGTGGTGAAAGAGAGGGTCGGAGACGTCGCGAGCCGATTGTCCGAGGTGTAGGCATCGTCATATGTTTGCATACTGGCCCTCGTCCTCACCACGTCGTTTTTCAGTGAGAAGATCATTGATGAAATCAACCTCCAGTCTGCTACGAGTTCAACTCGTAGCCCGTCCATGGTGGGCCGTTCCGCATTTTCTACAACGTGTTTGTTACTGAAGTAATCTGATCAACGTAGGGGGACTTTCAGCAGGAGGTTGACGTCCTCAAGAAGGACATCAGTCAGACAAAGGATGCTCAGAAGAAACAAATGGACACTCTCAGAAATGAAATAAAAAATGACGTCAAGGAACAGGTTAGCAGGAAGATACGGTGGGTGTCCCCTTCGCTGTCCCAATCCATCTGGTTGTTGATACTTATACGACTCGTAGGCCCCAGATCGAAAACAAAGTCAGAGAATCTGTGGAGGTGCAGGTTAAGATCGACATGCGCGAGTGGGGGCAATCCACCTCGACAAAAAAGTTGATCGAGGATCTCACGAAAATGGCCCAAGATAACGACGCTCTGCGCCATGGTGCCCAGATAACGCTTGACAATTCGTAGGAGCTTGTCATCTCCCACGACGAACATTTCTGACTCGATGACATGTAGTCGATCTCGTCATGCGAACTCGACGCTTGACGAACACGCTGACTTCGAGACGGAGCTATCCAAGATTAAGCTACCTAATGGCGGCATTAGCAGGCTGTATCCGCACACACTGAGACACCTCTTCTTGTACGATGGTCAGAATCTGCATTTATCCAGTTTTAGAACCCGACTGACGAGACATCAGAACAACAACTTATCCAGTTGTTCGATGACTACGGCTTGCGAAAGCTCAACACCCACCTGGAGAACCTCAACCGATTCCTCGCATTTATTGGTGAGTTGATACCGGTGTTCCACGATGATTCAGAAATGACACGGGGACTGATACAGGCTCTCGTTCTCTCGTTCAGGGTTGAGGTTTTCGATCCCTCAACAATCCCTAGATTTCTTGGATCATCCGCCTGCATACCCATCTCCCAATCCCAATGTCTCAGAATCCTCAAAGGAAAAGCCTCACAATGACCCGCCGGTATCCCCCCAGAACCAAGGGGGAAAGAAAACAGAAGCGGTGCCAAATGTACAGCCGGAACATGAAAAACCTCTCCAGGAGCCTACAACTATGAACAACGATCCCACACAAGCCCGGGCGCAGGAGAAGGAACGAGACAAAAAACAAACGGAAGAGAGGCCCGAGGCGCAACGGGATCGTGGTGGACAGCCGCCGGCGGGAGGAATCGAGCTCTCGACATATCCACGACGATCGTCTACTGGGGCAGTGAACCAACGGCTTCAACAAACCACCAATACTTTCTCGACGGGTACCAATAATCGCATCCCTTCGCTGCCCCCGCCTCCACACCAGTATAACCCCCAAGGGCAAGGAAGTGTAAGTGAATGGTTTAAGTGGGCAGCTGGTGACCGGTGACTACTAGCTAGATCTCTTCATCGTGTACCGCTTTCTCTACCGCTTTTGTTGAATTCTCTGATCAATGTACACATTGGATTCCTGTGATATCGGAGACCGCGTTTATTCCAGGGGAGCGTGAAAACAGTTGATTTATTCTCAACTCTACGACATTGGGAAGAGTACAATAAACAAAGAGCTCCGGCGACGTGAGGGGAGGTTGGAGGATGGTCTGAGGAGATCATTGGTTAAAGGAGGGGGGATTTAGTTAGAGCGGGAAGCCTTGTCGAGCACTGAAAAACAACTGCGATCAACGTGGGGCCCAAGTGAGCACGAAGGGTAGACAGTACATACAAGTCTCGTAAGCAACTTCGCTGGGGTCGGTCCCCTGGATTTCCAATGCGATCCCCACAAGGGAACGTCGTATTGCTTCTTTGGAAGAAGCGAACAGCATCTTCTGCTTAATCTTGGCTGTATCGGGAGACCTGGTTGGGCGAGGAAAAAAAGAAGGGTGGTGAGACAGTTGTTATAACTGCGGGCTGCGGTCCACAAGCAGGGGCCTACCAACTGTAGAAACAGATCTTGTTCCTCTTGCCACCCTCTTTTTCGAATTCGAAGTCGTAGACAGCCCACCGACACTCGGCATCTGGGAGATCATTGAGGAAAACATCGTAATCGCCGGCTGTACTCGTCTTCTCGACGACGATCTCTGTGTTTTCTTTGTTGATGTTATATATGATGTACTTGTACCGTTTACGAAGCTTGAGAGCTTGGTATTCGGAGAGACAACTATCGTTGACGGCTACGCCAGATGCCTTGAGATAAGGATCAGGATGGGCATGGTGGGACAACAGAAGGAGGAGATGGAGACTCACCATGGTTAGGTTCGAGGATCAGTTGGGCGATGAGCAGAAGATGGTGGTGGTTTTCGCTTGAAAAAGGGTACAGGAGCGGCAACTGACCAGAGCTGTGCGAGATCGGTGTCTTGATTATCTCTCACGCAGTCCACCTTTCTTCCTGACCACCACCACACCGCAGCCAGCGCGAAGGAGGGAAAAAAAGGAATTAAATATGGTATATATGTACCTCCGAGAGATGGTCCGGGAGCTCTCACATGGCCCAGTGGTCCACGGTATTTAAGTAAAAGAGGAGCTCCGACGCCCGACCCGTGCCCGTCTTGTTCTCACAGAAATGTCTTCCCCCAATGGGCTCGTTTGTTTCACGAATTGTCTCCTCCCTCAGGAGGACGGCAAGCTTGTAGAGAAGGATATTTGGATCGACGAGCAACGAGGCGTCATTCTGGATGCTCAGGTTTGTCTCGTCCATATATGCTCTCTCTCGATTCGAGGTGGGTATCGATTTTCGAGAGCTGATCCCGTTAACTCCCGTAGAGGACGTTCTACGAGGAGAGAAAAAGGCCGGAGAAGACTGTCGACCTTGGTGGCAACATCCTCAGGTTTTGATTCCCTCCCTAGCCACGATGCTATTGCCAAGAATGCTGATCGACCGTTGGCGTTGATAGCCCTGGCTTGATAGACATCCAAATCAACGGGGCGTATGGGTTCGACTTTTCCGTTTACGAAGGCGACGACAAGGCCTACCAGAACGGTCTCAGGAATGTCGCAAAGAAGATTGTCGAAACCGGAGTCACTGCGTTTGTCGCTTCCGTCCTCGCCCGTCTTCGATTTTGCAATGCTGACCGACACTTCCCAGTCTTGTTCCTACCTTGATTGTGAGCGAGTAGTGCTGCAGCTAGTCGGGACTGTACTGAAGGATTCTGCCTGCAGACTCAGGAGAGGTCTTTGTACCCCAAGTTGCTTCGCCACCTCCGTCCCATGCGAGGCGAGAATTCCGCACATCTCCTGGGTTGGCATATCGAAGGACCATTCCTTCAGATGACGAAACGCGGTGCTCATAATTCCTCTCTGGTCATCTCCGCTGCCGGTGGTCTCAGGGCCTTTGAGGAGGTATATGGCGCAGAGAATATGGCATTCACGGAGGATTGGCTCATGAACGACTCCGCAGAGACAGGAAGGGTTGGTGTCAGGATCATCACTGCTGCCCCGGAAATTGATGGCGTGTTGGACGCCGTTTACGAATTGACTCAGAGGGGGATAGTTTATTCAATTGGGCACAGGTAGGTTGGCGAGATTGAAGTTAGCGAGTTGTCCAACCAATGATTCCCGTCTACCCAGCAACGCGCCCACGGATGTTGCAAGTTCTGCGATGGCCCACGGAGCGAGGTTAATCACGCATCTGTTCAACGCAATGCCTCAGCTTCACCATCGTGACCCTTCCATCATCGGATTGTTGGGCGCATCTCCCCACCTTTCCTCGTACTTCTCGCCCATCTCCTCCCCGATCGCCAATACTCCCAAGTCCACCTCAGGGCATCCACTTTCCCCGAAATCTAGATCCTTCCTTCAGGGAATTTTCACCGCAGGTGGAAAGGAGAGCAGGAACAGCCCAAAGCCGACTTCTGAAGCGTTCGACGATTCTGATAGCCCTCCACTGAGCCCAAGGTCCTTGTTGTCTCAGGCGGCTATAAAGGCGAGAACCTCTGTCGCCACACTCGACCGGCCGTTTTACGAGCTGATTGTGGATGGCATTCACTCCCACCCTAACTCTGTGAGGCTTGCATATAACGCCCACCCTGAGGGGTGCATCTTGATCACGGATGGTACGTGCCCCCAGCACGCGAGGTGATTGATAAAGCAGGCTCTAACTACGCGGATAGCTATGAAGATTTTGGATCCGAACTTGAAGGACGGGATTCACGAGTGGAGAGAAGGCAAGAGGTTCGTCAAGGAAGGTATCAAGTTGTACCTCGAGGGAACCACTACCCTCGCCGGGAGCGTCGTCACTTTGGACACTTGCGTCAGGAACTTTGTCAAGTTCACCGGATGCTCGTTGGGCGAGGCCATCAAGTGCGCCACCTTCAACCCTGCAAGGTGTCTTTTTTCTCGTTCTAATCCCTTTGGACATGTGCTGAAAAGAATCGCAAAGGTGCTTGGGAATCGAGAACCGGAAGGGCACGCTCAGACCCGGTGCCGATGCGGATTTCACCGTGTTTGATAAGGACGGATACGTGTTGAGCACTTGGGTCAAGGGGAAAACGGTGTGGAACCGCTCTTGAAAAAGCCACGGTGCTTGGTATACCTCGCATACAAAATAGAACGGATTTTGGGTACTTGCAACTTACTCGCAAATTGTTGGATTAACGATCTCACGACTGTTCACACTCACGATTCTCACTTCGTCCTGATGCGGGGATGTAAGTTTAGGGAATATATTACTATGTGTATATGTGTGTATACAGGCGCGAATGCCGCCGGTGGCACGCACCCGACCATCCAGATGACAGATGACCTAAAACCATTTGCCCCTAACCAGGTTCCAAACCCTGTTCTGGAATTGTTTCTTCTCTTCGTCGGTCTCCATTCTGGGCTCTGAAGCAGCTTCAGCCTCCTTGGTCGTCTGTTCCTCTTTCTTCTCATGGTTGGGCAAAGGGGTTCGCGAAATCGCGGCGGCCTGGAGTAGAGCCTTTTGCTTCCTCGACAGATGTTTGCCCTCTCGTTTTATGGTCAACAAGGACTGGGGTTTCGCAGAAGAGGCCTTGCCCGCTTGCGAGGATGCAGAGGTTTGGGTTTCCGTAGACTGGACAGGTTCATCGAATTTGTAGTTGAACGGCTTATGAGGTTCTTCGGGTGGGGGGGGAGGCGTTTTACCTTCCGCGGAGGTGGCGGGGAGTTTGGTTTTGACGACCAGGGAACCACGTTCGAAAAGTCCATCAAATATCGGCCTGGTGCTTGGGCCGGTGGTCTCCTGGGAGGAAGATGAAGCAAACCCTCCCCACTTCACGAACGCTTCGGTGAGAAGGAAGTACTTTCTAGGATGGATGGGCGTGAATCGATTTACTTGAGGGCCTGAACGCGTTATTTAGCCGAGTTTCTCGAGAGGTTGTGCACTATATCGTTGGAAAAGGCACTCACCTGAAGGTTCGAGGCGTAAGTCGTACACTTTATTTTTCCGCTTGCTCTCGTCCACCTCGTCAACCATACGTTCCGTCACACCCTTCCATTCCTGATTTTCCTCTTGCGCTCCAAGAGGCGGTCGGAGGAATGGTTGGAGGTCGACGATACCGACTCCGCCTGACCCTTTCCGCTCCACCTCTGGTACGGGGACTTGGAGAACGGTTGTAGCGGCATCCAAGTACCTGGAAGGGTCTTCGAGCTCTACCCAGAAGTACGAAAAATACGTGGAGGGTATTTCTCCGTCCTAAACGATTGGAGAAAA
>Ga0307512_10004950_pt1 | contig 14202 bp, 18 predicted proteins | sample 14_EM_MG_FD_200267 | JGI IMG/M metagenome (GOLD analysis project Ga0307512, IMG submission 200267) | Populus trichocarpa ectomycorrhiza microbial communities from riparian zone in the Pacific Northwest, United States - 14_EM | ecosystem: Host-associated > Plants > Roots > Unclassified | place... | reverse complement strand
ACTACGTGTGGGACAAGAGGCGCAGCCAGTCGTGAAGTAGGTCGGAGAAGCCACGCGAGAGAAAAGAAGGCGAGTGAGGTGAGCGGCAACGGGGGCTTGCTGACGGTGGAGCAGATCCAGGTAAAGGGGCCGAGTTTAGACGATGGTGAGACCACAGCCCTCAGACTTGTCGCGGTTGGTGGGAAACTACTATAGAAAAAAGGAAAAGAAACCTGATACGCGGCCCGCAACAAGGATCCTGGCGGGCCGCGGATGTTGCACATGCACGAAGCGATCCCGGGCGCGGGCGTCACTGGCACCTGAAAAAGCCTACTTGTCTGATACATCATTGGGTCAACGTACCTTCACGGTATCTTATGCCCCAAACTAATAAAGTGATCGTGAAATAATTTCGAGTGATCGGTTGTCCCGCACGGGTTCTAGGGGAAATGCGTCGAACGTGGCCCAAAACCTCATTCGAATTCCAGCAGAGCGAGTACTACAGTAGTGTTGACCGGTTGACCGACTTGGCAAGATGGTCTACTTTGGCGATTGGCTGCATTGGCGCTTTTCCCCCACCCATATCGGCATTTTACTGTAACGCAAGGCGTTGTTAAACTGAGTGAAGTACGGCATCCTCGTGGGTGAGTATGGTTCCGGAGTGTCTAACTCAATTCCGCTGTCAGCCATATCACAACCATGGAAAACTTTGCTACAACGCAACCAGGAGGCCACAAGTCCGAAACCCACTCTGAATTTCTGAGTACTTCAATTGTCATTGGATCGCTGCAGATTTCTCAGCTCTCTTTTCCTTATAGGCGGCTCATCCTCTGGCCCTTTGTCCTCTGAAGCTGATGACTGATCAAGCTGCACCACAGCACACATCCGACATTTCGCACACCGCTCTTATGAGCATTCAGCACTCTGCGTGCGCAGCATCGCCGGGAAGGAAAGGGAGAACCAATTCTGGTAATCAGACTCTACGCTCGGTACCGCGACACTCCACAACCTGATCGTAGGCACAGTATCACGTTCTACCGAGATCTATCCTCTCAACAGATTCGATTTGGCCCATCGTACTGTGATGTGGAACTGGCATGGCATGGCACTATGTCCTGGCATCGGCCAGTCCCATGAGTCCTCGTACAACCACCCACTGGCGGCGCCCGTCGCCCTGTTCCCGCTCCTCGCCATACCTCCAGCTCCGGGCAGTAGTGAACACCTTCATCGGCTTGCGGGAGCGTACGCCCAATACCGCGAGCATTCCCTTCTGGGATGCGATCGCGAACTTGGAGCCGGACGGTGAGGACGTGGTGTAGAACGATGCGGGGAGTGCGCCGCCGCCATGTGACGGATGCAAGTTCGAGGGCGAGTCGAACGGTAGGAGCGTCAGCTGGGCAAGTGGGGTGAACGTGAAACGCGCGCCACCGGTCATGCCATGCAGGTAGACGTGCGGTGAATCACCGACGGAAAGAAGAGCACGACTGTCCGGCGAGATCGAGGCTGGGCATAGCGCTATGCCGAGAACGACGTCAGATGGGGGCCAGGCCCGCAGTTGAGTGGGATTTGCTCGGTGAGATGACGCACAATGGTTCACGGGCACGTCAAGTCGTAACGTGCCTGCATCGCTGATGCGCTTGGGTGGGCCATCAATGCCCTTGGTGCCGCGGACGTTGACGTCGTAGAACTTGGCGGCACAGTCGTTGTCGCTGACTGCGACGCGGGGCTCTGCGCTGCTCTCGTTTGAGCGCGTGAGGCTGAGGGAGGTGGGGACGGAGTGGTTGACCGAGCCAGACAAAACGCCATCATACTGCCATAGCTTTCTTGACGCATGGGCTGGTGGGTTGGACGAGTCGCGCAGTGAAGTGTGACTGGTGAATCGATAGGTGTAACTCGGCGTCCTACCCGCCTGCAGCGAAGAGGCGCTCGTCGGAACTGTGTATGTCGAGGGAGGCGATAGTGTTCGGGACATAGTTGAGGGAGACTAACAGGATTTGAGCGCATCATGCTAAACGATATGGTCCATCAGCAACTGGAGCATGGTACGGAGGAGGGAGAGGGGATATGAGGAGGGTTAGGATGAGTCCGTGGGTACTGCAAAGAAGGTGGCAGCGACAGCGGGGGTGAGGAAGAAGCCTTGGCTTAAAGCCGTAAGAGCGATGACGAGGTACAGGCACTGCCAATGACACCGACATTTGGTGAACCACGCGAAGGTCTGGGCAAGTGGGCAAGGCGCAGCGCAATCCGATGCCCGGCAATTCAACGGCATAGCCACCTGAAGTCTCGTCGCCCGCACTGGTTTTACGTTTTTCACTGCCCTCTTCCGTATGTTGCAATAGAGCAGACAAGAGGCGCGCGAGATGGACAAAAGAGGGGGGTTGGTTGGTTGGTTGGGGCACAAAAATGACTCACTGAGGAGGATTGGTTATATTACGCCCCATGATACTCTGGTCTTGGACATAGTTGACCACGCCGCGCTCGTTAGGAGATATGATGGACCTCGCCATCGGGGGAGGTGTGCATAGAGATGATACACATGCCATCGTGGCTGGTTGGCGGACGGTGTGCGTCGGCTCTGGAGTGAGGAGCGATTGGGAGCGAACCATGGTCGGGTTGTGTTGGGGTGTGGGAACGTAGGTAGAGTGTTCTCTGGATGGGAACGAAAAAGAATGAAAATGGAGGGGGGAGGACGGGAACTAGGCCTGAGAGGGAAAATGAGAGGGAAATAGGAGGAAAGGGATGAAATGGAGATGGAGAGAAACAGAAAGGGAAAGTATGGATGGGATGGGAAACTCAACGACTAAGAGACACGCGCTCCCACCCTTCCCACCACAGACTGCAGTTGTCGCGCCTTCTTTCTTTCTCTACGATGACCCGCTTAATTACGGGCTAAACACAATGACGAGAAGTGATGTCAGTGTTGTGGTGAAGACGACGGTTCCTCGGTGTGGGTGAATGACGTCGCAGACGCGGAGTGAGCGGCCCCGTACCAAAGGATCCGTAAGAATGAGAGTGACAGGAGGGTGGCATGAGCGGGAAGAGCGATCACTAGGAGGTATTCCTCCCCATTCCTCCCCATTTCGGAGGTGGAGATATCGCGGATACTGGAACGGACGATGAGAGTCTCTTAGCCGCCACAAAAACTATCCCTCGTTCTGCTGTCTGATCTATACTTGCTTCCGAAGGGGGAGAAGATAGAGCGACAAAGTAGAGAATGAGATGAGTCTGGGCAGACGGGTCACTAGTGGCTGAGGCCTCTGAGGATTCGATGCCCAGCCCACCAACAGTTACACGGATCAGTTGAACTCACGCCACTCGGCGCGTGCTTACGTAACTTGCTGGGGTGGAACGAGCCGTTCCGAAGTGTTGATTCCGTTCAATCCATACTCTACATTTATCAAATATGGCTTCGCGTCTGCCTAATGTATCTTACTTCACTCCTCCTTCTCTTGACCCTGTTGTCTCACTACAATCGTCGAAATATGATTTTCTCCGCTCCCCTGCCTCCTGTCTGACATTCTATGAGCTATAACCTGGTTGAAACCGGAACGTCGACGCATTCTCTCTCCTTCCAGGCCTTCGTCTTTAATCACCTCACTCTGTCGTCGTCTCACCCTAGGGACTCGGATGACCGAACCAAACTACGCTGTTCAACAACCCCGTGCAAGACATGGTGTGGCAATTCGAGTCTGGCTTTGCGCCTGACCATTTCAAGCAATCACCTTGCGTAGAGTATTGGGCGGAGATGTGAGACATCGATGAGGCGGTGTAAGTGTCCTTCGCCATAACCCCCACGCACGTCCCGCTCTCTCGCCATCGGTCCCCCGCAGCTAACTCATTCCCTTCTTCAAGGCCCCATTTCTTCCCTATCCGTGATATGGCCCACCAATCGGAATCCGCTCGCTTTCAAGCCCTTTTCGAGCCTGCTTTGCAGGCTTATGAGAAAAGGGCGGGCGTCTCTTTGGCACGACACCCGCTCGCCATCAAACTCCAGGGTTGCGACACTGTTGAGGCTATTACTGGCCTTTTGCAAGATCAAGCACAGGCATTCAGTGATTTGCAAGGAAGTGACAAAATCATGAAGTCCATCAAGATGACTGTATCAATCTTGTCCAAAATTTCATCCGCTGCCTCTCTTGCTGACGCCTTTGGCCTGGTATGTCAGAAGGCGTGCATGGCATGTTTCTCTGACTTTTGATTTACAGATATTCCCACCTGCGAAGGCGATACAAGCTTGTCTCGCTATCCTACTTGACGTACGTGCCTTTCTCCAGTTCATACGTTAGTTTGCCTGGTGACGTCCGTGTGATCCAGTCGGCCAAGGGTATAATATCCAATTGCGACGCACTCGTCGACTTGCTCGAGTCGATCGAACACTTCCTAAACCGGCTCAGTATCTATACACGAATCCCTCCTACGCCCTCAATGGACAAGATAGTTGTCAAGATTCTGGTGGAGCTTATCTCTACGCTCGCTCTGGTGACGGAAGAACTCAAGCAGCGACGATCAAGTGAGTCCGTTCTCGTCGACGTTTTACTTTGCTTAGCACCACGCAGTCAAATTTGTAAAGAAATTTTTCAAGGAGAAGGACATCGAGGCCGTCCTGGAGAGGCTTGACCGGCTGACTCAAGATGAGGTCCGGACTACTGCAGCTCATACACTCGCTATCGTCCACGGACTCGTCCAGAATATGAGGGAGTTCATGGGTGGTGAGCAATGAACCCAGATTGTGATCTGCCGTATTGAATACCCTCCTCTCTAGATGGGAAAGCATCCATAGACGGTGTCCGCAAAGACCTCAGTACGTTTTGTTGGCGACAACGTGCTAGTTCCGTGTTTCACTGAGCGCTAGGAATCCTACATCAAATTGCGAGCGACATGAATAAATCGAAGCGTAAGTTATCTCCTGACGTTCGCATTACTGCTTGAAGGCGCTGAGGTTGCCTGGCAGGTGACCAGTTGCTAAGAGACATCCGAAGTTGGCTCTCTCCCCCCGATCCATGGAAGAATTACAATATCGGCCGCAGATTGCGGCACAGCGAGACTGGGACGTGGTTCCTTGACAGCAGCATGCTCTCAGAATGGAAAGCATCTGGACCGAGTTCGCTACTCTGGATCCACGGGAAACGTCAGTTTACTGCTCTGCGCTTGTTTTTCGCAAAAGTGATAGGTTTTTCCTTTCATAGCGGGTGCTGGCAAGAGTGTTCTTTGGTTCGTTGACCTTTCTGTATTTTCGTCTTGAGAACTTAGGCTGTTGACCAGTTCCACAATCATCGAGGAGATCGAGACTATCCAAATGTCTGGGCTGGCGTCGCTCGCCATATTTTACTACGATTTTAGGGAGGATGAAAAGAAGGACCTTCGTGGGTTGCTCTCATCGGTATTATTCCAGCTCTGCGATCAATCCGATTCCTACTATGCCATCCTTTCCACTTTTTATTCCACGCACCGTGATGGTGCCCGAAGTCCTAGCGACGACGGACTTATCCGATGTCTAAAGGACTTATTGGGTCTCCCAGGACAAGCTCCCATTTATCTAATTATCGATGCCTTGGACGAATGTCCGAACACATCTCTGCCGTCCCACCGCAACCAAGTCTTAGTGCTCCTGGAGGACCTCGTCGACTCGAAACTCCCAAACCTCCGCATTTGTGTCACCAGCCGGCCCGAGGCCGACATCAAGCCTATTCTTGAGCCCTTGACATTCCGTTCTGTTTCTCTACACGACGAGAGCGGACAGAAGGAAGACATTGAGAACTACATCAAGTCGATCGTAAACACGGACAGAATGATGCGAAGATGGACATCGGTCCACAAGCAACTTGTGATTGATGTTCTGACAGAAAGGGCCGATGGGATGTAAGGCATTTATACTGAATTTCTTCATGACACTCATCCCCACCTTGTAGGTTCCGATGGGTGCATTGCCAGCTGGAGTACCTTGCTAAGTGCCTCCCAGGGCGTATCCAGCATGCCCTAGACGAATTACCATCGACACTCGATGCAATATATGAACGCACGTTGAACGAGATCGACGGCACGAACTGGGAATTTACGCGACGGCTCCTCCATTGCGTCGCAGTAGTTTCCCGCCCGCTCCGAGTCGAAGAACTGGCGGAGTTTCTCGCATTTGATTTCAATGCGGGACAGATTCCAAAATACCACGAAGATTGGCGCCTCGAAGATCCAGTAGATGCGGTGCTGTCAACGTGCTCCACATTGCTTTCCCTTGTCAATGCCGAAGATTCACAAGTAGTACAATTTTCACACTTCTCGGTCAAGGAGTTCTTGACCTCTACCCGCTTTGCCGAAAAGTGCAACACGATCTCCAGCCGCTACCATGTTTCTATGACACCCGCTCACGCCATCGTTGCCAAAGCATGTCTCGGTATTCTATTACACCTCGACCGAGACGTCACCAGAGACACCCTTCCGAATTTTCCTTTGGCTGAATACGCTGCAGAACACTGGTTCGAGCATGCCCGTTTTGAGGGTGTGTCACGAAATGCAGAAGAAGGGATGTCACAGATGTTTGACCGGAGAAAACCACATCTTGCAGTTTGGCTGTGGATATGCGACCCAACTATTCCCCTCTATATACGAAGCAAACGGGAAAATGCACCGTTTCCACCCTATCTGACCCCGTTACACTATGCCGTGTTTTGTGGCCTTTACGATGTTGCGAAAGTCCTCGCCGCTGAGCATCCACAGGATGTGAATTCTCGGAGCGACAGTGGGGAAACGCCTCTGCATCTGACTTCACAAGTGGGTGATGTGGATCTGACCCGGCTCCTCATCGAGCACGGCGCCGACGCGGCAGTCCAGAGCGAAGACGGGACGACTCCACTGCATCGGGCGTCTGAACGGGGCGATATGGATCTTGCCCGGCTCCTCATCGAGCACGGCGCCGACGCGGCAGCCCAGTGCGAGGATGGGACGACTCCGCTTCATCAGGCGTCCGAACGGGGTCATGTGGATGTGGCCCGGCTCCTCATCGAGCACGGCGCCGACGTGGCAGCCCAGAGCAAGTACGGGATGACCCCGCTGCATCGGGTGTCCTTCGGGGGTGATGTAGACCTGGCCCGGCTCCTTATCGAGCACGGCGCCAACGTGACAGCCGAGAGCAAGGACGGGATGACACCGCTGCATGGAGCATCCTTCTGGGGTCATGTGGATGTTGCCCGGCTCCTCATTGAGCACGGCGCCGACGCGGCAGCCCGGAGCCAGGACAGAACGACTCCACTGCATCATGCGTCCTTCCGGGGTGATGTGGGTCTGGCCCAGCTCCTCATCAAGCATGGCGCCGACGTGACAGCCAAAAGCAAGGTCGGGAAGACCCCGCTGCATGAGGTGTTCTTTGGGAGTCATGTGGATATGGCTCGGCTCCTCATCAAGCACGGCGCCGACGTGGCAGCCCAGAGCGAGGACGGGTCGATTCCGCTGCATCAGGCGTCCTTCGAGGGTCATGTGGATCTGACCTTACTCTTCATCGAGCACGGTGCCGACGTGACAGCGCAGGGCAAGGACAGGATGACCCCACTGCATTGGGCGTCCAAAGGGGGTCATGTGGATCTGGCCCGGCTCCTCATCGAGCACGGCGCCGACACGGCAACCCAGAGTGAGGACGGGACGACCCCGCTTCATCAGGCGTCCGAACGGGGTCATGTGGATGTTGCCCGCCTCCTCATCGAGCACGGCGCTGACCCATCAACCCAGAGCAAGGACGGGAGGACTCCGCTTCATCAGGCGTCCGAACGGGGTGACATGGATCTAGCCTGGCTCCTCATCGAGCACGGCGCCGATGCAACAGCCCAGAGCAAGGACGGGTCGACTTCGCTCCATCGGGCGTCCTTCCAGGGTAATGTGGATCTGGTCCGGCTTCTCATCAAGCACGGCGCCGATGCGACAGCCGAGAGCAAGGACGGGACGACCCCGCTGCATGAGGCTTCCGAACGGGGTGATGTGTATCTGGCCCGGCTCCTCATCGAGCATGGCGCCGACGCCTCAGCCCAGAGCAAGGACGGGTCGACTCCGCTGCATGGGGCGGCCTTCTGGGGTAATGTGGATCTGGCCCGGCTCCTTATCGAGCACGGCGCCGATGTAGCAGTCGAGAGTAAGGACGGGACGACCCCGCTGCATTGGGCATCGTTCCGGGGTCATGCAGATCTGGCCCGGCTCCTCGTTGAGCGCGGCGCCGATGCGGCAGCCCATATGCCACGGATTTAGCAGCCAAATCAAATCAACATGACACTTTCGATGGCGTTTGAGACAATCTGGCCAAGTAACGCATTGCACTGAGTCATTGAAAGATACTATACTCATAGCAATTAGCAAATGACCTCTGAGCACTTCGGGTTCCAAATACTAATGATACCTGATGGATATTTTTACATACAATGATACAAAACGATGAGGACAAGACGATCGATCGAAAGATGCGACAGAGCAGTAAAGCGAGAACAAGTCGAGAAAAGTGGTGGATAAAAGAGGGAATTACGTAGACTAACAGATCAACAGAGATTAAGGAGACTCATCGTCCTCGCCGCAGTGTGCGAGGTGTCGGAGGGGCAACAGGTGTGGTCCACCGCTTGCTCGCTGGGGCGTCTGGTACAACCAGCCCAAGCTAGAACCGAACACCATTCGAGACTATCATAATCATCCATCCTTGTCAACGGGACTGAGGCCCCTGAACATACGGTGCTTGCTATCAGAGTGCCCAGGGAAGGCTGCATCTCCGAGTCGGGGTGCTGTATTATTCGATCGCAAGCCGAGCAACATACATCCATGCACCATATCATGTCTACTAGCAGAAGCTGACATAGCGAGGGCTCGCTGCGCATGGTCATCGTTCACTGCTGTAAGCACTGGGCCGCTGGCACCGGCGTCCACCAGCAGCGCCAACAAGTCCACTTCCTGGGTCCATCCAAAGTTAAGAGTAGGGATGCCGAGATCAGTACTTTTTGTTACTGTGTCAATGCTTGGCGTTCACAATAGGCATCCTGCCACTTATGGACCGGATAGGCCCAACGGCGCCAATCGCCGAGGGGATCGCCGACGAAGATCGGCAGCTTTTATCTCCGGTGCCACGCGCTGTTACCAAAAATAATTAGATCATCCATTTTATGGAACTGCCATCCAAAGTCCGTGTTGTCATAACTGGTCGTTACAAAGAAAAAACAACGTAAAAAGTAGAAAAAGATAAAGAGAAAAAAAAAAGGGGGGGGAAGAGTTACTGACAGGGTGTGGGGCACGATTTTAGACCCATACTTTGCTTTGTTGGAACACACTTACTGTGCACGGCGTACTGTACTAGCTAGGGAAAAGCTTCGACCATCGCGCGCGAGCAAAACAAAAACAAAAAAAGCGAGAGAAAAAAAAAAAGAGAAAGGGGATGCGACTAGAGGTACACGAGGAATAGAGAACTGAGAATCCTATCCGATGATCCAACACATTATGATGCGCTCAGAAAAAAAAGGAAAAGAGCAAAGCTAGCAAGCTCAGTGTGGGGGGAGTATCGCAGGAAGGGAAGGGAAGGCGTGAGAATGTGCGTCTCTCTGTGTTCTCATGGCCATACGACCTCACTCCACCACCACTTCTCCCCGCCGCGCACGCCCCACTCGACGATCCCAGGCGTGCTCGCGACGTAAAGCCACGCACCGCGCGGGTCGAAGCACGTCCCGGTCAAATCGAGGACCGCAAGACATCTCTGTCACCGCGGCTCGCGAGGGCGCCCGCGAAGTTAGGCATTCCGTCTCTGCTTCTGCCTCGCCTTCGTCGCCGTCGTCAGTCTCGACGTCGACGTCCATCTCTGTGCCTGCACCTGTGCCAGACTCTACTACATGAGAGCGCGGTCGTGGGGACGTAGGTGCTGCGGTCGCCAATGCGGTCCCAGACGTAACCCCGGACCCCGATGGGGATACCGAAGGCGCGTTGGTGGTGAGAAGGACGTCACGGATCTGGCGCAAGCGATGCTCGCGATCGCCGCCAGTCGACCCTACCAGCGGCGCAGGGTTACACGAGTGATGATGATAGTAGTGCCCGTGGCCGAGCGGGTGTGTGCGCGCGGGGGGGGGGGGGAACAGGGATGTGGAGCAGGCGCGGCGGTAAGGGAGAGGACGTAATAGTCCAGGCATCATCGTTTGTGGAAAGTGCGCGCACGTATAGGGTTGTACTTGGTGGTTCGGTAAAGGCGGCGGAAAGATGGTGTCGACGTCGACGTCGGTCTTGGTAAGGATGATTGTGGAGGATCATTGACAATCGCGGGAACACGGATGATCTCTTCGGGCTCGAAAGTCATGGCATCAATAACGTGTAATAGGGATGTATGCTATCGCCCATGTCCGTGCGTCAAATTTCTGTACCCCAGGATAAGATGAACGATGAGGACGCACCTCAGATAAAGTCATGACCTCTTTTCCACCGATTCCAGAATTGAACTTGACGTTCCTTACTCCCCAGCCAGGTACCCTACAGTATGTCCTGGCATCGTCCAGTCCCATGAGTCCTCGTACAACCACCCGCTGGCGGCGCTCGTCGCCCTGTTCCCGCTCCTCGTCATACCGCCAGCTCCGCCAGGCGGTGCGCGACTCTGGTCAGTGGTGGACACCTTCATCAGCTTGCAGGAGCGGACGTCCCATGCCGCAACCATTCCCTCCTGGGATGCGACCGCGAACTTAGAGCCAGATGGTGAGAACGCGGTGCAGAATTATGCAGGGAGTGCGCAAGCGCCATGTAACGGATACAAGTTTGAGGGCGAGTCGAAGGGCGGGAGGGTCAGCTGGGCAAGTGGTGTGAACGTGATACGCGCGCCACCAGTCATGCCATGCAGTAGACGCGCAGTGAATCGCAGACGGAAAGAGGAGTACGACCGTCCGGCGAGATCGAGGCTGTATATGGCGTTATGCCGAGGACGACGTCGGATGGGGGCCAGGCCAGTTATGAGTGGAACTTGCTCGGTGAGATGACGCACAATGGTTCACGGACACGTCAAGCCGTACGTGCCTGCACCGCTGATGCGCTTGGGTGAGCCATCGGCGCCGCGGACGTTGACGTCGTAGAACTTGACGGCACAGTCCTTCCTAACTGCGACGCGGGGCTCTGCGCTGCTCTCGTTTGAGCGGGTGAGGCTGGGGGGAGGTGAGGAAGTCGGAGTTGTTGATCGAGCCGGACAAGACAACCTCATACTGCCATAGCCTTCTTGACGCATGGGCCAGTGGGTCAGACGAGTCGTGCCTGTAGCAAGGAGGCGCTCGTCGGAATCGGGTATATCGGGGGTGGCGATCGTGTTGGAGACATAGTTGAAAGAGTCCAACAGCCTTGAGCCTGTCACGCAAAAACGATGTGGTTCGTCAGCAACTGGAGCATGACACGGAGGCATGAAGAGGGCTAGGATGAGTTCGGGGGTACTGTGGAGAAGGCGGCGGCGACAACGGGGATAAATTAGAAGTCTGGGCCTAGAGCGGTAAGAGCGATGACGAGGTACAGGCACTGCCAACAGCACTGGTATTTGGTGGACCACGCGAAGGTCTGGGCAAGTGCGCAGCGTAATCCGAAGCCCAACGATTCGACGGAACGGCCACCTGAAATCTCGTCACCCACGCTAGTTTTGATGTTTTCACTGCCCTCTTTCGTCTGTTGCAATAGAGCAGACAAGAGGCGCGCGAGATAGGGAAAAGACGGAGGGGGGTTGGTTGGTTGGTTGGGGAACGAAAGAGACTCACTGAGCACTGAGGATGGATCGGTTGATGCTCTGGTCTTGGACATAGTTGACCACGCCGCGTTCGTCAGGACATATGATGAGGCTTAGTAATTGCCTAGAAATACAAGCGTGGGCCTGCAAAAAAGACAAAACGTCCAGAAAGCGGCCACGCCCGCGGTTTGGCATGGCTCTGGATGGGAATGGAAAAGAAAGAAAGTGGGAGGACGGGAACTAGGCTTGAAAGGGAAATGGGAGGAACGTGATGAAATGGAGAGAAGCAGAAAAGGGAAGGGGTGGATGGGATGGGATGGGAAACCCAACGACTAAGAAGAGATACGCGCTCCCTTCCTTCCCCCACAGACCGCAGCTATCGCGCCCTTTTCTCTACGATGACACGCTTATTTACGGGCTGAGCACGATGACGAGGAGTAATGTCGGTGTTGTGGTGGAGATGACGGGTTCCTCGGTGTGGGTGATTGACGTCGCGGACGCGAAGTGAGCGGCGCCGTACCAAGAGATCCGTAAGAATGAGAGCGACAGGAGGGCGGCATGAACGGGAAAAGCGATCAATGGAAGCTCTTCTTCCGCATCTCTAAGGCGATTTAGAGCGAGTGGGAAGTCGCGGATGCTGGAACAGATATGAGAGTTTTGGCTCCGGCTCTGAGATGGATTGAAAGGCCACGTACAGTCCCTTAGCGGCCACAAAAATTATCCTTCATTCTGCTGTCTGGTCTAGGCTTGCTTCCGACTCGTGGTAGGGAAAGAGAATGGTGCGGTCAAGTAGAGAAAGAGATGATGAGTCCTGGCAGGCGGACGCGTAGTTTACGTAACTTGCTGAGTCTACGTTAAGGTTAAGGTAAAAAGGTGGTCCTCGCCTAACCAAAACCTGACAAAGCATTATACTCTTTTCTCTAGACGGCAGAGCGTCCATTGACGGTGTCCGGGAAGACTTCAGTACGTTTTATTCGCGAGGATGAGCTAGCTCCGTATCCGACTAAGCGCTAGAAATCATTCATCAAATGGCGAGCGACATGAACAAGTCGAGACGTCAGTTATTGCCATCATCGGCATTACTCCTCGGAAGTGCTGAGATTAACTGGCAGGTGACGAGTTGCTGCGTAAGATTCGACGTTGGCTGGCTCCCCCAGATCCATGGAAAATTTACCACATCGGTCGCGAATCGCGGCACAGCGAGACTGGGGCGTGGTTCCTTAACGGCAGCACGCTCTCCGAATGGAAAGCATCTGGTCCGAGTTCTCTACTCTGGATACACGGGAAACGTTGGTCTACCGCTCATCGCTTGATCTTTCGCGAAACTGATAGGTTATTCCTTTCATAGCGGGCGCTGGCAAGAGTGTGCTTTGGTACGTTATCCCTTCGGTATTTCATCTTGGTAACTTACGTGGGGACTAGTTCCACAATCATCGAGGAGATCGAGGCCATGCAAAAATCTGGGCTGGCGTCACTCGCCATGTATTACTACGACTTCAGGGAGAACGAAAAGAAAGACCTTCGTGGGCTACTCTCATCGATTCTCTGTCAGCTTTATAATCAACCCATTCCTATTACGCTATCCTTTCCACATTTTATTCGACATCCCACGATGGTGCTCGAAGTCCCAGCAACGACGAACTTATCCGGTGTTTAAAGGACTTATTGAATCTTCCAGGACAAGCTCCCATTTATCTGATTGTAGATGCCTTGGACGAATGTCCGAACACATCTTTGCCGTCCCACCGCGAGCAAGTCATAGTGCTTCTGGAGGACCTCGTCGACGCAAAACTCCCAAACCTCCGCATCTGCGTCACCAGCCGACCCGAGACCGATATCAAGTCTATTCTCGAGCCCTTAACATTCCGTTCTGTTTCTTTACACGACGAGAGCGGACAGAAGGAAGACATTGAGAACTACATCAAGTCGATCGTAAGCACGGACAGAAGGATGCGAAGATGGACATCAGAACACAAGCAACTTGTGATTGATGTCCTGACGGAAAGAGCAGACGGGATGTAAGGCATTTATACTGGATTTCTTCACGACACTCATCCACACCTCGTAGGTTCCGATGGGTGCATTGCCAGCTAGAGTACCTTGCTAGGTGCCTCCCGGGTCGTATCCGGCATGCCCTAGGCGAATTACCATCGACACTCGATGCAACATATGAACGCATGTTGCAGGAGATCGACGGCACGAACTGGGAATTTGCGCGACGGCTCCTCCATTGCGTCGCAGTAGTTTCCCGCCCGCTCCGAGTCGAGGAACTGGCAGAGTTCCTCGCATTTGATTTCAATGCGGGACAGATTCCGAAATATCGCAAGGATTGGCGCCTCGAGGATCCAGTAGAGGCGGTGCTGTCAACGTGCTCCACATTGCTTTCCCTTGTCAACAAGGGAGATTCACAAGTAATACAATTTTCACACTTCTCGGTCAAGGAGTTCTTGACCTCTACCCGCTTTGCCGAAAAGTGCAACACGATCTCCAGCCGCTACCATGTTTCTATGACACCCGCTCACGCCCTCGTTGCC
>Ga0307512_10004949_pt1 | contig 14208 bp, 15 predicted proteins | sample 14_EM_MG_FD_200267 | JGI IMG/M metagenome (GOLD analysis project Ga0307512, IMG submission 200267) | Populus trichocarpa ectomycorrhiza microbial communities from riparian zone in the Pacific Northwest, United States - 14_EM | ecosystem: Host-associated > Plants > Roots > Unclassified | place... | reverse complement strand
GACACGATTGCGTAAGGCGCAAGCGGGGAAGTGTCAGCGGAGGATATTTGTTCCGCGGGTTCTTTCTCTTCTCCTTCTACTCAATACTTATCAAATACTACAACGAAGCTGTGAACCACTCGAACTACAAGAATCGATACGCCTCGTGTTTCCTCATCTCACACAGCATTAAGACTGATCGAACTCCTATCATTCGTTTCTATCCTCATCGCTAATCGGTATTCTTTCAACAAGCAGTGGCACCAGTCTTGGGGCGAACAACCATCTCTTCGACACATCACAGCATCTGACACTGGCTAAGGCGCGCCCCACTGCCCAGTGCTGGTGGTGTCAATGCCCCTCGCAAACGAGAGACCACCTTTTCAAGGTGTGCCCAGAATGGAAGATGCAGCAGAAGATCCTGTGGGCGGAAGTGCGGAAGGAGACCGGGAGGTGGAAGAGCCGGTGGAAGACCCCGCCACCGCGCGAACTGCGGACAGGAAATCTGGTAAAACGCAAGCCGCCATGATCTATATGGGTCGAATGCGAGTATGAATAAATAAATAAAATAACAGCAACTGACACTGCTGGTGGACCGAGAAACGAGTGAGATCTCATGATGCTTCTATTAGCGTCCTTTTTCGATTAGCGACTACAATCCCTCCGCATGTGAGACCTCGATGTGAGATAATACAGTATATGTGACCAACACGACGACGACCTTATCTACCATTTAAATTCTACTTATATTGAAGATCAACTCGATTACGTGTTGACACCTACTTCTTCAGACGAAAGACCACCAACACCTCAAGTCAGAAGTCAAACAAGGTAACCTAGTGTTGATGCGGCGTGATTGAGGTATTCGATTAACCGCGTAATCCCTTGAATTCACTACCAACACACTACCAAGGACTTACAAATAGCTTGGTCTCTCTCAGAAGCTGTATTTTGTCAGACAACCCTCTTTGTTACTATCAAAATTCCCTTTTACTTCCAATTAGGAGGGTATATGATAGAAGTCGAAGTTTTTCAGAATCGCGGTGTAATGATGTCAAGTCGGTGTCAATTTTGCTCAACTTTTTGGCGCTGTACTTGAGATTCTATTAAATTCCAAGCCTCACCCGAGTCCGTTGCCCACGAATTTATCGTTGCAGTTCTTTGTGTATCGACATACACGGGCCAACTTCACATTCATCGCGCTGTCCCTCTTCATTTAATCCATTTTACCTACGCAGCACGCTTGGCTGCCTCCTTCTTCGCAATGCGATACTTGGTGTCGACGTTCAGGCCTTTGAGACCCTTGCTGCGCTTTTTCGGCATTGGGAGGGAATGACGTGGAATGCTGGTCGGCCAGCCGTTTTCATCGTAGGTACCCGAGTTGCCGACACCCTCCCCATCTTGGTCATCAAAATATGCGCTCGCAGGGACCTTCGAAGAGTATGGAAGCAGCGGCGTAGATGCGTCATAGGTCAGTTTGGTGACCTTGCTCTGAACCGGGAATGGGCTGAGACCCGGAGAGCCCTGGCGGCGGGCGCGGCACCGAGCGAGCTCGCCTACAATCGTCAGTATCTTCAATACTTGCTGATGGTAGGGTATCGTACAGTCGTCTGCGTGATGAAAGTCGTTGCCACTTCGGGTGGCGCGACATGTGCGAATTTTGTAGGCGCGGCGCTGGGTTGGTCAGCAGTAGGCAATGCGCATTGGCACGAGGGTCCAACCTTTTCAAGGCACGGCTGCTTCGCCGTCAGGGAGGGAGGCGGACTGGAGTGCACCTGCGTGCTCGTGGGGGTCAGGAAGCGGCTTGCTCGTTTGTCGTACGTCACATCGTGCGGCATAACCAAAGGGTCGTAAAGGCAAACGGTTTTGTCGTGATGTTGGCGGTTGAGTTTTGTAGTAACGTAGGATGGATCTATAGGTGGGTAGATTTGTCCTCGAGGTTTGTCCATTAGGTAGGAGAAATTTGTTGGAGACATGGTGGATGGAGGGGAGATGTTTTATGTATCACAGACGGTCGTCGCGGTGGAATGTCAAGTGAGTTGGGGGAAACCCGTGTAGCGCGAATAGCGATCAATCCTTACCGCGTCTACGTACTTGTCTCGCGCCTTCGATCTAGGGTCGCGAATTATCCAGCCATAGAGGCATAGAAGAACTCGCACCCGAAATGGAGGACCTTAGCCTCGAACCACCCAATATAAGTGGCCATCTGGTCTAAAGCGGTGTCGAAATGGGAGTTTTTTTTTCTCTTCACCACCACGAAGTACAGCTGATGGAAAATTGAGAATACGAAGTTACTGTGTCAAAAAACGGTTAACTTTTGCAGCTGTAGTAGTTCGGTACTTTATAAAGTAAGGTCGTAGCTCTGTGGTGTAGTGAATCCAGCAGTCTTGCAAAAAAAATTGACGGCGTCAATTCGCAATTAATTGAATTTCCGTGCCATTTGGACCCACGCAACCACAATTCTCTATCATAGTGGAAGAAGTAGCCTGTTGTACCCAAATACTGAAGTTTGTTTTGTTCTTGATGTCTGAACTAGGTATCCTGCTATCAATTCTTAGAGGTATGTGTTAAGATAGCGCTGTCACACCTGCGTATGAGCCATATGCGATTGGAACAAATCAAACGCTACTTTCATTCCTCCTCACCAAACCTTGAGCTTTTCACTCCATCTGGGCGGCGACTATGACATGCGAAAGTACCTTCGGAAAGCTCAAAAGCGTACGGGATGCCAACTACCAATCCTGCTGTTAACGCCATGACCAGCTGTACCGTTCACTCTCAGGATACGTCCAAGACGCCTAGCAAGCCCATCCAGCAACGTTTTCCGTCTCATTGCCTCGCCGGCGGTGGTGCCAGGAGGGGGCCGTGGAGGATAAAAGCCGTAAATAAAATGGCTGTCAGTAAATAGAATGCATATGTAAAATTGAATGGCTCCGGACGAGACATCCAATGAGTTAATAAATACGGCGCCGTGATAAATAAAACGCGTGTCGATAATTAGATTAACCGTGTTGGAATATAGAAATCGATAGAGATAACGGTAGGAATTGGATTGATAATACATAGTCAAAGTCAGAACACTATATACAACGGGCCTCGGGGGCTCGCCAGGAGGAAAGGACGGAAGACTATCTCCCGAGCTAGTTGGGGGGGGCGGCGGGGGCCGGTCGAAGCGGGGCGACGAGACAGTAACAGCAGAGCTGTAGGCTCGGAGACTCGGGCAGCTGTCATCTCCGGACGCCCATTATTCCGACAAACTAGGCTCAATAAATAGAATAAGTCGAGCCAATAAGTAAACATCGATGCCATAACACCAGCCCTTTTCGGTAACCCTTCGGCCAACAATGCCCTTCTCCATATAATCAGACTTTCTCTCCACCACAGATGTGGGAAGGCGGGTGCCGGCCGAGGAGGCTGCAGTCAGTGAGGTGTCGGAGGCAGAGCTGCAGGAGTTCTTGGGGAAGCTGGGAGCCGGGGGGACTCCACTGTTCCTCCCCACGCCCGACTTCATGGCGTTTGCGGGAACGGTTGAGGGGGGTGGACAGCGCCTTTCTTTCGTCTTTTCCTTTGTCTTTCACGCTCGCTCTCCTTTCCGTTGTAGTTTCCTTGGTGCGCATCACATCTTCTTGGGACAGGCCTGGGCGGAGGGCGGAGGGGAGCTAGCAACGAGCCGCTACTGCGCGGACAGCGGACAGGAAACGGACTGTATATAATCTCGCCATGATCTGATAGGTCGTATGCGAGTAATGAATAAACAGAAGAAGAAGAAAAGAAAGAAAAAACCTCCATATAATCAATTTCGCGGCTTCGCATGGTGACGTATCATGAGGAAATATGAACCGCCGATTTTGTCGTTAAAAGTGAGGTGAACACGGCTTCGCTCACACCTCCAGCTCGCCACACAACGTAAAAACAATTTTCTTCTTAATCTGACGCCAGTAATAAATACATGCATAATCGCCTTGCGTTTCATTATGTAGGAGCAATCTATATATTATGTGAATGTGGTTGAGTGGGGGACCGGAAAACAGTCGGTGCGGCCGCGGGGCGCACCCGCTTTCTACGACCAAGTTAGGTTCAGGGCACAGAAAGGCGGTATGCACCTAATAGGGTTTTTAATTGGCTCGCCACTGGTGAGTCCCCGACCCAACGGGGATAGCTGCCACAACCCGCCTCTCAAATCCCCCTCTCCCTTGCTCTGTTAGCCTGCATCGGGCGAACACTCCTCGTCCATCAGCCACACCAAAACTCCTCCCGGTGTAGATTCCCGCGCGATGCCGCCCCGATCACCTCGGCGGGAGATCGCCGAGAAGAAGTGGGTGGACGTGCGCCAGTGGGCTGGGGGCAGGACCTCCAAGACGAAATACAGCCACTGGGGCTGATTCGGTCAAACCGTCGCCTGAGCCAGACGTCGTGATGCCGATGAGGCCTAATTCGACCTGAGATTTGGAGTGTTAGATAAAAGGCAAAAGTTGAGATGCGTCTTTCCTGAGGTAGATGTGGCATCTCTATGGCATCGTCTGACAGATCACGGAGAAGAAGCAGGAGGAAGCCCAAGGACGGGCTGGAGGCCGGACCTCTAAGAAGTACCTATAGGGCGTCAAGAAGCCAGAAGTCCGACAGCACGGTTGCAGGTAGCTTCGAGTGGCTTGCCTCGAAGCTCTACCAGCTGAAAAATAAGTCACTGTCTCTCTAGGAAAAACCTGCAGTATATGAAGAAACGCTCCACCGCTCAGTGCCAGTAGATAATGCCAGCCAGGGGGGTCTCAACAGTCCGGCCGGGCCAGTCCTGGCCTCGGCCTTGACTGGTCTGCGCGAAGCAGTCTACGCTAGCTCACGGCCCGCGGGCCCACGGGCTATTTTGGAGCCGGCCTGGTCTGGACTGGGTCTGCCGGCGGGCCGGGAAAATGAGGGAGATCTCATGATTCTCTGCGTCCTACCATATCCTAGGCGGGCAGTGGGTTTCCAGGTTTTGGACTACAACTAGGCGATTGCTGGGAGCTTCCGGCCGCCGCACAGTAACAGACAGAAAATCGTATACGCTCAGGAGAGAACCGAGAAGATAAGGCCCAAGCTCCCCTTTGCCTTCCGCCCAGGCAGAGGCCCTTTGTACAGTATATAGTCAGAATGAACTACCTACAACCACGTAGCTTTAATCGAATCAACCATCTTCATCCCTGCGGATCCCTATATTCCAACACCGATCTCATTCCGGTGTCCACCTCAGCGCTCTGCGGGGGGAAATTGGGAGTTGGAAGAGCCGGTTCACGATCCGGGATCTCCTTGCAGATAGGCGGTGCAGTCAGGCGGTACAAGACTTCCTCTCCACTACGGAAGTGGGAAGGCAAGATTAGAAAAAGCGTATTTGCCCTTCAGGCTGGGTAGAACATAAACACATTTGATACCATTCCCAAGTGGCATCAGCCACCGCCATGCCATCACGGGCGCCCGGGCCCCGGTGGGTGTGAATAACCGCGAGTAAGGAGACTCAACATTCCTGCATTTCGGCATCCTCAGTACAACCTCGCTCATTTGCGCCGCCTTGCATCATCGGGAGTATCTAGGTACCTACTTTATATATGCTGACCCTCGGTAGGGTAGCCGCGCAACGGAATTTCCTAACAGTGGCAGCTATTAACACCTCCTTACGCTAACGGTGAGTGCGTGAGCCAGATAGCGAGGCGATCAGCCAGAACCGCAAGAATTTAAACCCCATCATTGACGTCCCTCTTCTCAGCTCGAACACCACACTTCCAACGCCCCACGGCCGACGCTCACGGTGACCGATCACCTCAACACTCAACACATCACCACGACACCACTGAACGCCACGATGTTGCTCCCCACCCTCCTCCTCAGCAGCGCCATGCTCGCATACAATTTGGCGATGGTCTCCTCGACCCCTACTGGCGCGGTAACCGACGACAACATTCCGGGGGTGATCGGCAGGGGGTTCAATGGGATCGGCTTGGTCTGCGAGACCAGCCAGGCTTCGCCTACGTTCTCGGAGATTGACTACATGGTGATGCGCCTCCACAAGTTCGCGTCGTGCCTCAACACCAACCCATTCGGCTCGCACTGCACGGAGCTGATCCGCTATGAGGGCGGCAACGTCGCCATCTGCGGTAGTTACTGGGGCAATCTCGACTGCCACGACGTCGCCAGCGCCGTCGACAACATCAGGGACAACTGCGCTGATTGGAATGCCCAGCGCTCTGGAGGGCAGTTCGTCGTTAATAAAAAGATGAAGGTCATTCTCTACTAGCCCGCTTGCGGGTGCACAATCTCGCAGGATGGGGGGTGGTTTGCGGGACTGCAGGCTAGAGGAACAGATGGCGGGAGGAGGGAGTGCGATGGATGTTCGTGGGTTGTGCGCGGTGGCATGGGGTGTGTTTGATTCAAATATCTCACGACCAGATTCCATCTTGATTTTTCCTTCTCCTGTGATCGTATTGTTGCCATGTGTCATCTGCCCCATGGAGAAGTTTGCCAGACTTGTAGCGATGATATACATATTAGAGTTACTCATAAATGACCTTCGCCTTCACGACCAGTGCTTGCTGCCGGCTCCTACACTGATGTTCTGGCGAAGGATTCGATCCTTAGCAAATGCCCCGCCTAGGCGGAAAGTGGTTCCGAAGGAGCATGGCATAAGGATGAACCACGCACACGCCCACTGTCGCCATGTCTCCTGCTGATCTCGGATCGTCCTACCGGTAGCCAGAGTAACCTCCAGTAGGAATATCTTAAGTTGGGTGCTCCTTCGCCCAAATATGCTATCGGTAGCCCTCAGCACTGCCACACCGAAGGGCCCAATCGTTGCGAGTCAGATTGGACGTCGGACCAAGAATACCAGGCTTAGTGTCGGGGCCCGGATACTCCGCACCGAAAAAAAAGGGTGAATTGACAAAACAACAAAATCCCTTACTTCAAGGTGCCAAACAAGGCGGCGGGGCTTGCACTACTTAAGGAGATGTGGGGCAATAAGTTCCGGGCGGAGACCTCCATGCCGAACAAGGCGGACACGCTGTGCAGCGTCTGCGGCCAGTGGGACACTCAGAATTCCGGTGCCAGCGCGACGCCCTAACACGCGCTATCCGCACAGGCAACTACCGAACGGCGGAGCACCGGTGCGAGATTGCGGCGTGCGGCGAGGTGGGAAAGGTGGTTGGGTGCAGCGGGGGAGCTGGGCACCGGGCAGGTGCCACTATTGCTACCCGCGCCCTCTTTAATGGCAACCACAGGCGAGGCTCAGGGATGGACTGTGATTTTTTTGCTCTCTCTTTCCTCTGTTCGAATCCTTTTCCTTTGTAATTTCCATTATGCGCGTCACATCTGCTCGGGACAGGCCTGGGCGGAGGCCAAGGGGGAGCTTGCAACATGCCGCCATTGCGCGGACTGCAGACAGGAAACGGATTGTACATATCCATGCCGCGATCTAGATAGATCTCTTTACTCGTGGCTTTTTCTTTCGTTTACTCGCGTTCCGCAATCTAGACTATGGCGACACACTTTTTGCCCGGGTTTCCCGTTCGCTGTCCGCGCGAAGACAGCACGTTGCAAGCTCCCCTTTGTCCTCCGCCCCCGCCTGACCTAAGATAGAATGCGCACCAAAGAAACTAGTTACACATCAAGGGGGCAAAAAGAATCGTGACCAAAAGGAAACAAAAGGGGACCGCGTCCGGCCCCTACTGTACTCCTCTTCGTCCGTAGGTGCCATGAAGGAGGGCATGGCGACAAACAGTATCTGGTACCGTATTAACTCACGTTAGAGGCACTGTTTTTTAAGCGGTAAGCGCCGTCTTGGCGCTGAATAAGCTCGCAAAAGTGCGCTTATGGTCAGCGCCCCGCGGGACCCAGCCGCCGGACGGGAAGCCAAGCCTCTCGGCCAACAGAACCCACCACGCATCAAGGCAATCACCAACGGAAACAGGGCCGCGATGTCCGACAAAGAACATGCCACGGACGACACGAGAACACAGATGCCGACAGAGAGGCCGACGGTAGTTACCAGGTCAGTATCCATAATCACGACTCCTCGTCGCCAACGCGCCCCTGCTGTCGACTTCTCACTATCGCCGCAACCTCCTGTTCATCACATCTTAGTTCTCGACTCTCCGGTGCCACCTGTACCTGTTCACGAACTCCCAAGAATACTCTCTGCCGTCAGCATACAGTCCACCGCCGATGATGAGTCGGCTCGCACACCAAATATCCGTTCCCTTCTGAAGTTCAGGCAGCAGCCAGGCCCTCGTACGAAGGGGGTCGCTGAAGCTCCACGCTGGATTCCTCGCCTCACAGCAACACCCCCGAGAAATGCGCCCGCGCACAGTCGAATTGAAGCTGCGGGTCCTTGCTCGGCACCAACGAGGGAGGAGACTAGACATGGGTTTGGTTTGAAGAGTGTGACGCAGATACTGTGATGGAGAAGTGTAGGCAACTCCAGTCTAGTTCATACAGTGCCAGTATCTGATCTGAACCCAAGTGTGACTTCGCTCAGTACTGGCGACATAACTGCGGCTTCACTCGCCATTGACGACTCATGTGGGGCCTCGAGACTCGCGTACAGCCGGAGATACGCCCTCGGCTTCGCGCATCATCGATGGCTTGGCCCTCACGAGCGTAGGGTTCGCGCGCGTGGTCTCTGCACGTACGGACTCGGCGGGCGTACTTTCAGCAAGGCCCGCAAGTCTCGGAACCGAACTCGAAGGCTAGGAAAGGAAGGGAAAGTGGAGAAGTTAAGAAAGGACGGGGGAAGGGAAAAGCTGCTACTAGTAGTAGTGTATCAGCTGCTGCTAGTACAGGTACAAGAAGGAGTGCGAGGTTGACTGCGAAACCTACCCAGACATTAGACATGTGTTGGAGTTTCCACAATTCACTGTTGCAGAGGAATCTGACAGGGATGACGGTGTTGAGTATGACTTTCGATGGCAGGATGGGGATTTTAGTAGCTTGTTCCTCCCGCCGAGGGCGACCCTCTTTGGAACGGTGATTGATAGATAGAATGTCTTCAAACCCGAAATATTGAACCTGGCACGATTTTGATATTGCCCTAATTAATCTCGAAGCGCGCTAGTGTGCGCTTACCGCTAAAAAACAGTGCCTCTTGCGTGAGTTAATACGGTAGCTCCCCTCCGGCGCCCAGCTCCTCAACCTCCGCCCTCCTCTCTTGAGTCTCCTCTTTCCGTTCCCTGGCTCCCAGAGTTCCATCCCGACACCTCGCTCTCCCACGTCTTTCTTAGCCGGGGCCAGCCTTCCCACATCCGTAGTCGAGAGCAAGTCTAGTACCGCGCGCCTGGCTGCACTTCCCGTTGACGAGGAGGTCCCAGGTCTTGAGCCGGTGTCTGAGGTCTCCCGCTCCGCTTTCCTCCCTTTCCGCATCTCTACCCACAGGATCTTCTGCTGGGCATTTCACTGGGGGTGCACCTCGAAGAGATGATCCTGCGTCTGCATCTGACATCAGCACCACCAGCACCGAGCAGTGCCGGTTCTCCGCCCACTTCTTCTCCGTGATCTCCCGCTTGAAGTGTGAGAGGAATCTAGGGAGCGGGATTGTGCGTGCTCCCGTCCGGTTTGAATAGCCTAGCCATTCTTCCCCACGGGCGGCTGGCTCTTCCGCCGTGAGCTTCGCCCATTCGTCGCACTTTTCATTCCCTGGGACTCCCTTGTGCGCCGGGCAATACTTGATCTCAATGGTGATGTCCGGCCCGGCCCACTGCAGCACTGCGATTTGTTTCCTTGCTTGGAGCGCGTACATCTGGCCAGGGCCAGCCATCCGCTTGATGGCGGCTTGGGCATCTGTGAGGATTGCAATCCGCTCTGGTGTTGTCTGTTTCCGTGAAGCGAATTCCAGTGTCCTTGCAAGAGCAGCGCACTTCGCTTCACGGCCCCCCTAGTTGTAGCCCATGTAGGTTTTGATGCCCACCCAGGGCCGGACATTCCTCCATACCACCGCACTTCTGGCGGCCCCGTCACCCAGTCATGACCCATCCGTGAACATGGTCAGCCCAGGCCGGGCCTTCTCTGCCTCGTCGTTGTCTTCGGCCTCCTCCTCCTGCAGCAGTTCCTCTAGAAAAACTGTGCCCCCCGTCCCGCCCGAGTGTGAAAGAGCCTCCGTAAGTCTGCGTCCGAACGCCGCCGAGGAACTGACGACCTCCCCGGCCTGGCTACCCTGCGGTAGGCTAAGTAGCCGAAGCCCGAGCCGCCACTGTCCGATCTCCTGCTGGACTGGGTCCCGGCTCCATCGACAAGGCCCCAGGTTGGTTGTCCGGTAGTAGCCTGTGGTCACTCGCGCCTGGCGGGCTGGTTTTTTTTTTATATTGTTATTCATTTCTCGCATGCGACCTATCAGATCATGGCGGGGTTATGTGCAGTCCGTTTCCTGTCCGCTGTCCGCGCAGTGACGGCACGTTGCAAGCTCCCCTTTGCCCTCCACCCACGCCTGTCCCCAGAAGATGAGATGCGCACCAAGGGAATTACAAAAGAAAGGAAAACGAGCATGAAGGACAAAGGAAAGAACAAAGGAGAGGCGCCGCCCAGCCCCTATACCGTTCCTGCAGACGCCATGAAGTCGGGCGTGGGGAGGAACAGAGGTAGCTCCTCGTCCCGGCCCCTCAGCCCCCGTATCCTGCTCCTTCAACCACTCCTGCAGCTCGGCCTCCGACACGTCGCTCACTATGTCCTCCTCGGCCGGCACCCTCCTTCCCACATCCGTGGTGGAGAGGAAGTCAAGTACCGCTCGCCCGTACCTCTCGTCCGCCAGCCTGACGGGCTGGTGTGGCTGTTAGTACTCAGTTCAGACGTTTAACTAGAACCCGAACGTGCACCTAGCCGTCTATTCAAAATTTCCCGTTCCAGTCATCATGTCCAGTCTTCGCAAAGTCGCAGAACTGAATGCCTGACGAGTAGGCAATTTCTCCTCCACTTTGGAACCTCATCATATATCACTACGCTTGCGCTCTTTAATAATAAATTTCTTTTACTCAGGGTCTGGAAGGAAAACTCTGAGCCCCCAAACTCCGAACTAGGAGCCCGTGCCAAAGTCTACTCGGCACAAATGTGTGGTGTTCGGGGTTCTGTAATGATTTTCCGATGGCTCAAGCCGCGTTAATTTGAAAATTGGCGTGTCGGGTGTGGAAAATTTTGCATGTACGTATGTAATAGGGGGTACTTACTTTCCCTTCCAGACTCCCAGCCTTACGCAGGGCAACAACTAGATAGAGTGAATATTATTTTTTTGCCACGTGATCGGAGAATTCCAAATTATCACTCGGCCGGCTGGGAGTCATCGATGTTGTTGTAGCATGTCTTCTGTATGCTAGAAAACCCTGCGGCAGAAGTCCGAAGAGCCACGGGCAGAGGAAAGAACCGCTTCAAAATTCGAGGTCTGGCGACGAGCGATGCACCCGACCAATCCTAGACTTCCTGCGCACCACCGGAGTGGGAAGCAGGGTGGGACCCAGAGCGGTGCCGCCGGAACCTGGGGGCGATGAGGCGGAGAAGCCGAGGAGCAGGAGGGAGGTGGTGGGTGAGGAACGGAAAGGGGAGAGGGCCGTGAACGAGGGGGAGGAGTAGGGGAGAAGGGTGTGATTTTCTTTGTCTTTCCTTGAGCCTGGAACGTCATTTCCTTAGGTCGAGATGCGAATATTCTGTCGTTACTCCGATTCCCATGCCTAGGGAAAGGCCAGGCGGGGGCAGGGGGAGTTGCCGTGGGCTGCCAGCAGACTGTGAGAGGTCGTGGCGGACGGTGAACGAGAGAGGACTGTACATAATATCGCCATGATCCGATAGGGTCGCATGCGATCAACGAACCATCATCATCATCTTCTATATGCTTAGTCAGTCCTTGTGATGGCCAATGCTATAGATATGAGCAGTGGCGTCACATCGTCACAAGGCAACCATCACATCTTCACTTCACTCCTATTGACAATCGAGACTGGCTGGAACCCACCGAGCCAGCACCCACCACAAAGCCTAATCTGCTCGAACACCTTCACAACACTCCGTCAATAGGTTCCTCGTGAAGCCAAGCACTGTAGCCAGTTTTTTAGAAGACGATTGTGATTCATAGTATCTGGGTGCACTGGAACAACGGCTCAATCTGCACTTGATATAGTGTTGTTCCACAGTTGCTATGGTCTCCTCCGAGAATCGCCGTCGCCCGCACAGTACAGCCGAGGCATCGAGCCCGCTCACTGTTGGAAATACATCTCCCCGCCCCGGCATGGCGTGTCGACGGAGCAACGCCGACGGGAGCAGTGCTGGGCTGCAAGGGCACCAGCCTGGACTCTGGAACCAGTGTTGTGTAACAGCTTGGCGTTCTGTACTAAGTTCGCTCGCCTTCGCCATTCCTTCCTCTCTCCTACACACATCGAGATAGAATACGAGTGCCGCTTCCAACTCGCACCGCTTTATCCCCACCATCACCTCTCTTCACTACCATCTCTGTTTGTGTCTCTACCACTCTTCTCTCCACGACAGTACGTTCTCACCCCATTAGAAACTCCTCTGTCTCGACGGTGATCCGGCAATTTCTCACCCTCACCCATAACAGGCGGCCAACTACCAACCCATGGTGCCGCACAACGATGCAAAATATGATCCCTACGGGCCCGCCAGATTCCGCCTACCCAAAACCCGGAAACCAACCCAAGATACGCCAGGTCATGAGGTCTCACTCGCTCAGCCCCCGCTGCAGAAACGCGCCCCGGCACTTTTTTGCCTAGTTCGGTCCAGGACACCTTCCACGCCACTAGCCGCACTAGGTCTTGGATTGGCACGGCGGAAACAGCCCAAGCTGCGGGTGTGATCACCTCCGATCACCAGCCTCGGCTTTCCCAGTGCGGTGCACGTGACTAGCATACGGCGCATCACCCGACTGCGCGTCCAACCGTTCACCCCTCTCCCCATGATTTCTTTGGGTCGCGATGCAAGTTTCCTGTCGCTGCTTCCCATTCTTCCGGGGAAAGGCCAGGCTGGGGGGGGGACAGGGTGAGTTGCCACGGGCTGACGGGCGGACGGTGAGAGCTTGCGGCGGATGGCTAACGGGGTCGCATGCAATCAATGAATCATCATCAGCGGCACCACCGTGCGATCAACGAGCCGCTATCATCCAGCCAGCGCATCGCATTGCACCGATTCCAGGCGAGTCGTGACGCGAACGAATTCGCTGCCGCCGCCGCAGGATTAGGCGCGGGCGACAGGAGCATCCCCCGAGCCAGAGTACATACCCTACGTTTCCCGCCGGCTACGATCCTCATTTCCGCGATTCGCCAACTCTGCGCCCGGCGCCTCCGAGTCTCGACGTGTCCGAAGAAGCCCCCAATCCGTCCACTCCGTCACGCAGCCCGGCCGACACCGGCACTGGCACCGACACCAACCCTCTTTCCACACGTGCTATGCCGTATCTTGCCGTCCGACCCCAGCCTGCCGCCCGGAAGCAAGAGGAACGGCGGATGGAACGTGAGGGTGGTGCAACCGGTCCGCGGAGATGCACGCAGGCATAACCCCGCCCCTCCCCCCTTGGTGCGCGCCGGGCCTGCATATCTACCAGCTTTTAACAACATACCACCCCAAACCCCCACGAGCGATCCCACTCTTGCGCATAACTCCGCCGACGTACATATCGCATGGCGTCGCCGGCGACAGTACAGGGTAACTATGTACATGCAGCAGAGATCTTCGACTGCCCACAATGTATGTATGTACTGTACTATGTAGAGTAGTTACCGTGTACTGTACGTATGCAACTACGCGTGCAGACTTGCCGGAAACAAAGTCAATTCAACCGTGCCGGATCGGTTCCGGAAAAGCCGGTGCAAAGGACCCGTGCGAACCCCAAAGTAATCAAAGCACTTCGGTGTCAAGTATACTTAGGTAGGTATGGCAAACGAATAAATTACATACACAAATGATACACGCTACCCGTCGAGTTCAAGAGAGACCCTATCTATAATACAATCCGTCCCTTCTGTGAGGTATCAAAGCACCCATCATTCCTCCCGTTCAATCCATCCCACCCGTTCGATCCATCCAATCCGATGCCATCGCTCCAAATAAAATCCAACCCAAACCAGACCGAATAAAAAAAAAGGCCCACTCCTCCCAATGCAATGATAATGTATGATACCAATAATCCGCCCCGCCAATACACTCTCAAACTCGACACGCGCTTTATCCGAAGGAAAAAAGAGATAAGAAAAAGAGGAAAACAGAAAATACAATGGA
>Ga0307512_10004948_pt1 | contig 14208 bp, 15 predicted proteins | sample 14_EM_MG_FD_200267 | JGI IMG/M metagenome (GOLD analysis project Ga0307512, IMG submission 200267) | Populus trichocarpa ectomycorrhiza microbial communities from riparian zone in the Pacific Northwest, United States - 14_EM | ecosystem: Host-associated > Plants > Roots > Unclassified | place... | reverse complement strand
TGTTGAAATAGTGATGCTAGAGAAGCTTGATTGTGTATTATCTAAGAGAGCCACAAGGCCATATATATATGAGAGTACAAGTGTGAATGCGTGCGTACGCATCTATGTATAGACCCTTCAGGCCGACAGTAATCTCCGGTCATACGAGACTCATCTCCGGCCATAAGATGGCAGAGACCTATCATGCAATATGCGGATTATTTGAAATATTAGTTTGAGCATAGTTAGCACATATTTCTACCGGTCAGTTCACGGAGCGCTGATCTGACTGGTTCTTTCATGGAAGGTGGGACTCCGTGGGTTGACTGGTCACTCCGCGGACTGACATTCTCCGCGAACTGACTAGAACATTATATATGGCTGGAGGATTTTGTACAATCCTATGTTTGATATTATACATTGCCTTGTTGGTTGCATGGAAAAGCCGTCAGGATGCAGCTGCTACAGCTGGATTGTGTTTCGCCATATTGAGTTTGCTGCTCATGGGGGTGCAATTGCGGCAGAGGGAGGTGTGAAGGTTGCTATCTGTTGAGATCAATCGAGTACGAATAGAGATATTGAATTGACTATCGTACAAAAGTGATTGTCTAAAGAGTAAAGAGAGAGAAAGACAGACAAATATATATGGGAAAGGAGGGCATACTCGGCTTCGCCGAGTATCACATCCGGAGACCAATTCCGGGCATCACTGCCGGGGCTAGACTGACTCTTCAGCATGGGGGCTGGTGGAGGCCCATGGGGGCAGCAAGCCACCGGCCTCATGCCCGCAGCTTTAGGCCAAAAGCCACAATAGCCATCGGGCCAAATCCTGTGCCAACACTCCCCCTGTGGCCCAAGGCGTTCCAAACAAAGTGAACCAACCAATTAGAAAGGGCGGGAGAGAAGAGAAAACAAACGAAGGCACTGAATCCTCCAAGTCCCAAATAACCTGTTGGCACAACAGAAGAGAGAAGAGAAAGAAAGATAGGGAAAGTCCTGAACCCTAACAAAGAAACACTCCCCGGAGACCGAATCCAAATCCAAGTCCTAGTCCTGATAAAACATACACATCCAATGAAGTCCTGCTCAAATTCCATACCCGAAACAATCTACCCAAGATACATCCTTCGCAAACTCTCCAAGTTAAAAATCAGTATACACATCCTGAAAGCCATAAATCGCTGTCATCATCTAAGTTGTAGGGTCGATGGTACGCAATGTACTGCTCACAATACAACATCCTATTCCTCGCCAGGAGGAGTCTAGATTTCGGGGATGCATGGCCAAAATTGCCACTGCCGGTCTCTTGGGGTCCACTGTCCCGAATTGCCCAACTGTGCGTCGGATGACATTGCCCAATTATCCGCGGTCCGTAACCCGCTTATTGAACATATTTTGCACAGCACACTGTACTTCCAAAAGATGTTGATATAAGGAGTGGTTGACATCAACAAGTAGCCGGCACCAGGAGATGTGGTCGACACGAACGAGTGGTCCACACAAAGCGAGTAGAAGGAGGAGTAGTCGATCCATGAAAGTGAGGGGACACGCAGTCAACCCAATGCTCGCGGACAATGTTCGATGCTTTCGGAGCATCCGGATGATGAGAAACGATAGAGGCACTACCAATCGGCATCGATTCAGTCCAAAGCAACACAACGCAGAGGAGAACCAATAAACAAACAATAGACGTCGACTCGATCCACTGACACACAACCCAGAGGAGAGACGGTAAACAAATACTAATATTAGGCGTCGATTCCAATAGAAGTCAAAGTACCATGCTCCAAAGGACAAGATCGATATGCGAGACTTTAAAACCTGGCGGCGCTTCAAACTAAGCGATGTCGATTTCAAAAGAACTGAAAGCGCTGGGTTCATAACCTGTTGAGATTAATCGAGTACGTATAGAGATATTGAATTGACTATTGTACAAAAAAATGATTGTGTTGGCACAGGATTTGACCCGATGACTTATGTGGCTTTCAGCCAAACGCTGTGGGCATGAGGCCGGTGGCTTGCGGCCCCCATGGGCCACTACCAGCCCCAATGGGGAGGAGTAGGGCTAGCCCCAGCAGTGGTGCTCGGCATTGGTCTCCGGATGTGATACTCGGCGAAACCGAGTATGCCCTCTTCTTTCCCATATATATTTGACTGTCTTTCTCTCTCTTTGCACTTTAGACAATCACTTTTGTAGGATAGTCAATTCAATATCTCTATAAGTACTCGATTGATCTCAACAGGTTATGAACCCGGTGCTATAGGTTCTTTTGGAATCAAGATCTATTAGTTCGATAGAGTTTTTATTATTTCTGAAGCGCCGCCAGCTGTTAAAGTCTCGCATTATGGCCTTGCCCTTTTGGAGCCCACCACTTTGAGTTCTGTTGGAATCAAAGCCTACTATTAGTATTTGTTTACCGTCTCTGCTCTGGCTTGTGTGTCAGTCGATTGAGTCGACGTCTATTGTTTGTTTATTGTTTCTCCTCTGCCTTGTGTTGCATTGGACCGAATCGACACCTATTTGTAGTGCCTCTATCGTTTCTCAATCTCTGCCTACTCCGAAAGCATCGAACATTGTCCGCGAGCATTGGGTTGACTGCGTCTCCCCTCTCTTTCTTAAGTCAACTGTGTGTCCTCTAACTTTCTTGGGCTGCCTTCACACCCATACCTTCTTGCGTCGGCTGTATGTCGACTACCTCTCCTCGTGCTGACACCGCATCAACTGCTTCTGTTCCTGTCGAATTCACCTCAACTACACCTGGAAGCCTCGAGCACGTTCGAAGTCTCAGGTATCATGCTACCTGGAACAGCATGTCTACGATCCCTCCTCGTATCGACTACACTTCCTTCTACTGTCTTTGGGTCAACTACTCGTTTGTGTCAACCACCTCTCCTCGCGTCGACTACTTGTTGGTGTCAACCACTCCTTATATCAACATCTTTTGGAAGTACAGTGTCATGTTCAAAAATTCTTCAATAAGCGGGTTATGGACCGCGGATACTTGGGCGATGTCGGCCGACTCACAGTTAGTTAATTGGGAACAGTGGACCCCAAGAGACCGGCGGTGGCAATTTTGGCCATGCATCCCCGAAGTCTAGGCTCCTCATGGCGAGGAAGAGGAAGCTGTATTGTGAGCAGTACATTGCGTACCATCGACCCTGCAACTTAGATGATGATAGCGATTTATGACTTTCAGGATGTGTACACAGATTTGTAACTGGGAGAGTTTGCGAAGGATATGTGTCTAGGGTAAATTGATTGTTTCGGGTATGGGATTTGGGCAGGACTTGTTGGATTTGTATGTTTGTTTCGGATTTGGATTTGGTCTCCGGGGAGTGTTTCTTTACTGCGTTCTAGGGTTCAGGTCTTTCCCTATCATCCCTTCCATTCTCTTTTCTTCTCTTTGTCAACAGGTTATTTGGGACTTGAAGGAGAATCTCAGGGCCTTCGTTTGTTGTCACTTCTCTTCCGCCCTTTCTAATTGGTTTGTTCACCTTGTTTGGAACGCCTTGGGCCAAAGGGGGAGTGTTGGCACGGGATTTGGCCCGATGGCTTGTGTGGCTTTCGGCCTAACGCTGCGGGCATAAGGCTGGTGGCTTGTGGTCCCCATGGGCCGCCACCAGCCCCCATGCCGAGGAGTAGGGCTAGCCCCGGCAGTGATGCTCGGCATCGGTCTCCGGATGTGATACTCGGCGAAACCGAGTATGCGCTCTTCTTTCCCATATATATTTGACTGTCTTTTCTCTCTCTTTGCTCTTTAGACAATCACTTTTGTACGATAGTCAATTCAATATCACTATTCGTACTCGATTGATCTCAACAGATTGTCTAAAGAGTAAAGAGAGAGAAAGACAGGCAAATATATATGGGAAAGGAGGGCATCACTGCCGGGGCTAGACTGACTCTTCAGCATGGGGGCTGGTGGCGGCCCATGGGGGCCGCAAGCCACCGGCCTCATGCCCGCAGCTTTAGGCCAAAAGCCACACAAGCCATCGGGCCAAATCCCGTGCCAACACTATCTTTCGACTATAAACATCAGTTGTTGAAACTTGGAAGTATCTACTCAATCCTATACTATACTAGCGACTGTAGTAGGACAGTGATGGCTGCGGACAATAAGATAGATATATATCGGGTAGCCGTTAATGACAACATTGGTAAGATCGAGCAGTTACTGATAATGCTTAATTGTATCTAACTATCTAGGCCACAAGGACCGTATATGTGTGTTCTCTCGTATGCATTCGTACTTATCTGAGACTCCGTTGTCTGCCTTCTAATGTTTGTAAGACTATCCGCTCGACTGATTTCGGATTTCATTTTTAGGTAAAATTCGTTAGAATGAAGAGAAGCGGCAGTCATAAGTTAGCCGAAGGGACTTCCATTGCGAACTAGCTTATCAGACTGGCTGGGTTATTAATTTATGTTTGAAGACCAATTCAACTAACAGGCCATCTTTCTGAATCTCTATCTATCGTACTATCATACGTGCTATACACTTCCATCGTATCACTAAACTCAGGGTTTGTAATAGTATGCAGTGTTTTCAACTGTCCCGTCCGTCCGGGATCAAGCAGGACGGAGACGGGACGGCAAAGCGGCACCCGTCCAAGGCAGGCTTCCCAACGGTCCGGGGCGACTGGCGTCTTTTGGGGCCCCGAATGACGGTCCCGTCCGGGGCATGCATTTCGGAGGCCTGGTCCGTCCCGGTACGGAATCTGAATACCTAGGGCCCGATATAGATGACTGTAGTTTTAGGATACGGTTTTACGATACGAAGCTAGGGTCTATACGAACTCCAAATCCTGGATGCGTCTGAATGCTGCGGCTGGGGGCCTGAAGATGCAAGGGTCCACATGCAGACGGAAGCGGAGGAGCTACAGTTGTGAATGGAGGAGGCTTGGTAGTGAGCAGTGTTGAGATCAATCGAGTACGAATAGAGATATTGAATTGACTACCGTACAAAAGTGATTGTCTAAAGAGCAAAGAGAGAGAGAAAGACAGGCAAACATATATGAGAAAGGAGAGAGCATACTCGGCGAAGCCGAGTATCACATCCGGAGACCAATGCCGGGCATCACTGCCGGGGCTAGCCATACTCCTCAGCATGGGGGCAGGCGAGGCCAATGGGGGCCGTAAGCCACCGGCCTCATGTCCGCAGCGTTAGGCCGAAAGCCACACAAGCCATCGGGCCAAATCCCGTGCCAACAAGCAGAGGGTCTTGTTTGTTTGTATGTTATCATGTTTGTATTATAGTATCGTCGTGCGCAGTGCGCAGAGCTAGACTGCAGGGCCCTACAATCTTTTCGTCCGTGGCTCTGCTGCCCTAGTCCTAAACAGTCCTTAGTTTGCTTGCCCCGAAAATTGTCGTCTGGTCCGGGGCTTACTTTTGCCCGGACGGGACGGATTGTTGGGAAGCCTGGTCCAAGGGCAGGACGGAGATGGCGCCGTCCATCCAAGCCGGGATGGTGACGCACGGATAGGACGGTCAGCATCGAGTTTCATCGTCCCCGGCCGTCAACTGCGGACATCTATGGATGCTTCTAAGTGTACATAATTTTCATATAAAACTCGCTACAATTATCTATTCTGACTTTGGAGTAAGATCCTTTAGCATCTGTTCCATCTTTATGATATCTGATTCTATGGCTCTAAAGATCAATCCCTACAATATCCACGATTGCAGGCATTCAGATGCCTCTATGATATCATCTCCCTAATATCGGCCGGGGACGATAGATGACTGCTGATGACGGTGTTTTGACCGTCCCCGGCAGACAACGGCCGTCTAGCCGTCATTCACATGCGACGACGGGACGGACGAAGTATTCGCCGTCCCGTCCATCATGTCATGATCTCGGACAGCACCACCGTCCCCAGCCGTCGGACCGGACAGTTGAGAATGCTGTGAAGAGGACACTCGGCTCAAAGCATCCAAATACTTTGACCAGCATGGCCAATTTGGCGTCGACAAATAGCAGCCAGGGTCGACGGAAGGAGGGCCAGGAGTTGGCAGTGGAAGTTATGGAGACGAGATGGAGGGTAAGCGGCCAGGACCATCCACATACCTTGACCAGCATGGGCAATCTCGCATCAACATACACTGGCCGGGGCGATGGAAGGATGCCATAGAGCCAGTGATGTCAACCGTCCCGTGGGACGGCCGGGGACGGTGGGCCGTCCGAGATTTCTCCAGGACGGACGGGACGGCGCCCAGGCCGTCCGTCCCTTCCTTACTCCACAATGACGGCATGACGGCCGGGGACTTGCCGGGGACGGCGACTTTGCCGTCCCTGGCAGTCATCCACCGTCCCTGGCCGACATCGGGCGGTTACAGTATGAATGTAGACGACATCGAAAATAGCCCTGAGACCACGCGGTAAGAATATACATGGACCCATGCCAGAGGTGCTGTGACACTTGTATCTAGCTACAGTGCTATAGCATGAGTAGGTGCGAATTAGGTGTGTATAAAGGTTGAAGATACACCCACTCAGAGCATGATCCACGCCAGACACTTCTTGCTCAAATGGGTGTTGAGCTGATGACTATTCCAGCAATGTCAGATGAACCAGAGCGTCTATTTAGCAGTGCGAAGTTGCTGATCAGTGACCTACGAAATCGCTTGGGTGATGATATCATTGAGGCTGCTGAGTGTCTGAAATCCTGGGTGAAACAAGGCTTAATCTTTGGAGCAACAGAGTCAGACATGGTCAAGATGGAGCAGATGCTGAATGATCTTGCTTCGAGGTCAAAGTAGATTTAACTAGTTTTATGAGATTTTATAATGTACAATGCAGGAGATCCATGGATGTCGGTCGATGACGGCCGGGGACGGCTAGTTGACCGTCATTGCAGTCCGTCCCCGTCCTGCCTCAAAAAGACGGCGCCGTTTCCGTCCTGCCCTTGGACGGACGGCGACTTTGCCGTCCGTCCCCGTCCGCAGTGATCGCGGACGGACGGGACGGTTGACTTCACTGCATAGAGCTACAGATTGAAACGGTCAATAGGAGTCGGACGGTTTTAGACGCGGCTCATTTCTCCACAAGTACTACAATCGCTGACTTGGCTACATTTCGTCAACAGCATGCGGCGTAATGGTATCGGATTGCTAGAGAACATAGAAAGGTGCTAGGTAGATTGTAGGGAAACGTCAAATATGCATGCAGTCAACATCACATGAAATCATTTCAAAAATCAATCAAAAATAAGTGCATGGTTTTTGGATTGCTTTATTGTCTTGGATTGGAGCGTAGCTAACTCTTCAATATAATTACTTGCCTCAAATGGCCGCATAAACGCGTTTTGGTGTTGCAACAACCAAAAACACAGAACACAAGCCAATGGTGTAAGATAGGGTACGTACTCTAAATACAAAGTATCTAACCTTCGCAAATATATGGCTTTTCGGATGATCGATTTTGGGTAATACCAGGCTATAATGTCAATCTTAGTTCGCTGAATACATAGGTTGACGATTATGAGGTACGCACGAAGTTAGGGCTGGAAGCCAGGGTGTACCAGCTGATGAGGATATGTCCCGAGACGCATTCTGGGCGGGTGGGACCTACTTCGAGCCATATCAAAGAAAGGTCTCCTTTCATGGGTTATTCTGGTTGTAGCTTCTATACATCGGCTCACTGATATAGGACCCGGTTATCTCATTTCCAGTGTATCTAGCCTCGTACTCAAAGCTCAGAGTTGAGTGCAATTTATTTCGCCCTTGTAGAGCACGAGGAAATTTCAATACCACCCCCACCTGCGAACACGTTGAGGAAAGGCTAGAGCTGGTGATTGAGATACCCACATCTTGTTGGCACGGGATTTGGCCCGATGGCTTGCGGCCCTCATGGGCCACCACCAACCCCCATGCCGAGGAGTAGGGCTAGCCCCGGCAGTGATGCTCGGGATCGGTCTCCGGATGTGATACTCGGCTTCGCCGAGTATGCCCTCTTCTTTCCCATATATATTTGACTGTCTTTCTCTCTCTTTGCTCTTTTGACAATCACTTTTGTACAATAGTCAATTCAATATCTCTATTCGTACTCGATTGATCTCGACACATCTGAGTGCATTGATGGAGTTAGTTTCACTGTATGACCGTCTGCATCCTTGGCAAGGGTTGTCTTGATCAGAGAAGCCGGGGGTGTATCACGGCATATGACCTGGGCAGCGACCATACTACGATAAGGTTAGGGTTACTAACTGCCACAAATTCAGGTGCCTAGATGAACTCAAGTCAAGTATCAGAAGTAGCTGACAGACATTTCCGTGCAGCTACAATTTAGTACACGAGCACAACACAGTACCGCAGGCGGTAGCTATCTCGCTACATAGATGACCAGCAAGAAAACATGAGCCAAAAAGAGGAACGTGCAAGATACACATTTGCCGAATACCCTACATTCGAGAACAGCAGAGAGTGGTATCTACGTCTGATGTCCAAATTATCTTACAGTACATCATAGTGGTAGTGGAACTGTATGCGTACACACAAATGGCTGTTGACATTTTAGATGTCAGGAGTGCCGGAAGTGTGGGGAAGAGCTATGAATGTAATCTGTAGAGGCTCCAACCATGTATGAATTATGCGAGTTCGAAAAGGTAGCTTGCAAACGTTCTCGTCTAATAATATCCGAACACACTCCAGCTTGTCTTTTGTCTAGCGACTCTCCTGCCCCAATCAATAATCGTCTCCGTGATGTCGTTTCTGCACAGCATCTTCGGTCGATAAGGTAGTACTAAGTTACTGTTCATCGTCCAGCTTACCATCAACCTACAACATAACTGTGTCATTCGGATTATCGATTGACGATTTCTTAGTCCAGGAACGCTGACTCTGGAATAGCCCGAGCCCTGCGAGAATGCTCTGGTGTATTCCATGATGTTCTGGTCGTTGGTGAGACTCTGGAAACGTTTCAGGAAGCCGTAATGTTTTGTCATAGCCTACCACTTGAGTGGCAACTGTTATCCGATGCAATGTGTCCCCGGTCTGGACGCTCCCGAACCAATGGCACTATCTACTAACTGGATATTATTTCCGTAGGCTGACGGAGGTGTCGAGGAAGATGAAAGTATACACTCGCCAGATCAAGAAGCGACCCAACTCTTAGACTGCAGATGATACGCTGTTCAAAGTGAAGTGGTTAAACAAGAGGGAGGAAGTCGAGGATCTTGTTCAGGACTTGAGGTGTCATACTCATAGTTTGGAAGTGTTCACAATCGAGCTTGAAGTGTAAGTAGCAGTTCAAATTTAGGTCAAAATAATTACCGATAGGTATATCTTGGCGAAGAACTCCATGGTTGCAGTCAAGCCAACGGAAAAAATGGTAGCGCTGATATTCAGAACTCTTAGTGCTTAGTAGGTGTAGCTTCCAATGACTATGGTTATGCATCGTAAAATGACAAACTAATAATTCTAATAAATGCTCTAGAAAGAACATTCTGATCTCTTTCTGACTCTGCAGCATCGCCAAAAACTTGTTATTTCTGTATAGTGAGACATTTTAAGTTAGGAAGACTAACTTTGATACAGCCGCACAATAAATATTTGCGGTATCGGAAATCAGAAACGGGGAAGTGAAAAAGAGCCTATGCGTACTTTGTATACAGCACTTGTGATCAGAACCAACTCATGGATATAATTGGACATCCGTTGTATAATATGTTCTAGTCCATTCACGGAGGCAGTTCCTCCGCGGAGTACCTAGTTAGCTCACGGAGGCCCACCTTCGGTGAACGAACTGTCCATTCACGGAGTCCGTACGCCACCTCCGTGAACTGACTAGTTCATTCACGGAGTCAATGAAAAATTATAAATAATCTATACATCATCATGATCCCTACAATCGGATGTCTCTTGGATGTCCTGATGCAACTACAATTACACTGTGCTCCATTTCCGCATTTGAAACTTGCTCATCTTCCTCATTTCCCTCCTCATTGCCCTCCTCCTCATTGCCCTCCTACTCTTCCTCGTCCTTCCCAGTGACCCCTTCCTCCTCAGTATCCAGGTCTGGCAAATCACTGCTCTCATTGGCAGTATCCTCTGCAGATGTGGGGTCAGTATCCACGCAAGCATCTCCATGTGTATTGGCTCGACGGCTTTTTAGATTGTGACATGGCTCCGGTGGCTTTTGTGGCGTTTGGCCTAAGGCTGCGGGTATGAGGCCGGTGGCTTGCGGCCCCCATGCTGAGGAGTAGGGCTAGCCCCGGCAGCGATGCCCGGCATTGGTCTCCGGATGTGATACTCGGCTTCGCCGAGTATGCTCTCTCCTTTCCCATATATATTCGCCTGTCTTTCTCTCTCTTTGCTCTTTAGGCAATCACTTTTGTACGATAGTCAATTCAATATCTCTATTCGTACTCGATTGATCTCAACAGAATGGGGCAATTTGATGTTGGATGGTACATGTAAGGCGGTCCATACTGTGAGTACAATAGAATCCGTGGAACGTACTCAGTTGCGCTGTGAAGAATGTATGTTGACATGAGAAGAAGATGATGGAGAAGAAGAAGAAGATGATGAATTGTCTGTCGATCCAAAGATACGGAAAACAATGAACTTATATAAGAAAGAGAGAGAAGGAAAACTCGATGCCGACTGCCAAAGCCGGAGCCCAATGGCGAGTACCAGTGCCGAGCCCTACTCCTCACCATGGGGGCAGGCGAGGCCAATGAGGGCCGTAAGCCACCAGCCTCATGCCCGAGCCCGCCAGCACTGAACACTAGGGAAGCCACCGGGCTAAATCCGTAGTCAACAATGTACTCAATTGCGCTGCGCTGAACGTACACGATTGATGAATGTATCCAATTGCGCTGCGTTGAACGCATGCGGTTGATGAATGTACTCAATTGCGCTACACTGAATGTACGCAGTTGCGCTGATTGAATTCAGCTGGATAGAGCCTGCTGAGTGTACGTACATGACAGTGCATGCACATACATGCGTGCAGAGCAGAGTATTTGTAATTTTTGACTGACTCCGTGAATGAACTAGTCAGTTCACGGAGGTGAGGTGCGGACTCCGTGAATGGACGGTTCGTTCACGGAAGGTGGGCCTCCGTGAACTGACTAGGAACTCCGCGGAGGAACCGCCTCCGTGAATGGACTAGAACATAATATTTACTGTGTTGTGGTGGTGAGAATCCATATCTTACCACAACTTGCAGGAAACACTTGGGAGTGCCTTTAAAGCGTACTTGGGCACATTGGAAGCACACCTGCAAGCCATGAAGGTGCACTTGGGAGAGCCACGGAAGTGAACTAGGAAACACACTAGCGAATAACAGGAAGCGTACTTGTGAAGCGCACATGGGAGAGCCAAGCAAAGTGCAGGGATATGGGGGCGATCTAACATATCTTACCTTCCACCAGTCGGACATATCCATATTGACATGTGGAACGATTGGTAACTTTCGCTTAACATTGTGCCATCCGATCGTAGCACAAATTTGGTTCAGAGGAAAATGCAAACAAAACATTATCTTTCTAAGAAAAATATTGATTTACTTGCAGTATGCTTAAAGATCGTAGTGTTCACGCTGTATATATATTACCTCATACAATCGTTTACTAGTTTCTATGCAGCCATATCAATTTGTATGAATCTGTATTCACGACTATCATTGACCTAGGAGATATAAGATTATTTACTCTTGGTCTCGTTCAGGGTGACGACTTGGCAGGCGTTCTAGTTAGTAGAATTATGACTGACTAGCTTTGGAAGTGAACTGCGCTAGTTACAATTCACTGCAAGTGTTTCAAAGCAAAAGTTGGGGGCTCACTTCATTGACGGTGGCGTATAGTGCACAAATATGAGGGTTTCTGCAGCTCCATCTGGTATTTTCAAATTTAAACAGATAAGATCTCTACCAGGTCCTAGTCAGATTCAAGGCGCTGTCGAGCAAATATACGAGGAGAGGCCTAGGAGTAGACTCGTTCCACTTCCGCGGTTGATGGCGAGGAGGATAGCGCTGATAAAACACAGAAAGTGATTTGACTGAACTGAAAACTGAGAAAGCGGAGGTTCTCAATCAGGATGACGTCGGTAGGGAGCACGAGGAGGAGGAAGAGGAGGAAAAGCATAATGTAGAAGAAGAGGGCAACCAGGAAGAGACTGTTTCAAATGATAAAATGGAGCATGGTGTAGTTGTACCATGACGTTGAGGGATACGGAGTAATTGTTACCTTTAGTTGAGCGTAATTAGCACTTTTGTATGTACGCTCCGCGACGGAGCCAGTCCATTCACGGAGGTTAGGTATACTCCACCGAGTAGCTAACATCCTCTCTAGATAGACTAGCACATTTTATACTATATTTCGTATTGAGGTTTATCCCCAGAATCACAGCATCCACAGCCGCTTGATTTAAGCACTATCACTTATGTGTTTCGGAACTTGATAGAGGAAATTTAAGACCCATACCAGTACCAGTGCCAATTTTACAGCCACCACTGACGTCACCACCGGAAGCGCACCTCCGGTAGCCAACGGCCCCATAGCGGTACCCGTACAGAGCCTTAAAGCTGAATAATTCAGTACCAGACGAACCAGACCGCAGAAATGATCCCTGAGGCGCGGCCGTGATGTCGGGTCCCGAAAGACTGTAGTCACCCCTGAATGTTGAGATGCCTGCACCCCGGAGTCCGCGGAGCAACATCCTTCGTGAACTGACTAGAACACTCTCTCTTGTGCGGTAGACAGTTCAACATATTTATGTGTAATTGATTTTCTCACCGCTTCCAACATTATAACTCGCTTGGGCAATTCCTGAAAATCGCTCTGTATTGTTCTTCTGACCTCCTTGACCTCGCTCTAGCCAATCTAAGCAACATTATTCCTACGTGCCCAATCCCCAACAACATTCATCTCACATAGTCCCTTCCAGATTTTCCGCCGTTTATTTCCCAACCCTTTACTCTCTTCGTTGCTGGGGTCTCACTATTTCGTGGCAAAAGTTAGCTACCTATCAATCAGCACTAGTTATGACCGGGATCTGATTACCTAGTACATGCTGCAAATGTTATCTTTCGAAGTTACTACATTCCTCAGTTCAAATTCTCGTCCTCCATCGACATAGCCAGTGCATGTTGAAGGAGTTCCTCATCTGTCGCATTGTCTTCGTCCGCTTCCATTGACATAGCAATCGCACGTTGAAGCTTCTCTTGGTCTGAATCGTTACCATCTTCCGCTTCCAGGGGTATCGTAAGAGCAAGTTCCATTCTTTCTCCATCTACCTTTCCGTCATTGTCATCGTCAATTTTCGACAATATCGTAGGCGAATGGCATAAACTTTCTTTGGCATCGTTGTCGTCCTCTAACGACCTTGAGATGGCTAACTGCAGGGACTTGTCCTCAAAGTGAATCCACAGCCCTTCTGGTACCTCTCGACGACTACGCACCTCCAGCTCTTCGGCCTCTTTCCGTCGCCCCTGGCTCCTATATGTAGATGCAAGAATAGACATGCTAGTCAAGGTATCTGGATGCCCTGGGCCTAGAACCCTCTTCCTTGTATCCACGACTTGAACACACAGCTCCTCAGCCTCCTTCCACCGCCGCTGGTTCAAAAATGTTGATGCAAGGTTGGTCATGCTGGTCAAAATGGAGGGATGGTGAGGGCCGAGTACCCTCTTTCGCGTGTCGATGACCTGAACAAACAGCTGTTCGGCTTCCTTCCATTGTTCCTGGTTGCTATATGTCGATGCGAGGTTGGCCATGCTGGTCAAGGTTTGTGGATGTTCATGGCCGAGTACCCTTCTCAACGTCTTCATAACATGCACAAACAGCTCCTCTGCCTCTTTCCATCGCCCCAGTGCCCTGTATATCGATGCGAGATTGGCCATGCTGTTGAGTGTATTTGGATGTTCATAGCCGAGTAATCCCTTGAACGCCTCAGTGGCCTGCGCAAACAACTCCTCAGCCTCCTTCCATCTCCCCAGGTGGGTGTATGTCGATGCGAGGTTATCAATGCTAGTCAAGGTATCTGGATGCTCTTGGCCGAGTACCCTCTTTCTCGTCTCCATGACCTGCACAAACAGCTTCTCAGCCTCCTTCCACCGCCCCTGGTCCCTGTATGTTGATGCGAGGTTGTTCATGCTAGCTTGTTGAGATCAATCGAGTACGAATAGAGATATTGAATTGACTATCGTACAAAAGTGATTGTCTAAAGAGCAAAGAGAGAGAAAGACAGGCGAATATATATGGGAAAGGAGAGAGCATACTCGGCG
>Ga0307512_10004947_pt1 | contig 14209 bp, 16 predicted proteins | sample 14_EM_MG_FD_200267 | JGI IMG/M metagenome (GOLD analysis project Ga0307512, IMG submission 200267) | Populus trichocarpa ectomycorrhiza microbial communities from riparian zone in the Pacific Northwest, United States - 14_EM | ecosystem: Host-associated > Plants > Roots > Unclassified | place... | reverse complement strand
ATCGAGGTAACCTCCAGTCGTCGAAGATCAGAACATTGGGAATGCTTGACATTTAGCCAGTAGTCCCCGGGTTTTCAAGTATAGGATGTCCTCCTAACCTGTATCCGAACGTGGTCCGTTTCGGCCATGACAATGTTCGCAAACCTTTTCATTTGCTCCGTCAGTGAGTCCGACGCTATCGCATGCCTCAAGGTCAGAAGAACGTAGTAAATGTGGGTATGCTCCAGGAGGCGGGCAGGGTGTTTTAAAAACTGTGTTTAGTGCGACTGGTAACCAACTCGGCAAGGATACTCATCCTCGTCTCTTCCTTTTTACTGAGAATAAAGCCCAGCACCGTCGAGAAGGCCCTTGTGCCTAAGCGTGATGTAGTCGATAGGGGCCGCGTTGTATTTCAACTATCTAGTGCATGAGGGCTGGGGGTTTTTCGTCAACTTGGAATCGAGTTAGACCACCGGCAGCCCCGCGATGATATCGAGCATAAGCGAGTTTGCTGAGTTCGCGAGCGTTGGCCCGATGGTCGTGGAATACATCATCGACTTCAAACCACGATCGTTTGTTCGGTCTGTTCCTGTATGCTGGAATCCACCGACGGAAAAAAGAGTAGTATGGTTCCACCAGCATCGATGAACATACTCGTATTACAAGCGCCAGGCTCAACCTCAGTGGGAACTAACCTAGGTTCATACCAAACCCGTGATTACAAATCACCTCTCCTCATCGAGGCATCCTCCAGCCGATCGAAGATTGGGCCTCTCCTCCGCCCCCGCACGCTGCATCCTCTCAGCTGCTGTCAGAACCACTGGACCCTGGCACAGAAGCATGGTGAGATGTGGGCATCAGGTTGAAATGCGAGGGTGTGTGGTTTACGCACCACTTGCGGGATCCATGGTGTAATAGCGACGCTTCTTTGGGGCGGGGCCAGCATTGCTGGTGCCACTAGATCCTTGAAGGTTCAAGTCGCTTCCATCGGACCCAGCACGTTTTCGTGCCCATTTCCCTCCAATCCGTCGGTCTGGCTGGGCAGTATGGGCCAGATCGTGCTGTAAACTCCATTGGTCAGAAGATGGGACACAGAATGTGGGAAATACACACCGCTTGGCGCAGCTCCGGCTCAAAGAACGCCTCCAGCTTTTCGTTTATAATAACCTTCACCATCGGTGAATCAAAGGTGGACACCTCTGGTTCACAATCAGCCTCCTCACACTGTGCCTTCAGCTCAACCACGATAACATCGTGATTGACCCAAACCCTATTGTGGCCGGATTCGTCTCCAACTTCAATCACACCCATCACAATCCCTAGGTGCCACCTCATCTCCGGAACGAACAGCGCGTTGTGCCGGTAGCTTGGAATCAGCTCAGGGTCCGTCGGATCCGTTCCAAGATAGAGGGCTGTCACCTCACCGACTGTGGGATCATCACCGTTTCCGCTGGTGGCTGTAGCCACAGAGGGGAGATATGAATCTGAGAGACCCACCAGGTGGCGCTGGAGAATCGGCGAGAGGACGGTGGATCGGAACTCGGCAATTGGTCCTGTGTAGGAAGTATATTCCTCACAGAACTTGTCCAACACCTCTCGTGCGTAGCTCTGACGACGACGAGCCTCGTGGCCATTGCTAATGTTGCCGTGTTCGTTCTCCGCAATCAGTTGGCAGAGAATACGGTCGTATGGTGCGGGGATTGGCATATCCTTATAGATGATCCGCTTCTTCCCCCGTTTGCGAGCCTTTTGCCTTGAACCGAGTTGGAAAAACCGCAACTCGCCCGCTGTCCAGGCCATAAAGGTTTCCTGTGTAATGGCGCATTTGATGTGTTGTTTCATTCTACACACGTCGGTCAGATGAGTGAGAATGTGGGCATGGCTATACACATATCAAGAGACTCACGTATAGGTTTTTGGACTGAATGGCATCCACCCAGGTGCTGTTGTATCGATGTATGTCATATCCTCACATTCCCCCAATGGGTAGTCGGGGAAATCACAATCTTCATCGAAGAGCATACCCCGCTTAAACCGCCTCACGGGGTTCACAGCATCGAATATGAGTGCCATGGGGTGCTCAGGGTTCACCCTCCAAGCATGGGTCATGGATTGGTGAACCAATGTCTCAACCGGGTGTTTCACCATCGTAGGGTCGGTGGTCGCCGCATACTGATCGGAGGGTATCGGGGAGAGTATGGTCGAAGCCGGAATCGGAGCGGCGAGTATTTCCTGGGAAGCGCTTGGTATATCGTTGAGTTCCTTTGACATGATACGTGGTTGGATGATGAGTGGACGGGGGTTGTGCTGGGTTGTGATGAAGTGGTCGCCACATGTCTGATCACGAGTGCCGCATGAGGTGGATCCCGCAGAGCCGGATCCGGGCTTGCGCAGAGACTAGGAATGGAACTAACCTAGATTTTCTTCATTGTTGCATAACACGCGCAACGATCGTCTCGGATTGCAGTGGCACTACTCTCGTGATATCTTGACCTGTATTCTCAATTCTGTCCGACCCATTCCTTGAGGAGACTGCCAACGTGAAGGTTTGTGCGCGACAACCACAAAAGGCCGGTGGGTGACCTCCGCGATGACCGGATTGTGGAGCACACGCCCACAATTAGGATTTCCCTCCAGAGCTAATAAATCGTATTTCTCCACTATTTCGTCCTTGTTATGTTTGAAAGAAATCTCCAGGCTGCTGATACTCCAAGTGATATCCAGTACGTTGGGAGAGAAGAGTGCAGAGTCGTATCGGCAGCATCCTTGAGGGTGGCATATAGAGCAGCACGAAGTCATTACAGAGTGTCCGCAGCTTAGAATTGAATAGGATTATTAGCGATGTCGAAACTAGTTCTGGATTGCAAAGACCCACGAATGAGCAACGTATGAAACGGGATACGACCATAGACGTCACCTGATTTCAATTGAATCGGGTTTTCATCTCTGGTCGGTCGACTGGCAGCGTGATTTTATTGCCATGGTATATAATTTATACCGGTGATTTACGAGCAACAGCGAGATGGAAACATAGTCACCCAGTAACAAGTCTAGATTATATATACCGTCACTAAGCCAGCGACCCGTTCAGCTCCAACGAGATCTCAGGCGTCAGGGACGTGGACTTTGACATATAACGGCAACTTGGGCCCGTCTTGCTCCGCACCCTTGACAAACGGCCGCCGAGCCACAGTCCGGTTCACCCACACGATATCCTCAGCCGGAAGGACCAAACTGAACTCGAATTTTCCAATGAGCGTAAACAAGAGACACTTCATCCTGTAGGGGCAGAAGTTATTAGGCCTCGTGAAGGAAAGATGTGGGGAAGGTGAAGACAGTGGACGAACTCTATGAGCGTGAATTGATACCCGATGCATGCACGAGAGCCACCTAGGAAGGTCATAAGGTTGCTCCACACACCAGGGTTTTCGGAAATGGCTTCTGGGGGTGATATCCAACGTTCTGGTCTGTTAAGTATTGCAATGGGGAATTAGGATCAGTTTCGAGCGGCAATAGGTCCCGATTGGAGGTATACTTGAACTCGAAAGCGTCTCCGCCCCAGATATCTTTATCGGTGTTCATCGCGTATATCGGAATCACCACCTTCTCCCCTTCGTTAATGCTATTTACGAAAAAACGCGGGCAAATCAGACCCAGAGAGGCTAGCGCTGACGTTGGGACGTTGAGGTGAAACACACCTGATCGAAGATCCATCCCTCATCGGCAAGACCGTGTCCTTGACAGCCACTCTCGCCGTGAGGTTCACGGGCGTGTAGAGCCGAAGTGATTCACGAACAACCATGTCCAAGTAGGGAAGAGCCTTGAGTTCATCCATCGTCGGATCATTCGTGGGGAGGGCCAGAAGTTCTTCCCGGAGTTTCCTCTGCGCCTCTAGATTTTGGCAAAGGCCAAAAAAGGTCCATGACATGGCGGCGGTGATCGCCCCGTGGCCAGCGATAAGGAAGGTACAGATCTCTGGAAGAAACGCCGGTTATGAGGAGGAGGAGAGCGCGAGGAGAAGCCTTACGGGCACGAACGTCCGAGTCGCTTATGCAATCTTTTTCTCGAAGGTTAGCCCGGACCAGCAAAGTCAATAGATCCCTCCCGGTTGCATCTGATTTTTCCTTAACCCCAGACGATTGTTCTCGAAGCAATGCTGATCTTCGTTCAGCAATGAGTTGGTTGCTAATCCGGTCTATGATCTTCTTGGCAGTTTGAACCCTTTTCACACTAGCAAAGGGTAAGGGCTACGTTATTGACTTGTTACGATATGTTCTCCAAAAGACGAGGAAGAAATGGCACTCACAAGCTTGAGGATCATGGGCACGAGTGCCATCAGAATCGGTCTGATGATGCAGTCAGACAAACTTAAGGGCACGCCCCCTCCCGCTCCGGCGATCAGCGAGCTGTAGGCGGCGTCGAATTCGTTTTCCTTGGACTGAAGCGAATCGAACTCGTAGTCGAAGCCTGGGTAAACCATAATGCATGACCGGTTAGAGGATTGCTGGTGTTCCTGCGAATATGCTCGAACCTGCCAATCCAATAATATCCAATGTGGCGCGAGTCATATAGACGTTGACGTCCACGTTGATAACATGCGCGTTGTTCTCGTTCAGCTGAGAAAGCCAGATATTTCGCACCTCGGAAGCTTTCTGGTTGAATATTGGAGTGAAGGACGTGAGCTGTGCCAGTCCAAAGGCTGGATTCTGCGGGAAAATCTTCAATGAACTGTGGTAGGGGTTATCGAGTGCCTAAGTATACCATGATGCGACGCTTTAGGTAAGGGCAATGAGCCAAACACGATGGAAGATCTGAGGGCCCAGAAGCTCACCTGCTTGCGATGCTTTTTACCCTCAGCAAAAATGAGACCTTAGAGCGAAGGTAAGTGATTCCTCCAGACTCAACATCAGAAATCGAGTGCGTACCTTCCCCTAGGATCTGGAGGGGTGCTCTAGCATCTGCAGGTTTCTCGAATTCATCCGAGTGTGTGAGGATATGGTTTATCGCTCGAGGGTCTGTGGTATAAAGTAAAAGAGTCTAGAAAGCATGAACTGAAGAACAAGCTGGAGTAGTGGGAGAGGGAGTGTACGTTGAAAATGTCCGGGTACCGGAAGGTCTTGCCATAGGTCGACATCCACTCATCCCACGCGACGAATTGACCCTTTTCGTAGATTTCTTTGAGGTTTCCATACAGCCAGCTTTGGGACGGCGGTCCAGGGAGTTTTCTGAGGGGAGATCTGTAGTTGCGGATCTGGTGTTTGACGAATGTGGACACAAAGATGAGGAGAGGAGTCGCAAAGAGGGTGAGGGAAAGGAACCAAAACATCTGCTTGGGATTGGGGGGATACAGGGGAGGTTTTCTTACATCGCAGGGATGTCAAGTAACCAGGCGGTGGCGTGATTCTGCTGATAGTCAGCAGAAGGACGTCACGACGGGAACGATACCGTGATCCGACGGAGTCGGACACGTCAATGACGTGCGGTCCAAATATCTCATCGTCCTATGTGAGTTTACACCTCCAGCTTGCCTATGGCTACTGGGGGACACTTTTTTCCATTCGCGTCCGTGAGACTTTCGCTGAGTGAATCAACCTGGGGTGCTCGGAAGTTCCTCTCCATCATGAACTGAACTAAATTTACGCATTCTTTCCGAGCAGATGGCAGAATGCATATGCGAGCGCCGGTGGATCATGGTAGTTATGGGTATCGGAATCTGATCGACTAACTTGTGGACGACTGGTGACGATTTTGGCCACGGAGAGTTGGTCTGATTTTGTTCTTAGGGCGAGTATGAACCGTAAACACCATCGACGGAGACCTCATGAGGGAGTCCCTGAGGCAGTGTATTAGTGAGGGATGCTACGCTAGGGTTCCCATACTAACGTAAGTTTGATGTCCGCTTTCCCTAACTCTTGTGCCCGCTGTCAGATATCACCCGGTCGAGATACACCCTCGACAACACCGGTGAAGAATACACCACCATCCCCGACACTTACTGCGCCGATAGTATTGCCGCAATTAACGAGGTTGAAACGGCTTTGGGGTTCTGAAACGTTTCGAAATCAATACTTCCACCTGTACGGTTTCGTGGATTGATTCTTCACTTGAAGGTTGGGTTCACGAACTGTACGTCGAATAGACTATTGCCCCGGGAGTATATGTGAACCCCCACGCAACCACTGAAATTTCTCGTATACGCTGTCGTACAATCACCACAGCTACTGCTCGTTTTCTGTGTTGTTACACAAACACACGAATTTAAGGCATCGAGAAGGGGGTTCCTCAAAAGCTTAACGTACACAAATTAGAAAGCTCTAGGTCCAATAACCGCAAAGGGAAATACCTTGTCCCACCAGGTTGAAGAGGTAGTCCACTGTCATGACCGACGCTCTTGACTTCTTGTTCTCCGGAGGTGCACTGAGAGAAGGGGACCCGAACCGACACACCTTGATGATTGGAGACTCGGAGTGGATCTTGGGGAGGGTGTCTGGGCTCCCAACAAACGTCATCGCGAAGTTCTGGAGGATAGGACTTGCTTCTGGATGCAACCGTTTTCTCCATGAGGATCGAGACGTATCAATTGGGTCGCGACGGCGGAGTTGATAAGGATGGGTTTGAAGGGAATCTTGTGTCAAACTTCACCTCTGGAACTAAGTGGGGGCAGGCAAGAGCCAGTGAGACTCCCCTCGTACGAGAACTTATCGAATGGGAGTGATGGGCTCACATCTGACGTCTGCGTCTTTCACGGTGTCAGTAAACGTGTCTTTAGATAACCATGAAAACCCGACCAGCCAGTACCGTCACTTCGTCCAGGATCCCAATGTCGCGTTGTCTATAGCAGGAAGGTCCGGAAATTTATGGCGCGGGGCGTAATTGTCGTTGAAGTAAAACAGGGAGACCCATCGTGGGAAATTCCACTCACGTTGATTTCCAACCACGATTAAACTTCCATCGAGGCGTCCTTCGAACCGACTCGCTCCTGGCGGTCGCCCGAGTCGACCAACTAACTTTCCTCCAACCCTCTTCTGATCATGCATACCCAAGCTTATCCTGGAAAGGGTCTCTCGCTTCCCCAGCTCGTTTTTGCCCTCAATGCCGAATTGAAAAGTATGGCGTATTCTCCATCGTAAGTTGGCTCTCCCAGGGATGAACGTTCTGAACGGCACGCGACTGATCGTCCCAGTTTGACCTTAGCCCAGGTTCGGGACTCGCGGTTAGATTTCGAAGATTCTTTCGGGGCACTAAGAACTATCTTTTCTAGTTTTCTCAGCTTACAAAAGGTATCTTGACCGCCTCGACAACTATCCACGAGCGGAGGAACTTGCTAGCTCCCGTCAATCGTCTCCCATCGGACATCCTCTGCCTCATCCCTATGCATCTCACTTCTCAGTGATCGCCTTCGGGTCACTTTCGTATGCCGTTACTGGCGCAGAACCTTTCTTCAGCATGCCACGCTTTGGTCCCGATTGGACCTGACCGGGAATATGGACCGGCTCCTCGTGAGAACTCTTCTCGGACGCGTAAAAGGATCCCCCTTAAACATCACCGCCGATTATCGCGGGTCACCCATTTATTATACGGCACTGCTTTCTCCCTTTACTCAACAAATCAGCAATCTCAAGCTCAAAAGTGCAGCCTCGGACCAGGTTCAAGATATATCAGTGGCCATTTCTGGACCCCTTCCACTCCTTCATACTCTTGGGATCGACGCTACAGGCTACTTCAATGGTCCTCGTTCCCTAGTCGCTCCCACACTTCCCCTCTTCGAAAACGCTGCGAACCTCAGAAAACTCGTTTTGCGCATAGACAAGTTCCCGTCCTTACGCTACTTCACCTTCCCTAACCTCACCATCCTCGATTTCTCTACATGGATCACTGCATACCCCGTCTCAGAGCTGCTCGATTTCCTCGAAGCTTCACCCGCACTGCAATGGATCAGGATGCTGTTCGAAGCGGAAAAATTCCTCGAAGACGTCCCTCCGGGAAGAATCATAGTCCTTCCCTACGTCAAGTCCTTCTTCCTGAACATCGTAAATTATAGCCCAGGTTGTGAAATTGCAACCCACATATCATGTCCTTTTGCAACACGCGTGGAATTCGAACATTGGCTGGGGTGCGCTGGGGATCACGTTCCCGAAGCCATCTACCCTCCACCAACTTCATGGGACGCGATTGTTCATCAGTACACCAAAGGCACCGTCGAACGAGTCGTACTTGGAATGACGATGGACAAAGACTTCAACATTGATTGTTCGATCACTTTCAGGTCATCTGACAGAGCCACCCTTAAATTATGTTATGCTCACCACACCGCTGCAGAAGAGGAGGAGATGGAGGAGATCTTGGAAGAGAGGCTCCCTGGAATTTTCTCTCAGGCTTTCCAGACAATCCGAGATCACCCACTACTGGTCAATGTCAGGCATCTTCACATCCGAGGCGGGAATCTCGTTGCAGGCAATATCGAACCTGTTACGAAAGCTGTTGGGCGACTGCTGGGATCCATGGGACCACTAGAGAACCTGACCCTCGATAAATGCGATCTGCGACCATATCTTGATGCTTTCCTCGACACTCCGCTATTCCCCGAAGCAATCCAGCCAGCCTCGTTCCCTCCTGTCAAGGAGCTCACAATCATCAACCCGGTACAGTCATTCCACGACGACGAGAAATACGCAGCGGCTATCGTGAAATTCGCAAGGTCACAGCACGTGAGGGAGGTATCCTTCGAACGTGTGGAGCTCCGTATGGCAGTCCCTACCCTGATGATAAACGAGCTGGTGACCCTTGTCAATACGGTGGAATGGTATGATGAGACGGTATCAGATTAAGATGAATCTTAGGTTCACTGCCGAGGAAAATGTCCTACTGTATCGCTGTTTGCCTGTATCGAACGATGTATTACAGTTTGTTGTGTCTTATGTCTGGGTGTTGTACGCTTATCTGTCAGGGGCCAGCAGCATCTCGACAATGTAGATCCAAACGCCGGGTTTGTGCCAGAATTGATTGGCATGGGTGATTAGTGAAGGACTGCTGACTCGCCGTGGGTGGAGGTTGACCTTTGCTCGATATGCCGAGTTACCGAAACGAGACCTTGGGGATCCGGTACTATATACAAGGGCTAGTAGCCAATCCGCCACCAGCAAATCAGTGAGGATATTGTATGGCATTGTGACGCGCTCGCGATGGTCCATAATACCCATAACGTCGACGATGACTGACAACGACCAGGTGCCAGAATTGCCTCACCGCGATGACACCGCAGTGACATGATGGACTTCACAATTTGTCGTGGGAGGTCGCAATGCATCAGGGAAATAGTAATTTCCCTATAAAACCCGGTAAACCACCAAAACTGGCGAATGGTTTCGCGATCACCAAAAACTGGACGCAATGGTCTCGAAATCGCGACGATGGATTGTGGGAACCGCGATCACTACTGTAACCTCACAAGACCCGCAACCCGCGGAGCTGGATCCAGGGTTGTGCCGAGACTCGCGTTTGACTCCGCGCTCGATCAATCGACCATCTTCTTTTCTCGTGATCAACTTGTGCGGTCCACTGCTGGTCCTGGCACTGGAGATTGGTCAATTGGTTGAGGTTTAACGCACATCGAGCCATATAGTTGTTGAAACCGGGCTTCGGCAAACAAAAATGCTTGCAGGGTTTGAGTGAAGCCCAACCAGCAGTACAACTTCAGTTGAAACCCATACTCAAACGTACGTACTTGTGTTAGTGCCAAAAACTGAATGGGATTTTGCTAAGCGGTCGGGTAGCGCTACGTAGGAGGGGGGCGGGTTTGCTGATGTTGTTCTATGAGTTTTTTTTATACGCCCCCCTCTCCCCGCCACCAATTGCTCATAGTATTGCACACACATTACGGCTGGGGCCAGAGCGCAGGATCTTACTAACGTCTGCGTCTTCCACGGTACTGGTAAACGTGTCTTTAGACAACTACAAAAACCCGACCAGTCAGTACCCTTACTTCATCCAAGGTCCCAGTGTCGCGTTGTCCATAGCGGGGAGGTTCGGAATTGTATGGCACGAGATATAATTGCCATTAGACAGAATAATGATAAGAGAGATCCATCGTGGGAAATTCCATTCGCGCCAATTACTTCGACCCCTCGTCGCATCGGCATTACATCCATCGACGCGTCCTTCGAAATTCGCTCCTGGCAGTCGCCCGAGTTGACCAGCAGACTTTCCTCTCACCCTCTCCTAACCATGGATACCCAAGCTTACCCTGGAAAGGGCCTCTCGCTTCCCCAGCTCGTTTTCGCCCTCAATGCCGAATTGACAAGTATGTCGTGTTCTCCATCGTAAGTTGGCCTCCCGGGGATGAACAACGCCCGACTAATCGTCTCAGTTTGACCCTGGACCAGGTTTGAGACTTGCGGTTAAATGTCAGATTCTTTCGGGGCTCTAAGAACGATCCTTTCTAGTTTTCTCAACTTGCCAAAGATATCTCGACCGCTTCGACAACCATCCACGAGCGGAGGAACTTGCTAGCCCCCGTCAACCGTCTCCCATTGGATATCCTCTGCCTCATCTCTACGCATCTCGCCTCTCCAAGGGATCGCCTCCGGGTCACATTCGTGTGCCGACACTGGCGCAGAATCTTTATTCAGCATGCCACACTTTGGTCCCAATTGAACCTGACTGGGAGGATGGACCGGCTCCTCGTGAAAACTCTCCTCGGACGCGTAAAAGGATCCGCCTTGGACATCACCGCTGATTATCGCGGGCCACCCATTTATTATATGGCACTGCTTTCTCCCTTCACTCAACAAATCAGCAATCTCAAGCTCAAAGGCGCAACCTCGGACCAGGTTCAAGATATATCGGTGGCCATTTCTGGACCCCTTCCACTCCTTCATACCCTTGAGATCAACGCTAGAGGTTACTTCGGCGGTCCTCCTTCCTTGGTTACTCCCACACTTCCTCTCTTCGAAGGCGCTACGAACCTAAGCAAATTTGTTTTGGAGATGGACGAGTTCCCGTCCTTACGTCATTTCGCCTTTCCTAACCTCACCACCCTCGATTTCTTCGCATGGATCACTGAATACCCTGTCTCAGGGCTGCTCGATTTCCTCGAAGCTTCGCCCGCGCTGCGATGGATTTCTATACGGTTTGAAATGGCTGCATTCCGCGAAGACGTCCCCCTGGGAAGAGTTATAGTCCTTCCCTACGTCGAGACCTTCTACCTGAACATTCCAAGTTATGGCCCCAGTTGTGAAATCGAAACCCACATATCATGTCCTTTTGCAAAGCACGTGGAATTCGCATATAGGCTGGAATGCCTCGGAGATAACGTTTCGGAAGACATCTACCCTCCATCGACTTCATTGGGTGCGATTATTCATCAGTACACCGAAGGCACCGTCGAGCGAGTCGTCCTTGAAGTGATGAGGGACGGAGACTTCAACATTGAATGTTCGATCGCTTTCAGGTCATCTGACGGGGCCACCCTCAAATTGTGCTACGTTCACTACACCGCCGAAGCGGGGGAAGAGATGGAGGAGATCTTGGAAGAGAGGCTTCCTGTAATCTTCTCTCAGGCCTTCCAGACAATCCGAGGTCACCCATTACTGGCCAACATCAGGCGTCTTTGCATCCGAGGTGGGAATTTCATTACACACAACCCCAAGCTTGTTGCGAAAGCTGTTGGGCGACTGCTGGGATCCATGGGGCCACTGGAGAACTTGACCCTCGATAAATGCGATCTGCAACCATATCTCGATGCTTTCCTCGACATTCCACTATTCCCCGAAGCAATCCAGCCAACCTCATTCCCTCATGTCAAGGAGCTCGCAATTATCAACCCAGTACAGTCGTTCCACGACGAGGAATACGCAACGGCTATCGTGAGACTCGCGAGGTCACAGCACGCGAGGGAGGTACCTTTCGAACGCGTGGTGCTCCGCACGACAGTCCCTACTCTGGTGATAGACGAGCTGGTAAAATTTGTCAATGTGGTGGCACGGTATGTACCGCAGTTCATTGTGTCCTGTGTCTGGGTGTTGCACGTAGCTTACCGGTCAGGAGCCGACCAGCAGCCTCCCGGCAGTGTAAATCTCAACACCAAGTTTGTGCAAGAATTGATTGATATTGGTGATTGATGGGAGCACAGGGAAGTGCACTTGGGTTACCGTAGACTAGGGACTGCCCAAGCGGGATCTTGGGGATCTGGTACCACAAGGGCTATAGCCACTAGTAGTCCGCAACTCGCCGTGATCATAGTATACCCCAAATCCCCAAGCGACACACTTAGCCCGAAAACAACTCCTGATATATAGAACTCGTGTACAGACAAGTGGGAAAAATAGTAGAAAACACTAGGTTTCTGATTACAATCACGCCCGCCTCGGCTGCGTTTGTGGCTGTGTTCATAGTTAAGAAAGTGGAGGCCAGGAACTCGTGAATGCCACCGGGAAGAGCCATCCACAGGGGAACGGAAGGATACGAAACGGCGATACACGCTTCCTTTTTCCCTGGTTGTAGGTATAGACCTCAGGTCCAGGAAATATTGTGATTCAACTGAGTCCGACAACCCCAGACGGCCTCTACATCGGCACGGGATTTATGCGTCTTCTAACGCTATATGCTTTTGGCACTTGTGATCGCCCAGGACCCCGAATAAAAATCGGAGACAGAGGTGGGGAATCGGATGAACGATTAGTGGATAGGCGGCTTTATTAAATGTCTCGTCGAGTGTCGCCAACTCGTTAGACTCGATTGACAAGGGGGAACCTACTCCTCCAGACGCCGTTTATAACGGGGGCGGAAAGAGGCCCGATAGCCTGCACGCTGCCAGGCACCAGTGGCGCATTTACTTCGGTGGTGTTTGTACGTCGTTGAGGATTGCGAGGTAATCCAAAGCGAAAGCCTGCGGGAGTGACAGGTGCGTGTCCCAGGTGATATATGAAGGTGCACCGCAGCGCGTCAGGGATGTCATTAGGCCGGGGTGATTTCATTGGAACGAAGTCGCGATGAGGGCGTAGCCGCAGTGGTAGAGATTTGGCACTTGGTGCGTGGATCAAGCTGAGAGGGTGGGGTTTTGAGTAGCGAAGGTAACGGTTGACCTTAGATGTTTGTGGACGTGTCAATCAACCGTCAAAACTTCAGATATCAGGCAGGGGATTGAAACTGCTGTACCGTCGGTAGTTCAACCTTCAAAGTCTGGGAGACAGAAGTCCAAGTAGCCGGAATGACAGCCGGCCGCAAGAGAAAGTGTTTGAACGCGATCACATTTGCCGCAGTCGGGTTGTCTCTCAAAGATCACAGCATTTGAAAATTTATGGCGCGAAATACAAGGGAGGTCCAGGCTCCTACCTAGCCGTCAGTGAACGGATGGGCGGAATCCAATTGGCGTGAGGCAGGGGATGTAGTACCGTGTTGATTTGGAAATTTTCCTTTTTTCGGTGAGCCGTCGGGCCTCGGGCCTTGGGTCCTTTCACGTCTATGGATGCCCTCGGTACGCACACCTTCCCCCTTCCCCCTCCGCGATCCCGGCCGCTGATGAGGACTACGCCAGTCAACTTCATCGACCACAAAAACCCCAACCACCGCACGACCAGCCCGTGGCCAAACATCACCTGGCCGAAATGCACCCTTGACAGCAAGGAAGTGTTGTTATTTAGCAACAACGCCAGTGAAGAGAACACCACCCCCTACACTTACCGCGCCGATGGTATCGCCGCAATCAACGAGATTGAAATGGCTTTGGGGGTTTAAAACGTTTCGAAACCAGTGCTTTCACTCGTGCTTTTCTTTTGTCTACAAAGGTTCGGTTCATGAGCTATCACGTTAAATGAGTTGGGAAGTAATTATATGCGTACTTCCATGCGCCTACCTTGCCATTCCTCGTACCTGCGGGACTTTGACAGGTGTTGTGTGGCGCCCGAGCTCGCAACAAACGGTATCGTGAAGTTCTGGAGGGTAGGATTTGCTTTTGGATCTCCGTTCAGATATCTGAGGATAGAGACGTCTAGATCGGATCACCATGGTGGCATTGACGAGGATGGGTTCGAAGGGAATACTGGGTCAGTTTTCACTCCTGGAACCGAGTAGGAGCGGGCGGGGGCCAGTGATACTCCTCTCATGCAAGAAACCATCTTCGGATGAAGAATTATAGGCTCAGGTTTGCCGTTGGTATATTTCACGGTTCTGTAATGTCTTTAGACAATTACGAAAGTTTAACCTAGTAAGTAGCGTCACTTCATCCGGGATC
>Ga0307512_10004946_pt1 | contig 14210 bp, 16 predicted proteins | sample 14_EM_MG_FD_200267 | JGI IMG/M metagenome (GOLD analysis project Ga0307512, IMG submission 200267) | Populus trichocarpa ectomycorrhiza microbial communities from riparian zone in the Pacific Northwest, United States - 14_EM | ecosystem: Host-associated > Plants > Roots > Unclassified | place... | reverse complement strand
AGTTAGAGATTCTTCACCTGATATAGTCCCCACCATATTTCCACTTATTCAAATTCCAGAAGTGCTAACTCATTAGGCAATTTCCAGTGAAGATTTCATAGTACCAGTGTGAACCCCAGATGGAATATCTTTTGCTGAAGGTGCAAATACAATTGATATAAACATATATAATCTGTTGAACAAATCTGAAACCAGACTGTTTCAGATAAACAGGATGAAGAAGTCCTGATACTTATGCTTTCAGTATGCAATAACATAGGCCACCCATGTCAACCAAGCACCTTCAGATTCCCCAATGTATTCTCTACCCTAGCGTATACAAACAGCATCTACATACTATAGGCAGGAACCATTTTTCAAACAGTGCTTATCACTAGATTTAGAATCATTTACGTATTGTAATAATCTAGAGTACTGTGTATTCTGTTGTAACATATTCACCTATCAGGAATGTGGTATCATCTATCCAACAGAACTAGTCAAACTAAATATCAGGCTATAAAGAGAAAATTGAATGAAGATATCTGAATATCCATAACAGAGAAGATATTTTCCTCTATATGTATATGCTCTTGAAGTGGCTCAGCAAGGGCAGTAGAGATAGGAAGTGCCTACTACAGCTTCACAATTGAAGTGTTCACTGTTAGACCGAGTCTTTGGTGAGTACGTCATCACGTGGCTGTGGGTTTGGGCTGGCAGCTACTATATAGGCTACCTGTCATCTTAGACTTAGACTCCATCAATCAATTGTCTCGACAGGTTGGTCACCACAGGTTATGAGCCCAGTCGCAACCACGATCCGGATAACATTGTCGACAACTATCAAGCGATAACAGTCGAATCGCGAACCTTCATACAGGCGAGGCGGCAGGGTCCCGGATGTGGTGCTGACGCATCTGGCATCAGGACACCCGAGGTCGGCAAAACCTTCGGTGCATCCGTAACCGAGATATATTATCCCTGATACCACTGTGTTACGGTTGCTTCCAATAGATTATGCCTGACGACCCTGTTCTTTGGCCATCAGAGCGGAGTTATGAGAATATTATGCGGGTGTTACTGTATGTAATATCGAATTACAGAATGATGCAAATTTCTCATACTGCATGCATTCCATCAACCCCCTTTTTTCAATCGTCATCTCCACCATCACCGCCATCACCATCAACACCATCACCATCACCACCATCACCATCAGCACCATCACAATCACTAGCATCGGGTATTTTACTCTTTGATTATTCTTCCACGAAATCATGGAATACCCTCCTACCAGCTTGCGCCCAATCCACCACTACCAGCTTGCGCCCAGCGAAGCTACTTTCACCCCTACCAGCGAAGCCAGATCCACCGCTACCAGCTTGCTCCCAGCGAAGCCAGATTGTGAGAGAGGTGAGAGTGAGAATTCCACTGCTACCAGCTTGCTCCCAGTGAAGCCAGATCCACCGCTAACAGCTTGTTCCCGGCGAAGCCAGATTGTCAGAGGTGAGAGCGAGCATTCCACCGCTACCAGCTTGCTCCCAGCGAAGCCACTTTCACCCCGACTAGCGAAACCCAATCCACCGCTACCAGCTTGCTCCCAGTGAAGCCACTATCACCCCTACCAGCGAAGCCCAATCCACCGCCACCAGCTTGCTCCCAGCAAAGTCAGTCTTACCCCTACCAGCGAAGCCAGATCCACCACTACCAGCTTGCTCCCAGCGAAGCCAGTTTTACCGCTACCAGTGAGCATGTCAGAGTTGGAGTAGGAGCGAGTATGTCAGAGTTGTTAGAGTGAGCATGTCAGAGTTGTGGGAGTGAGCTTGTTGGAGTCATGAGAGTCAGAGTGTACAAATGTCAGAGTAGTAAATAAATAAGTAACTCTTGAATATGTAGTATTATCCATAAATTGTAGTATATAATACATGCGCTACAGTTGCATTACAGTAATAATTCAGTTATGCTATCGGTGAATTACAGGTGTAGTATCGTGCATTCCCGAAAACGGCTCTGGGGGGTTTTTCATTATGTGGTGTTATCGGTGTTATGGGAGGTTATGGTAGGCCATATAGCCTGCAGTAGATTACACGTGACAGAATAGGTTTTTTCTGACGTATGGACTCAGGACGACGATCCAATGGTGCAAACGATGCCTCCTCCCGACTGAATCTCACACTCAACCGCTTGGAGCACTGCGTTGGCTGTGTTGGCTTCGATGGTTGCGATGGCCGCAGTGTTGAGTTTTACGGGTATACGAGATTACAGCAACCGAATGATGCGTCGACAGACCGCGTTCGGGATGATTACGGAGAGCAGTTTGGCTGGAGTGCAGCATGAGTTCGGGTCAACATTGTGTCAACGCCCTCTGAGGAGTTCGTGTCACCATCGGATGTGTTCGAAGCGATTTCGTAACAGGTCAACCGGTGGCAAAGCCAATCAGATCAACATACAGCATGGTATTTGGATAGTCTATAAGAAGTGGGCGTGTAATGGACCTCGGATACTTGGGAGATGTCAGCAGACACTCGAAACGCCTGGGAAGCGCTGCTGTTGGTCGGCCAGAGAAATGCGCTGGGTATGTGATTCGCGACTGACTCGAGAGACCGGCGGTGGCAATTGTGGCGGATGAATCCAAGAAGTCTGTGGACTCCTCTACTGTGAGGACGAGGAAGCTTTGTTAGGAGCTGTACAATGTGTACCTTCACCCTCAACCTTCAATGACGACAACCGCTCCTCCACCCGGGAGTCCGCGTATGGGGATTGACGATCTACGGGAATCAGTTCCCTATGGCTAGCTGAGACGGAAGAGCGACCTTCGGAGAAGAGTCTCCAATTCGGATTCCAGCTATAGAGAAGCATCTCCAATTTCGACAGCGACAGCAACACATACTCGACTACATGAGCATCCGAAATGGACCCGGGTATGATCAACACTTCCACCTCGTTTGTCGAGCGGAAGTCAACATCAGCATGGAGAAGCGTCTCCAATTTCGGTATCGAGTATCCGCCACCATACAACAGCTCATGAGCACTTTCATTCAAGAAAAAACGACGATCAACACATTCACTTCGTTTGTCGAGCGGAAGATAGCATCGCCACGGAGAAGCGTCTCCAATTTTGAATCGCCACTTTACAGCATGGTATGCCAATTTCGACATAATACCGACACATACTGGACTAAACGAGCTTCCGCCACTGAACAACCGGCTATGAGCTGTTGCGTTTGAATGGGAAACGACGATCAACACTTCCACTTTGTTTGTCGAACAGATGACAACATCGCCTCAGCGAAGAGTCTCCTATTTGGATACTGACAGACACACCTTTGCATACGTATGTACATATCCGCCACCATACAACAGGTTGTGAGGACTTGTGTTCAAAGGGAAATGACGATATTCGGCTTCGTTTGTCCAGCGGATGTCAACATCACCATGGAGTTGCATCTCCAATTTCAACACTGACAGCTGAACCCATGATTTGGACTGAGAGGCTGCATATGGGAATCAACAACGTTCAAGCTGGGATCATAATACAACAGAACAGTGTGTCACGTTCGGAGTAGTGGTTGACACAAAGTGAAGACTGTTGAAGCCGACAGCACAATCAACTAACAAGTTTAGGCATTGGCCCATGATTGACGCCTCCAATGGCATGAGCGGTTCTTTGGGAGGAGCTGAGAGCATGGCATGGCTGGCCTTCTGTCTTCTGTCTTCTATCTTCTGTCTTCTGTTTGTGTTGTCAATGGCTTAGTGTTTGACAGACGTGATAACACCCTGGAGGAGTGTTAGACAGAGTCTTTGTAGAGTACGTTATCACGTCGCTGTGGGTTAGGGCTCGCAACTACTATATAGGCTATGGGTCATCTAGGACTTAGACTCAATCAATCAGTCGTCTCGACAGGTTCGTCACAACAATCACTACGGCACTCTGCATGAATTCACCAGCTCCATAGGGTCTTTGCTGGAGTGACTGCGATGTCCTTAGGAATTTCCGGACTGCTGCCAGTCAGTGATGGAATCTATCTTCATCAGCAAAAAATTGTTCCGTCCAGGCGGAATGGCTCCATCGGAGTGAGTACAGTCCGTCAGAGCCGTCAGAGACACCCCAGTGGCGGATTACTCCGCACCCGGCGTCAATTTAACGCGTCGCATTCCATATCGCCCTCCAATTGCTGTTTCACCAGTTCATCTCGTCCTGTCGGTCTCCTATTTCAAATGATCACTCTCGCGTTGTGGCCAACTGTGACTATACATCGGAATGGATTCACTTGTTATGCACTTGCATCGGAATTGGAATGCAATGGGTGATGCTGCGAAAATCTCTCCTCGCATTCCTTTTACCTGCGCGCAAAATGCAATACTCTCTTTACTAAGTATACGGGATTGCAAGGTGATGGGTGACACCGCGAAAATCTCTCCTCACGTTCCTTCTACCTGCGCGCAAAATGCACTTCTCTCTTTACTAATTATACACATCATTCCAAGTCACCAGATCAATGTGGCTATTGAAAATCCATCGCTTGTTCCATCCGTCTCCTGTCATACCACTAGTAGATATCTCTGGAATGATGTGCGCGCAGCCAACAATATTTCCCATGCTGAAAGCTTGCAAAGCAATGGCTGCCGGTGCATTTCTCACTTGTACAAATTTTGAGACGGGATCCAAGTTACCCGAGTTTTCAGGTATTGTGGTGAGCGCCACGGCTAACCAGTACTCAACGAAAGCTCGATCCTCGTTTAGGAGTTTATTTTTGAATAGTCGTTGCAGCTGCCACGGGAGACACCCATTCAGCGCGCGATAACACCTTCCCGGGCGTTGCTTTATCCATACCCAGTCGTTCCATCAATCCCCTCCACACCAGCTCTTGCTTCCTGTGCATCGACACATCTTAGACATGCGTTCACCCTCAAAACCCTCAACTTGAACCTGAATACCATAGTAAATTCAGAGCTCCATTGCGTGCAGTTCTTCATCTGATATATATGTCTTATTACGACTCTTATGCTTGATAAACTCCCGCGTGCCACTGTATATTGCCACGCAGTGCATTGCGTTTGGGTATTGTCGAGTAATGCTCTGAAGTCTTTGATCATAGCGTCAGGATAATTTCCATCATGGCGGTTTTGGGGCCCCTTGGATTCGGGCTGCGCATATGACTGGGAGCCCAGGGGGGCAGCCAGATCAGCACAAGAAGGGAGGATGTTGCAGGCGGCAGCGCTGTTCTCCCAACGCTGAGCGAGGGCTTGGAGATGGAGCTCTCTGATCCCGAAGCAAAGAATGCGACGCTGAAATGTGATGACTTGTGGCAGGTAGCTGGGATCGTGATTGGAGGCGTTCCAACCGGCCTTGAGGTTCGTTGTTTGTGCATGTTCATGTCTCTCAGGAAGAATACTGTTGCAAGGCTCCGTATCAACGAATATGTTCGACCCAATGAGACATCAAGTGGATCTTCGGAACGTGGAAGTTGGCATCCAACTCTTTGGAATCGTTTATCTTGTGGCTGGTATGATCCCGCCAGGCATTCATTTTGCGCCACTTCTTGGACGGCATCCAAGTTTCAGCATATGTTTCCTCGTCTACCTTTCGCTTCTTCACGAGTTCCGTTCTCAGGGCGTTGGCTTTGGCCTTCGCCTTTTTGCTGGCTCGCCTGAGTAAGAAAACATCTTTGAAGGTGTGAAAACAATACATGGTGTCCTCCATGTAGCTCAAAGTCGCATTATTGTGAGATTCATATTGAGCATACATATAGAATTCTAACAATGCCCGTGTGCAGTCAAATACGCGATTGAAAACGGGACGCTGAGCGGGCCTTCCGCCTCATAGAGTCTGGGTTACAACTCCAAGCAGGTACCGGCTCAGTTCTTTCATCTCCTTCCCATTCCATTGAGAAACTTCCTCATATGACTTATTTTTTGGTGTGAGGTTGTGGTAAGCAGGCACGGATAACCAGATTGCATTGTACTTGTCAAGCTGTTCGTGCGTCTTCATGAAGTGGAAAATCCAGTTCTGGAGGTGGTCAAGCATGCCGATCTGCATTGTATGGAGGAGGTTGGGCTTCAGGAGGTCGCTCATAATCCTGGGAATATGTCGAAACACGATGAATCCTCAGTTGACATGGCGCGACGACAGTTCCGCATCGGCTGCCTCGGTTTTGAAATCGCTGAGCGTTCTATATAGGTTGTGATCCCGCCGGGGGTGTTGCTTGTCAGAAGGGACATAATCTCCAAGTTTGTTCTTTGGACACTCGCACCAACAACAGACATGCCGCTCGAGATGATGTAGGTGACTATACTGAGGGCAATCTGCAAGCTATGCTGCTGAACCGGTTTGCAACACTTGAAGTTGCCATCTGCACGGAGAACGTTGTAATACCCGCTCTCGGCCTTGGGATTTTGTTTTAAGGTGAGAGGCTGGTGTACCCACTGGAGTACTTCATTCAGCAGTTTTCGGTTCGTTTGCCACTGCTCATCCAGCCACATCTGAGGAATATTGCGGTTCTTGATTGGAATCATCAGGAGAGCAACCATTACGACGGTGTGCGTTGAGGGCATCTGGCGGATATTCGAAGATTGATTGCCAATTGTCATATATCCAGGCCACTCTTTCTTGTTGCCAGCGAAATTCAAGAGATGTGTTCTGTCGGACATGAAGATCAAGGGAACCAGTGTATCCCCCAGTCTCAGCGTTGCCTTAACCTCAATTAGCACGTTATTATCCTCATGTCTCTCTGCTTACCTGTGTCTCCCACCACCAGCCCGCAGTGTGCAATTCAGTATAGAGGCGTTTTGGTCACGTATCGCTGTAAAAGCAACGCTGAGGGGCGTAAATGAGATGCTCGGTGTAGGCTGGATGCCACATCAACCATCTCATGCTTTTCATGATATCTCGACTCCAGTATTTGATAGGCCTTTGGTGATTGTTATTCCATTTCATATCCTCGAGAATGTGTAGATCCCACTCCCCAGAAGCCTGATCATCTGGCATGCTAGCCACAAGCATCTGGACGCCATCCCCGTTTTTGAAGCTTGTGAAACGCAGAGCGGTGTGTTCTTCCTTCAGCACGTTGTCATTGTACATCTTTATATCCTTCTTCTTGATCCCACGCTGGATATACTTGTACTCGGCACACGTCACAAATGGGTAGTAGGTAGTATTCGGTAGGTTCGTCTCAAAGCAACCCTGAGCGTCGCGTTCCCACAGCTCGGCAATGTAATCGCTCAGCAGAGTGCCCGCAGTGGGGTATGTTTCCGTCTGGCGCGGAGGGGGTGGCAGTTGTTCAGACTTCGAGTCTGCGATGTCTTCGAGGTGTTTGAGGTAGTGAAAGCAGTCCAAGTCTTCGACTGCATCATTGTTATCGTTGAATTCATGACGCTGAACGGGTTCAATGCGTCGGGGCGCACTGCCAACAGTTACATTCCTTGCAACTTGATGGTGTTCAGGATGGTGTAATTTGGTATGTTTAAGTCGCCAGCTGTCTGAGGTGAACTACTTTCGGCATCAAAATTTTGGGCAACGGAATGGGGTCTTCTCTGGCATTGTCGACGACACGGGAGGAGTGGAGTTTTCACTGTACAAAAGGACGAAAGTTGGAGCTGGGCCTGAGCAGTCTGGTGTGGGTATAAGCTCACGATACTTGAGAGATTTATTGAGCATCAACACCATCACGCCAGGAGTTGTAAAAACACTGCATGCGCGATGTCCCATAATACTATGAACAACTAAAACATAAACCCTGAGCAATCCAAAAACCTCGCGACATGTGTAATAATCAATGCCAGAGATAAATAGATTAGAACAAGGGAAACGAACAACCCCACAACCCTAACCCAAAAGCAGAAAACACCTTTATGTGTGCCTTAATCAGTGCCTGAGATGAATAGATTACAGCAAAGGAAACTCACAAGACAAGAACCCGAGTCTAACCCAAACGCACGCCTCCGGTGCAACGCGACGACTGCTTCACTGCTCGCCTACCAAGCCATCCGGGCGCGCCTCAGGGAGAGGGACATCAGGGACAGTGACATTGGAGAGAGGGACATCGGGGATAGAGACATCCGGGAGAGGGACATCCGGGAGAGGGACATCCGGGAGATGGACATCTGTGAGAGGGACATCAGGGAAACTGTTGCCACCTGGCGATACGCCGAGTAGCTGCTGCTCCACATCGACATCCGAGGTGTCTTCGGCTGCCTCAGCGTCTCGCAGAGTTAGCGCCGCTAGGCGAGGTTATTGCGGCGTCACAAGCCCCAGAATCTCCAGCCCACTGAGGGTATGAGTCTCCGGAGTGCGTGGTCATGGGGGAGGCTCCACGGTTTGTAGCCGTGGGGCAGACACCAGAGGTTGTCACCGTGGGGTATGCTCCCGCATCTCCTGGCCTTGCTCAGGTAGCACGGTTGGCTCATCGTCTACAATGGTATCAGCATCGTCAGCCGATGTATTTGCCATCTCTCCGTGGCCAATCGTCCGAGGTTCTTTGCCATCATCCTCATCCTTATCCTCCTCCTCATCCTCATCCTCCTCCTCCACCTCCTCCACATCTTCCTTCTCTTCATCTTCCTCCTCTTCATCTTCCTCCTTATCATTATCACCATTGCTTCCCATATCCACATCGCCATCTGAATCAACGCTGTCCAGTGCGTCCACATCATCCTCCATGCGCATATCCACATCAGAATCATGTTCTGAGTCATATTCGCTGTCCGACTTCTCGGAAGAGTCAGTAGCATCATCTCAGAAGATTGACATGGCGGGCGATGTTTCCGGCTCTAAATATACCCACTCTAGTTAGCCCTACATGTCGGAGTCTGCCTCATACCTTTCCTTCTGCAACAGCAAAGCAACGGCACGAGAGATATCATCTCCCCCTGTGGTTTGTTTAACAATACCTTTCCCTTTACCATTTCCCTTCCCCTTCCCCGTCCCTTTCCACTTCCCGTCCTTTGGTCCCTTCTCTTTTCCGGTTTCTTTCTCACCGCCCTGCATGTCCTCCTCAGCCTCGCCATTGTCATTGTCATAGCCATCGCCAGGACGGCTCATTCCACCGTGCAGCGCTCCGGGATCCGCCCAGTTCTCATCATCATCATCCTCATCGATTATCTCATCCCAATTCAGTGGTCAAACTGCCAGGAAGTCGCCTGGCTTGTACTGCCGGCAGCTTGGTGGCTGAATTATTGCCCTGAGATCATGGCTACTGTACCAAGAGAAACGCTCACCGGTGTGTTTAACCTTTCCCGGGCTGGTTGTCTGTGGCTTGGAGCGATCGACTTGATCCCCAAAGGCACTGGGGTTGTACCACCTCCAATTGTTCATTTGATTGCAGGTGTTGTCAAATATTTGCCCCATATATGAGCGGAACACTGCCCACCACTCCCAAAAAGGTGAGCTCCTGCTCCTGCGGTGGGGCCACATCAGCTGGAATTGTGAAAAGTGGCGAGTCGTGACCAGATCGAAAAAGATTATATCATAAATGAGGTGCCACGCCCTCTGAACCTCGACGCCGCGAACATAGTATACCAGTATGAGTCCACGGATGTGTTCCGAGATGAATCCCACTATACGGTCCCAATCCAACGACAGGTGTCGATTTATAACCAATGTTGGCATTTTTGCCCTAGCAGTTGCCTTCCCCTTTCCTTTCCTGCTGCCCTTTGGTGCCATCGCTGCGGGTTGAGAATGAACCTTCATCTGAGGCGTTAGCATTATGATACAGTTGAACGTAACGGAAGGATGCCCAGAGTGAACATACAAAGTTGTGTAGGTTATCGGGTGTGTTTTGGAACGAGACGCATTGTTTTGTGCAAGTCACATGATGTCGAGATAGTTCAGGATGCTGGCGTTGTGTTCAATTGCTGGCGGTGTGTTTGGTACGGGAGGAAAAGAGAACCGAGGTGTAAGTGGGAAGAAGCGATATATATACTCGAATTCCTGCGATTTGGTTCATATCCTGCTTTTTGTTGGTAAATGAACACAAAACGGCCCAGCCTTCGTCTTGCACAACCACCAGGCCCCTCATGAATGAGGAGCCTCGAGACGAGATTGAGTACATTGGGTGAGGACAGCTTGCGATGCTGGGCGTTGCTTTGGCATCTCATGCCACTTTTGCCGCTTATACCTCGTGCATCTCGGAGCAAACTGGGTAGTTCTCAAGTTGTCCCAACTGTGCAACCATCCAACACGGCTACCCACGCCTAGCGGTGGAAAAAACACATACAACTGATGTCATAGGACAGAGAATACGTTATTGTTTGCTTTGCAATGCGTTTAGCTCTGCGAAAGGGGGATTTCCACCGGGAAGCTGAGGGTATACAGAATGGATGGTTCGAAGTATTGTGCCAAGAACGAGTGCAATACCATGATAATTGCGCCAAAATGGCATAAACACCTCTCACACGGTGCAAATGGACCTTCAGACTTTGCTGTAACAGTGAATATCAATGCTCAGTTTAATCTGAGTTTAATCTGATGGCAGTTAACCCCATAATTGAATGCTTTTTGAAGAGATCTCATCCCCGAGTATTGTCGGGGTTTAGAGTCTAGCGAGGGCTACAGTGCGCCTCCCTTTTTTGTCGAATCCATCCATGGTCGCTCCAATAGGAGTCTACCTTGCCTGCCGTTGCATATGCATCCTGAGGATATGATTGCTACCTTTTAAACGTCGAACATCTATATCGAAATATGCCTTCCGAACGCACTCACCCTGACACGACTCAGGTCGTATCAGATATTTGAAGTTTTGGTAATCGTCAGAATCAACAAAAGCGTGGGCCTTTGGGCAATTCTCACCTTCCCCCTGCTAAGAGACGGGTTTCCATACCAGCTGGCAAGAGGGATTCCTCTCAAGGAGGGAGTTCCGTACCCTCTACAATCCAAGCTCAGAACTCCACCCCCTCATATGTGCTGAACAATTCTCGCGTTGCAGATATCACTCAACGCGTGACTTCCACCCCATCCGCTGCACAGCAACTGTCAACAATTACTCTAACCACCATGCCGGGTAGAAGCAGTCGTAACACACGACCACCCAGCGGAACGATACAGACAGACTCAATGCGTTGCGTTGTATCCAGCCCAGCATCCGGCATTGCCAGCACTCCCACTCCTTTCAGCGGTCTTGAGAACCTGCCTACCCCCATCCCGAATCAAGCAGCCCGCACGAACATTACAAATCCACTGTGAACGCGAGCTACTGAAAAGAATCAGAGACAGCGCCAGTGGCAATTGCAACCGCAGGCGGTGTCTACATCTCGATCAATGGTCTCCGGCAGTCGTGGCATCCATCGATTTGGTCACTCAGACATGACCCGTCTTGTATTTGCAACGGGCAGACTCCTGGAGCGGTACATGTGCAACAGACGGCCGATTATGAGGGCAAGCGACTTGAAGATGGTAAGTTATGCAACGCGATTTGTTGCAAAAGCATTAGCTGAAGCCCCACACTAGCAGATAATAGAGACGTACTGGAACACCGCTATGCAGCAAAGCAACATTTGGTCCATAGCATGTGAGGCACGCACAAAGGAGATCTTGAAAGAGGTATGCTGAATTGACGGCCCACCGTGGATATTACACGCTCAAACCGGTACCAGCTTCGCGCACAGGTCGTTAAGGTTGCATCCAATTTTATTCAATCAGCAAGGGACAACATTGCAGAGCATTAAGATCTCCACCACTTTGAATCCGCCGCAGAGCATTTGGAAATGATTAATTCCCTTCGGGCAGACAATAAGTCGCATTTTCCGGTAGCACAGCGTGTGCAAGGTGGTGTATGCGGTCCAAATCCAACGCAGAGAGAGTTGAAAGCTGATAACGAATGGCTAGCGTCCACTTTACTTCCTGGCGGAAGCAATACCGTGGTTTATCTACATTAAATTTTGTCCTTGGGCGAATATCCGTGGTAACTATGCTGATGGATTTTATAATTCCATGATCAACGACAAGGACGGTCATATACCCTCGCCACTGATCATGTGTACATGCACCGCATTGCGCCATGCTCTCCTGGAGTCGCAAAAGAACAAAGGTGTTCATCCGAAAGCTTCCAAGTCAAAGCTGAAAGCGGACAGACCTCATTGCTCGAACTACTTCAACCACAAGAATGACGGTGGTAAGATTGCATCCCACTGCACTGTAACGGGTGGCAAGTTGTTAACCTCGCCTGGCATTGCCGACATGTATACGTTGTTGATAAATACCTGGAACACACTACCGGAGAGCTACCAACAGAGGGTGTATAATAACACTCTTGCAACAGTCAAGCGTCAGTTCCAACAGGCAGAGAACCCAAAGCCTGCAGTGGTGATCAGCGTGGAAGCAGCACGTGTTGGCAATGCTATTCTTCTTGATTATTTGGCCTTCGAAGTGGCACTTGAGGAGCCTGAGATCGGAAGCACTGACCCAACTATCCTGATGGACAACAATTGCACGGATGACGAACTGCATTGTGGGATCCCAGGGGGCAGTGGGAATTACCAAGATGAAGGTGATGAAAGCGACAAGAGCGATGCCATCCCCACCGCCAGCCAGCGACAACGGCCTGTGACAGAACCCGAGAGGTTTGACCTGCGAACCATTGATCTCGACGGGTATGAGGGCGAGGATTGCGACAGGTACGAGGGCGAGGATGGCGACGATGCAGATGGGAACGAGGAAGAAGAAGCATCGCAAGCCGATGATGAATCAACGCAGAATGTGGAGGACTGAGGGCATTGTACTAGAGAGTGTGAAAATTGGAATGTATATTTCAAACATGTAAAATACGATAATGGCGAAGCAAATGCAACGGCAAGCGAGGTATCCGAAGCGAAGACTGTATTACAATATGTGACAAAATCTCAAAGCGAAACATATAGGGGGCGAGTGCGGCATCCAATATATAGCAATAGCGGAGACGTATAAAGATGGCTATCGGCCGAAGAAGGGCATAAACATCGCCAGGTGTTTTGTGAACGGCTACAGCATCACTGCAGCCCGCGCGAGAAGTGTAACACACGTGTCGTTCTGATGGTGCGTATACCAGGCGCACAGTAATGGAGGTGAGTATGCAACGTGACCCGTCGCCTGGGCGATGGGAAGATTGTAATTCTCCGTCAGAGGGTATGAGGTTATGTCAGAGCCATCAGAGCCATCCGTAACACCCCGGTGTTTCAGACGGAAACTAGGGTTGTTGCTGATGTTGTTAAGTTTACCAGAACAGATAATGAGAATGATGGTGACATAGACGGTATCGAGAAACTGAGTAATCAGGAGATGGAGTATGAAGCAGTGTCACACTGAAGCTGATTGATCAAATGTAGGAAAATGACATGGTAGAGCAGAGAAATACAATTTCGATGACAAAGAGAGAGGGAGATATTTTGCAATTGAATGTAAAGAGATAAAATATGCCTTGGAAAATGAGAACAGGAACAGAATGAATGAGGTAACCAGGGGTGAGAATAAGTAGACACATAGTAAGGAGAAGAAATTAGTGATTTCCAGAAGTGCTGGTAATCAGGAAAGGGGAACCATCTTGAAAGCAGCAGTATTCAGTCAGTAATCAGCCATTATAAACTTCGATGAAAGGATAACTTCGAATGTTTTGGAGACTCTGAAAGCACCCTGATACAAACTACCGGCTCTACATCAGTAAAAATCATTTCCATCCAGGCGGAGTGGCTATGTCAGACTGGACGCGCTCCGTCAGGGCCATCAGAGACACCCCGATAGCAGATTACTCCGCGCCCGGCGCAAATACCACGTGTCATGTTGCATATCGCCCTCTGATCACACTTTCGCCATTTCTTCTTGCGCTGTCGGTATCCTATTGTTAATGAACAATCCGTGACCAGATGTCAGAATGGGTTCATTGCGTACATCAGCAAAATGTAAATCGGTCCGGAAGCCACACGCAAACCTCCCAGTCACTCTGGTTGCCTTCACCAGTGCTTTTAAGTACATCCAGATGCTCCCAGATCCCCCTGGAGCTAAGCAAAGTGCTTTCAGACTCTGCAAGAGCATTATCAGGTGCTCCTGAAAGCACCTGCAGTTATGGAGGTGCATTCATGACGCTATGAGATTTGACTCTTAGGATAGTCAGATGTTGGAGTAGCTGGGACCGCTGCCCAGCTCTGCGGGAGACTTGGTGCCGTATTCTCAAAGCAGTGGTTCTTAGGGTTCCATAAGCACAAGGCATTTCGTCTATCATATTCGTCTTTGTTACAGTCACAAGATTCGCTACCTCATAATATGG
>Ga0307512_10004945_pt1 | contig 14211 bp, 24 predicted proteins | sample 14_EM_MG_FD_200267 | JGI IMG/M metagenome (GOLD analysis project Ga0307512, IMG submission 200267) | Populus trichocarpa ectomycorrhiza microbial communities from riparian zone in the Pacific Northwest, United States - 14_EM | ecosystem: Host-associated > Plants > Roots > Unclassified | place... | reverse complement strand
ATCTGTAGCCAGAATCGTTGAGAAACATACAACCATTAGTAAACTAGGGGACACACCCTTCGTCTGTGGTCAATCAATTCCTCTCTGTAGATCTCATTCAGCCTCATTAGCTTGACGTAGTCCCGTTCCATATTGGCGACCCTGCTCCTAAGTTGCTCGTTCTCCCGTCGTAGTGCTTCGAGGACAATGTCCGTACTCGGACCTGACGTTAGGCCAGCCAGACTTGCCCTCCGTCGAGTCCTAAACTCTGCCAGGTCATCGGCCAAAGCTGGTGTCGGAGCATTGTTGTTTCCCGTCCCATCGACACCGTTCACGCCATTTGTCCCGTTTTGAGCGGCGGCCAGTCTCAGGGCAGAGATCTCCCGGTTCAACCTGTTGACATGAGCTTCAGATTCGGCCTCGAGCACATTCTCGAGTTCAATCTTCTCTTCGCGGAGCTGGTGCGGGACGGTGATGGTTTAGTTCGACGTGAGCAAAGTGGAGTTGGGTAGGGCAGATCACCGTGATGCATACCTTTTCGAGCTTGCGCGAAAGAACATTTATGATTTTCTCCTCCTCAGCCTCGTAGGCGTTGATGAGGTCCTCCTCGCGCTTGCTTGCGGAGGTGCTGGCCTGAGGATATCTCCAGGCGGGAGGCGACAGAGACATGGATCACAGGGGCCAAACCAACGCAGCAGATTAAGACCAAGGTGCATTTCCGGAATCGAAGAAGCTGTTTGCAGGAAACCGATCCGCACGACCGACTCCCGTGCCGTTCACAAATAGTCAATACTGTTAATCGAGGGGGAAAAGCCACAGTGGCCTGGTGTAACCAACGTATCGAAAAACTACTAAGAAACTGGTGCTCTAGTTTTGTCAGAAATCGTGACCCTCCACTTTAAAGGCCTTCCCGTAGTGCAGATAGCTCTCCATGGTTTTCCGGATGTCGTCAGGAAGGCCCATACTAATAAGTGTGTACGAAATCTTTTCGTGCCCATGGATTTGGCCTATTTTGAAGAAGCATCGGGCAATAGTCGTAGGGTACTGGAGGGTTCAGAATAAGTCAAATGTCTGTCACCATCAGGAATCGTCTAGAAACCGACCGTCATTTCACCGTAGTCGGCGTATTGGTACGCAGCTACCCGGATGGCAGTCTGCAGCGACCTTTGCAGATCGCCTTCCTCGGAGTACATTTCCAAAAGCTTGAGCCACGGCTTATGGGCGAACCTCATCGAATCGAGGCTTCTCTGATACGCCTCTTTTGCCTCTTCTTTGTGATTAAGCCTGAGCCCTAGGTCTCCAAGAATCTCCCACTCCATCCCGGTCTTCTTGTAGGCTACGCGTTGGGTCTTGTAATGGGCAACTTCTGCTCTGAAGATGGTCCAGACTCGCAGATCCTAGGAGACAATTCAGTTGACTGCAACCAAAACCGTACGACACGAAGTATACCTCGTATAAAACCATGAAAAGGTTATCAAGCCATCTCTCGCACAATCGTTTGTTGCTGAACGAGAATTGGTCGGCGGTCGTTGTGGGCGTAGTTGATGCATCCTCAGCCCCGGAGGAGGTATCAGCAGCAGCCTGGACGGGCTTTTCAAGTGTGTCATGGACAACGGGTGTTGTTCCATTCATTTTGGTCGGGTCTTCATCCTCACTCTCTTCTGCATCTTCCTCCTCTTTTTTCCGACTTTCTCCTCGCTGTGCTGTTCCCTTCACAGCTTCCCTGACAGCCGCCTCGCGCTCGCGATCACCGTCAGACTCGGTTGAGATTCTGATTGTCGGAATATCCGCGACTGCCAGAGATGCCTGTCTGGATTTGTGAGTCGGCGATTCCTTGACGGCACGGACGGACGCATCATCATCAGCACCGCTATTGGCATCAGCGACCAAAGTGGTGACCTGTGAAGTTGGTCGATGCTTGCTAGGAAGCACAGAACCGTCTTCGTGGATGACATTTTGGGAGGATGTAGAATCTTGACGTCCATGGGGATGAGGTTCATTCTGGTCTCTCTGCATACGGTACTCTTCCTCCATGACGAAAACGACACTCCGGGTCTTTAGAAGTTCGTCCCAGCCGATTTTCGAGACAAGGCGAGTAAGGAGTGCGTAGGCCCTGGCCCAGGTTCCTCTCAGCCCAGGTGCAGGGAGTCGCAACAAGGCGGGATCAGCCTAAAGTTTGTTAGGTCAATTTAAACCAGAAGGAGATGTGGAAGAAGTGACCTGATCCTCTTCCGTTTTCTGCCTCTCAGGAAGGATTTCAACAATCGTACCCTTTTGAGGAAGGTGGACGCGCGCCGGTTGTAATTGCCTGTGAGCATCACGTCCATTGTACGTGAACATGGGACACGAGTTCAAGGTCAACAAAGCCTGATGAACCTCAGCTTTCTTGGAAACGCGTAGATTAGAGAAGATCACCAACATTCTCGTATTCCCCCAGGTCGATATACACCTGTGTGAGCATTTCCCAAGTCACAAATTCGCTCGGGGCAGAGTTAACGGCTTGACGAGCGAGCTTGAGCGCCCACTCGTATTTGCCCTTGGATCGCAAGAACTCGCACTGAACGTGGAGGAGGGTATACGACTGGTTGGAGTCGTTCACAGCGTTGTTCATAACTTGTACTGCTTTCACCTCTTCGTCTTTAAAGGGTATCGAGTGAGCGGCGAGCCGGCGCAACTAGGGTGTAAACCTACACATTCCGATGTAACTCCTTGCTAACAAGGATGCCACATCTGGTTCACGGGGAAGGAGTTTCTCGAAGAGATTCGCCGCGTGTTGGTACCTGCCGCTGTCGCCGAAATATTTGATGACTGCGGAGGTCAGATGGTTTGAAACTATAGTCGCAACCTGAATCTCCGGATCGGATCCAACCTGCCAACCTAAGAGGATTGTGAGGCGATTTGCTATGATGCTAATAATCATGGGTACCTCGGGAAAAGAGTTCTTCTGCAGCCTTCAGAAACCTGAGTTCACTCTCTGGGGTTGTAATGGGGTCCACCTTTCGGTAACATTCAAGCAAATACGTAGGGTCATCCGAGTACAAGATTGCGCGAAGAAGAGCAGAGAGGCAGGTTTCCTGCCAGATTTCTGGGGTTGCATTGTGCCTTTGAGACTTTTAGCACTAAATCACACTTCCTTGGGATCGAACACACCTTTCACCCCGAAGATCAATGACGTAGGCGTGAACCCCTCCAGGGATTTTGACATCAACACGGACATCTACGCGAGAGAAGGCATTGAAACAGCTAAAAGAAACGGCATTCACGACTGCAGAAACACGAAACTCAAGAACCCGCACCAGTAACACCCATTGCGAACTTTCCATGTTGGCCCCTTAGAGAACCAAGCAGAGGTGTCTTCGAATGAGTAGGTCAAGGAGTTGATATAAGCTGCAAGGGATGCCGAGGAAGATGCGTCTACACCAGAGACGTAATGATAGGATCCAGTCTGTTTATATAAGTGTGGCCGTTATTGGGATACTGCGCCGATGTGAAAAGGTGGATTGACTTGCATCGCGTTGACCGCTACGTCCTGTTGTCTTCACAACATGACACAGATCTGGAGGACCGAGTTCGCGAAAGGATGCTGGAAGAAACAACGGTCGTCAGTGTGTTTGGGAGAAGCGGAGGTGAGCACGACACCAATACTAACAAAGGCTCTCAGTCCTGGCAGCTATCGACTCCCCTAGTTCCACCTGTAGCAGGATTGTGAGCGTCGAGAGAAAGAAACTGAAGGGATAGGACGCGAACTTCAAAGAACTCAGGGACGTCTTTGAAGGAGCCGTCCGCCATCGAATGAGGACGAGATGGAACAAATTATGATTGGACCTGCTCGGCGTTGCCCGCGCACACTTCACACTTTGGGAAATACTGAAAATTACGAATTTACACGAGGGGACAGTCTCAGGAAGTACAAAAAAAATACAGAAAACGCAGGGAGAGTGGGAGAGTAAAATGGCACGGGAGATGGGAAACCCGTCACTTTTCTCAGCTTTTTGTAGAATCCAGAGCTGCAAGCTGATCCACCAAGTCCTCCATCGCGGACTTGGTCCGGACGTGGGAAGCTGTTCCGATAGGTGGTGGGCTCGGAATGGGTCCATCTACAGGAGATCCAGTCGAAGCTACGCGCGTTGGCACGAGGGGAGTGCTTCGAGGTTCAAATCCAGGGGCAATTTTCCGAAGAGCATCGCGTTTCCGCCGTTCTTTCTCCTCTAACCTGGCCTTGAGGTACGCCTCGCGACGGGCTGCGTGCGCAGCAAATGTCTTGCGGCGGGATGACTCAAGGGTGAGGATATGACTCTCCAAAGAGAATGGGTAAACGAACTGCGATAATAATAGCAGATGAATGGCATCCAGTTGAGCGACAAGTACCGAAGACATTTTCGGAATCCACCTACGTATGCCGACACACTGCCGGGCAAAGGGTGTACGTCTGGAGGCAATTCCACCTAGACACCATGTGATGTGAGAGATGGTTTCTCCGTAATCATTCCATAGAAGACAGACGGGCCGTGGAAACCTCAGGGCTGGAGACTTGATCAGAGGGACATTCGCAGCGGCAGCATACTGGTTGTGGTTAGAATGTTCTGTCGCGAATGAGTCCAAGATAACGAGGCCAGGTCGAGGGATCGAGCTCACGTTCGGACATGAAAGAGGGCTGAGAATGAGCGAGACGTCGACGAGACCACGTCGATACTATCACCTATTAGAGGGAAATCAAAGCTTCGAGCGGTCGGCATCAGTTGATCCCTGGAGCTTGCGAATGGAAATCACTTGCCGGCCTTATCCTGCCTTATCGCCTCTTGCACGATAACCAGACAGAACGGAAGCAGTAACCGGGCACGGGGTCGTCCCGAAATGTCCCTGTTGAAAGCTGAGATTAGAGGACCGACCGACGGAGAGCCCAAGGGGTCTATATAAACACCCCTCTCTCCTCGCTTCAAGCTCTTCTTCGCCTCTCCTCGCCATGTCGTGTGCTGCCACCGTCTTACCAACCCCCGCAATGCCTTCAAAATCCCACTTTGCCTTGGCACAAATCAACGGAAACATTTGTCTCGCTCAGAGTGAGTAACGGCACGACCCCTAGAGTCGCCGTCTGTTAATGGCGATTCCACTTCTACAGTCCCACCATCCGCGCCGGGGTCTGCAGCATCTGCGTTGTCGGCAGTGGATGCGATCATATTCGCTCACGAGTTCATAAACATCTTTCGATTCTCTCACTACACGGTCGTGCATCCAGCAGATGTCCATGTCATCGATCAAATTGATGATGACTCGGCCCGATACGAGGAAGAAAATGGCACCGTTTTCCTCTCCAAAGACGTCATGGAACGCTTCAGCAAACTGACGGTACATCGACCCATGAGACCGATTCGTCAAGCTCGAACACGACATGCACGTCGATCAAGTCGCGCGCCACCCCTCTCTTCCCCGCCAGTCCTCACCCACTTTTCATACCCTGTGCGATGATGAGTTTACCATCCAGTTTCCTCTTCTTCCACATGCCTTCTACTCACGAGATTATGTACTTATCTTATTTTCTCGCTGTACTCATACCGCACACATCAAAACTGTATCGATTCTCACGTACTTATATGTAAACCACTCGATCTGTTCCCAGTCCCACTCGGTTTTTGATGCTCCAGGAGCAAGGTGATGGATGACGATGCCGATAATGTAATCCTCCGTCTCGAAACCATCCCATCGGGGACGAAAACTATAAATCTAGGACCCGACGCTCAGACTCAGAATAACCACGGTCCAACTGTACCATAGGGAACGATCAGCACGATTACCGATCAATGCAGACATAGGCAATTTGCTCACCTCGGCCACGCCTCTCCTCGACCTTAATCTGTAGACAACTCTGGTGGATCAGGTTCAGGGCTTTGATGGCGTCCCGGTTCTGTATCACACATGAGATATTCACTTCACTCGCACCCTGACTAATCATCTCGATGTTGACGTTCCCCTGCGCGAGTGATGTGAACATGCGCCCAGCTATTCCCACCATATTTTTCAGCTTCCCCACGAGCGATAGAATCGCCATCCCTCGCTGCAAAGTGACCTATAACAAAACCGTTTCAGACGCTCGTTACCTTCAACGGGAAGATCGTGTAGCAATCTGGATCTCGGACTTACGGTCCCATACTTTTCCAGGTCTTTGACCAATCTGTCCATCACTTTCTTCTCGTGCGTATCCTCGATGGCCATACTGATGTGAACCTCACTGGTGGAAATCAAATCAATGACCACACCGTAACGATCAAGCGCCCCGAAAATGCCAGCGAGGAATCCGTGCGAAACGCTCTTCCTGTTTGAATGTACGTTCAAGACAACGATGCACTCTTTGATCGTAACGGCCGTAGGAAGTTTTTTATGGCCCTGGTCGACCATTTGTAGATAGTCGAGCCCACACACGGAGACCGGTTCGGGCAAGAGTATTTCCCCCGTCTCGGAGGCGTCCAAGTCGGAGTTTGGATGAATTACGGTTCCCAGGCCCTTCGGATTTTCCACGTTCTTGATTCTGATTGGGATCTTTTTGCGGATAGCCTGCGGATAGGTTGATCAGCATCGGTCGTCTCTTCGTGGTCTCTGGTCACGAGCACGAGGTTACCTGGTCCATTGTGAAGGGATGTACGACCTCGCTCCCATAATAGGTCAATTCTGCCGCCTCTTCGGGAGAGATGATGGGTATCACCCGCGCCGTGAGCACTTTGCGAGGGTCAGCGGTGAAGATGCCATCGACCTCCTTCCATATTTGCAATTCGGACGCTTGTAGACCAACGGCCAATACTGCAGCACAAAGGTCGGTATAACCTCTCCCTATTTGTCGGAGTAGTGATCCGGGCACTGGTCCGAAGAAGCCTTGGAAGAATGTGGATAAGAGCCAATTTCCCAGCAACAGATGAACCTGCCTGTAACTACAGGCACTCTAGGGCCACATTGCTTCACGCGTTCTGCTAACGCGGCAGCGAGCTTGTCATAGAACCGCTGATCTAATGTTGGCCCAAGGGTGTCGAAATCTTCTTCCATGTCAGGCACCACGGAATCGAGTGAAACGTACTCGGCATCCACACCCTACCGTTGGGAGTAAATGAACGATTTTCAAATGGCGCGGGACGGGACCGACCTGGTCGCGTAATACGGCCGTCATCAGTTTGCACGCCATCCTCTCACCGAACCCGATTACTGTATCTTTTGATCTTGGAGACATCTCATAGATGACCTAGCGGAAGGTGAATGAAGGAGTTCCGTGAATGTCAATGTATGCCAACCTGAATCGCCATCAGGAATGACTGCAGTGCATCGCAGTCTTTTTCTATCTCTTCTTCTAGTTCTCTAAGAATTGCAGGGCTTGTGATTGAAGAGCGGGCAGCCACTATGTGTTCCGAACGGATGAGATCAACGGTTGCGAAAAAAGGGGGGCCGTTATTTCGAGTTGGGGGAGGTGCAGAGGACACCGCCAGAGTTGAAGACATCATCAGTGATGAGGACAGTCCACCATTCGGTAGGACCGAGCTTGACGGAGAACGAGACCTAGAATTCACATCTGGAGAATGTAACGGGGAAGTCCAATCTTGGCTGCGAGATGTGCTACTCGTCCCCGGAGTAAGATACCCCAGACACCGGAATGGATCCACTGTGGGTCTCTGGAGCACCTCGGATGATGCTTTGAGCAAAAGGTTCGTAGTTCCCAGAGATTTTGTAGAACCAGATCGAGCCGAACACACGACCGCAACCTTATGATCGTCTACATAGTTTCTACCGAGCGGGATCGATGAAGGACTGTGACATGATGGGGAAAACGGGTACTGACGAAATGATATCGCGCGCGACCTTGACCGCAAACTTGCCGACGCTCGTCCCACCAAATTTTTGGACGAGCCAGCGTGCATCAGGATCTATCGTGTTCTGATGCAGATTCGGCGGTGTTTTTGGTGGTGGAGAGTCAGGACTGGAGAGGGGGTCAGGAGAATCGGAGTCCGAGTTCATCGTTGAGGGAGAGGGGTGGGAGACGAGTCACGTTTGATACGCCATACGGCATCGTAAACCTACAGACTCGCGTTGCCCCGAATACTCCGCCGAAACGCGGGGGGTGATGGTGAGAACTCAAGTACTCACTGCACATCAAATGTCCCACACCGTTTCCCACTCGGTGCTCTCCCTCTCCTTCAGCCTTTCCCAGTACGTTTCCGGCGTATCCGCCAGTCCTCGTGACCGTCTGTGCTTCGTCCGACATCCTGGATGCACCCGCTGTAGATCAGGCACAGCTCTGCGTACCTACTCATCCTTCCGACTTCATTTTTGTTCCGGAAAGCGCGCACCTTGCGGACAGCGTTAATTCTTTATAATCCCGTGTTTGTCCCAGTGACAGGCATCCTTTGTTGTCTGTTCCGAGCATAACTCCTCAGGTGATGATCATCCCTACTCGGCCGGGAAGCTTCTCATGATCATGATGTCTTCTCCCACAGACCTCACCCAGCACTCCCACCTAGTGCTCTACCTATCTCGTGCATCTTGAATGCCCAAGGGAACCTCTGACCGCGATCCGCTCGCCGATGTTCTTCGTCCGCCTATAGACGAGACTGAGGAACAAAGATCCATCCGTCTCCGGACCGAAGAACAGGCAAAGCGCGTGTCTGACGCTATCGACGAGACAATTCGTCAAGAACGTCAGGCGGCGAAGAAGAAGGATGTCGTCCACCTACTACTCCTAGGACAGAGCGAATCTGGTACGAAACTTCTTATCCCCGCTCTGAGCAGCTATATTCATCTACCCAATCACAGGGAAATCTACGACCCTTAAACGTAGGTTCCTACCACCCTACTAACCTGTCGATGAACCGACCAATTTTCCAGAATTTCAACGGCTCTATACTCCCACGGCCTTCCGGGAAGAACGACATTTATGGCGTTCCGTGATTCAATTGAACATTGTTCGCTCCATCCGAATAATCGTCGATACCATATCGGACGTCCACCATAATGCGGTCCTCAGCGAGGTGGAGAGCGATGGGGAAGAAGAGTTCCCGCTCTCTGACCAACTGATTGGAATCAAGGAACGTTTGAAGCCTCTCAGGCATATCGAAAGTATACTAGTCGCCAAACTCGTACCCCCCAACGAAGCCGAAGCAACCCATCTGGGAAACCGGCCTGATATTATCAGCAGCTCCCAAAACCACAAGAGCCAGGAGATATTTGTTCGACCTGGTATGGGATGGCACGGAACCCTACTGCGTGGTGCTCGTTCCTCTCGTCCCTCGTCCGCTGGCAGCACTGGTCTGGAAACCCCTGACGATACCCAGTGCGTACTGGACTCGTGTCGTGCCGATATGATTGCCCTGTGGCAAAACCCCACCGTTCGTGCTATCCTCCAGCGTCGAAAAGTTCGCTTACAAGAGTTACCTGGGTTGTACGTGATCCCGTCTTATTTCGTCCCACCACGTGCTCATCCCTGTCTAGTTATCTCAACGACCTTGAACGGATGGCATCTCTTAAGTATGTTCCGACTGATGGTAAGTTTGACGATAAGGTTTCGGGTTCCCACAAATTCTTACCAGCATTTCACATCCGATAGACGACGTCCTCAAGGCCCGCCTCAAGACCGTAGGTGTGTGTCAATACAAATTCCACCTGGAGGCCTCTGCTGGCTCGGAAAGTGGGACCGAATGGCGGATTATTGATGTTGGCGGGTCACGATCACAGGTGTGGTATTATTGGTACCTGATCACTCATTGAAATGACTGATCTTTTGTGCGTTAGAGACGTGTGTTTCCATCTCACACACCCACTTTCCCTCGGTTGACGTTCATTTGTAGCAACCTGGGCCCAGTTTTTCGACACAGGTGAGTCGTTCACACAACCCTGGCCGGAGAATTGGTATCTGACCGATATATTGTAGTTAATGCGATATTGTTCCTCGCTCCAATCAGCGGCTTCGATCAGGCTCTGGTGGAGGTAAGTCCTCGCTTCCGATACGCGTGAGACATTGACTCATCGAGCACAATCACCAAGGATCGGAGTGTTAATCGATTGGTAAGTCCCTTCTTCGACGGACTTTGATGGTCACTTACCTTTTGCCTTTGAAACAGGAAGACAGTGTTCTACTATGGAAATCTGTATGCAGCCACAAGCTTTTGGCCAATGTCGAACTTGTATTATTCCTGAACAAATGCGATCTATTGGATGCCAAGTTGAAGTCTGGCATCCGGCTCGCCAAGTATGTTAGGTCGTTTGGTGATCGTCCAAACGACCTGGATACCGTCACAAAATGTACGTGCCAAGCGGCCAGGTACAACCCATGATACGTCGCTAATCTAGGTCGACATAGATTTCCGTGGGAAATTCAGTGCAATCCTGCGGGAGCATTCACCCAACCCTCGTAAATTTTACGGGTTCTGTACCTCTGTAACAGTAGGTGTTTATTTCGTTAGCTTCCGTGCTAATAGTGACCCACTCATTTCGTAAAGGACACAAGCACAACGGCCGGAATCCTTGCTTCCGGTAAGCCGACATAACCCTCATGCTTTTCCCACACTAACGAATCCTATTTCGCAGTAAGGGACATTGTCATTCGAGAACACCTGAAGCAGACAAGACTATTATGAGACACGTGCCGAGGCCTCCCAGGGGTCTATACCTTTTTCCATTATATCACATTTTCTGGGCCATCTTGCGTTCATACACGGCTCGGCCTCTTACATGTTTTCTGACCACCTATACTTAATGGACGATAGAACTGTATAAGCCAAAGTCAAACAATCAAATATCCTCTTCCGTCTTCTGGGGGAAGATGCTAGACAACGAATTAGGTACATTATGAAGCATTACGGTATCGGGAGTATCGGTATGGTGAGTATATGCACGAATAATGTCTACGGAATAAACGAGAGCTATTGTACAATGTCCTTGCTTTGTGATTTAGCTGTTGGCTTCCGAAGAGAGGAGACGTTCATACCTGATGACATTAGACGGAAGGTCAATTTTGTAGTCGCCTGGACTTCGAGCCGGTGGCCTTCTTTGGAGGAAGTTTCCCAGTGCTAATCACCACAATGGCGTCCTCAATCACTTTATGCTTCCTTTCCCAATCAGCGAGAACCTGGCCTGCGCTTTCACCAAGGTTTTTCTCGTCTTCCCACGTATCCTCATCTGGCTCATAACCAAGCCACCGAACCAAGAACGATTTCCCGGAGGTCATCACGACGTGCGACACCTCGTAGTAGATCTCCCCGTTTTTCCGGATTGCAGGCGGAGGCTGCGCTATTGTCTTCGCCGCCACCGAACGAGTCCACTTCTTTGGGAGGTTGCTGGTGTATGGTTCGCTACTCCGCACATAACGGGCTTTCATCGTGGTCCTACGCGTCCCCGTGCTAGGGAACCTCATCCTGCAGTATTTATCAAACTCGCAAACTGCGTGCTCAATATCTACCGAGCTGACACCTTTGTTTGTGGGGTGACGAAGGGGCGGGGTGAGCGACAGCTGGTTCCAATATTCGTGCTGATTTTCCCAAAGCCAAGTGATTGCAAGGGATTCGCTCCCCTTGACTCCTTTCCCGAAGATCCTTATGAGACCGTCGCTAGCGCCGGGGCCCGCGACGGCCCATTCTTCCTCCGAGAAATTGAAATGATCGCACATGTTAAGATCAAGGAGCAACCTTCGGCATCAATGTTAGTTACGTTTCGAAGTGAGTTTTGAGAACGCACTGAAACGCGGTGAATTGACCCAAGCCCGGGTACAATTGAGCGAACCCCAGGGCGTCTTTCAGGTGATGAAGCTTCTTCAACTCGGTGGGAAACTCGGATATCATCAGCAAGTATATCATCCGGAGGTGTTTGGTCGGAAAGTCGTGACCGCCGAGGATGCTGGGGGCGGGGACGAAATAGGCGCTACCGTAAATGGGATACTCAGCGTTCAGCACGGAATAATATTTGTCGACCTCGAATGTTGCCCAGTCGAGTTGTCCGAAGTGACTTCGGAGTCTCCTCCAGGTATCGATGCGATTGAATGTGCGGAAGAGGATAATCCGAAATGAAGTCTCCACGAGGTCTGATGGACCGTCAGGGATGACTTCGTTGAGGATAAATTGGGTGTTCCTGTCGAACACGCGAAACAGGTTAGTGAACTTGTATTCCTGGAGGATTGGATCCTCCGTCCAAGGTAATTTCTGTCCGGTGAGACGGCGTTCATGCATCGAGTGGCGCTCCCGCATCCAATACCAGAGCGTATCCATGACCTCGTCGATAGGCAATCGTTTCTCCCCAATCGCCGCGAACCTGCGAGGCTGAGACTTGCGCGCGGACCTCTTTATGACGGTCGGTCGAGCCATGGCGAGTCCAGGCGGGGGAGTTGGTGAAGCGGGAAACGCGTTGAGAACTCCGGCAAGCGCCCGTTAAGCCTAGCGCGTCGACGGAACACCGCCGGAACATTCCCGATTTGGCAGCGTCGGGTGAGATCATCAGTCATCTTAAAATCACCCAACTCCTATCCCGCCACACTGTCCAGAACCGTCCAATACCAACGCAGCCATGGTGAAAAACCAGAGGTCATCAGCGAGTTCGGCTACTCGGAAGAAACATGCAAAGAAGGCCACGGTCACCACTGGAGAGGTCGTCGAAACACCACCCGTTCCGAAACAGAAGAAGCCAAGGGGAAAAGAGAAGGCGAGGTTGAAGGCTGAGCCGAAGAAGAAGGTCTACATCCCTCCTGCCAGGCCCCGAGCCATCCAACCAGATCCATTGGACACGCTAGGCATCGCATACTCGATATCGTCCGAGCTACTTGTGGTCTTGCGGAAGCTGGGCAAGAAGGATGTTGTGACCAAGATCCGTGCTTTGGAAGAATTACAGTCCGACTGGATCCCCAAAGCACAGGAGACGAATGATCCACAGCTTTTGGAAGAGATTGTAACCGTCTTACCGGTCTGGGTGCGCCTTCCTAACGAGGTCACTTCGCTTATTTTCTCATCAAACCATAGCTCCACCACATTCCTGGTTTGTTCTTACATCATTCCCGAAGAATTAGACTTCTATCCGGCGGATTGCACGTACTACTCCTGACCCTACCAGGGATCAAGACCCAACTGTTTACCCTGATTCGCGATCTCAAAGAGGAACGCCAGGAAACCGTGATCGGCTCTTGGTGTTTGCTCGCCCACGATATCGAGACTCAAGTCTCTTTGACCGCGCTTCCATCATGGGAGGACAATTTTGGGCCTGGAGTCAACCCAGGCACTGAAGAAGCATTCCTTATCCGAGAAACCGCTCCTGCACTCATCTCGTTTATCCGACAAACTATCTTCGACCCCCTTGGGGCTTACTCCGTAGTCAATCCAATCCAGCCCTCCATTGACACGAAACCAGCCAAAAAGGGTGTCAAAACTCAACCTCGAGTTCAAGGACCCTCCGAACCTCCTTCCGCGGATGAAGAACCAGAAGCGGAACGAAAAGCAAGAGTCAGGGCAGGAGGTTTGGGCTCCGTGAAATACGTTTTGGGTATGTTGCATCGATTTTTCCCGCTGACTGCCAATATCTCACCTAGATGGAGCCGCAAGAGATCTGCTCCAGCTGAGCGAATCTTCGCGAGAGGCCATAGAGGAGACCTTGTCTAGTTCACTGTTGTGGACATCTCTCCATTGCGAACAAAAGTCACCCTCCTATGACTCAGAATGCTTCGGGTTCGAACAGTCTCTTGTCCGTCGAGCTGCGTGGAATCTACTCTTTTCAGTATTGCAGGAAAGGGAGGGTAAGAGTGTGGCGGGACTATCGCCAGATTTACGCTAACAGAGTGTTGTAGGTGAAGTTGATGCGTTCCTTACTATCTTGAGCGTTTCTGTCTTGAGATCTGCTTGGGTAGAACGGGATGTAGTTGTTCGCACGAGCATGTGGCAGCCGTTACTCAAGTTCATCACAGGTACGCCCCCCTCCTCCTCCTCCTTCTTTGTCTCCTGCACCCAATATTTCTCCAGAGTACCCGCAATGCTGGGAACTTGATGCACGCTTTCTCCCCGACGTGGATGAGTCAGAGTCCGAGAGTGAGGCGGATCCTACTCTACCTCCTTCAGTTGCCTACAAGGACTTCCTTCGCTTCTTGGAGTTGGGTTGCCGTGGGTCTCCCGAGCAAGGCTACCCTGCGCTTGTAATTGTGTTATCCACCATCCCGCATCCTGTAGGAATTTCACCGTGACAACGCGATTACCCTATCCTGACGTAGAGACAGATAATAACTAGCCTCCC
>Ga0307512_10004944_pt1 | contig 14212 bp, 17 predicted proteins | sample 14_EM_MG_FD_200267 | JGI IMG/M metagenome (GOLD analysis project Ga0307512, IMG submission 200267) | Populus trichocarpa ectomycorrhiza microbial communities from riparian zone in the Pacific Northwest, United States - 14_EM | ecosystem: Host-associated > Plants > Roots > Unclassified | place... | reverse complement strand
GGAATCCCCAGATTACTGCGAAGTAAGCTGAGCAAGCTCCCCGATAGGGTATTTACTCACAACGACTGTAGGTTGTTGCGTATGATCGCCTTCAGGGTACGAGAGGAGGTTGATTCTTCGGCCGGGCCCAAATTGCGGAAACCCTCGACCGACGGACGGAACAACACGAACTTGAAGACGGTTGCTATACTTCCCGTGAACCGGCATGTCCCTGTCGACGTTTTCGGAAGAAAGTTGCACGCTGCTTTGGAAGCCGCCGGCGCATCCACTTCGTACCTCAATCAAGCATCGGTATCAGACCACCTCGGTAAACACGCCTTTACGAAAGTCGGGAAACTCAAGACCGCTGGGTGGCTTGCGGATCTGGAAGAGAGATACCGGATTGTGTTATACGTCGCGGACTCCTCTGTGACCAACTCTTGGACCCAGACGTGCATCCGTCAAGTCAGTCAGGCAGTATTTTCTCCTTTCCCTGAACTTATCCGGTGCATATCTTAGGCGGATTGTATCATGGTTATTGGGATGGGCGATGATCCCAGCCTGGGAGAGTACGAAAAGTTATTGCAGTCAATGAAAATTACCGCTCGCAAGGAACTGGTCCTCCTCCACCCTGACCGATCGGTGGTCCCTGGCTCAACGAGGGAATGGCTCAAGGTAAGTATTGTCTGGTGTCTCTCCGAAATTTCGTAGTAAAACCAGGCTCCAGAACCGACCTTGGATACACCAACATCTTCACGTCGAGCTTCCGGTAAGTTTTCAATCGAGTCCGCCGAACCAGGCTGCTGATGACCAAGATAGGGTTTGGCATTGCCAACGCGACCGACGCAATCGTTACAGGATCCTGTGGCGGTCGCGGCATTAAAGAATCTGAAGGACAAAGTGCAGAATGAAATTCAAAAGTACCGTGGTACTCCTACAGTACGACAGCAGCGGGCCCCACCCATGAATGACTTTGCCCGTTTGGCGAGGAGGTTGTGCGGTAAGTCGATTGGGTTGGTCCTAGGTGGCGGTGGGGCTAGAGGGCTGTCACATCTCGTAGGTACCCGCGATCTCGGCGTCCTACACGTACTAACGTTCGATTCGATTGGCCAGGGATTCATTCAAGCATTGGAGGAATACGGGATTCCGATCGACCACATTGGAGGTACGCATCCGTTGAAGTTGATATACCCAACCTCACACAGCTGAGGATTACAGGCACCAGTATCGGGGCACTCGTTGGTGGCCTTTACGCGAGAGAAGGTGATATTATCACCAGTTCGGCACGCGCTAGACAATTTAGTGGAAGGATGGGTAACATTTGGCGTCTGCTCTCGGATATGACTTACCCTATCGTCGCATACACGACGGTGAGTTCGCCAGAAGTCGTAACCCACATCGCGTTGATTTCTTTGACCAGGGTCACGAGTTCAACCGAACAATATGGAAGGCGTTCTACGATCTCCACATTGAAGACATGTGGTTGCCATTTTTTTGCAATACCACCAACATCATCACCTCCCGGATGGAGGTACACGAAACAGGATATGCCTGGCGGTACATCCGTGAGTGCTGATCGAAGTCGGAAACCTTTGTGAAACGCACTGACGAGTCGGTCTAGGGGCATCCATGACACTTGTCGGTCTTCTTCCACCACTGTGTGACAATGGATCGATGCTTGTAGATGGAGGTTATAGTAAGTAGTTACACTTGCAATTAAGTACCCGTGCTAACTTGTTTCCAGTCGATAACTTGGCGGTACGCCATAAAACCCTGGTCCTGTTCAACCCTGATTGACGAATCTTAGGTCTCTTCCATGTTTGCCATGGGTCCAAGCGCTGTTTTCGCTTGCGACGTTGGTTCGGTATGTTAACATGTCAACTGATGCACGTTTTTTGAAAGCAACTGAATGGTTGATTAGATCGACGACAACTCACCTCGTAACTTTGGCGACACCGTCTCTGGGTGGTGGCTATTGATCAACCGATGGAATCCATTCTCGAACGCGAGAAGCGTACCAGCAATCACGGAGATCCAGAGTAGATTGGCATAGTATGAACCTTTTCTCTTTACACTGGACTACACTGAGGCGAGGGACACAGTGTATCAAGCGTTAACACCCTTGAGGAGGTCAAGGTGGCGAAGGGGTGTTTGTACGTGCAGATTCCCGTACAAGAGGTATGACGTGACTTTTCGTTCCCGAAACGTACAGCGCTGACGTGTATCCACTAGTATGGTACCCTGCAGTTCAGCAAGTTCGAGGAGATACGGAAGATTGGGTATGAAGAAGGCATGAAACTATTGGAAAAATGGGATGCCGAAGGAAAGCTACCCGTCACGACCATTGGAGTTGGGGACATGCATCCGAAGAGAAAAGGACGTATGCTCCGGCGCAACTCAATCTGACTTGGGTGACCTAGTGGGCGGGATCGAGAACCTGGCCCTGGCGCATGAAGAATGTTTGAGGATCGTTCTAATCTTATCGCCCTGCTACAAAAGGGGACACATCATTATATCCGTGCGTGGTATGTAGGTATGTAGACATGAGCACGCAGTTGTCCTGGAAAGAGGAAATCCACAAGATCAGCCACCAAACCCACCGACTTGCGATCGCGCTTATCAGCTGAGCCACCAGACGACACATCCACCCTACGCCACAATCAGTCTTACAATCGCCCAAATCGAAAAACAGGATGTCTAGTACTGGCGACACGGTCAGCCATGGGTCGGAGGGATCATTCTACTGTCGCAAGCCAAGCGTCGAATTCAAACCTCCCACACCTGACTGGGGATACCTCGCCCAGGTGAATGAGAAGTTTAGGGGCGTGCTCACATGGGAAGTGGAACGGATCGCTGGTGCGCCTGCTCACATGGCGATGTTCCAATGTACTCCAGGTAGACCCTCGGTTTTCATTATCGTGTGTGGCACTCGCAGCTAATCCTAAGACGAACCATTTTGACTTCCGGAAAGTCTGTGTGTATTTGGTTCTTGTTTCCTGTGTGATATATGTCTTCTTAATCATGAGTGATAGGGAATGGGACGGAGAAACTCGGAGAGTACAGCCGGACGGGTACTTCTAAGAAGGCGGCGATGAGTGCTGCGGCTGAAGCTATCGCGTTGAGTGGACATTGTGTGCGTCCCATTTGACGCTCCTCTCTGTCAACTTCCGCTCACAATCTTTGTGAATCCCCCAACGGGTCGTCGCAATCAGTGAGGATCTAATGATTGGACTCCAAGAACGCTCACTGAGGGGCTTCCCTTCAACTTATCTGCCTTCCGGATCCTTGATGTAGTATGTCCTTGATATCAATTTGTGTATGTAAGTGCATTGTGCATGGCGGTATTGCAGTCCACCATCTCGAACGATACGACAACCGTGGAGTTCGGTTGTTTCATCAAATCGACCAAAAGGATGCTTTGGACAGTTCGGGAATATCCGAAGAATCATCCCGCCTCTTGTCTCCGGTGATCCACCCACAGAGATTGCCCCTGACCCCTCACTCAGTGGTCAACATGAGTGACGCAGAACTAATAGCACACTGCGGTCAGCAACTCGTGGATATGAGGTTCGTCTGTGTTCTCCTCGACGTAAACCACTTCAGCTGAACCAAAATTACCCAGTAATGGACTTCCCGTTGGCGACCTTTCCGGTTATTCCACACTCCTCGAGTCCCTCCAAGAACTGCGTTATAAAATACTATCCCACCGAAACGACCGGGTTCCAATCAACCGCATCCCAGTGGAGATTTTTACACTCATATGCCAACTCACCCTCCCGTCGGACACGGAATTCACCGCACCTGATAACGGACGTGTGTTCTGTGTCATGAAGCTGACGCACGTCTGTGGGCGTTGGAGATCGGTTTTAGTATCTTCATCCGTGTTGTGGACTAGTTTTCACATTGTGAAGACCGCTCCGAAATTCATTGGCGAATGCCTGCAACGGAGTAGGACGTTGCCGATACACGTCTCATTCAAGTGGGACAGCAGCGACCCAGATTACGGCAGTTCCTTCACAGGCATCGCACAAGACGACGGCAGCGTGGCAAGTAACGACGGCGACATGTTCGACGACGACGACAATATTAATTGTATCAACGAACTATCATCCAGCAAACCCGGAGATAGCGACGACGGGGCGAGTTCCCATACTACGTTATCGGTCTATCCTGATCACCGCGATACGGATTACTCCTGGACGGCCTACATAAAAGAAGCACGGGGCTACTATCACTTGATGCAACACAGTCATAGAATAGCCACGTTGGACATCTCCCTTCCCGCTCCTGGAGATCACGAAGATGAGGAAGACAACTCGCTCGCATGCGGCTTGCTATTCTACCCATTCCCTGCGCTCCAAACGCTCAAGCTACGGTGCTTTCGGGGAAGCCACGGATCAATCCCCAAAGTCATTCTCGATGAACACATCACCACTGTCAATAACCTCCTCCTAGAGAATATCCCTCCGACACAAATCGCAGATCTCTCGCTCAACCTCACCTCACTGACTCTCAGGACCACTGGACATGACATCCCGATCGACACGAGTTCGTTCCTCCGATTCCTTGAGAGGAGTCGCAACCTGCGGTCACTTACTCTCTACAACTACAATTTCCTCCCTGTCCCAAATTCCGCCGCTCCTTTGGTCCTAAGTAGCCTGCGCCAGCTGGATGTCTTTACCGAGTCTGCCACGTTTCTACGGCATCTAGTGGCACCACCCCTGGGGCCACAGTCCTCCTTCAGGCTGGGGGAGATGGGCCGGCGTATTTCCTTGTCGGCGGAAAACAGCACATCAGGGACCTCCGCCTCAGTCTCATGCCTCGCACTGAGCGCTCCTCCCGATCCCGACGAGTTCCAATCGCTGATTTCCGAGGCTTTTGGTTCTGGCTGGGAAGAGGCAACTCAGCTGACTGTCATGATCCCCATCGGAGGACCGGAGCGAGAGTTCGTGGATCGGTTTCTCGATCGCCTGACCAGACTCAGCGATCTTTCCGTGGAACGTAGTAACGACCGGGTGAATCCGTGGTTCGACTCTCTTGCAGCCTCCAAAGAACGTTGTCCAAAGCTTAGGGGGATCCATCTTCTAAATACTGCGCCGGAATATTGCCATGCCGTGGTCGGGTCCATTCGAAAGCTCGTAAAGCGGCGGGCGGAAGATGGAATCCCACTGGAGGTGGTTGAGCAAACCGGTCTTTCGCTCTCCACGAAGGGTATTTGGGATGATATGTACGAACGATGGCGGATCAAGGATTACTTGAAGACGAGAGGTTCGTGATGGTTCAGAGGAACGTGTTGTGCCATTCAATAGATAAGCGTTCTCTGCTGGGTCCTAGTTCTCCTTGTGTTTCCTGTCCATCCCATACTTCTTCGGTCTCCTCTGGTTATATTTCTAGTTCTCTCGTACCTACGCTCTCCATCTTTCTCATTTTATTTTGTATGCACCGTAAACTTCAAATATTTGACAGTGCGCTAGAACGACCGGACTATTTCAGGATGAGCAATCGTGGGAAGAAATTTTCCATCAAGCCCCCAGCGCCCAACAGACTCGGGGTTCAGCCACCTTCAAGTCGCCTTGAACCCGGACACTCGCCCACCATTCGGGCCCTCGCTCTCTACCGTAATTTCTCGCTCGATGCTGTACAATATTTGAAGATGCCCAGCGTAAACCGAAAGTTAGAAGGCTACGATTTTTACCGGACGGTGTTGGGGAGTCCGAAATATGTTGTTGCCCCGATGGTCGACCAGAGCGAATTGGTGAGTGCCTCTCCTCTCTCTGCGGTCTTCAAACCAGTGTTGTGCTCCCTCATACGCGAATGTTTCTTACGCTCACCTCCCCCCTGCACTGTTTCCCGTTTGGTTAGGCGTGGAGGAAACTGTCCCGGAAGTACGGTGCAGATGTATGTCATTGTTTCTTCATTCACCTCGGTTGGATTACGGGTTCACGAACTCTAGCCTGTTTGTTTTTCCCCCGCCCTACCTAGCTCGTATATACCCCCATGATAAATGCCAAAGTTGGTCATATCCTTCTCCTTCTCTTCTCGCTGATACAAAACCCAACGTTCAGATGTTCGCATCCGCAACGAAGAAGACCTTCCGAGAGATCAGTTTCTCTATTCTGAATGGGGAGGAGGGTGGGAAAGAGGATCGTCCATTGATTGTCCAGTTTTGTGGGAACGACCCCCAACAAATCCTCACTTCCGCAAAGGTCCTTGAACCGTACTGCGATGCCGTTGATATCAATCTAGGCTGTCCCCAGGATATCGCCAAGAGGGGGAAGTATGGGGCATTCCTCCAGGACGAGTGGGATTTAATTTACGATATAAGTGAGTGGCGATCGTCTTGTCTCGCCTAGGCACAACTTCTCACCTCACTTTCCTCCTTCCGCTTCTTGCAAATCGCAGTCAACACCTTACACAAGAGCTTATCCATCCCCGTGACAGCAAAGTTCAGGGTTTTCTCGACTGTCGAGAAGACGGTCGAATACGCCAAGATGCTCGAACGAGCTGGGGCACAAATCCTCACCTGTCATGGTCGCATGAGGGAACAGCGAGGGCACAACACCGTAAGTCCACTTGACTATTCCGATTCCCCGCTCTGGAGTTCACTTTTCCACCGCAGGGACTCGCCGACTGGGACAAGATTAAAGCTGTCAAGGAAGCTGTCTCTGTTCCTGTCTTCGCCAACGGAAACATTCTCTACCACTCGGACATCGACCGTTGTCTCAAGGCGACAGGTGCAGATGCAGTGATGTCCGCCGAAGGAAGCCTGTATAATCCTACACTATTCGCTCCGAACCCACCGGGTCTTGCCGCCTATGATTCCGGGCTCCATCTTCCTCATGCTGACCTTGCTCTGGAGTATTTGCGGATCGTCAAAGGGCTCAAAACAAAAACTTCCCTGAGTGCGATAAAGGGTCACCTGTTCAAGCTGATGCGACCTGGGTTGGCTCGGGAGCTTGATCTTCGGGACAGGCTTGGGAAGATTAAGGGTGATAATCCCGTGGACGAATACTTTGAAATAGTGGAGGAGATGAAATGGCGTATGGATGTGCGTGGATGAAATAAACACCATCCGGGAATCACCGCTGATTTACATTTTACTCCAGAGAGAGATGAAAGAAGCGGAAGGGGTGTCAATAGAACAACTGATTACAGTAGACCCTACGCTGGGCATCAAAATCTTGCCTCATTGGCTAGCTCAGCCATATTGGCGTCCGTTAACTTGTACTCGTACGTGAGACTTGTCACAGTCGATGGTAGATCTGATTGACGATATTCTTTCAGCCTCGCAGTCCAAAGAAGTCACCGCTTAGTTGGGTACTAAGATAGTGTACGTTACACTTATCATCGATGTCGTAGGAGCTACTTTCGTGCCAGAACATATGAGTGCATATCATACAAGTCAAAACACTGAATCAGGCGGAAGCGGCAGCAACAGCCTTCTTCCCCCGTGGTTTCTTCGCTGGCCTTGGCTTCTTCTCCTTTTGTGAAGCGAGTAAAGCAGAGGTACGGGCAAGGGCGGCCTACAAAAATCGTGAACGGATTAGTACGAATTTCGTATGGAGGCAGGAAGAGAAAAGTGTTATCGTCAAAGAGTCAGAAAAAATCGCATCATACGACATCTGATAGCGACGTGACGAGGTGTCCCTGCGGGAGTTTGATCGACTCCTTTCCGGGATTGGTTTGATCTCGCACACATGTCCACACCCAACTTTCAAGATAAGATAAATTCCAGCGGGCTCTAGAGGGTGCGTTCGTCCAAGTGCCGCATGTCCGCGAACACGAAGGAGGCAGAAGGGGAAAAGGGTAAATGACGGTCGATCGAAGGCTCACCCGACGGAGATCTGGCCTGTATCCCGACCTGGAGAGTTTTGAGGTGACTCCAAGGGCCCGCCTTGAGCCTGTCCGGTTGCGGAGAGTCGATTGGGCGACACCAGAGCTGACAGAGTGTGGCGAGGCCTTTGGTTTCCTGGTAGTAATTTGGATGATACCCTTATCCTCCTGGATGCTGATAGTCTGGGAACGTCGCCATCATAAGTGGTCTGTCTTCATCGGAGGAATTAGCAGATGGGAATACCTTGGAGTTAGCCAGACCGGAGTATTTGTGGGAGTGAATATTGAGCAAGTTGGCCTTGAGAAGCTATAAGCGACCGCTAGGCACGTATATGGAGAGGGAAAGATGGCATACAGCCTCCTTGGAGAAGAGGGGACCCTCGGGGAGTCGCTTCACAATGTTTGAGTTGTATTTCTAGAAGGCTGTGAGGGTGAATCTGTCATGAGTTCGCGGGGGGACGTACACGGATGAGCAGCCACTCGAGATCTCTGGACATTGTCGGTCTTCGGCGTCGTCGACGGTGGTGGCGGGTTGTAGACGTCAGGATTGTTGATTGATGAAGAGACTGTACAGCACTTTCCCACGGTTGCTTCCACCTGGCTGTTCCGGCAAATGAGATAACCGGGCTCGGTTACATCATATCAATCCACGACTTCTAAGCGACGGATGCATTCGATAAACCCCTCTGGTTGTTTGTGGTCAAGGACAAGCCTACGTTTGTTTCCTCGTTCTGGCACATTCTAGTCCACCCCAGAGCCCCAGTCACGCGAAGGGAAGCGGAAGCCTCTGTGGTTTTTGCCCCTAGTGGCTTGCGTCTGTGAAGAAGATTCCAAGACGTCGCTTCCCTCAGATTCTGGGCCCTGGCAATGGTTGAACGTTGAACCCTCCATCAGGTCGAGACTCTTCCCTGTGCCCATCGCGACCACGACCATCCTCGATTCCTTCCTGACCTACGTCATCTCCATTCCCGGTTCGATCGTCAACCATGCCCGCGTCATTTCGATTCTTCGTCCTGAGCTGTATAAATACCACCCAGTCGTTTCTCGAATCCTCACCAAACAATTTTACCACTCCCTCTCAATCGCATCAGCATCCCTACAAACCAATTCAGCAATGTCTTCGGATCCAAGGTTCGTGATTGTCGCCTCAACCTCGATTCCCCGCTGTACCGTCGTCTCAAACGCTTACATTTGATTTGCCGATAGCAAGACGACTGGCAACGTGAAGAGCACTGTTGGAACGATGGAGGAGGCGATTGGCAACACGACTGGCCTTGAGTCGTTGGAGACGTCCGGCAAGAAGCGTCAAGCCGAGGGCGATGTCGAGTTCAAGCAGGCCCAGGCTCAAGGGTACGTTAAGGGTGCTATGGATTATGTCGCGGGCACGGTCGAAGATGTGAAGGGATCCCTCACCGGCGATAGCTCCCAGGAGGTTTCTGGTGGGTGCTTTGGTTTCCTACAGTTGCTTGCCGCCGCTGACAGTCGACCTATTATTAGGGAAGGTTCGCAAAGAGAAGGGCAAGGTACAACAGGACGCGAACAAGTCGTGATTCCCTCTCGGATCCCTTAACTGTGTTGTATTGTAATACTATGGACTATTTCCTTCGACCGTCTCGGTCATCGGTTTTGCGATTCCAGCCGTGAAGTGATCTCATCGGCCTCTATACTACGTAACCGACGACCATTCCGACGCCTGGATCCTCCACTGCGGATGGATGTCGTCCGATCAGCAGCACCATTTCAAAGTATCTCGGGCTACATCAGAAACCGTACTTATCTCAAATCCTCGTGTTCATCCCCATTGTTGCCTCGCCCGGGGGCTGCAGACAGCCTATTTCCACATACTGTAAGGGGAGCCAGATTCCGTGGCCCCCTTCCTTGCTCCCTGTCCCAATATCAAATATCTGCACCGACCCTACTCTAACTTCGTCATCTTAACTTTGCCAGTTGTCTAATCAGCCTAACGAGACTCGACCGGTTTTGCGTTGCCCGCAAAGTCGACTCACACAAGACGGCTCATACGGTGGGTCTGTTAAGGTCTCACGTTCAGATATCCAGACTCTGAGGGTAGAGTGATCTGGGCGTACACATTCTGGAACGTCCATCCAATATCTCCTCGAACATACCCCCGTCGATGGCTGCGAAAGTCCTCCTGCCGAGTCCACACCGTGGAATTCCTTCTACCCCTCTGCCTTCTCGTTGCGACCATTCCACCCTCCCCACGCTCGACCTGAGTACCAACAGGAACATACGACACATAAACTCCTTCCTCGTTTTCTCATTCGTGGATAGGATAATATCGCCACCCCTTGGATCTGCGTGTTGCCGGGATATTTAGGCAGCCGGGTGTGGTTATGGCCCGCGGTTGAAGATCAGTCCTCGTGTTCAGTGGTCGTCGATGCAATGGCTTTATTCACGCGAAGCTCATTGAGCTCCATATGGGCTGGGCGAAGCTAAAACGAATGGTTTTTCGAATTCAAAGATATTTAAAAGCAAAGGGAATTGAACTTGGCTACTTCTATAAGATTAACTAACAGTCCCCTCCGTCGGTACTACTGATCGCTAAGGACGATCTAAAGCAATGGACACCGGTGGGAAAGATTACACTGACCTCGGTGGCCATAAGGAATGAAGGTGGTATCACTGGTTTATTACAGGATTATAAAAGTCACTCTGACACACATCATGTAAGGTGCCAATCGCAACTAGATACAGCGGCCATGACCACCATATTGCTTCTCTATTATGGGTATTTGGTAGGCGGAGATGGTCGTATTATACTTGTGATTCCGCGTAGGGATTGGGTGTGATTAGACGCCTGGGCTCTCCGAGGTCGTGGTGTTGTACAATGGTGCAAGAGATTCTTGCTACATCTGAATCTAATGGGGTCCATGGATGAGAAAGGAGGTTGGAGAATCCCTGTACAAGATGATCACGATGTAGCATTAGTACAACGATCCTCCTAGTAGAAAATACCAAAATGAACGAACCTCAGTGTTCAGCCTCTTTAAATTTCACCCAGTACCCGTCCTAAGAGAGGGAATGCTGCGTCAGAATACCACCCAGTTGGTGTCAACCAGAGTCGGTGACTTACCTTCGCATACATCGTCAGGTGGGAAAGGGGCCATACCTTCTCTTCCCTCTTGCGCAAATTGTCACTCTCCGCCCACTCAAGTGGGGGAACCGACTGAGGAGATGCCTCAGGGTCCCAAGTGATATCCTCAAAGGCTTGCAAAATACGAATCATCATGAATGACATCTCGTTGTACGCGAACTGACAACCCTGAGTTTAGTAACACGCTCGTACCATAATTTAATAAGAATCACACCTGCTGACCGAGACAGATCCGAGGGCCTGCATTGAACGGGAGGAAGATAAATGGATTCGGAAGAAGGTACTTCCTCTTCCGCTCATCCAAGAAACGGTCAGGATCGAATTCTAAGGCTGTCAGGTGCGCAAAATCCTGTAAGCCCTCTCGGTCTCTTGTGACAGACATAGCAATTACCATCCGGTCCCCATAGATCTGTTCTACGATGCATAACGTAAACCGAGTATACACATCTTGTGCCAGCGGGAATGAAGAAAGGCTGGCCACCGGGTGGACCGGGCCAGATCACGTCTTCTGTTGCGTGTCGGAAGTTGTACGGTCTGTAAACACTCATAAATTTGAGGTCCAAAGGAGAAAACGTGAGAGAAAATTACACAGGAGGGAAGAGTCTGAGCGTTTCTGATGAGGGCTCGATCAGTTTTGGGGATTCGTCATAGGTTCCTTGGTTGTAACTCACCATTTATTGTCGCACGAAGGTACTTCATATTCCTGAGGTCTTCGTGAGTGGGACGAGCACTCGGACCGACGTGATCAAGGATCTCTTGTCGCAGTTTCTTCAACACTCCAGGTGTCTGGGACAGCATATATAGCATGAATGTGAGGGTGCATGCGGTCTAAGGAATGGTCACATCGTCAGCCAAACTCCGCCCCATGGGACAGGTTAAACGCACAGTATCCCTCCCGGCAATCAAGATATTGAGCGTCTCATCACGGATAAGCTTAGGGTCTGGGGAGACGTAAGACACTAAAGAAAAGAAGAGAAAAAAACAAGGGCGATGCTCACCATCCGTCAAGTTTACCAGATGGCTCAACAATGTCTCCCCCTCCAGGTCATCGCCTGCAGGGCTCGACCCCTTTTCTCCCTTCTTCTTGATAGCGTTCTCAACGATTGGATCTAGTACCTCTCCGATGATAGCCATCGGTTCAACGACTCTGTCCCGCCCAAATTCCAAAAATTTCCAGGCCAGCTCGTTCGACAGCATTCGTTTGGCGATCACAGATTGTGCAGTCAGGAAGGCGTCAGCGAATTTGTTTGCAGGGTGATTTCTAGGTGAAGAGACCGGAGCAGATGGGGGGTAATTCAACCCGGCCGAAAGTGAACGAACATCCCTGGTGAATAGGTTTGTAAGCGTTTAGAAAGACGTGAGGCTCAATACAAGCACAAACATTCCGAAGAGAAACTCGGTTGCAGAGTCGAGGGTGAACCGAGAGACAACGTCCTGGGAGACGGTAAGAGATGGATGTGTGCGGGTATTATGAGCTCTCACTTGGACATCAACGGCATAACCTTGCCTCATCCTTTCCTTGACCTGTTTGATTGCGTCGGCCGCATGACGGTCAAATATGTCAAAATGTGAAATGCGATCCTTCGAAAAGAATGGTCGGGTCATTCCACGGTGGAACCTGCACGGTAAGTGTTACCGAGAGCACTGGAGATGCCGATGGGTACAGGTACTCACTTCCACATTGCACCGTCCGAGTTGAACACTCCGACACCCAACAATGGATCCAACAATTTCCTCACCCGCGCACCTAATAAAGATCCACCTGAGTATTTTCCGGTGTAAAGCGGAGATGACAGAAGAAACCTTTTTCGTAGTGATCGAAGTCGGTCGCAAGGATGAGCTAAAGGTATTTAGGTTAACAGAGGATTCGGAGAAGCGATACGAGTGCATACTTTGATGTGCTCCGGCTCTGTTGTGAGGATCTATATTGAAATAGACGATTAGAGTCCTCAACATCCTTGTAAGCAGCAGAAAGACGGACGTGATTGGTAAACAATGTCCTCAAATTGAAGGTGTGACCGAGAATTCTAGTCCGTTCCTCGAGGATATCGCCTTGAGCGGGTTATTAGTACGACCACCACGACAATTGGCTGAAATGTTACCGAGATATGCTGTATCCTCCTTCACCGCAACTAGAACCCTGTGGATTGCCCCAGGAACCCATGTGGGGTTATGTGGTGGCAGAACTGCGCCAGCTCTCTTCGCCTTGTAATAGACAAGCAAGTCACTCGACATGAGTTTTATGCTAAATGCGGCGAGAGGACTGAGGAGACAAGTCACGACGGTGACCCATTTCGGTAAGTTGTGGTATCCGTAAGGGCGAAGGAAGAAGTGATCTATGGTCCCGAGTGTCAGGGGAAGAAAGGACGCTTGGGAGATTGTTGTGACGAGGACGGAAATTCCTGGAGGTATAGTCATGGTGGGGTGTCCTCTGTCCTTTACGAACGCACATGGATTTGACAGTCCTCTTATAAGTCGTTTGATATTCAGCTAGACAGATTTCCACGCAGTGATGCCTTACGGAAGTTCACTCCTTTGTGATTTATGCAACTTTTAGTCACGTCATCTACTCGTCTTCTCGAGCCAAGGTTAGTTTCCAAATTGTTTGCCTTCAGAATACAATTGACCTTCTGAGTATGTCGGTACGCATTCACCTACGTGCCATCTAGGCGGAACCCACCCTAGCAAGAATGCCGGTTTGTAGCAAGAATAAGTAGTGGTACCAGTGCTTTCCGAAGGGGGGGCACGGACGTCCGGGAATGTGTCAATTATTTGGTGATCATCGATCAATAGTTCTCTGCGAGTGTGCATTGGCCATGTTTGGGAAATGGAGACGTGAAACCAATACCGATCACTCCATGGGACAAGCTAAGTGGGCGGCCCACCCATTGTCACACGAGCCTTCTAGATTTTCCGAGATTAGAACCCCCGCCGTTTATGTCAAGCAGGACAATGGGACTCCCAGCGGTGTCACTTCATGTCCGACATTTTCCAGCATTCCCTTTCTGGCTCTGAAACGGCTGCTTCTGCGCTTCTGTCGACACTTGCCCCACTTGCCCTTCGCTTGTAGCGGTATTCCGTTCATAATTGTCACGACTTGCGCCACGGAGCATCAGTACAACAGTCCACCTTCTACGTAGCACTACTACCGACGGCTTAGCAAATTATATTCAGTTTTGGGGATTGACGCCGGAAGGTTTTGTAAAAAAGGCGTCCTCTGCTTCTGACCGACGCCAGAAGCCTCGTACAAGACGTAGAGTATTTACTTGTGGACACTCAATATAA
>Ga0307512_10004943_pt1 | contig 14216 bp, 21 predicted proteins | sample 14_EM_MG_FD_200267 | JGI IMG/M metagenome (GOLD analysis project Ga0307512, IMG submission 200267) | Populus trichocarpa ectomycorrhiza microbial communities from riparian zone in the Pacific Northwest, United States - 14_EM | ecosystem: Host-associated > Plants > Roots > Unclassified | place... | reverse complement strand
GCAAGCTTCATTTTGGACCTCAAGCTGCGCAATGCCCCCAGGGCTCGGACTCTCTCTGCTTCCAAGCCGGTCTTGCCTTCATTCGCATGATGACTTCGTTGGGTTGACCGCTTTGTCGATTTGCCGTATCTGCCAGCCGGAAGTGGCGAAAAGTTCTTTTTCGGAGCATTCACCATTGTAGTTTGCGTCGACTTTGTTGTTGGGCAAGATGTTGGATGTTTCAAGTCATGGACAATATGGAGGCAAGCTGCGTCTTTTATGTCAAGGTTGGTACGTTTACTCATCTTGAACAAAGTAAAATCTCCCTTTTGACTGTCAATAAATCAGGAATACTGACGCTAACCGTACAACATGACATGATTGTTAGCGTCATTCTCATGTAATATCCCGGGGATTATTTGAGACAAACATCAGCAGACGTCCTTTCCCCCGATCAACTTCCTCTTAATATATAGCGATTAGGCGATTCCGGCGGTCGTACACCGCAGTTTATCCCTGTTATCAAACAAAGAACATCAGACCGACTTTTTGCCACTTGCGGAGAGGTGAGAAACCCCTGCCACTTGCAGCCATACTCAGCAGGATTCATCTTGAGCATAACGATCGTGTTGGCTGCTACTTATTCCATTCTGACAAGAAACTAACTATAGAGTCCTCAGGGCTTCCCACTTCCTCTCGTTATCATCTTCCTCTCGTATTCCACACCAGCACATCATGGATACACAATCACCTCCACCAGGTGAGAGCGGATCGAATACCGGCCGATTGGTGGGCGCTCCATCAAATACGGATATACTTGGTACACAACAAGAGCGCTGACACAAGTTAGTTCACCGCGACGCTGCCAATGCAGCCACCAAACATATGACCCAGGATGCACATTTCATAATCGTCCGCAAGACTGGAAGCAGGAAAAATAAGAAGCAGCATCCAGTGGGATGTGAGTATATCCATATCGAGGCAAAGGGCGGTCAATTAACTGTATGACGTACAGCGGGTGTCCGTAGAGAGCTACGTAACGAATTTATCGCCGCCCGTAACGGGAAAGCTCCATGGTCGACAAAGGCATTTTTCCGCACAGTCTGTGAAATAGAACATCATGATGTTGTCAGCTCTGGGATTGTCGCACATTCATTTGCTGATAAGCATTCCCGTGGGTGGACGAAGCAGGCATTGATCACCTTAGAGGAGGCCACGGACGCATATATGGTAGAGGTAACAGCCGAATTTCATTGTTAGAAGCAGCAACAAATGTCTTGTAGGTTTTCAACATGTCAGCAACTATGGCAAGGCAAGGAGGTCGGGTACAGCTGGGACAGTCCGACATGTGCCTGGCCTTGAATACGGCCAAAATGGCAAAAGAAGGCGTTCTGCGTGCCACAATCGAGGAAACGAAATATCTCATTAAGAAACCACGCGCCGAGGTCCGAGAAGAGAAGAAGTGGCGTGTTGAGTTTCCTGGGCACAAAAAGGTGCAGGCTGCGATACAAAGACACCTGGCAATGCTTCGTCGAAACCAAATGTCCGGCTGCCTTCCATGCCAAAATGGCACTGCAAAGAATCCGCAGACACGCTGGAGACCCAAAGAAACAGGTACACCTCCACCCGACCGATGCAGAGAGCGGACTCCAGAGCGAACTCCGCCTCTGCCCGGCATGCCACCTGCCCCAACGGCTAACACTTCTGAAGCTCAACCTTCTCAAATAGTCAATTTGCCCGCCGGATATATGTATTCGCATATAGCTCTTCCCTGTGCGGAATTTTTCGATGATGAGGAAACCGAGCACGATACCGATTTTGATCCGGATATGCTGACTGATGAAGGTTAGCACACTATCTGTGGTGTGGTAATGCAGCTAACAATCAGTTTGAAGACAAGAGCAGCGGATTGAGCGATCCTGCAACTGATGACGAGCATTGACCGAAAGACACGAGATTTTAGAGATTATTATTAAATATATCTATGTATTATTAAAGAACAACGTAGTGATCAAGAAGAAAGTTAATAATCCCGCCAGAAAGGCAGCCAAAACAATGCGAATGATGGAGTGTGCCAAATGATATGATTGCATATTGCGGATACAGCCATGGCAAAATGAGCGTCAACGCAGCCTCAACGATTTTTGGTCATGCGTCCTGGGAAATCACACCTCCGATAGGTTGTAATCAGTCATCAACGTATTTTTGGCGGCCTTTATATGGAAAACAGATTGCCATACCCTCCCTGCGCCATAATGAAAATGAGCATCAACGGAGCGTCAACGATGTTTGGTCATGCGTCCTGGGAAATCACCCCTCCGATTGGTTGTAGTCAGTCATAAACTAATTATTGGCAGCCTTTATAGGCAAAACAGATTGCAATACCCTCCCTGCCCCATCATGGAAATGAGCGTCAACAGAGCGTCAACGATTTTTGGTCATGCGTCCTGGGAAATCACGTCTCCAAGAGGTTGTAGTCAGTTACAAAGGAATTATTGGCTGCCTTTATAGGCAAAACAAATTGCAGTACACTCCCTGCCCCATCATGAAAATGACCGTCAACGGAGCGTCAACAATTTTGGGTCATGCGTCCTTGGAAATCACACCTCCGATCGGTTGTAGTCAGTCATAGAGGTATTTTTGGCCGCCTTTATATGCAAACCAGATTGCAATACCCTCCCTGCCCTATCATGAAAATGAGCGTCAACGGAGGGTAAACGATTTTTGGTCATGCATCCAGGGAAATCACACCTCCGATATGTTGTATTCAGTCATAAAGGAATTATTGGCCGCCTTTAAAATCAAAACAGATTGCAAGACCAAATATCGTTGGCGCTCTGTTGACGCTCTGTTGACGCGAGTTTCGGGATGTGGTTGGGCGCGTGAGTATGTGAGTTTTGCACATCAAGGCAACTAATACGTCGAACTGAACGGTGACGTACCAATGTCAATATTTTACGATTAACAGTAGCATACCTGAATGCAACCATAAATATGAAACCCGTGACGCAGAACCGGAGATTGGAACCGAGGGGTCTAGCCAAACCCGGCGAAATCCACGGGTTGACGGGTACGGGTCCAGGTGTGGCCCGCCAAGAGTCAGCGGGTCTGGTTTTTGGACTGTTCAGGAACCGAACCGACCCGTTTTTGCGGTCCACACCTGGACCGCTGGCGGGTTACCCGGACCCGTTGCTAACACAAACTAGGAGTCAACATTGCCTGCCGTTGCATATGCATGCAGTGGAAGTTATTCCTACAGTATGAACGATGAACATCCAAATCGGATCATGCCTTCCCAACGCCCTCACTCTGTCACATCTCCGGTCGTACAAAATGTTCAAGGTGTTGTCAATCGTGAAAATCATCAGGGTGTGGTCCTTGAGTTAATTCTCAACTTCCCGCTGCTAAAAGAGGCGTTCCCGTCCCAGCTGGCAAGAGGGATTTCTCTCAAGGAGGGAGATCCGTATCCTCTACAATCCAAGGTGGGAACTCCACCCCCTTATCTGCACTGCAGAATGCTCATGTGGCAGATATCACCCTTTCCATTACACAGCGATGGTCGATAAGTATTCCAACCGCCACGCTGGGTACAAGCAGTCAAAACACCCCGGCACCCAGCGGAACCTCACAGAGAGACTCAACATGTGACATTGTATCCAGCCCCGCTTGCAGCATTGCTAGCACTCCCACTCCGCTCAGTGCTCTTGAACACCTGCCTACCCCCTTCTCTAATCCAGAGGCCCGCATGATCATTACAAATATACTGCGAACGCGAGCTACAGCAGGGAATCATACACAGAGGCAGTGGCTATTAGTAACGCAGGCGGTGTTGACACCTGTATCAGTGGTTTCCGGCAGTCTCAGCATCCATAGATTTTGTCACCCCGACGTGACCCGTCTCGAAGGTGCAATGGCCAGACTTCTGGAGCTCTACTGGTGGAACACACGGCCATGTATCAATGCGAGCGACATGGAAATGGTAAGGTATGCAACGCGACGCGTTGCGAAAGCATTAGCTGAAGCCCCACAATGGTAGATAATAGCGACATACCAGAACACCGCAATGCAGCAAAACAACACTTGGTGCATAGCATTTGAGGCACGCACAAAGGAGATCGTAAAAGAGCTATGCTGAAGGAATGGCCGACGTTGCACATTTCACGCTTAAACCGGTACCAGGTTAGCGCACCAGTTGATAAGGTCAAATCCCAATTCATTCAATCAACAAGGGACAATATAGTGGAGCTATATGATCGCCACCACTTTGAATCCAACGCAGAGCATTTCGAATTCATTGATTCCCATCTGGCGAACAATCAGTATCATATTCCTGTAGCAGAGCATGTGGAAGATGGTGTACGTGGTCCAAATCCAACCCAGAGAGTGTCGAAAGCTGCTGAAGAATGGGCAGCATCGACTGCAATTGCTGGTGGACGGTATCCCGTGGTGTATCTATATCCAATTTCATCACCAGGCGACCAACCGCGGAATATATGGTGATGGATTTTATAATTCCATCAATGACGACATGGTCAGTCAGATACCTGTGCCACTGATCATATTTACCTCCACCGTGTTGCCCCACGCCCTCCTGGAGTGGCAAAAAAACAACGGCGATCATCCGAAAGTTTCCAAGTTGAAGCTGAAAGCAGCCAGACCAGATCGCTCGAACTACATCAATTAGAAGTGTGTCAGGACTAAGAACGGATCCTGCCGTGCTGCACCGGGTCACAAGTTGTTAACCTTGCCTGGCGTTGCAGACCCATATTCATTCTTGATGAATACCTGAAACACACTACCGGAGAGCTGCCAACAGAGGGTGTATACCAACACTCTTGCTACGGTCAAGCGTCAGATCCACTGACAGGCGGAGAACCTAACGCCTGCAGTGGTGATCAGCGTGGAAGCAGCGGGTGTTGCAAATGCTATCCTTGTTGAGTATTTGGCCTCCGAAGTAGCGCTTGAGGAGCCTGAGATCGGATGCACTGGCCAAGACATCCCAAGAGACAAAGATTGCACGGATGACGAACTTCATTTCGGGATACCAGGGGGCAGTGGGGATTACGAAGATGCAAATGATGAACGTGCCGTGCATGAAGCCATCCCCACCGCCAACGGGCGACGACGGCCCACGACTGAACTTGGGAGGTTTGACCTGCGAACCACAGATGTTGACGGGTATGTGGGCGAGGTTGGCGATGATGTGTATGTGGATGAGGAGGAAGAAGCATCGCAAGCCGATGAAGGATCAACGCAGAATCTTGAGGACTGAGGGCATTGTTGGTTTGACCTGGGAACCAGTGATGTCGACGGGTATGAGTGTGAGCCTGGCGATGATGCGGATGCGGATGAGAAGGAATAAGCATTGCAAGCCGATGCTGGATCAAGGGAGAATGTGGAGGACTAAGGGCATAGTACTAGAGAGTGTGAAGATTAGACTGTATATTTCAGACCTGAGAAATAGGATAATGGTGAAACAAATGCAATGGCAAGCAATGTATCTGAGGCGAAGACTGCAATGTAATATGTGATAAAATCTCAAAGCGAAACATATATGGAGCGAGTGTGGCATCTGATATGTAGCAATAGTGGAGAGGTGAAATGTGGCTATCGGCCGAAGAAAGGCATAAACATCGCGAGGTGTTGTGTCAACAGCTACAGCATGACTGGAGCCCCTGCGACGAGTGTAACACACATGTCATTCTGATGGTGCATATACGTTACCACATACCAGGCGCAAAGTGATGAAGTTAAGTATGCACTGCGCCCCGTCGCCGGGGCAACGGGAAGTGTTGAATCCTCCGGCAGAGCATACCAGGTTCTGCCGGGGACATCAGAGTCGTCCAGAACACCCAGGAGTTTCAGACAGAAAGAAGGGTTGTTGCTGATGTGGTCTGTCGACATTTGATCTTGATGTGCTACTCTGTGTTAATTACTGAAAGTAGTTTGGATTGCTCGGTCACCTACTGACAGGGAGTAGAATGCCCCGCGACTATGCCCACATCTGAATCGATCAGACACACCACCCTGAGGGCAGGATTGTTCTCTTTGGCCGAGAAGTACATGACCAGTTCCAGACCCATAGGTGAATGGCTCGAAGTTCCGCTTACTCACATATCGAATATCGTCTGCTAGTCACCATCAGCAAAATGTAAAATGGTTTGGAAGTCATAACCGAACAACTCAGCAACTCTGAACAGCCACACTGATCCTTCCATATGCTCCCAGATGCTCCCAGATAGGCTGAATGCAAAGCGATATGCTCTCAGGTGCTCCGAGACTACTTCACAGGTGCTCCTGAATACTCCGGAAGTTGTGGACCAGAATCCAAGAATATCCTGAAGAGTGTATAGTGGTCTTCAAAATGCTTCCTAATCAAACCATTAGGATGTGCAAATTTCGGAGCAATTGGGAGTATTGGCCGGGTCTCCGAGAGTACTCCAATGCACCTCAAACCTGGAGCCATACTCTCCGGGAGTGATTATTATAATGTTTATATCAAATAGTATAATTCAATTAACTATCTTCTGCACACCTTGATTCAGGCATTGTAACTTTAATACACAGTCCAGTAGGTATCGAAATCCACATGATTATTTACAAGCCATAGGTTATCGATTCTATCTGATGCAGCATTATTCTCTCGCACCAAATGTGCAGGTCCATCAATTGCTCCGACAGGTATAATATGCATCTTATCAGTCTGTTTGACAACCCGCATGAACCTGTCAACACAATCAGCCCAACCATGCGGATCTTTGTACTTTGTTGGAATCACCACCGCATATTCTTGGGGTTGAGGACGTAATATCCATTGTTGGGTTTTCTTGCACCTCTTAGAGACGGTGGATATGAATGTTCCAGTGGGCAGGCGCTCCTGAAATTGGAGGATCTGATTCGGTGGAGTCCAGCTGAAGTATAATACAGGAAAAGAAGGAACTCAGCCTTGGAAGGTGTTATCAAGGTCACTGTCCATATATTGGACCCAGGTGTTATGAGATTCAGGCATGATCCCTTGGTTGGCATCCGTATATTCTACTTTGCAATCAAGTCCCACACGCTCAACAGATGTAGGGCAGTGAAATGGTTGACCGTAGTACAACAGCCCATTCTGAAGTTTAATAAATAAACTGTCTATGAGTACGTTCTGATCATATCTGAGCACCAGTCCACTAACTTCATGTCCCCAGTCACCTTCAATTTGTGTAGGGAATAGGTGTCCAAAGTTGGGAATTCCGAAATCGACTGATGCATCTCTGAGTGAAGTTAATCTGATACTTCTGCACACGCCACGGACATGAGTTTCTCTCAAATGATGTACGTGTTGTGATACGGGGCCGAAAAATGGCTCTTTCAGACAATGGTGGAGGCATAAAAGCTGGGCTCTGCACGTATTTCGCCGTTTATCGGCAGCTGGTAGTAGGTTGAAACCTTTTGCAGAGTCAATATCGTACCAGCCTTGAAGGGCAAGATATGACAGTGTCTCCTCCATATAGTTGAGACCGGTACACCGGTCATTGTGCTTGAGCATCTGTTGAATGTAATTGACTTTGTTGGTAGATCGATATGCCTCTTTCACATTGCTGATATGCAGCCATTCAGAAATATCGGTGGTGAAATTGTTGCCGGAACCCATTCGCCGAATTGACTCTGATATATAGCTCAGAAGATGCATCTTTTGATATCCGAAATGGATTACACGCTGTTCGATGGTTTTCTGGAGCTCCTGAACACCGATTGCCTGTCGCCAAGCGTCAAACTCGAACAAGCGGATGGAGAGTACCTTCGTGAACCGCATCTGGTCATTTGAAGTGATACCATGAATCTCTCTCTCGAGCTGATCCACAACGCGATCCGCATCAGCGATACTCCTGGTGGTGGCTTCAATCTCAGCATCGGATAGACAGACCAGAAATTTCACACGCTTGCCAGCGGTCATGTTTGCCGCCCCGTAAGCCTCTTCTTCTGCAGCAGTCTTCATTTGAGCAAGTTTTTTGGCGAATATGCTTCTGGGACCGGTTGCCTTAGTCCCGACTTCCTGCAATAGTTGTCGCTCATGATGTTGGAACAAGTTATCGAAAAGCTTCCGTTTAGCAGGTGTCACCTGATGGATTTCGCGCTCCAATCGGTCAATTGCCCTCTGCCGATCAGCATCTGACCATATGGTTGCTGCTTGTCGGGCTCTATTCAGGCGCACCTGAAATTGCCTTCATTTTGATGTAGTAACCTTTTCAGCCCCGTACAGCTGAACCTCCATTGCAGCACGGATTTTGTGAATCTTTTGTTCTTGTAAATGATGGGATTCTCTTGCCAAGAGTTCATCCACTTTAGCCTTCGCAGACTTCGAGATTTTCTGATCTCGAAAGGCACCCTTCTTGTTGTAAATGTGCTTCAGTGCATCGTCTAGTGCTGCGAGGGATAGATCAGAGTGATTGCGTTGGCTGACAAGTAGAGAGAATTCACATAATGCCCGCACTGCTCCCATTACCATGTCATCAGAGGCTGTTTCCGCCGCAGTTTCGCCGGCATCCTGGGAGCAGTCAAGAATTGGAGCACAATTCACTGCCAGTGTTCTGATCATGCCCCGGATTTCTTTTCCCTGCCAGGAGCCGCTTTTCATCGAATCGAATGGTTTAGAGAAGCACTGGAGCCCTGGATATTGTGGTACTGATGTGAATCAATTGTCAAATTGATCCTTGAGATTTCTAGCTATCAGGTATTTGAGCAGCCAGTGCAATTGTTAGGGGTTCTCCTTTAGCAGTGGTAATGATACATGTTTGAATGAAGCAGGTACATGTGATAAAGTCCCAGCGCGGTGATCATATGCAATACCCCTACCTTCGAATACATGAACTTGTTTGTCAGTCAAGTGGTCCTCAGCAGCAATTACACTTGAGCCGCGTGTTGATCAATTAGTGGAGACTACGGTCCCCCTAGCGGATTCAACTATGATGATGCAATTATGTCGCCATAACCGGGAAGTGAAAAACTTTCAGCAGTGCGCATAATCATTGGCCACACCGATTAACCCTTGTCTAGCGGGACAACGCATAGTTAAGTTACGATAACGCAGAATTACATGCGCAGCAGACGTTATTGCAATATGCGAGTACGAGGGATCTGGAAGCTCATGCGCTAAGTGGTGTGAGCACTTGCGGCACTCCCCGGTCTACGGAAGGTCGAGACCTAAGCATGCAGTGTCTGAGGGATTAATGACATTGGCTGAGGATAAGAGGCCAGAAGCAAACCGGCTTATTGAGTTAAGAGTGCATGTATTGCAACATCATACTCAATAAGAATTCGAGGTTGACGTGTCATTATCTACGCTAGCGGAGTGTTGGTTGGTCGCCAATTAAATCTCTGACGCAATGCCTAATAGCCATAGTATGGTGAGGCAATCAATCGTGAAGAGCTATTAATATTATATTGCGATAAGCACTGATAACACTAAGGTTGTCAGATGTTCTAGCTACTGAACGAGTGGGAAGCAAGATGTCGAACACGAGGTTATGAGCTGTCATTATTTGCGTTAGATATCATGATCATGAGGAAGGCCCGACAGGGAACGAAAGGTTTGAAAACCACTCATGCATGAACACGATAACCAAAGGGAACTCATGGTAATATCAATCGGACACACCAGTTGATCCCGGCGATAAGCTATCAAACAAAAATGGTGATATGTCGGAAGACCGAAGGCAAACTTGACCTAAGGGAACCGATTATAAAAAGCTCACATTGACTCCGACAATGATAAGAACCAAGCTCTAACAGCAATCCACAGTCAGACATTACCAGTGAAGAACACCTTAAATTATTATTAAGAATTCTATCTACCAAAACTTCAAGATTACTTCTTTATTTTCACTCCGTGAATACTCACTGTATGTGTTCGTGGAAACCCACTGCATCTCAGTATGCACACCAAGAGGCCGTCAGACTTATCAGCGACGGCATAATCTTCTGCAACGAGCGGGGTTTAACCCACATCTCCCCTCGCTATTTATTCTTAGCAACTATCAACAACATCGGATTGGAGGTACATCGGTATATCACTACCTGGTTGTTGCCCTTCGAAGAATTATCGGAAGAGCGCCCTTGGACCGACGAGGAAGAGTGGTAAGCTCTTATTCTTAGAGAATAAGAGATTGAGTCTGGGAAGACGAGGAAAGGGACAAGGAGATAGGCGGCTGTATTTAGTCTAATAAATGGTGTATTGAAACTGGGACTTAAAATACCCCCGTAACAGCAATAAGTCTTTAACTAAACCCAGAAGCAGTTGATGCAATTCATCAGGCTGCCAAAGGCGATAAACATTGCAGAGAGGGTATTGCCAGAACTGGTTGCTGATTGGTTGAACACAATGAGTGTGCAGAACATTGATATTAGTTTCGTCCAGAAGCTCCATGTAAGCATGCTGATCTCATGGGTTATCAAGTGGTCGAAAAGTTGAATGACCCATCGGCGCACCTTTAGGAATTTCACACATCAGGCATGAGCCATATCAGACTTGAGCAACCATGACTTGTTCCGGATAATCCCTGACCCAGGCAGCCCAAAGAGGATAAAATTGTCTGTGCAATCCATCAGCACAGTCCCATTTCAAGCCAGGGCCAGTGATGTCAAGATTCCGGAGTGGGGACAGCACTGTTCCAACCGTGGAATGACATGCCTCGTCACTATTTTTGGCACCTTTCAGAGGACAGAGGATCAGCCCAACAAGAATCCAGGCGCGCTATTGAGGTGTACAGCGGATATCTTTTCGAATATTACCGATCGTGAGATACAGCGGCCAGGCATGCTGGTCGCCCAAAAAGTTGGTTAAGTGGGTCTTGTCGGATGCACAAAAGACTGGCACAATCGTTGCTTCAGCAGGAAGCTGATCTTGCGTATCCCACCACCAATCGCCTGTGTTCATCTCGCTGTATATTCGGCGACTGTCCGAGTCTGCGAGGCCCACCGGTTCAGAATCGAGGTGCGCCTGCAATGGGAGATGTGCCAAAAGGAACTGTATACATTGGAAAATATCCCTGTAGTATAATGTTCCAAAGATGTCCGAATGATCATCAATCCAACTATCATTGCCGACACCGAAATCGAGTCTAGAGACGAGCTTTCGTTGAGCATCTGCTGATTGAAATGATTCGATGTTGAAGTTGTCCAGTCCGCGCCTCAGATGTTGATCTATCCATGATTTCATTTGCTGGATACATGATTGAGCCTGTTGAAAGTCGTGTGCTGACTGAGATAGATGCCATGGATTCCATTGTTCCGATTACTTGCGATGCTTGTTGTACAATCCAGGTGCTTTGCCATATGCTTTCCCTCCCGTGTTTTCCACTCCAACTACCCGCCTATGAGCCCTCATCTTTGTTGGATCAGGGGTACAAGTCAAATCAGCCTTCAGGGGTTCTATGGATTGTTCGTCGGGAGTATCTTCAGGTGGTGGTGCACCAGGTACATTGTCTATGGGTAGATGAATTAGTTAACTAAGCTCATCGATGGCCAGTCAGGTGCACCGACTCAAGTCGAACCATGATGGCTCGGGTCGATCCCAGCCTGCAGGTGGTAAAATCCCATCAGGAAACAGCCCTTCATTGATCGATATCGGGTGATATTGTTGATAGTGAGCCTCGAGTCGGTTCTGGTCGAACAATTTCCTTTTGCAGATATAGCACTCGACATGTTTCCGGCGTGTGTTGACCATATTTGAGAAATGGTCACTGAACACGTATTCGGATGAATCTCGATGATGCTTCAGGGGGTAATATAGAACCTCAGCAATATCGTTTTGAAAGCGAGCTAACTTAGGTTAGCGTACCACATTCACGGCCGCATCGCACTCCGCCAAATGCGGAGGGGAGGTTTCTTTTGTCATCACTGCAATCGCCAAATGGGGCCTTATACTAAGTCGTTGTGAGTTATGCCTATGCTTGAGCCTCCCAGTAGATCGTCATAATACAATGAATTGTTCAGTTTCCTAGCAAGCTGAATGTCTGGGCATTGATCATCGAGAACTGATAAGGCTGGTAGGGTGTTTTCTTCACTAACGATCCTTGACTGGAGCGTGGATCATGAGGAGAACTAAGATGTATAGGCAAGGAGCTCAATAGGAAGCAATCACTGTTGCTGCTCCACTCACAGGCCTTCTATTGAATGAGGTTGCAAGGTCGTACATGCACAACATATATGTAATATCTCTAGTCGTGCTAACCTTCATACTGGATATAGTTCTTGTTGGGTTCCTGGAGATATCATATCAGATCCCTTCTATGACCTGTAAAGTCATCGATACGTACAAAGGTGAGCACCTATCTATTATTCTAGTATATGAATTCGAGCATATAACAAAGAAAGGCGGGATGTGTGTGATTAAGGTTTCTTTTTCTCAAGGCCCGGGTTGGTTTCATGGATGAAAGGTGTAGTGAAACACCACAGATCGTGACAACAGAATAGGGTATAAGAAGCCCTTCATTCCGCCGAAGGTCGCTGCTACCGGCAATATACTCCACTATACTCTGATTGATTCTATATCTCATCTCACATCTATAGTAGTTTACCACTATCTTTGTTTAACAGAGCATGTCAACGAAGGGATCTCCACCGAAGACAGTGAATATGGCTCCACCTGGTGGCCAATTTGGCCCGCAGCAATGCAGTGACGACAATTCACAATCACCGGATAACAGTTCACGACATGCAACTCGCAAAGACAGTCAATTTGGGATACACACCAATCAATATCATCCGCCGCAAGGGTACAGTTACCCTCCTTCACAGCAGTCATTTCCAGGCGCTCCGCAGTTTTATCACCTGTCTCCATTTAACATGACACACAGTTTGCAACCTACCAGCAGCACAAGCCAAGGATATCCAGGTTATGGGCCACTGTGGCAAGGATATGACCTGCACCAAGGTGGGTATGGCGGGTCTCAAATGTTCCCCCCTCTGCAGATTCCAGGACAAGGGCCGTCATCTCCAGGTGCACCGAGAGTGTCTCCAGGACCACCGGGAAATCATACAGTCAATCTGCCAACATCTTCCAGCTCAACTCCTCCACCTCACCCTCCTTCTGGCGCACCTGGTAGACACCCCATTAGCCTCCCGAACGAAAAGATTCCAGCCACCAGCGGAACCGCGGAAAACACATGTCGCAGGGATTGCTGACTTGCCCCCTTTGCCGGAGTTGTCCTACGACAGATATGATGCAGCTGAGGAGAGCGACGATACGTTGGACTTGGGCGGTGCTGAAGGCAGACCCCCAATTAGCCTGAAGCAAAGGGAGTTCTCCTTGAAGCAATTTTCCACAGGGATGGGGCAGGCCAACTATAGTGCGTTCAACAAGTGGAAGAAAGTATGTGTGGCAGGGTTTCTCCAGAAGAAGCAGTGGTCCATTATCCGGGGGCAGAACCGAGTGAAACAAGATTGAGATGGACCAATGCATTGTGAGACCGCAGTCGCAGATTTTTTGGCGACATTCGAAACCAGCCTGCCATTGGTTAATTTCGATAATGCTGAATGGATCTGTCAGCAGTGGGTGGAGATGTTTTTAAAGAAATGTGCAAGCGAAATTCAAGAGGCGAGGAAAAAGGGCCGGCGAGGAAACAAGCGACCGCCGACGGATTTTGGATAGCGCCCAGGCCCAAAGGTGAGAAGTAACCTCCCAGAGTTCCCAAATACAACGTTCACGGTGAAAATTAGCTGGGAGTCGAATGGCAAGGATATGGTTCTGGCCCCGAAACAACTCCAAGCCTCGTACACAGATATAAGGCATTGGGAGGAGTTGGTTGATTTCATTGACAAGAACGGCGGCCCGAAAGAGCGATACCTTCTCAAATCGATGTTCAAGTGCACCTTGGAGCAGGACGAATCGGAAGCAGAGTATATGGGAATATACAAACACAGCCAAATGATCAATGACTCCATATATGGCCAGATTTCGTACAACTGTTGCCTTTCTAATGCTTTCAAGTTGAAACTTGGACATAATGTGAAGATATTTGTGTTAGAGGTGAAGAGAGCGACAGGGAAGGAGATTGCCGAGCAGGTCATTAGGCCGACAAAGGTAATCCCACTAGCCGGGTTAAGCCTAGACGTCAGCAACTGCTAATTATTATATAGACTTTGGAAGGTTCTGAAGAGGGTGGAAGAGAGGGAGAAGAGGAGGGAGAGGAGGATGGTGGGCAAGAGAATGATACTTGTATTAATGTAAGTTCTGATTGAAAGAATAGAATTGA
>Ga0307512_10004942_pt1 | contig 14217 bp, 14 predicted proteins | sample 14_EM_MG_FD_200267 | JGI IMG/M metagenome (GOLD analysis project Ga0307512, IMG submission 200267) | Populus trichocarpa ectomycorrhiza microbial communities from riparian zone in the Pacific Northwest, United States - 14_EM | ecosystem: Host-associated > Plants > Roots > Unclassified | place... | reverse complement strand
GTCGAAGTCGCCGCAGGCGGCCAGTTGTGTCGCCGCGCCGCCGAACGCGAGTAAGGCGGCGCCGCCACGGATCAGGTCGCGCCGGGAGATGGCAGCCATTGTCGTTGTCCTCTCAGGAAGCATGGATCGCGTCGGTCATGCGGCGGTGCCACTCGACGTCACGCCACAGACCGGTGAACTGCGGGCCGCAGAAGTTGTTGGTGGCCAGGGCTTCCCACCGGCCGGTGGCGAGCGCGGCCCGCACGCCGGTCTCGCACAGTTCCTTGACCCAGCCCCAGTCGCGGCCGGGTCCGTCCTTGTAGTTGACGATGCCCCAGCACTCGGTGGTCACCAGGGGTTTGCCGGTCTCGCGGGACCAGTCGGCGACCTGCCCGATGTAGTCGGTGAGGATTCCCTGCCAGCGCTGGGGGTTGGCCCGGTACAGGCGTTCCGCCGGGCCGGAGAGCGGGGCGTAGGCGTTCGGGTCGAACTGTGAGTGGTGGAGGTCGTAGCCGATCTCGTCGTAGAACTCCTCGGTGGCCTGCGGGGTCAGCCAGATGTGCGGCTCCAGCAGGTCCATTTCGGACAGTTCCTCGCCGTCGACGCCCGTGGTCTCCAGGCAGCACGACAGCGTGTAGCGGTAGCGGGGATGCGCGGCACGCAGCGTCGAGATGGCTTCCTTGGTCCAGGTGCGGACCAACGAGTCGGCGCGGGACAGCGGCTCGGCGGCGGGGTCGTCGTACAGGAACGGGGTCCACATCGGGAGCGGCCACTCGTTGACCAGGTCGACGAAGTAGATCGTGTCGCCGAGGCCGGCCCCCTCGATGGCCGAGAGGGTGACGTCCCAGATCCGTGCCAGGTCGTCAGGGGTGTGGACCTGGGACCGGATGTCGAGGTCGTCCTCGCGGAACCACGACGACAGCGCGACTTTCAGGTTCCGCTCCGCGCAGGCGCGGAGGAACTCCAGCAGCGCGGGCAGCGGGTGCACGGAGACCGGCTCGGCCGCACCCCACTGCTCGAAGTGCCAGCACGGCCGCAGGTGCCAGGTGCGGTTCGGGTCGGCCGCCACCAGGTGGGGGTAGGCGTCGATGCGGACCGCGTCGTAGCCGCGCTCGACGAGCTCGTCCAGCGCCCGATCCCAGTCCTCGTAGCCGGCGCCCGGCCACCGTCGCTCCAGCCACGAGAAGTCCCACATGGTGATCGCGAGTGGTCTGCTGGTCAACGTCATTGTGGTCCACCCGTCCCGCTGTGGTCTTACCAGATCTGCAGATCGTCGCTGCTAGATCGGCTCCTGTCAAGATGGATCTTTGGGCTTGTTCAATCTGGTATGACCAGATAGCGTCTGCAGGTCATGACGGTTGTCGGACTCGAGACCATCCGCTGCGCGGTTCAGCCGAACGTGCTCCTCGTGCGGCTGCACACCGACGGGCACACCGGCCTGGGGGAGTCGTTCTTCGGCGCGGAGGCGGTCGAGGCCTACCTGCACGAGACCGTCGCGCCGCTGCTCGTCGGCAGGCCGCTGCCCAGTCCGGAGCGGTTGCGACGGCTGCTCACCGGGCACGTGGGTTTCCAGGGCAGTGGCGTGGAGACCCGCGGCAACGGGGCGGTCGACATCGCCGCGTGGGACCTGCTCGGCAAGGTCACCGGACAGCCCGTGGTCTCTCTGCTCGGCGGGCCTTTTCAGGAGAGCCTGCCGGTGTACAACACGTGCGCCGGTCCTGCCTACGTCAAGGACGAGTCGCGGCAGTCGGTGTCCAACTGGGGGCTCGCGGAGGCGTCGCGGTACGAGGACCTGCGTGGGTTCCTGGAGCGGCCGGCCGAGTTGGCGAAAGACCTGTGGGACGAGGGTTTCCGCGCGATGAAGGTGTGGCCGTTCGACGAGGCGGCCGAGCGTGGCGCGGGCATGCGGCTGTCGCGGGCGGACCTGCGGGACGGGTTGCACGTGCTCGACGAGATCCGCAACGCGGCGCCGGAGATGGACGTCATGGTCGAGCTGCACGGGCTGTGGAGCCTGCACGCGGCGCTCGGCCTCGTCCGTGAGCTGGAACGGTTTTCTCCGTACTGGGTGGAGGATCCGCTGCGCGCGGACAACCATGCCGCCTACGCGACACTGCAGTCGTCGACGCCCATTCCCATCGCCACCGGCGAGACGCTGACCGGCCAGCGCTCGTTCCGTTCGCTGCTGTCGTCCTCGGCGATCCAGGTGGCGATCATCGACATCGGCTGGTCCGGCGGTCTCACCGAGGCCCGCAAGATCGCGACACTCGCCGACTCGTACGACACGCCGTTCGCGCCACACGACTGCACCGGTCCGGTGTCCTTCGCCGCGTGCGTGCATCTCGCGCTGAGCCAGCCGAACGCGTTGCTGCAGGAGAACGTTCGCGCGTTCCGGCACACCTGGTACCAGGATCTCGTGACCGGTCTGCCGGTGGTGTCGGATGGCCAGGTGAGCCTGTCTTCCGCGCCGGGGCTGGGGGTGTCGTTGGTCGAGGGCCTCACGTCCCGGGCCGATGTCACCACCAGGTGGACCCGGGCATGAAGGCGGTGCGCTGGTTCGGTCGCGGTGATGTCCGGCTGGTCGATGTCGAGGTGCCCACGCCAGGGCCTGGCGAGGTGTTGGTCGCGGTCACGTTCTGCGGGATCTGCGGCAGCGACGTCGAGGAGTACCGGGACGGGCCGGTGGTCGTGCCGACGTCGCCGCACCCGCTGACCGGGCGGTCCGCGCCGCTCACGTTGGGGCACGAGGTGGTCGGCGTGGTCGCGGCGGTCGGCGACGGCGTGGTGCTGCCGCTCGGAGTGTCCATGGTGCCGGATGTCGTGCTGGGCTGCGGGGAGTGCTGGTGGTGTTCGCGGGGCGACTACCCGTTGTGTGAGCGCGGCGCGGCTCTCGGGTTGCAGGGCGATGGCGGGTTGGCGGAGTTCATGGTGGCGCCGGCCGCCCGCTGTGTCGTCGTGCCGGACGGCGTGCCTGCCTCGACCGCGGTCTTCGCCGAGCCGGTCTCGGTGGCCGTGCGGGCGATGGCCAAGGCGGGTGATGTGGCCGGGGCGGTGGTCGCTGTCGTGGGCGGGGGCGCCATCGGTCTGCTGGTGGCCCAGGCGGCCAGGGCGCACAGGGCGGCGGCGGTCGTCGTGGTGGAACCGGATGAGGGGCGGCGCGGGTTGGCGGGGGCGAGTGGTGTCGACCCCGCCGCTGCCGTCGACGCCGTCCGGGAGCCGAGCGGTGGGCGTGGTGCGGACGTGGTGGTGGAGTGCGCGGGCGTGCCCGCCGCGGTGTCGGCGGCGGTGTCGCTGTGCCGGCGGGGCGGCACAGTGGTTCTTCTCGGCGTCAACCCCTCGCCATCAGCCTTTCCCACCATGGATGTCGTCCTGGGAGAGAAGCGGATCGTCGGCTCGGCGTCACACCGCTGGGACACGGACCTGACCGCCGCCGTCGCGATGCTCCACAGTGGACACATCCGTGTCGACCAGCTGCCCACGCGGACGGTGTCGCTCGCCGAGGTCGCCGGCGTGCTCGCCGACCCGCCGCGGGAGGTCGTGAAGACGATCGTCGCAGTCTCACGCTCCCCATCGTGAGGCGTTCGTCGCGAGTTCCAGACTCGTCGGGGTGCCGTGTTCGCCTCGTTCTCGGGTGAGCTCGCCGGCGATGGTGTACCGGGCGGCGGCGTGCGGGGCGCGTGTGGCGTGCCGAACGATGTCGTCGACCAGGACGGTGACCATGTTCAACCTGGGGTAGCGCCGGTGGACGGCTTCGCCCTGCGCGTCGGTCACGAAGTCGACCCCGCGTCCGAAGTCGGCGCCCACACCGCTGCGCGTGAGGTAGGCCAGCACTCCTCGACGCTCGGCGATACCGGGCGACGTGTGCAGCGTTATCGCCTCCCAGACCGCGTCCGTCTCACGTGCGCCACAGCCGTTCCTGGTGAGGAACTCGGCGGCCATGTCGGCGCCCTCGACCTCGAAACGCTCCTTGCCGGGTGCCGACGGCGAGGTGCCGAGGTCGTGCAGGACGCAGGCGTAGAAGAGAAGGTCAGCGTCGACCTCCAGTCCCTCGTGTCCGGCGAGCAGGGTGGCGAACACGTAGCTGCGGATGCTGTGGTTCGCGACGGGCTCGCTCTCGCAGGACCGGACGTACTCGACGGCCTGGCGGGCGACAGGGGTGTCGGGCAGTGCCGGGATGAGGTTGTCCATGGCTCGACCGTAGGCGCGAGTGCGCCGGCACCGTCAGTGGCACGGACGCCACATGGCGATAGGATCGTGCCATGCCACATCGTGTGGTCGTGCTGGTCCTCCCATACGTCCTCCCGTTGGACCTGGGGATTCCGCTGCAGGTCTTCGGCGGTTGGCCGGATGGGCCGTACCGGCTGACGGTGTGCGCGGAACAACCGGGACTCGTCCCGATGGGCGACAGTCCAGCGCTGCTCGTCGAGCATGGGCTGGACTGCCTGGAGTCCGCCGACACCGTCATCGTCCCTGGTCAGGCCGACCCGGCGGTGCCCTCGGCCGCGGTCCGCGACGCGCTGGCGGCGTCGCCGGCCCGGATGGTGTCCATCTGCACGGGCGCGTTCGTCCTCGCCGCCGCCGGCCTGCTCGACGGACGGCGTGCCACCACGCACTGGCAGTACGCGGCATCGCTGGCCAGCCAGTTTCCCCAGGTCACGGTGGAGCCGAAGGTGCTCTACGTCGACGAGGGCGAGGTGCTGACCTCGGCCGGCGTCGCCGCGGGGCTGGATCTGTGCCTGCATCTCATCCGCCGTGACTTCGGGGCCCGCGTGGCGAACCAGCGGGCCCGCATGCTCGTCACCGCTCCGCACCGCGCCGGCGGTCAGGCCCAGTACATCGACCTGCCCGTGCGATCTTCCGGAGGGCTGACGCGGCTGTGCGAGTGGGCGCTGCGCAACCTGGATCAGCGACTCACCGTGGACCAGTTGGCGCGACAGGCCGGTATGTCTCGGCGGACGCTCATCCGCCGCTTCACCACCGAGACCGGGCAGCCGCCCATGCGGTGGCTCCTGGACGCCAGGCTCAGCCACGCCCGAGAACTACTGGAGTCCACCGACCTCACGGTGGAAAGCGTGGCGCGGCGGTGCGGACTCGGCACCTCGGCGAACTTCCGCACGCTGTTCAAGGAGCATGTCGGCGTCCCGCCCAGCGTCTACCGGGACACCTTCCACCCCGCATGACTATTCGTCTCCTGAACGCAGCGGCGTCGGGTACAGCGGGGGTTCTTCGTGGCGGTGCGGGTTCTTCCGCAACCTGCGTCGCTCCCGCCACATCCCCAGCACCGTCAACGCCACCACGGTCAGCATGATCCCGCCGGCGATGCCCACGATGAGCCGGATGCCGGGAGTGTCGAGTCGGGCCGCCAGCCAGACCCCCGCGACCCCGCCGGGCAGAGACAGCGGGATCGCCAGGAGGAACAGCCACACCGAGGCCAGGGACAAGCCCATGTCCTTGGTTCTGCCGTCGGACGCCACCAGCCATATGTAGGCCAACAGCAGGCCGAACCCGGCCCAGCCGACCCCGGCCAGGCCGATCAACACCCACAACACCACGGTCATCGGGGCACCGCCTTCGGGTTACCTCCCGCACCTCGGTCCGCATCAGCGTGACCTCGCCCGGGCAGTGTGTCAAGACATAATGTCCGGACAGTGTGTCCGGGATTTATTCGAGCACTGCCCAGCCGAAACCGGGCACCGTGGTCGTGTCGCCGTGGACCTCGGCCGTGCCGAGTAGCACCTCTCCGGTGGCGTGGACGGTCGCCGGCGTGGCGTCCAGGTTCAGCACGGTCAGCAGGCGGTGGGTGCCGTCGGTGGTGTCGAGGACGGCCGCGGTGTTGGTCAGCTCCCTGGCCGTGGTGCGGGCGTCGTGCAGCCACGGGTGCCGCCTGCGCAGGCCGATCAGGTCCTGGTGCAGGCGGAACACCGGCCCGCCCCACGGGGCGAGGTCGTCAGGCGAGGCCGGGAACTCGGGTCGCACCGCGTCGTCGCCGCCGGCCCGTTCCTCTTTGACACCACGGAAACCCTGCTCGTCGCCGTAGTAGACCGCCGGGGTGCCGCCGATGGTGAACAGCACGGCCAGCGCGTGCGGCAGCAGCCGCTCTTCGGTGAGCTGGGTCGCGATGCGGGTCACGTCGTGGTTGCCCACAAAAGTAAGCGGTACGAACGATTCCAGGTAGCCGGCATGCCGTTTCAGCGCCCAGGCCAGCTCGAACAGGTTGCGGTCGTTGAGCCCGCTCCAGATCGCCTTCCACAGCTCGTACTGCGTCACCGCGTGCATGCCGGTCTCCTCGACGACCGCCGCGTAGTCGCCGTGGATGACCTCGCCGACCAGGTACGCGTCCGGGTGGCGGCGGCGCACGCGGCCGAGCACGTCGGCCCAGAACGGGCGCGGCACCGCATAGGCCGCGTCGAGCCGCCAGCCGTCGGCGCCCCTGTCGAGCCAGTGACACATGACCTCGGTGACGTGGTCGCGCACCTCGGGCGAGTCGTGGTCCAGCACCACGAGGTGGTCGTGCCCCTCGAACGTGGCGTCCCGGAACCATTCCGGGTGCGGGAACGAGCGGGCCACATGGTTGAACACGCCGTCCAGCAACACCTTCATGCCACGCTCGTGCGCCGCGTCGAGCAACCGCGCGAAGTCGTCGGCATCACCCAGCCGGGGGTCGATGCGGTAGTAGTCGACGGTGTCGTAGCCGTGGGTCTCCGACGCGAAGACCGGCCCGAGCGCGAGTCCGTTGGCGCCCAACCGAACCGCGTAGTCCAACCAGGACTCGAGCATGGGGAGGCGGTGCACGACATCGGCTCGCGCATGCGTTTCGGCGCCGGTGAAGCCGAGGGGGTAGACGTGCCACCAGATGGCGTGGCGAACCCAGTCCGGGGTCATGCCGTCGCCAGCCGGTCGATGATGCCCGCTGCCAGGCGCAGCACTTCTACCTCCAGGTCGGTCAGGGTGTCGAGCGCGCTGGTGAGCCACGCGTCGCGGTGGGCCATGTCCTGTCGCAGCACCGTCGCTCCGGCCGTGGTCAGTTCGAGGACCGCGCCTCTGCGGTCGGCCTCGTTGGGTTTGCGGCGTACCAGGCCGTCCGACTCCAGCTCGGCGAAGACCCGCGTCAGCGACTGCGGCTGCTGGTGCTCCGCGGCGGCGATCTCCCCGGGACTGCTCGGCCCGAGCCGGTGCAGCTGGCTCAGCACACCCACCTTGTTGCTGCTCAACGCGTCTGCCGGCCGTTCGACCCGCAACCGCCTGGCGAGGCGGGCCACGGCGCCCCGAGTCAGCTCGGCGGTCTCCTTTCGCTTTGTCACATTAGTAAGATAACACTTACTATGTGAGCGTGCTTCCTGACATACGGCCTGCCGCGGTGGCGACGGCGGCCATGCTGGCCAGTTACGGCTCCGTGGTGTTGCTGACCCATGTCGCACCGCTGCGTGTCGACATGGTCGTGCTCGCCGTGGTCCTGACCGTGACCCTGGAACGAACCCAACGCGGCGCCGACCTGGTCAACCGTGGCATCGCCCTCGTGGTGTTCCCGGTCGTCGCCGTCGGCGCCTACGAGCTGATGAACGGGGACTTCATCGGCAGCGCCGCGTTCACGGTCGCCGTCAGCGCCACCATCTGGGTTCGTCGTTTCGGGCCCCGGTTCACCAAGGCCGGCATGGTGGCCACGGCGCCCCTGCTCTCGACGCTGATCCTCTCCGGCGTGCCCGTCGGCCGAACTCCAGGCCTGTGGCCCGCGCTGGTCGCGGTGATCGCGTTCGCCTGGGTGACCCTCGCCCACGCGCTCACTGGACAGGTCAAGCCGACCGAGACTGCTACCCGCCGCTCCAGGGTGAGCAATCGCATGGCCGCCCAGATGGCCGTCTCCCTGGCGGCGGCCTTCGTCGTGGGGCATGTCGTGCAGGGCGAGCACTGGCCGTGGGTCGTGCTCACCGCGTTCATCGTCTGCAGCGGCAACCGGGGCAGGGTCGACGTGCTGAACAAGAGCATCCTGCGTGTCCTCGGCGCCGGCGTCGGCACCGCGATCGCGACCCTGTTCAGCGGCTGGTTCGGTCCGTTGGACGCCATGCAGGTCGTGGCGATCTTCGTGTTGCTGGCGATCGGCATGTGGCTGCGGCCGGCCAGCTACGCCTACTGGGCCTGCTGTGTCACCGCGGCGCTGGCGTTCCTGTACGGCTACTTCGGACAGACCGCCACGGACCTGCTGCCCACGCGGCTCGGCGGGATCCTGCTCGGCGGCGTCATCGGCGTCACCGCGTCCTGGTTCGTGCTGCCGGTCAGGGGAGTGGCAACACTTCCAGCCTGGCTCGAACGTGCTTGTGCCATGGTGTCCCGGCCCATTCGTCGCGATCCTCCGACGCCGTGAGCTCGTTCGGCGCCACGCCGTGGCGGTTGCCGGCCACCGCAAGGCCCAGGCCGTTGGGGAGCGAGATGTGGCCGGGCAGCATGGCGTCGGTGGGGTCCACCGCCACGTCCGTGGTGCCGCGGCGGGTCGTGAGCCGGACGAGGTCGCCTGCCGTGACACCCAGGTCGGCCGCGTCGGACGTGCTGATGCGCAGCCGGCCCTCCGCGTCGCGCCGGCGCCAGGTCGGGTCGCGCATGATCGTGTTGGCGGTGAACGCGCGCCGTTCGCCCGCGGACAGCACGAACGGGTAGTCCGGGTCGGGGCGCGGCGCCGGCCGTTCGCGCAGGGCGGCCACCGCGGCGAGCAGCTCAGGCACGTCGAGCTGGATTCGCCCGGTGGGCAGCCGGTCCCACGACGCGGCGTACTCGTCGTGGGTGGTCTCCACGCCGTGCTGCCCGTCGATGATCGCGTCGAAGAGGCGCTCGCCGGCCATCAGGCCCTCGCCGTAGCCTGCTTTGCTGACGCCGGCCGGGTTCTTGCGCGCGCATTCGTGTGCGGCCATCCACAGGATGGCGGCCGCGGCGGCGTCGTGCGGCAGTGTCGGGCCGAGCGTGCGGTAGAGCAGCACCGGCGCGAGTCGTCGTTTCGCCGGGTCCGCGAGGACACCCAGGAACGCCTGGGCGAACTCGGCACGCCCGCGAGCCGCGGCGGCACGCAGTGGTGCGTAGTCGTCCTCGGTGAGGGCGCCTGCCGCCTCGACGAGCCGGGCGTGGATCTCCGGCTCCGGCAGAACTCCTTGTGGCGCGGGAAGAACCGGGTGTCGCAGGTGGAACAGGTTGCGCGGGAAGTCGAAGTTGAAGAAGGTGGCCTCGAACTTCTCGAACTGGGTCGGCGCGGGCAGCACGTAGTCGGCCAGCCGCGCGGTCTCCGTCATCGCGACGTCGATGACGACCACCAGCTCCAACGCTTGGAGTGCCTCGCGCATCCGGGCCGAGTCGGCCAGCGAGTGCGCCGGGTTGGCGCTTTCCACCAGCATCGCCCGATATCTGGCCGGGTGGTCGGTGAGGATCTCCTCGGCGATCACGTTGCACGGCACCAGACCGCTGATGATCTTGGCGCCCGCCACGGGACTGCGTGGCCCCTCATCGGCGGCGTGGCCCCGGTCGCGGCCGATCGGCACCAGGCTCGACGGGACGTACTGGCCGCCAGGCTTGCCGAAGTTGCCGGTGAGCAGCCAGACCAGCTTCTCGACGTAGCTGACCAGGGTGGAGTCGCGGTTCATCTGCACGCCGAGGTCCTCGAGCACGGCGACGGACTCCGCGGCGGCGATGCGGGCCGCCGCCGCACGCACCACGGTCTCGTCGACGCCGGAGAGCGCGCAGTACTCGGCGACGGAGACGTCACGCAGCACGGCGGTCACGGCGTCCAGGCCGTCGGCGTGCTCCGCGAGCCAGTCCGCGTCGACGAGATCGTCCTGGACGAGTATCGCGGCCAGCGCGGTCAGCAGGTAGATGTCGGTGCCAGGCCTGACCTGCAGGTGGAAGTCGGCCAGCTCCGCGGTCTCCGTCCGCACCGGGTCGATCACGATCATCGACCGCGCGGGGTCCTTCCCGATCTCCTTCAGCACCGACCTGGCGCGCGGGAAACCGTGTGACTGGTAGGGGTTCTTCCCGATGAACAGCGCGACCTCACAGTGTTCGAGGTCCGCGCGGGTGATGTGGCCGAGCATGCGGGCGCTCACCCAGAACTCGCCGGTCTTCTCCTGCGCCAACGCACTCGAGCGATACCGGGCGCCGAACGCGTGCAGCGTGGCCGGCGAGTACGCGCCGCCGAGGTGGTTGCCCTGACCGCCGCCACCGTAGTAGAAGATCGTCTCCCCGCCGTAGGTGTCCCGGACACTCCCGAGCCGCTCAGCGATCTCGCTGATCGCGGTGTCCCAGCCGATCTCCTCGAACGTGCCGTCCGCGTTGCGGCGCAACGGATGCGTGAGCCGGCCGGTCTTCCCGTTCTGGTAGTGGTCGAGGCGCAGCGCCTTGTTGCACGTGTAGCCGTGCGAGGCGGGGTGCAGCTTGTCGCCGCGGATCTTCTCGAACGAGCGACCGTCCGCCCCGACGAGGACCTCGATGCCGCAGTTGCACTCACAGAGAATGCAGGCGCTGGGTTTCCACGACTGTTCCGCCTCCCCGGGATTCAAGGTGTTGGTTGCGTTGGGGAGTGAGGGTTCTATTTGGTCACGTACTTGTGGCTGGTTTGCGTCACGTTCCCCTGAGGTGCGGTTGGGGAGCACTCGGCCTGCTTTCGGTCCCGAGGGGAGTGTCATGGTGCTCCTAGGAGAGGGGTGATCTCGGCGAGAACGTCGTCGAGCGGGCTCAGGTCGCGGCGCGCGCGGGCGAGGATGATCGCGCCTTCGACCGAGGCGACGACCAGTGTGGCGAGCCGCTGTGCCCGCTCGGCGGAGAAGCCGTCCGCGGCGAGGAGGTCCGACAGGCTGACCTGCCACCGCGCGAAGATCTCCCGCACCAGCTCGGCGGCGTCCGGGATGTCCTCGCGGCTGTCCACCGCCAACGCGACGACGGGGCAGCCTGCCCGGTAGTCGGTGTCGGTCAGCGAGTGTTTCCAGAAGGCGATGAACCGCGCCATGACCTGCTGGGCGTCGCCGCCGGCCGCGGCCTCGTCGACCATCCTGGTGATGAAGTCGCCTGCCTGCCGGGCCGCGCCGAGGACGAGCTCGTTCCGGCCGCCGGGGAAGTGGTGGTACACCGACCCGCGCGGCGCGCCGCTGTGCGCCAGGACCGCGTCGACGGTGACGCCGGCCGCGCCCCGCTCACGCAGCAGGAGTACGGCGCTGTTCAGCATCCGCCGCTTGGTGTCACCCCGGCGCTCCATGGCTAGGGAGTATGGCATGTTCCATAGTTACCGGCTAGTACTGACCTCTGACTGAGGTGAACCGGCCCTGCTGCTCGTCGGTTCATCTGACGACATGCTGGTGGGCGCCGGTGTCTGCTGCGTCGTGGTCTCCGGGGGCACCGCCGGCTCGAGCGGCTTGGGCGGCGTCGTGCCACCGGACATGGCCACGACGATCGCGATGACCGCCGCGACCGTGGCCGCCGCGGTGGCGAGCACGGCGAAGTGCGGGCCGAGCCGCTTGCGGAGGGTGGCGAGCCCCCGCGCGCTCTGGCTCTTCACGGTGCCGGTCGTGAGGCCCAGCTCCTCGGCTGTCTCCTCGACGCTCAGGTCGTGCAGGTACCGCAGCACCAGGACTTCCTGCTGCTTGGGCGCCATGTTCGACAGTGCGCTGAGCACGAGCGCCCGGTCCTCGACGCCGCCCGGTTCGACCGCGGTCTCCGGCGGGGCGTCGGTCAGCCGCTCACGTCCGCGCCACGGCCGCCGCCGCTCGTTGAGGTAGGTCCGCAGCACGACCTGACGTGCGTAGTTGTCGAGCGTGGCGTGGTTGTTCAGCCGGGGCCAGACGCGGTACAGCGTCATGAGCGCGGTCTGCGTGATGTCCTCGGCGTGGTGCCAGTCGCCGCACAGCCGGTACGCGGTCGTCCGCAGCGACTGCACGCGGGTGCTGAAGTACCGGGCGAACTCGTCGTCCCACGGCGAGTCCGGCCCGGTGCTTCGGTCGACGGTGTCTGCGGTCACTTAGGTCCCGCGCTGGAGGTCGGGGTGTCCGCCGGCTCGCTCGTCGGCTCGCCCGGTCGGGAGCTGGTGGGCGCCGGGGAGGTGGTGGGCACGTCGGCCTGTGAGCTGGTGGGTTCCGGCACCTGGGAAGTGGTGGGCTGGTCGGCCTGTGAGCTGGTGGGTTCCGGCACCTGCGAGCTGGTCGGCTCGTCCGCCTGGGAGCTGGTCGGTTCCGCTGGCGCGCTGGTCGGCACGGGTGCCGGCGCCGGGTCGCCGTCCGCGGCGGCCATGGCCGTGCCCGTGATCGCGCCACCGACGACTACCAAGCCCGCTACGGCCAACCCGATCCGCGTCTTTCGCACATGTCCTCCTCGTACGAGACGCGGCCCGGTGCCGCGCCTTCGCCTGTAGACAGGCGCGGCACCGGGGTCGGGTTGCAACGAGTTACGCGGGCTTCTCGAAGTGCTGGTAGTCGATCGGGGTGTCCCAGTAGCCGCCCCACTCCCAGCCGCGAGCCTCGAACGCGCGCACGGTCGAGTCGTCGGCGTGGATCAGACCGGGATCGGTCCTGGTGCGGTCCACATAGGGCGCCCCGTTGGGCGGGTAGACCGCGCCGCTGCTGGAGATGTACGGGTTCTGCACGGTGTTGATGTCGATGGCCCGACCGTAGGAGTGGTTGGACCAGGCCGTGCCGCCGGTGATCGCACGGCAGTTGAACGCGGAGGTGTTGTTGGCCGCCATGGACGCGTCGTCGTCGGCGTCGTACTTGTCGACCGTCTCCATGCGCTCGATGGGGAACCGGTGGTAGTACAGCTCGGCGAACGTGGACACGACGTCACTCGTCACCGCGGCGGCCACGATCAGCTCGCCCCGGTAGACCTTGCCGTCGAACCCGAGCACGCTCATCTTGATCAGCCGCAGCTGGTCCGGCCCGACCGGGCAGCCCTCGTGCCAGCTCTTGCCGAGCCGCTCGGCCGTGACCGGCTGGACCGTCGCCACGAACGGCGGCAGCCCACTGGCCGACGGGCCGGCGACCTGGACCTCCTGAACGGCCGCACTGGCCGTCACCCCAGTCCCCAGCAGCGCGGACACACTGATGACCATCATCGGTAGTACTCGCTTGATCATTCTCACGTACCTATGACGATCTAGGGCACCGAAACGTTGGGTCCTCTCGGAAAGATCACACTGCCGAGTAGGAGCAGGGTGCTGGCGACCGCGGCAGCCACCGGCTGACCAGTAGGCGGGAGGCACCCCTCCGCCGCGAAGGAGACGGGAGAGGCCGATCCCCACGCGCCGTGATCCAGCCACAGTTGCCACCTACTTGCAGCAGTGCGTCAGGCGGGGCGATGTTCGCTGTGATTTTGGAGCGCGCACAATTACGCATTGACAACGGTCGAGTCATGGTTTTACCGTGAAGGCAAGCGCTTTCCTCGCGACCCTGTGTGACATTTCGGAACTTTTCCCAGCGCATAAACGGGAGGTTCGTCATGTCGGAAACCGCACGCCGACTGGTCAGACGTGTCGGCGCGGCCCTCACCGCCGTGGTGCTCGCACTCGTCATCGCCCCGGCCACGGCGCAGGCCGCGTCGGCGGCGAGCGTCAACGGTGCGCAGGTCTTCCAGCCGATCGACGGTTTCGGGTTCTCCGAGGCGTTCGGTCGCTCGGCGATCATGCACGGCTCGGAGGGCCTGTCCGCGCAGCGCCAGCAGGAAGTGATCACCCTGCTGCTGTCCCGCACCACCGGCGCGGGGATGTCCATCCTGCGGCTGCACATCGGCTCGACCGCGGGCTCCTCGATCCAGCCGAGCAACCCCGGCGGTCCGAACGCGACCCCGAGGTACGTGTGGGACCGCGACGACGACGGCCAGGTGTGGCTGGCGCAGCAGGCGAAGGCGAACGGCGCGACCCGCTTCTACGCCAACGCGTGGAGCGCGCCCGGCTACATGAAGAACAACAACAACGAGGCGAACGGCGGGACGCTGTGCGGGCTGTCCGGCGCGTCGTGCGCGAGCGGCGACTGGCGGACCGCCTACGCGAACTACCTCGTCCAGTACGCCAGGTTCTACGCCCAGGAAGGCATCACGGTCACCGACCTCGGGTTCGTCAACGAGCCCGACTTCACCACCACGTACTCGTCGATGCGCCTCACTCCGGCCCAGGCCACCGAGTTCGCCAAGGTCATCGGACCGATCGCCGCCAACGCCGGGCTCAAGGTCAACTGCTGTGACTCGTTCGGCTGGAGCCAGCAAGCCAGCTACAGCAGGGCGATCGAGGCC
>Ga0307512_10004941_pt1 | contig 14218 bp, 16 predicted proteins | sample 14_EM_MG_FD_200267 | JGI IMG/M metagenome (GOLD analysis project Ga0307512, IMG submission 200267) | Populus trichocarpa ectomycorrhiza microbial communities from riparian zone in the Pacific Northwest, United States - 14_EM | ecosystem: Host-associated > Plants > Roots > Unclassified | place... | reverse complement strand
AGCATCACAACATGCCGGCCGTGGCATCCACCTCGCCGCCCGTGCTGATCGCCCACCTCGCCGCGAAGACCAGCCGGATCCGGGTCGGCTCGGGCGGCGTGATGCTGCCCAACCACACGCCGTTCGTGGTGTCCGAGCAGTTCGCCCTGCTCGAAGCGCTGCACCCGGGCCGGATCGACCTCGGCATCGGCCGCGCCCCCGGCACCGACCAGGCGACCGCCGCAGCGCTGCGCGGTGTCTCACCGCACCTGACCGTCGAGCAGTTCCCCGACCATCTGGGCATGGTCCTTGCGCTACTCGGCGACGAGCGGATAGCACCCGAGCAGATCTCCCGGCTGCGGGCAACGCCGGCCCAGGAGTCGTACCCGGAAGTCTGGATGTTGGGGTCTTCGACCTACGGCGCGCAAGTGGCGGCCGCCCTGGGCCTGCCATTCTGCTACGCCTACCACTTCGCGATGAGCTCCGATGTGGACACCGCGGTGCGCCTTTACCGGTCAGGTTTCCAGCCCTCGCCGCGGCTGGCCGAGCCGCACGTGATGGTCAGCGCCTCCGTGATCGCCGCCGAGACGGCCGAGGAGGCGCAGTACCTGGCCGGCCCGAGCCGGATCATGGCGCTGAGCCTGCGCACCGGCCGGCTAGGCCCGATGCTCTCGCCCGAGATGGCCGCCACGGTGGAACTGTCCGATCTGGACCGTGGGATGCTCGCCCAACTCCCCGGCATCCAATACGCGGGCACCGCCGAGGACGTGGTGGCGGGCCTGGAAGCGCTGGTCGAGCGCACCGGCGCCAACGAACTGATGCTGGCCGGCGCGGTCTACGACCCGGCCACCCGGCAGGACACACTCGCCCGGATAGCCAAGGCCTGGACGGCGTAACCGAGGTGATTTTGACGCACCCACGGTCGAAGATAGGGACATGTCCTGGCACCTGACCGACAGCGCTGACAAATTCTGGTCGGCCGCGGGCGAGTTCCTCCGCTCGCGCCCGGTGGAGAATTCGCTGCCCCTGACCCTGACCGACACCCTGCGCACACGCGACCTGCACTATTACGGCGCTGACGATCCATATTTCGGCTGGTACGAGTCGGCGGGCCGGGTACAGGGCGCGTGCCTGCAAACGCCGCCGCACCCGCTGATCATCGTCGGCGCGCCGGTCGAGGCCGGCCCCGAGCTAGCGGCGCTGCTGGCCGACCGGCCGCTACCAGGCGTCAACGCGGTGACCGCCGCCGGCGATGCCTTCGCCGCAGCCTGGCAAAAGCTAACCGGAGCGGGATTTACCGTCGGAAAGGAGAGCCGGCTGTACCGCCTCGACACCCTCACCCCACCGTCGCCGCTGCCGCCCGGCACGGCCCGCGTCACCACGGCCGCCGACCGAGAGCTGCTGGTGGCCTGGCTCACCGCCTTCTACGAGGAACTGGGCGAGCACTTCGAAAACCCCGAACAGCTGGCCGACTACCGGATTTCCTACGGCGGCCTCACCTTCTGGGAGGTCGACGGCCAGCCGGTCTCCCTCGCCGGAGCGACCCAACCGGAATCCGGAGTGGTCCGGATCGCCCCGGTCTACACCCCACGCGACCAGCGCGGCCGAGGCTATGCCGCAGCCGCCACAAGCGCCGTAACCCAGGCAGCCCTAGCGGCGGGCGCCGACGACGTGGTCCTCTTCACCGACGCCGCCAACCCAACAAGCAACGCCCTGTACCAGCGGTTGGGCTACCGCACGATCGAAGAGCGAGTCGTGATGGAGTTCACGGCATGAGCGAGCTCGCGAGCGAACCAGCAGCTAGCCACCCGACGACGTCAGCCGGAGTTAGCCGGATGGCGCACTCTCAGAATTCATTAGGCAGGCGCAACGTGAACGTGGGCAGGGTCATCTCGGTCAACCTGGCAGTGCCGGAGGCGAGCACGGCAAAACAGGTCGGCATCACCGGCATCAACAAGCAACCCGTCGACCACCCCGTGACGGTCCGGCCGCCAGGCCCGAAAACCACCGGACTGCACAGCGGCCTGGTCGGCGACCAGATCTTCGACATCAAGCACCACGGCGGCGACGACCAGGCAGTCTATGCGTACGCCAGGGAGGACTACGACTGGTGGGAGCAGGAGCTCAACCGCGAGCTCCCCGGCGGCATCTTCGGCGAAAACCTGACCCTCACCGGCATCGACGTAAACGGCGCGGTAATCGGCGAAACCTGGCGAATAGGCGACAAACTCGTGCTGCAAACCACATTCGGCCGCATCCCCTGCGCAACATTCCAGGCAAAAATGGCCGAGCCCCACTGGGTCAAAACATTCACCCAGCAAAACCGCCCCGGGGCGTACCTACGGGTCATAACCTCGGGCGACGTCAAAGCCGGCGACCAGGTCGAAGTGCTGGACAGCCCCACCCACGGGGTGACAATCGCCGACGGCTTCCGAGCCTGGATGACCGAGCCCGAACGGCTAGCCAAGTTCCTGGAGGTCGACGGCCTCCCCGAGGGCCTGAAGGACGACATCCGCCGCAGGCTAAACCGCTGACGCCAGTCGATCCGACGGCACGCCTCCGTTTGCCGCCCACGAACCCGGACGGCACGTACCGGCGGATCGACCGGCCCAGCCGACGGTCCAAGACCGCCCATACATCAACTCTCAACCGCAAACGCCACCAACACGAGGCAGTTGACCGGCAGTTTCCAACCAACTACCAGCCGCGCCGCCGACCGCGCAGAAACCACCAAGGTCCGGCGCCACAGCCACTCAGCCGACGAAGCTACCGAACGTCGGGATTGGCGATCCGCTGACGTGTCGTGCGCTCAAGCTCTTCTCGCTGTTCGGGTGAGAGGTCGGCAAACCACTTTCGGTACCTTTCGGCTGCCTCGGTGAACTGCCCCGCGTAGGCGGAACTCCGGCCGACCTCACGCAGGCTGGTGCGGCCTTCGAGTAATTCGCGGGCCATCTCGGCAAGTTCGCCGCTGGCCGTACCCTTGCTCAACCGTTCCAGGCTGTCCTTGATCGCTCGGGCGACCTGGTGGTTGGAGGTCATCCGGCGCAACTCGTCGTCGATCGGCGCGGGTTCGTCGGTCATCTTCAGGCTCCGGGCGGCGCGTAGGACGTTGCTGGCAGCGGCACGGCGGACAGGTCGCCGCCCTGGTCGGCGAAGTCCATGCCGGCGCCGAACGCCCCTAGGATCACCGTCCCGGCGGTATTGATGAACTGCGACGCCGTGTTGACGAGCTGGGCGATCTTGACGGCTTGGTAGGCGGCCATGCCGTAGCCGACGACAGCACCGACGCCGGTCTCGATCGTTGCGGTTCCTACCGCCGCCGAGATGCCCATCAGGATTGCCTCGTCAGCGATTGCTTGGAGCATGTTGCCGAGTTGGCTCGACAGCTGCCATGCGCCACGCGCCGCGTTGTGATAACCCTGTGCGCTGGCGTACAACGCTGCTTGCTGGCCGCTGGTTGCGGCTGCCAGCGCGGTGAAGTAGTTGTACGCCCCGTCGCCCGCGTTACCGTCCCAGGTCCGGTCCAGGGCGAGGACGCCGGTCTCGATACCAATGCCGATCTCCTGCAGGCACTGGGCGAGGTTGGCCATCGCGTCGCCGAACTTCCACAGCGCATCCCACTCGCCGGACAGGGCATCGGTTGCCAACGCGAAGATATCGACGCCGGACGCCGTCTCGATCAGGTCGTTGACCCAGGCAGACGGGCTGACGTAGTTGAACACATCGAATGGATTGGTGAACCCGTTCGTCGTGCTGTCATCAGGTTCGGGAGGGTCGACCAGGAAGCGCGTTGCCTCGCTCATGCCGTCCCTCCCCACGGGACGTCAGTCAAGGCTCGCCGGCGTCCTAGGCGCGGCCGGATAGCTCGCATCCGCTCTCGTTGCTGCTTGCTCGTCGGTGTTCTCGTACAGGTTCGCTATCTCGCGCAGGGCACGCGGGGAGGCCTCGGTCAGCACAAGTAGCTGCCCAAGCATTTGATCAAGATGCTCCATCCAGGCGGCGTGCCGCCCAGAGAGAAGGCCGATCAGGCCGGTCTGCCGGATGCTGAAGTCCCCGTTCGCGTGGACGTACGTCTTCGCGTCCGCAACATCGAGATACGTCTCTCGTAGCTGCGTGGCGTATGAGCGAATCTCCGCAGGATCGACCTTGAAGCTCATGATCGGCTCATCTGGTACAGCGCGTAGGCCGTGCTGAACAGCAATGCCAGCCCGGAAACGCCATACACGATGGCCTTGGGCACGAGCTTGTTCAACTGCGCGGGATCGGTGGTCCGGAACAGGCCGATCGCGAAGTAGGCGGCGGGCACGAAGGCGCAGCCCGGGATAAGCATGAGCGCGAAATTCAGCGGCTCCACCGACGCGCCACGAAGGGCGCCCACCACAGCAGCGGCGAGAACCAGGAGCCAGCACCCGGTGAGGAACAGAATGAGCTTGCCGATCAGCCGGCGGCCCTGGACCGCTGTCTCCGTCACGCCAAGTCCACCCTTCGACCACCAACCGAGCCCGACGGTACCAAAGGGGGACTGGGTCGAGCCCTCCGGCACTCACCGTTGTCGATCCACTCTCAACCGTCTCCGTGCGCAACAGGGCAAGGTCGGCCATGGCGGCAGCGTAGGGTGCGCTAGGCGAAGGCCCGGAGCAATATGCCTACTCCGGGCCTTCGTCTCGACCACGGGCGAACTGGTGTGCATCCGCCTCGCTATCCAGGCCGCCTAAGCGCCAACCGAGGTGACCCGCAACCAACCTCCCACAGCTGGCGTTGGGTAGTCAAGGGCTAGTCAATGGTGGTCTACTCGGGAAGCCGACCGAGGAGACACCGTGCCGCCGCGTTACCGCTACGAAGAGATCGCCGACGATCTGCAAAAGCGAATCGAAGCCGGGGAGTTCCCGCCTGGCTCGCGCCTGCCCAGTCGCCGGGAGCTGATCGCGCTCTACGAAGTGACGGAGCCGGTCATCGACCGCGCGATGCAGATCCTCAGGGTCAAAGGGATAACAGAGACTCTGGCCGGCGTCGGGGTGTTCGTCCGCGAGCTACAAGGCGAGTCCTGACTCCGAACGCGCTCGGCGGAAACCAGGTCACCTAATGGGCCTGGGAGACGCACAAGATCACATCTACGGATGCCCCACGCGGCTACGACTCGGCCCCAGGGACGTCGTAGATGTTCTCCCGCGGCTCTAGTCCGTGCCGCTGACTGCTCCCGACGTGCTGAAATACCCGTCTGCGAGAGGCCGCCGCCGCGCATTCGCCGCAGCCGGATTTCGTCAGGTCGTTGGCCGGGGCCGCCTACTACGGGAGGGCAGGGCCGGGTCGAACACCACCGCCGCCCGCATCACCGTCTTCGACCAGGCCCTGGCCCAGATCCCCGACGCCCACCGGCGCGGCACCGCGATCCTGCTCCGCTCCGATTCAGCTGGCTCCAACCACAGCTTCCTCGCCCGCATCCGGGCCTTGCGTGAGCAGCACCTGGATATCCGGTTCTCCGTCGGCCTGGCAGATCCAAATTTTCGGGCGTCGTTGAAAAACCAAGCTCGTACGAGTCGAGCCAGAGCGCATCCGAGCCCGGATGACCATCGCGTACACCGCTCGGGTCTGACATCAGGCGGTCTGTCGCCATCTGTGCTGATCTATCAGCGGTGCCCGTAGTCGCTGAGAACGTGGGTCGGCAACGTATGGCAGAGTGCCAACCATGCAGAGCCCCAGGCATATGAGCGGGTATCAAGTTGTTCCGCTTGTGTGGGAGACATTCGCTGACACCGCAGCCCAGTCGCCCGTGAGGGTGTGGGAGCCGCTTCACACAATCGCGCGATCTCCCGCTGCAGCGACCAGGCATTTCGCCACCGTGCAAACTGCTATCGACAAAGCGCTATTGGCAGACGAGTTCAGCAGCTATGTCCGGCAGGCGCACGATTACTTCCAAGGAGGATCGCAGGTGCCGGGCACCTCGGCGGCCTTGCTTTACTACTACTCTGTGCTTCAACTCGCAAAGGCTGAATTGCTAGCGCTGGACCCAGCGAGCATCCTCGGTGTCAGGATCGGACACGGACTGAGCCACCAAGTCGGCAACGCAGGTAATCCAGAATCAGACTTCCTGACGGTGACAAGTGGAGTCTTTCCCGCCCTCTATGAGAAGCGTACTGGAGTAGCGATATCGCAAGGTACAACGCTTCATGTCAGGGACCTGGTTCAGTACGTCCCCGAGCTTGAGTTCCAACTCAAGGACGTGCTCGGCATGAATCAGATAGTCATTCCTTTGTGCCACGCAATTGCTACGAACCGCAGCGATTTGTGGACCTTGCTTCTGGCTGAGGTTCCGAAGAATTATCCGCAGCGGTACATGGCGGAATTCGAAGCGGCCGTTGGTGCCGCGTTCGACGAAATTCCGCTACATGTCGAGTGGAAAAAGATCTTCGCCGTTAGTGAAAGAGCGTTTGTCAATCCACTGCCACGCCTGTTTCAAAGCAAGAATACGTTTCCGGACGGAACCGTGGTGGAAGATGTCGCCTGGAGTAATACGGCAGCTTTCAAGCATAGTCTCGATAACCCTTTTGAAGAACGTGCTGATGCAACATACTGGCCGACGCTCGGTGGTCTGCCGATGACTCCATCGCTTGCGCGGTACTCGCTAATGTATTATCTGTCGTCTGTCGTGCGGTATAAGCCAAGCATTCTTTCGCACAACAGATATCCTGACTATGCGTGGGTTTTGGAGGCGTTCGTTAATGCATCGCCAATCAATCTTGTGACCAATGCTTGTGATGGAATACGGGGGAAATGGGGCGGCTACGGGTATCGCTTCCGCACATAGTCACTGCTCCTCGGATTGACGTGACCGTTTCCGCGAAGATCCAGGCAAGGGGTTGACCGATCATGATCCACTGCCCGCAACAAAGCAGGCAGGACATAAGGAGGAAAGTATGGTCGGACTGTCAAGCTTCAGGGCCTTGATGCGGCGTGCGCCGGCGGAAACTCGCCTCCTGGGCGGGTCGAAGGTTGACTGGATCCCGTTTCGCATGAAGGTGGATTTCTTTACTCAACGTCGTTATCCATGATCCGGCGTATTGGACGACGATAGTGTCGAGTGTCGTAAAGTATGTCGACTGCTATCCTTCGAACTTCGTCCGGTCTTCTGCTTTCGCTGGCAGTTAGAAGGGCCATCAAACGAGTTACGCTCGTTTTGAACTCAGGATTCCTTTCAGCCAGTCGTTCCAGCGCCACCATCCCGCTGACCTGTACCGCCGGATTGTCGCTTCCGATCTGCTCCACTGCTTTGTTGAATTTCTCATCGAGCTTGTCGCTCTCGCCGGACCAAAAGCGCCGTGTGCTCAAAAGGAGGGCGCCAACACCCGACGTGCCGATTGCCACCGATGCTGCCGTTTTGATTGCCTCTATGCGAACTTTTGGACGCTCGGTCGAGTCGACAGCGTTGGCCTCATGAAACAATAGCCACATCACCAGGGCGCCGACTGTAAGCGCGAAGAGTCCTAATAGAGTCCCGATGATCCAGGGTGGACTCTTGACTCCCCTAACTAGCTTTGCCCTTCTTGACCCTTTGTATAAACCTGCAATGAGCGCCAGAAAAAAGACGAGCAGAAGGACTTCAACACGCCAGCGGACAACGACGCGCTCCCAGTTGAGCCAAGTGTTCAATGATGAATCGTCATAGCGCTGGAGGCTCGGTGGAACTTCCCGGGAGTCCCTCATATTGATCAGAAAGTAGAACGCTGCACCCGACGCAAGCGCCGCAACCAGGTACCAGTTTGACCATGGTGCGCGGCGCATACGCCTGCTTTGAACCATTACTCTACGGAAGCGCGCGCTTTGAGCCGGTGGCGGATTTAAGCCGGCGAGCTCTTCCTGAGTGAATATCGGTCTCTCGAACTCAGTGGGGTCATACTCCGACTGAGATTCCTGATCATGGGATGACTCTCGTTCGGGATCCATCACGCATACATTATGACAAATGATGCAACGCAACATCCCGCGACCAACACGGCCTGTCGACATGGCTCGGCCGGATGACCAGATGAGGGACACTAGTTACGCGGTTACAGATCAGGAATCCTTGATCGTTCCTCGGCTCGGACGAGGTCGTAAGGCCGGTGCGTGCCTGATGCGGCCTAGCTGTCTTACTGCCGAATTGGCCTTTCTGGATCAAGGTGCCGCGCAAGCGCGGCGCAGCCGGCCGCGCTCGGCCTGCTGCTGGCGACGGTGCCCAGATCCAGAGGCATGCCTCCGGCGGGAGCGCTCGGGCTTCTGGGATGGGGTGTCATCCAGCCCACCGTCGACCCAGGCAGAGCCGAGCAGGCCTGCCCCCGGGCGCCAAGGTCGTTCGTCCGGTAGGGCGCTCCACTGGGGCAGGCCCGCTCCCCGGTAGGTGGGTCGACGGCGGACTGGATGGCACGGGGCAGGAGGCGGCATGATCGACCTGCCCACGATCCGCCCACGACTGCTCGTGAAGAGCCGGATCTTGCTGGACTCGGCTGGATTCGACGAGAACGGCCCCGGAGCGCGTTTCCGCAGCTCTCGGGGCCGTTCTGTCTGCCTGTGGCGGGTGAAGGATTCGAACCTTCGAAGCTTTCGCGACGGATTTACAGTCCGCTCCCATTGGCCGCTCGGGCAACCCGCCTGGGCATGCGACCACGGTTGCCCGTGGCAGCGGAGAACAGGATAACTGTATCGGCGGGCGGATCCGCAACCGGGTACGGTCGGCATGTCACGGGCCTTTACCGGCTCCGAACGGACACATCGACACGGCCCACCCGCGGGAGTTTGATCATGGCAGCCAGCCCGTCGTTCGACATCGTCAGCAAGGTCGACCGGCAGGAGGTCGACAACGCGTTTCACCAGGCGGAGAAGGAGCTCGGCACCCGCTTCGATTTTCGGGGTACCGGCACCGTCATTGCCAAGTCGGGGGAGGAGGGCGTCACCATCACCTCCGAGACCGAGGAGCGGGCGGCCGCCGCGCTGGACGTCTTCAAGGAGAAGCTCGTCAAGCGCAACATCTCGTTGAAGTCGCTGGACGCCGGCGAGCCTCGGCAGTCCGGCAAGACGTACAAGATCGATTGCAAGGTTGTCGAGGGCATCGAGACCGACAAGGCGAAGGCGATCAGCAAGAAGATCCGCGATGAGGGTCCCAAGGGCGTGCAGGCGCAGATCCAGGGTGACCAGCTGCGGGTCACCGGCAAGAAGCGCGACGATCTGCAAGCCGTGATTGCCCTGCTCAAGCAGGAGGACTTCGGGGTCGCGCTGCAGTTCACCAACTACCGGTAAGCGGCCGCGGCGGGGTTCAGACTGGGGGTATGAGCCTCGGCGTCGCAACGGTTGTGGTCGGTGGCGGGGTCGGCCTGGCGCTGGCGATCTTTGGCGGGATGATGCTGGTCACGGCTCGTGCGCCGGGCGCCACCGCGCGGGCGTTCCGGACGGTGCGGGACGCGGGGATGTATCACTTCTTGTTCGGTCTCGCCCTACTTGTCCTTGCCGTCGGGGCGAGTGTTCCGGGCGGCAGCGTCCCGTCCGTCGTGTCGGCCGTCGTCGCGGTCGGCATGGTCGGCGTCGCAGTGATCAAGCACCGCCCGCGTGGCCGGAGGGCGGCCGATCACGATTGACCGGTCGCGGTGATCGAGGGCGCAGGTCGCGTGGCCCGGGCAGATCGTGACTAGTTCGCGGCGACTAGACACCGCGCACGGCAGGGCTGGCGGAACAAGACCCGCCTGCACATCCCGCAGGCACGCAGCGGACCATGATTAGGGTCGCAGCCAATGGACCACAGACAGGGGAGGGCACGTGATTGACCCGGTTGTCGACCTCGGATGGGTTCAGCAGCGGGCCGACGCGGTAGTGCTCGCCGACGTGCGCTGGTATCTCGACGGCCGCTCTGGCCGGGCGGCCTACGAGGGCGGTCATCTGCCGGGCGCGGTCTTCGTCGACCTGGATCGGTGGTTGGCCGCACCTGGCTCGCCGGCCGAGGGCCGGCATCCGCTGCCGTCGCCCGAGGTTTTCGCGGCCGGCATGGCCGAGTTGGGCATCGGCGATGAGGACACCGTGATCGCGTACGACGATGCCGGCGGCGTTGTCGCGGCCCGGTTGGTGTGGATGCTGCGGTGCACGGGTCACGACGCGGCCTTGCTGGACGGCGGCCTGGCCGCGTATGCCGGTGAGTTGGAAACCGCCGAGCCGTCCCGTACGCGAACGGATTTTGCCGCCCGGTCTTGGCCGGCGGCGCGTCTCGCGGATATTGACGACGCGGCCGGCGGGGGTTCGGTGGTGTTGGATGCGCGGGACGCGGCGCGGTTTCGTGGCGATGTCGAGCCTGTTGACCCGCGGCCTGGGCATATTCCCGGCGCTCGCAGCCTGCCTTGCCGGGACAACGTGGACGCGGATGGCCGCTTCCTGAGCGTGCCTGAGCTGCGTGAGCGTTTCGCGGGCGTCGGTGTTACCGCTGCGGCGGACGTTATTTCCTATTGCGGGTCGGGTGTGACGGCTTGTCATAACCTGATCGCGCTTGAGCATGCCGGTCTCGGCTTGGGGCGCCTTTATCCGGGGTCTTGGTCGCAGTACAGCAGTGATCCCGCCCGACCGGCCGCCACCGGCGACTAGGGGGAGCCGGCTAGTCCGCGGGCCTCGTCCACCTGGGCGGGGTCCAGTCCTTCGTAACCGGTGAGCTCGTGTTGGCGTGCTTGGTCTTCGATCCAGCGGTTGTGCGCCTCCCAGGCTGCCTGTTTGCTGCTGCCCAGCGCCGCCCCGATCTCGGTCCATGATGCCCCGTTGCTCCGGGCTGTGCGGACCATCGCCTGGCGCCCGTAGCCGGCCTTGCGGATTACCACTTCGCTGAGCGCCAGGAGCTCCAGGGATTCCGCGCGGGTGAGCGGGGCGCTGTGGTCGTCCTCGGTCATCGTGGCGAGGGCGTCGCGCATCCTCAACTCGTCGTATCGCGTTGTTGCGGTGGAGAGCGTGTGTTGACGTTCCAACTCGTCCGGAATGGCCATGCGTCCGAGTCTCGCGTCAAGCCCACTTGACGTCAAGTGGGCTTGACGATCGAGGTGCGAATTGCCCTCACTTCTCGCGTTAAATCAGGCCCAAAGCCATCAATAATGCTGGTCTCAGTTAAGTAAAGGCCTCAACCGTTCAGCCAGGATTTCGGGATGTGCGGCTTCGACCGGGTCGTGGACACTGCCTGACACACAGCAGGTGTGGCACCATCATGGAACCCCCACTGGCTGCGACTTTCTATGGGAGCAACACATGTCTGCAAGAAGGCTAAGCCGTTTTGCTGGCTTGGTTTTCGTGCTCGCCGCGATCCTCGGCGGCGTCGGCGCCGCAGGCGCGGTCGCGGAGCACGAGACCGGGGGAGCGAGCGCCACGAGTTCTGCGCAGCTCACTCTGGTGGACATCAACTGGAGTTGAGGTCTGGGTCAGGGCTGTGATGGGGCACCGGCTGAGGAATCGGCTAGGTGTGTGATTTTGTGCTGCCCGTAGGGCCGACAGATCGGGGAGCGTTGTGACGATGCGTCAAGCTCCGCGGCGATCATCCCAGTACGCCTGGTTGATCACTAATCCGCTCGCCGTTGTCGCGGTCGTCTGCATCGTTGCTTTCTGGGTCGATAAACCAGACTTGTACCAGGACTGGCGGGTCTGGGCTGGCTCCGTTCTCGCGCTCGCCGCGCTGATCACGGCGAACATCAGCGTCTTCAACGTCGTGCTGCGCCGACAGCAGGGCTACTTTGTCGTGGTCACCGAGATCCCCCTCGTGCTGGCCATCTACTATCTGCCACCCGCGCTGGTCATTCTCGTGGCCACCATCGCGACCGGCATCGCACAGACTCGCTTCCGGCTCGGCATCACCAAACTGGCGTTCAACATCTCGAAATCGGCCGCAGCCACGTCGGTGGCCATGATCGTGGTCGCCGTGTTGCCGCCCATCCAGGACGCCGGCCCCCGCACCTGGGGGATTCTTTTCGCTGCGGGCATGGCTAGCGCGCTCACTGCGCTGGTCGCCTTCGCCGCAGTCATGGCCGTGATGCAGGGCCGGCACGGGTTCGCCGAGGGACTGCGCGCCGGCATGCCGACCGTCGCCACCGGCGCGATCAGCATCGCCATCGGGTTGGTATTCCTTGTCGCGCTCGATTCGACGCCCTGGGCGGCCGTGTTGCTGGCCGTGCTGATCGTCGCGCTAGTGCTGGTCTTCCGCTCGTTTGCCCAGTTCTTCCGGCAACACCGGACCTTGGCCGACGTTTACGAGCTGACCCTGGCCGTGCGTGAGTACGGCACTGATGGCACGCTGCCCGACGTCCTGCTCGGTCGGGTCCGCGCCCTGATGCGCTCCGAGTACGCCACGTTATGGCTGCCGGCCCAGGGCCGCCACCCGGAGGTGCTGCTCAGCGCGCGGGCCGACGACAAGGGACTGCTCGACATCTCGCCCACTCCGGCTCAGATCCGCGAGCGGGCCGTGGGCGGTCAGCATGCCGTCGCCGTGGGAACCCATTTCGAAGCGACCGCGGACCTGCGGCCCGCGCTGCGCGAGGCTCGGCTCAAGGACCTCCTCGTCGTCCCGTTGCGCTCCGGCCAGACCACCATCGGCACGCTCGAGGTGGTGAACCGGGTCGGTGGAAATGAAACGTTCCGAGCGGCCGACGTGCAGGTGCTCGAGACGATCGCCGCGCACGCCGCGGCCGCGGTGGAGAATTCGCGGCTGGTCGAGCGGCTGCGCTACGACGCGTACCACGACCGGCTCACCGGGCTGCCCAACCGCCGCCGCATGACCGACGCGCTGGCCGAATCCGTCAAGGTGCGCGCCCCCGGCGAGGTGGTCGCGGTGCTGCTCTTCGATGTGGACGGGCTGCGGACAGTCAACGAGTCGATGGGGCACTCGGCGGGCGACAAGTTGCTCGTCGAGGTCGCCGAGCGGCTGCGGAACATCGCCGGCCCGGGCGCGCTGGTCGGCCGGATCGGCGGCGACGAGTTCGTGGTGACGTTGCGCGCCGAGAGCACCGAGGCGACCGTCCGGCTCGCCACCCAGATGCGCGAGCAACTCCGCGGTCCGCTGGTGGTCGGCTCGCTCACGATGGACGTCGACACCGCCGCGGGCGTCGCGGTGCAGCCCGACCACGGCGACGACCCGGAGGCCCTACTGCGGCGCGCCGAGCTGGCCGCAAACACGGCCAAGATGCTGCCGTACGGCGTGCAGCTCTTCCACCCGGCGCTGGAGTCCCGCGCGGTGCGGCGGCTGGGCCTGGCGGCCGACCTGCGCCGCGCCCTGGACAACGGCGAGCTCGAGGTCTACTTCCAGCCCAAGGTGACGCTCTCCGACCGGCATCTGGTCGGCGTGGAGTGCCTGGCCCGCTGGCAGCACCCCGCCCACGGCGAGGTGACCCCCGAGGATTTCGTCGCGGTCGCCGAGCACACCGGTCAGCTGCACCGGCTCACCGAGGTGGTGCTGGCCGAGGGGCTGCGCCGCTGCCGAGACTGGGCCGACGCGGACCGGCCGCTGTCCATCGCGGTCAACCTGTCGGCCCGTACGCTGCTCGACACCCGCTTCCCCGAGATGGTCCACCGCCTGGTCCGGGAGTACCGCGTCTCGGCCGGCCAGGTCACCTTCGAGATCTCCGAGGCCGGCATGCTGGGCGAGATCGAGCGCGCGCTGCCGACCCTCTACCGGCTGCGAGATCTCGGGGTCAGGCTCTCCGTGGACGACTTCGGCACGGGCGCCTCGTCGCTTTCCTACCTGCGCCAGCTGCCGGTGCAGGAGGTAAAGATCGACGACAGTTTCGTGCAGGGCATGGCGACCGACTCGGGTGATCTCGCGATCGTCCGGGCGGTGATCAGCCTCTCCCGCGAGTTCGGCCTGACGGTGGTCGCCGAGGGTGTGGAGAGTGAGCTCACGCTCGACCTGCTCGAGGAGATGGGCTGCGAGATCGGCCAGGGCTACTTGTTCAGCCGTCCGCTGCCGTATGAGCGGTTGGAGGCGTGGTTCAGCGCCCAAACGGAGCCCGAGTCGACGCCGACCGGTGAGGTCCGCCGGCTCCGCGCGGTCATCTGACCTGCGGCTTTACGGCATGGGGCAGCCGATTTCACCGGCGGAACGGGGCCGTGTACTCTTACTCCTGCGCATCACGCGAGAGATCGCGCGTGCCCCCTTAGCTCAGTCGGCAGAGCGTCTCCATGGTAAGGAGAAGGTCTACGGTTCGATTCCGTAAGGGGGCTCCACCCGGGTGTCGAGCTGATTTCCTTGTGAAGGTCAGGT
>Ga0307512_10004940_pt1 | contig 14221 bp, 13 predicted proteins | sample 14_EM_MG_FD_200267 | JGI IMG/M metagenome (GOLD analysis project Ga0307512, IMG submission 200267) | Populus trichocarpa ectomycorrhiza microbial communities from riparian zone in the Pacific Northwest, United States - 14_EM | ecosystem: Host-associated > Plants > Roots > Unclassified | place... | reverse complement strand
AGAGATGGACCCGCTGTGCGACCCGCTGACAACCCGCCCAATTCAGACGGGTTGGGAGTTTACCATGGAACCGTACCCGAGTGGGCAGTTCGGGTTTATTGACAACCCGGACCGCCAATTTGGCAACGGTTCGGTTTGGACATGGACCCGGACCCGAAGTGATGGTCCGGAACCGTTGCTAACACTACGCACAGCTGCACTGTGGTCTCAGCTGCTCCAAAATTTGACTATCCTACAAGTCAATTCTTGTAGCATCCTGAATGCACCTCCATCACTGCAGGTGCGTTTAGGAGCACCTGAGAATGCTCTTGCAGAGTCTGAGAACACTTTACTTAGCTCCAGGGGGGCCTGGGAGCATCTGGAAGTACTTAGAAGCACTGGTGAGGTCGACCGGAGTGTCTGGGAGGTTTGCGTGTTGCTTCCGGACCGATTTACATTTTGCTGATGCGGGGTGTCTCTGACGGCTCTGACGGAGCTCATCCACTCTGACGGAGCCATCCCGCCCGGACGGAAATGTTTTTTGCTGATGTACCCAGTGTTACGTAGCGCATCGAACCGATCACTGGAGCGGGAAACCCATGGGCCTCCTACAACCACTTCCTGTAGCCGAAGGCCGCTGGCAGAGAATGGGTGTTGACTTTATAAGCAACCTGCCGGTCTCGGGAAGTGGCCACGACTGCATGGTAACGTTTGTCGACCATGGGACAAAGAGAGCGCATTGGCGAGCCTGCAGAAAAACAATTGAGGCCCCGGCCTTTGCGCACGTACTCATCAACGACATCGTCCGTCGACTCGGAGTGCCTCAGGAGGTTGCATCGGACCGTGATGTACGCTTCACAGCAGACTATTGAAGAGAGTTTGCTAGGATTCTGCAGACGAAGCTGCTCATGTCTATGGCGTTCCATTCAGAAACGGATGGTCTCTCTGAGAACTCGAACAAGACCGTTGTACACTATTTGCGTGGCTTCGCCACTTACGACCAAGCCAATTGGGACAACTACCTCCCACTAGCGGAGTATGCTAACAATTCCTCAGTACACCGTTCGACGAAGCTGACGCCTTTTGAACTCGATCCTGGCTATGAGCCGCCTTTCCCGCTGGACTTAATTGCAGATCTCCAGCGGCCGCAAGCCAATGAATCAGCAAAACCATTACCAGGCCGCTAATTCGTCAAACGATTGCAGCGCATTTTGGGAGTCACCAGGGATGAGGTGCGCGATGCTCAGGATAAACAGACGGCTGAGGCTAATAATTCACGACGTCCAATTGACCCCGCCATCACCGCCGGCGTGAAGGTATTTCTAGATACAAAGGATCTGCCGATCACATACGCCAACGTCAATCGAACGGGACGCAAACTGGTACATCGTTACATTGGTCCATACGAAATTCTCCCAATCCGCGGGAACGCCATTGAACTAGACCTCCCACAGAACATGACGATCTACGACACAGTTAACGTCAGCAGGCTCAAAGTTGATCGCACAGACGATTCTAGAATCGCCTGGCGGCCACCGCCTCCATCAGTACAGACAAGCCGCGCGGGCTCAAGTTATGTCGTCCAGTCAATCGCAAACCACCGCCCAAGCTCTGAGGGAACAGGCTGGGAATACGAAGTGAAATGGGAAGGTTGGGATGAGAAGGATAACACATGGGAGCCAGAGGACAATATGGCAAAAGCAAAAGAAATGGTGAAGCAGTATTGGAAGGAATTAGGCGGGCGGCCAAAAGAGAAGAGAAAAACGACACGGAGGAAGGCGTGAGAAGCAGGTTTCTTTTGAATGGTTGAGCGACATCGCGGAGTCATATTTGTTTTTAGATCAGGGTGTTTTATTTCTTCGAGAGCTTTCTCAAAGATAATTGGAGAAGGTTGTGATGTAGGTGGACAGCTCTGGTCATGATAAGGTGCGGTTCTGTTGCATTAGGTGCGGCTCTGTTGCATTAGTGCGGCTCTGCGGGAGGCTCGCGTAGTAGTTAGTTCTAGCGAGATGTCAGTTCGATCATCAATAACATTCCCTTCTATACCTACAAAGAGGCTATTTGCCCACACTATGTTCTACGTTGGCATAGTATCGGTTGGTCGCCGATTAAATCTATGACGCATGCATTCATTGCTTTGTGCTGAGGGAATCAATTCACGATAAGCATTATCAATTTTGATCGGTATATATTCCAACTACTGGCTTATACGTTTGCAAGATGTCTAAGTTCAAGTCTGTCTGATTCATTGGCTGACATGATATCATGTGATGGATGGCCTGATTCTCATCAGGAGTGTAATGCTTTAAAACCACCTTGCATGGACGCGATAACCTATGGGATGCATGGCATGTTATCACCGGACGCGATAAGAGGTGTGGCCGCAATAACGCTATCATGAGCAATGTAAATCATAGCAACTAGGTGTGGCAACACCAGACCTGGGACGTTGGCTATAAAGAGACAGCATTGCTGTGGGAATGAGAAGAACAAGCTCAACCAGCAACTTTCCACAGTCAATGCAGAAGCACCAAAGACAATCTTACAATATTATTATGAATTCCATACAAACTATCAAAGAAATTCCTTCTTTAATTCACCGACGTGAATTAGCTTTATATGCCTGGACACAGGTTGACATCTTTTCAATACACACACCAGAAGAATGTCAAACACTTCGGCGATTTTATTGTTCAACTGGAAGAGCAGTCTTTAACCCACGGGCCACATATCCCAACTGGTCTGGCTGTGTGTCATCTCTATCGGTATCGGTTACCCTGTACATCAGTATTCATCTACAGTGTTGTTACAATTCTAAGAGTAATCAGAAGAGTGGTTATGTCCCGGAGAGATCTAGTTTCCGGGTTGGACATATCAACTGGACGTTGGGTCCGGTTGGGAAGGCAAGCTCTTGAAGAAGGTCAAGAGGTTGAGTCTTAGGATAAGACAAGGAAAGAAAGAGTTTCTTAGTATAGGCGGCTGTACTTAATTCAATAAATGTTGTATTGATTATTGGGATTAAAAACCCCCATAACATGCATCACCTCTGTAAATTGTCTACCTTACAGATTTGTACCAGATATACAGAGAATGAAAAGTTTAAAGTAGGGGAAAAAGAGTTTATATGAAGCTCTAAGCAAATTGGACAAAATTATTGGAAGAAAGTTCAAGAAAGTAATTGCATTAAGCTGACTATAACCCAGCTCAGCTTCAGGTCAAGGTTGCAGCAAGTGCAAATATAGTGGAATTTTTTCACAAAAAGTCAGCATACACTCAGGTAGATGTAAACTAATACCCTTCAAAAGCTCAGCTCTCTGGAGGTAATTTGAATTTTTGGTGGGGTGATGTCTCCAGGCCTTTCACCTCACTTTTCTTTATGATCTCAATTTGGATCAGACTCACTATTTCGCTTAGTATGAAATCCTGTGAAATTAAGGGCCAGGGTACGAGGCAATTAGATTTGTGTCGTGTTTGGCATGGGGAGGGCAAAAAGAATCGACCACCAAGACTTATCGGACGCGACTGTACATATAGAAGCGGCACGAACCCATTGTAGAAATCTACATCTAGGATATAGTGACAAAAGTTGGCCCGATTCGACACCAAGTACCCTCAAATAGGTTCGTACTATTCGTCAGGATATGCTTGCTAGCGGGTTCACTCCTGGCATAAGTTTCTATTTGCTGCCCAGAGTGTTCAAGCTAACAAAAGTAGTCAGAAAATGTATGGCATTGGGTTATCGCAAAAACCCTACCAAATCGTCTGACAGAATACATCTTGTACCTCAACCTTTCTCCTATTTGCTGGATTGCCGCATTAGCACTGTTTACACTCGACTTCCACTTGCGCTACTTTGTCTTCGTGATCCAACACACCGCTCTTGTCTGGATAGCTTAATTGTACACTTGGTCTGTTTGGGGTTTGGCTATCGAGCTCCAAACTTACTATTTATACTACCTAACCAACCAGGCGACTGGTTTTGCAAGAGGTATCTATTTAGAGATACCACTTGAGAACTTCAGAAGGGCACAATAACTTTAGAATGTGTACCACATTCCGAGTCTACACAGTAATACCAAGTGGCATATACTATTACAGTATGGTTCCAGGCACTCTTATGTAGACATCCGTCGAGTCGCCCGTGAGCATTGCTCGGATCGAGTTAGGTCTGCTAAGCCTCCTCTAATCTCACCTCGCCTTGTACTTCAGCTGCTGTTGTCCTCATCCTACCACTCTCCTATTACCCATATATCGCCTTTTTTATTCGCTCTCTTGATGTTCCCGCAACCCCTTTAGCTCGACATTTCTCCGTGTTCCATTTAGAATTTAATCCAAACACTTCGCATTGCACTTCTCGCACCCCACACCGTACACCACACAGCTCTCCTTCTCACCGTGTCGTCGATCTACCGTGCTACTACCCTCGAGAACCATTCTCAAGCAACTTCACCAACCTAGGCTCGCTGGACAGCTACGTGTGAAGCCATGATAACGGACGAGCTCTTCGGGGAATGCCTGGCCATACTTCAAGGTGGGCCGGTGAGTTCCTTACGGTCTAGGGATCACGGCTAACCTTCCGTGGTCGCTGCCAGACGACAGCATCCTCGAAGAAGATCAGGCAGAGCGAATTTCTGCCCTTATCTCCAGCAAGACAGATCTTGAAGGCAGTGGTTTAGAGAATGAAGTTTTGGATGTGCTCTGGCGACACCGCACCAAGAGTTCCCCCGCTTCGTCACCTCCCATTCGCAATAACCATACCATCATCCGACGAGCTTCTCCAGCCCCATGGCAATTTGCGCGAGTAGGCACACCATCTCCCTCACTTGGGGGAACACCCCCTATGGCGGCCGGGTTTCCCCCATCTTTAAGGGGGTCACCATTCCCTTCACCGAGACCCAGTCCTAGGCTGGCGTATTCTTCTCCTCTTATACCTCATTCGCCTACCCTTAACAATTATGAGCCGGTTCTTCATCACGATGTCACTAGTGCGCCAGCTGAAACTTACGGCGATTTTGGAAGCGAAACGGTTCAGTGGCTTGTCGAGGAGGATAGCTCTTTGTATGGAGCACCTACACAGAACATGTCTCCGCACGATATGCTACGATCCGTTTTGGGTGAGGGTCGGACGGATGACCAGATCGATCAAGCCTTGGAAATCTGTTCCTACGATCTTGGTGCCACGCTAGCCATGTTGATGGAGCAGCAACTACAGCAAAACAGCATCAATCATTTGAGTACCCCCACCGAGAGTGCCACGATAATCGGAAAGTCTACTTCGCCCAACCCTGAGAAAGCACGACCTATCACTCCGCGAAATGGTGTTGTCTGCCGCTTCTTCCTGTCTACTGGGCAGTGTCTAAGGGCTGATTGCCGCTTCTCACATGACCTCGGCACAACCATATGCAAGTACTGGCTGATGGGGTCATGTCTTGCTGGGGATACATGCATCTTCTCCCACGACCCTACGATGTCTGTCTCCAAGATGACTCTTGGTTCCGAGACTGGCAGTCGAACTTCGACACCACCGCCTCACCTGCAATTCCAAGACGGCTCATCCTTCCCTTCACTTTCGCCGCCTGACCATTGGTCCGGCGCGGGCACGGTATCTGGAGGAATGGCTGGGTCAGCGCCTGCTTTCAAATTTACACCCTCACGCCCCAATTCCCGACAACATAACCGCGAACGCGACCAGAATTCCTCTCTTGTCCCATTAGTAGATGACTCCGAAGCATTTCCCTCGCTTGGCAGTGCTAAGTCCAGTGCTCACAAAAAACGAGATCGGCGCCCGAAGAATGACATTCCTACTGGTCCGTCATCACTTGCTGAAGTAGTCCGCATGGGATCACCGGGCCCCAACTCTAGTCGTTGGTCGAGTGTTGGTACCTCCCCGAACTCGAAGCGTGGCTCACGGGTTGCTGCATCGCATATTCCAGCGCCTCAGCAAATACCCTGGCTTGAGACTGGTAGCGCGCTCAATCGAACTTATCTCAAGCACCGGAAAGAGGCTTTAAACCATGGCGTCCTGCGTGCAAAGTACTTGCAGATGGCTAGTGCTGCCTGGCAGCGAAACGACGCAAAGACAGCAAAAGAACACTCCCGTAAGGCCAACAACGAGAATATCGCCATGGTGAAAGCACATAAAGAGGCGTCAAAGGCAATTTACGAGGAACGGAACAAGCGATCCGACCAAGGCGTGGAACTGTTTATTGATCTGCATGGTACCTTCCCATGTCGGGCTATCTCTCTTACGGAAACTAACAATATGCTTGCAGGACTCCTTCCAGATGAAGCCGTAAGTACTTTGAGAGAAGTATTAGTAGAAAAGAAAAACTCGTCCCAACCAGTCTACGCCATCGTGGGTACAGGACACCACTCCAGAGGCAGCAAGGATAAGCTCTCGCGGGCTATTCGCATCTTCCTAGATGAATGGAAATACGCATACAGAGAGTTCTCGGCTAGTGGTGATCGGGGAAATGGCGGCATAGTAGGTATCGACGCAAGCACATTCGACAAATCGATGGTTGAGAGCATGGAGGGTGTGGAGACGAAGACGAGGGGATCTAGATCGGCTTCGGGTGGTAGTACTAGTATGACATCGAATGGGAAGAAGGATCCTCCTAGGGGGCCAGGAAAAAAGAAATAGGTTTGAGGTAGAAATAAAAAAATACACTGAAACCTTGGAATTGGCTCCTGTGATTTGGTGAATCGCTACGAAGTTGAGTGAAGTCGACATGGTCTCTATACTACCGATGAAGTGGGCATTTCATCTATGCCATGCTGTTTTAATTAACAATTACAGTCACCACCCAGCCAAAACACAAGTTGATCAGGCTACACTAGTTTTTGCGCCCATATTTATCGCTTTTATAGGTACTTGGGCCTAGTCTTTTCACTCCCTAATTACTAGGTGACCCACTCCTGGCATCTTGTCACAACATGATCTGCATAAACTTTCGTCTCCCACTCAGCAAACATAGGGATGATAGGTATGCCTAAATAAATCAATGCCCAAACCTTGCCAAATAACTCTGTAATTCCAAAGGTTACGCGACATGACGTAGAATTGTGTCGGGTCCACAACCCGATAGTCCGTAGATTAAAACCAGTTCATTATCTTGACGACCTCCCAATTTTACTCTGCGGCATGTTAAATACGATCTGCCACTCACTGACCATCGGTAGGTGTGTGGTAGTCAATGTATTCCAGAGCCTAATTCCATCTAAAAAATATGTTGAAAAAGTTCTCCTGGCATGTTTATCGAACCGTGGGGCGAAAGTCGTGGATTATGCACTAGAGGAAGAACCGCAAACACGGTCCACATTAGAGTTCTTTAACATTGCATGACAAGCTTTCCATCAAGTTCTCTATCTATCAACCGATCTGTATTGTACTGGCTGCATATGGCGTGTATTTGCGAGTGAAACCACTTGAAGTAACTTTCCATGCAGTACCAAAGGTCACTATTATTACCATCCCGAATTTCATCTGATAGTTATTTACCCCACCACACCCGCCCACAACTCAACCAGCCCTATCCACCTTCTCCCAATCCACACTCCCTTCACTTCCACTACCATCACTCCCTCCAAATCTCGCCACCGCCACCTCCTCTCCCCTCCCACCATTCAGCATCCACTCCACCACGCCATCCGGCACAAGCCGTCCAATCAAGTCATACACCAAACTACCACCCCCGACACGCACTAACTTCACCAGCCGATCTTCTCTCGCCAATACATCGAAGACGGCATGGTGCAATTCTCGTAACGGACTTCCCTTCACTGGACGCTTCCCCTCTTGCGCGGCATACAAACGTCCATAAGCGCCGCGTACACTTGAGGGCCAGGAAACGAGGTCTGCGCGGGCACCATTGACGGCTTGTAGATGCTGTCTCCCCAAGACGGCGGAGAGATCGAATGTTCCCAGCTTGATCTGGGACACGTCGACGTGGAGAGGCCTCAACTCCCTTCTCAGCGATGTGGTAAACGAGTCCAGAGCCGCCACGGCTACAGCTTCCGGCGCATGAAAAGATGGCGATAAAGAGTGTGTAATTGAGGGGGTGAGTACCAGCAGCCGCGCCTGGTGGGCACGGAGAAGGCGGATAAACAGTTTCGTAGTAATAAACGGGGAAATCAGCCTCAGGTTTAGAACATCGCTCCATACATCCGCCGAAATCATCTCAATTGGACCCGTCGGATAGTAAGAATCCGGCACAAGGACCATTCCTGCAAGATGGAGGTGATGAGGGTGCGCACCCTGGAATGCGGTTACGGGAAAGTTAAGATAAGCTTCAAAACGTGAGACTGAAGCTTCGGCGCCGACGGTGTCAAGAAGGTCGATATGGAGTGGCCTAATATCGCGACAACCAAGGCTGAGCACCAGTTGCTCATCGTCCATCGAGTTGACAACCAGAAACACAATAAACCCACGCCTCCCCAAATCTTGTGCGAGAGACTTTGTAATCGCATCATGGGGTGAGCCAGCAAGTACAATCACTTCCTTCCTAGCTCCATTGGTAGCTCGTTTCGCACGCCGCTTGCGGGAACGTACCCGCTGCCGCTGCGTAAAGACGTAGCTGCCGAGCCCGAGGGTTGTACATGTGAGGATTCCGACGGCTAGGCGGTTTTCCCACGCCCATCGACCGAGTCGAGTGTAGATAGTTGAGGTTGGCAGGCGGGCGGGGAACGGAGACGGGGGAGGAGGGTGATTGCGGCGGGAGGGAAACCAGCTCGAGGTTGAAATGGTGTTGCGGATAGTTTCGGCAAGATCGTCGGCTAGTCAAAGAGTGTGTGTTAGTTACAATGATAGCCGGTGGGGAAATGATGACGAGCAGCGTTGACGGGATGTTGATGTGGAGAGAAGGACTCGGCTTGAACCTTTTGCATCCAGTTTATCAGCAACCCTGAAGGCGGCTAATTTGATGGATTTTAGCGAGCCTATGATGGCAGAGGTATAATCGTCAGACATGGTGAAGTTATGCCACAGCGGCCGAAATGGTGGAAATTCTTTCTGGAACTTAGAAGGTTGCCTGTCTCCAGAGCTTTGTTCAAGTGGGGTGACGATCCTTGCTTGGCGGGGCTTATGGAAGTAGCGTAAGAGAGGGCGAATGACATACTTACTCTACCAACTTCAGCATTCTCTCTGCATGAAGGGGTTGGTTTAGTATCAAGTGCTAAGCAGACAAGTAGAGATAGTTCCAACGAATTAAAGATGTTGAGGAACTGAGAGCGCTGCTTGACCAGCGTGGTTCTTGTTAGGGCTAGGGGTAGTAGAGCTCACACTATAAGACTGTCCTAATCGTGGGCCAGTGTGGCGACGTGATGATTTATGATCCTCATACTAGAATTATAGTACAAACAGATATATTTCGTCGTAGGATATCCCCAGTTTGTTATGCGTCTGGAGGTCCCCAAAAGAACATTACCGATTATTTGGAAGGCAAAACCCCGCGATCCCGCTCGCCACGTTTGTGTAGCGGGTGCTTAGGGGAAATAATAGCGACTCCAGTGAGCACTTGTCACGTAACCACTGGAGGAAAAAGGACGAAGCGTGGTGGATCTGGTACCAATTATATCGTAGTCAAGGACCAATAGCTTGCCAGTTATCACCAGCGGTTGCATTATATATATCACGGTGTATATGTTATAAGATGGAGGGTCAAGGCCGTTTAACCCATCATAAAGTAAAGACATAAAAAGAGTCTGCAACAGCTAAAAGTATCATTTGTCACTCACGACTAGTTCCATCCTCACTCCCCCTCTTCTCCCCCAACCACACCACCACAAATGAGCGACCAACAACACTCTATCTCCATTGCAGCCCTCTGGGACCAAACCTTCTCTCACCCTCCGACACCGCCTCCCACCGCTGACGACACTCCAACCACAGCCACCACAACTATAGACACCAGCTTGACCTCTCTCCACCTCCGTGCCTTCGCTCTTTCCCTTGCTCGCAACTCACAGCTCCTTACCTCCACTAACACTCTCCTTAATGAAATCAAAACCTTGGTGACTGGGCTCGCTGCTACCACGCCAACCACCACCTCAAAGAACAAAGATTGTAACCAATCTCACCCCTCAAACTCTTACAGGGCTCTATCTGACACCGGGAGTAACTAACATCGACCGTAAACTGTCCACACTAACCAGTGCGCTCAAGACGCAGGAGGGGAGCATGAGTATGATCAAGGAGCTGGTCGTAAAGCAACAGGAGACGGCAAGCGTATTAGAGAAGCTCGCAGAGGAGCAGGGGAGGCAGGGGAGAGCGTTGAAGCGGTTATTTGGAAGAGGTGGTATGGTGGTCTGTCTGGAAGGTAGCGGACGAAAGCTGATGTAGTCCCACAGCTATATCTGAGGAGACCCGGCGAGTTCCAACTCTGGAATCTCAACACTCGCACTCTAACAGAGTAGACGATGACAAGAAGTTCACACCCAACCACCCAGAGATCCAGCGAACACCAGACGCTGTCGTAGTAGTGGCAAATACCGCCCCAACAAGCTCCGATGATGCGATATTGCTCGATTCTGAGAGCGGCAATTTACGCATTGTAGGAGCACAGACAAATATAGACAGAGTCGTACCTAAACCCTTGCCCAAAAAGAAGCGAACTCTCCGGGACATACAATCTGAGGATGAGGAAGCTCTACAGCATGAGTCAATGGTCCCGCGCCATAGAGCTTCAAGATGGGCTGGGGTTGAAAGAACCCTCTTCGACTCCTACTCAGAAAAGTCTTCTACTGGAGAAAGCGCTAGGAATGAGGATGTGGGGGTCGGGGGCCCTATCAGATTAAGCAAGGAGGAATCAGATGCCTCACCGCGGATGGTTAATAGGACGATAGAGAAAAGAAGACGGCTTCTAGAATCTGATGACGAAGAGGAACTGTGGGCAGGGATGGAATAGCATCGTGTGAAGGTGCTATGGTTGACATATATTGCAAAATTCACACAGGAGAAGGGAGAAACATGTAGTAATACAAAGCCGCCAGCCATGGCCCAAGTTTTATTGGGAGTATAACAGTTCATTGATAAACGAAAATATAGAAAAATGATATAAACTCAAGCCCGCGCCTATGCAAGCTTACAACTCTAGAAGTGGTTTTTGAGCATCAGTTTGTACTAAGACTGACGGCTTGGTTTTTGTCCACCTGTCGATCCATTCCAGGACCTCTGTATGCCACAGCAGAGAGTTCTCGGGATTGAGGACCCTATAGACGCATGAAATTAGCACTTACCATTCAAGCAAAATCCAATTACATACCAGTGGTTCTCATCAGGAAAATGGAGAAATTTAGATGGAATCCCCTTCTCCTGGAGAATGTTGAAAGCAGCCAATCCCTCGCTGACAGGCAATCTGTAGTCCAGCTCTCCATGGATAATCATTTGCGGAGTGGCCCAGTTGTCTACCAAACGTGCAGGATCCCATTTCTCATAACCAGCTCTGTTACTCCACAGAGTACCCTCAAACTAGGAAGAATTAGTAGTGAAAGATGCAAAATGATAGGGAAATTTTCACATCATGCTGGGGAAAGTAACTATGATTAATTAGCAGTTACAGATGGCAGGGATGCAGAAAGGTTGAAATACAGTTCTTCGGATGAGTATTGGTTTAGGGTTGAGAACACACCATCGTGACAAACCTAGAATAGTGTGAGGAATACGGGCTCCAACTTAGATAGTGTCACTATAGATACTAACTAATGCTCTGAATTTGCGTCCCAGCGGCATGCCTTGGATGTAGTTTATCATATCTAGTTCTTGTTATCAACAATGTTCTCTCTCAAAGGTTGTGAAGTGGAAACCAACAGCCTCCGTAACTTGCACCAAGTGCAACAGCGTTTTGAAGGTCAATATATTTGTATTCCAGGTTAGTCCCGAGGTACTCAAATGCATTGAGCAGATCATTATACGGTTTTCCACCTTTGAAAATTAGACCGCAATCAGTGGCATATGCGTGCAGTTTAACATACCCCATTCACCTATTAAATGTTAGCAAGTGCATTAACGCAAGTGAGTGTGGATTACCTTGAATGGCATCAACAAATTCCTGCCCATACCCCGTACTTCCAGTTGGGTTTACAGCAACAACAATATACCCATGCTCGGCAAAGAGGGCTGGGTTCCACCTGGTGCTCCAGCCGTCGTTCCAAGCTCTGTGCTGGGTTGTCAGCAAGTACATCAGGAAATCAAGAAATTTGATATACCCTTGAGGACCTACGATCGATGTCAGTAAGAACAAGAAGTAAATTGGTGCTAAGTCGCATACCTCCATGAATAAAGAAAGCCATTTTGTATTTTGTGGTCTCCGACTTTTTGAAAAAGCTGGGTTTCACGATGAACCCGTGAACTTGCACTCCGTCAACTCCCGGAAACCAGAAGTCTTCCACTTGGGATTGGCTAAGGTCTTTCTCTTGGTCAGGCCGCGGTTGCAATGCAGTAAGGCTCTTGTCGGACGGATTGAAAACGTATGATCTCAGTGAGGAAGTAAGCGAGCTCAGCGATAACAAGATTTTTTCGTCAGGAAGGAGCTCTAGTGCATGTACCGAATGCTGGCCCCAAACCTCATCAACGTAAACCGAGTCTACTGTGATCTTGAATAGCTTGTGCCGCCCGATGCTATCGGCAGTGGTGTAGATAGAGCGACTATCAGGCGACCATTGGATGTTCTGAGGCGAAACATCCCAATGAGGAGCAATCTTTGTGATCAAGGGCTCTCTTAGACAGGCAATGTACAGTTTATTAATATCTGATTCATACCCATTCTTGGACATTTGTAGGTAACCAATGGATTTACCGTCCGGCGAGAATTTGGGAGCTGAGGAAGCTCCACGCGCAGGCGGGCTATGTTCGCCATCTGGGTTGTTCAAAGCATGTGGGGATTTCGAGCCATCGAAAGGAACAATGTACACCAAACTCTGCGTGTTATTTGCAGGGTTAAGCGTCGGCGTCTTAGACACAAATGCCACAAGTTTTCCGTTAGGAGAAATATCAAAATCCTCGGCACCTCCGAAAGGTTGAACAGGAGTCTCAAGACCGGATCCGGATGGTAACAAGTTTCTTGGCTCAGACCTGGAGGTGTATATATTATCCTTGAGAGACAGTGTGCCCACGAATATCGACGATTTTTCGGGTTTGATATAAGTATCCCAGTGGCGAACAAAGAGCGACTCGTAGACTCGCCCACTAGCATGAGGTTTATGAGCTTTCTTAGGGTTATATAGCGTTCCATTCGGATTGGAATGAGATGAGAAGAGAAAGAGGACCGTATCGTCTATTGCGTGAATCTTTAGATCAGAAACCAGACCAGATACTGTAACTGCTTTATATCCTTCAGCTTCGTTGAGATGAGGCACAACCAAGAAATCGGTGTCTCCATCTCCAGATGTGTCGTTCGTGAACAAAATGGTATCATTATCGGTCCCCAGCCAACGAGCAGTGTTAATATTGCTCTGTGGGAACAACACAGACGATTCACCGCTGGTAAGGTTAACCAATGTCCATGACAAAGTTCTGCTGTGAGTTTTAAACGAATAAGCCGTATGGGAATAGATGGCAAGAGTTCCAGCTTTGTTGGGCAGCGCAGGACTTCGCCGGGGCGCGCTCAGAAGGTCCCTATCTTAACCATGAGTAACAAACATGGCGCATGAATCAATTGCCAAACTCACTCAGGGGTGAGGCATGCAGTTAATAGGGGGGCTACAGAGAGAAAACCCGTTACCCAGCGAAGTAACATGTTGTAATGCAGTCGACGGTAATTACTACGAAGACCAGCAGATCTCTCGCACGGATTTCAGGAATAAGGTAACTGACTGCGGGGATAACTGGATAGAGTACGGACTCGATAATAAGAAGCTTTGCTCTCGCGCCTTCTCAGCCACTCCCTCTCTTTCTTCCTCAGGAGTCGGCGATGTCTCTGTGAGTGAGTGGGGTCAAGAGGTGACGTTGGTTTGGAGATACCCAGCAACAGCCGCTGCCGCCACTAAGCGAGCTGCAGGAACAACCGGAGCCGCCTAGCTTCTTTCAGGCAAGACCGTGTGAAGTTAGAACCCCACCTCATCCCATCACCGAGACCTGCCATTCTCCCGCGTATTAGGGGGGCTTCAGGCTTGCCCCTTTCATTGTGCAAAGCAACGCTGTTGATGGCCCCTTCAACCTCTCGAGAGTGTCACACTTCTTTCAAGACTCTGAATTGGATTCTGAAATAGCCTAGAAATTACCGGTGGGGGGGGGGGAACTAATGCT
>Ga0307512_10004937_pt1 | contig 14228 bp, 16 predicted proteins | sample 14_EM_MG_FD_200267 | JGI IMG/M metagenome (GOLD analysis project Ga0307512, IMG submission 200267) | Populus trichocarpa ectomycorrhiza microbial communities from riparian zone in the Pacific Northwest, United States - 14_EM | ecosystem: Host-associated > Plants > Roots > Unclassified | place... | reverse complement strand
CATATTATAAGGTAGCGAATCTTGTGACTGTAACAAAGACGAATATGATATAAGAAATGCCTTGTGCTTATGGAACCCTATGAACCACTGCTTTGAGAATACGGCACCAAGTCTCCCGCAGAGCTGCGCAGCGGTCTCAGCTGCTCCAAAATTTGACTACCCTAATAGTCAAATCTCGTAGCGTCCTGAATGCACCTCCATAACTGCAGGAGCTTTCAGGAGCATCTGAGAATGCTCTTGCAGAGTCGGAGGAAGAAAGGGCGAAACCGCGATCGGAGGGCGATGTGCAACGCGACGCGTGGTATTGACGCCGGGCGCGGAGTAATCCGCCACAAGGGTGTCTCTGACGGCTCTGACGGAGCGCGTCCACTCTGACGGAGCCATTCCGCCCGGACGGAAATGTTTTTCGCTGATGTAGTGTCGAATGATGGGTAGTCACACCCTGAAGACAACTATAAAGAGACAGCATTGCTCCGGCAATGAGACAAATCAGCTCAAGCAGCAATCTGCAGTCAATCATCAGAACACCGAAGACAATCTTACAATAATCTTAAGTATTCTATTCTATGAACAATATTCAAAATTACATCTATTCTTCATACCCGTGATCTGTCCCTTTATGCCTGGGAACAGATTGACACAATCCAAATACACAGTGCAGAAGAAAGTCGGGTTCTTTGGCGATCAACTCTTCCCATCAGAAGAACATTGTTTAATCCAGATCTGTCGAATATGTATTCTCTACACGCAATTTGCAGGTATCGAGGATCTGGGTTATCGGCACTTATCTACAGCGTTATTACCCTTCAACAAGTTTTCCAAAGGTCATTTGTTTCCGGATTAGGTGTAATATATACACAGGGAGGAAACATCAACAATTGGGAAAGAGTGAGCTGGTCTGCTCCTGACAAAGGTCATGAGGTTGAGTCCTAGGATAACACGAGGAAAGAAACAGTTTCTAAGATTGGCAGCTGTACTCAATTCCATGAAAGTTGTATTGATTATTGGGATTGAGAACCAACGTAACTGTTAGGGTTTCTCCCTTAACTGCGATAATGGTACTTGCAATAGTCATATAAATACAAGTCATGGAGTTACTCTAGGTCTAGTCATGTGATATGCATAACACATATTCGCAACGTTGCAAGTTAGCCAGTTATGTGGTCCTTAGGGGGATTACACATAAGTCATGTGTCGATTAAATAAGTGCTGGAGCTTAGCAAAGTCGATGTTGATGATACAAGTGTGTCGCCATTACTGGGAAATCTAGGCTTCAGCTGTGCACATAGTTTTCGACCACATTCTCATTCTGGATACTAGCGGGACAAGCTTGATTGGACAGGAGAACACTCCCACTCACAGGCATGGCAGTCGTTAGTCAAAATCCGACTACGCGGAATTTCTGACTTCTTCGGGAAAACCTTCGGTGCAACCGTAACCGAGATATATTATCCCTGTTACCACTGTATTACCGTTGCTTCCTATGGATTATGAGTGCCTACCCTGTACGTTGGCCATTAGAGCGGAGTTATGAGGTTGTAAGGAGAATGTTATGCGGGTGTTACCGTATGTAATATTGAATTACAGAACGATGCAGATTTCTCATACTGCATGCATTCCATCAACCCCCTTTTTCAATCGTCATCTCCACCACCACCATCACCATCACCGCCATCACCATCAACACCATCACCCTCACCACCATCACTATCACCACCATCACCATCAGCAGCATCACTATCACCATCATCACAACCACCGGCATCGGGTAATTTACTCTTCAATTATTCCTATACGAAATCATGTAATACCCTCCTACCAGTGAAGCCCAATCCACCGCTACCAGCTTGGTCCCAGCAAAGCCAGATTGTCAGAGAGGTGAGAGTGACAATTCCACTGCTACCAGCGTGCTCCCAGCCAAGCTAGATCCACCGATAACTGCTTGCTCCCAGCGAAGTCAGATCCACTGCTACCAGCAAAACCAGATCCAGCACTAACGGCTTGCACCCAGCGAAGCCAAATCCACTGCCCCCAGCGAAGCCAGATCCACCGCCAACAGCGTGCTCCCAGCGATCCCAGATTGTCAGAGAGGTGAGAGTGAGAATTCCACTGCTACCAGCTTGCTCCCAGCGAAGCCAGATTGTCAGAGAGGTGAGAGTGAGAATTCCACTGCTAACAGCTTGCTCCCAGCGAAGCCAGATTGTCAGACAGGTGAGAGTGAGCATTCCACCGCTACCAGCATGCTCCTAGCCAAGCCAGATCCACTGCTACCAGCGAAACCCAATCCACCGCTAACAGCGTGCTCCCAGCGAAGCCAGATTGTCCGAGAGGTGAGAGTGAGCATTCCACCGCTACCAGTGAAGCCAGATTGTCAGATGTGAGAGTGAGCATTCTACCGCTACCAGCTTGCTCCCAGCGATCCCAGATTGTCAGAGAGGTGAGAGTGAGAATTCCACTGCTACCAACTTGCTCCCAGCGATGCCAGATCCACCACTACCACCTTTCACCCAGCGAAGCCACATTGTCAGAGAGGTGAGAGTGAGCATGTCGGAGCAGTGAGACCAAGCATATCTGAGGTTGGAAATTGAATATGTCAGAGTTGTGTGAGCTAGCACAGCAGTGGTGAAAGTGACCATGTCAGAGTTGGAGTGGGAGCGAGTATGTCAGAGTTGTTAGAGTGAGCATAGTCATGAGAGTCAGAGTGTACACATGTTAGAGTAGTTAATAAATACGTCACTCTTGAATATATAGTATTATCCATAAATCGTAGTATAATACATGCGCTACAGTTGCATTGCAGTAATAATTCAGTTATGCTATCGGTACATTACAGGTGTATTATCGTGCATTACTGAAAACAGCTCTGGGGTGTTTTTCATTATGTGGTGTTATCGGTCTTACGGGAGGTTACGGTAGGCCATATAGCCTCCGGTGGATTACACGTGACAGATTATATTTTTCCTGACGTTATTGCCTCTGGCAATAAGAAATGTCAGGGTACTCCGCGGCCAAAGAGAATCGTCTCGGGCTAAGTATGACGTGACTGAGAGAGTTATGATGTTGGCTGAAGATAAGAGGCCTGAAGCAAACCTGCTCATTGGTTTGAGTTAGTATGCATTGCAACGTCAGACTTGTATCAAATTTGAGCTGACCCGTCAAACTCTACGTTGCCATAGTATCGGGTGGTCACCAATTAAATTTATGATGCAAGCCAATGAACCTTTAAGGCGAGGTGATAATGTGCAATAAGCTTTACTGACTATGTTCGGCTGATGTTCCAACTACAGATTCAAACGGAATGCCAGATGGCTAAGCATGAGTTCGATCTGTCAAATTGTCTGACTTGATTTCATGTGATGGATGGCCTGATTCTTGTCAGGAGCATAATACTTTGAAACCACATTGCATGAACATGATGACCTACTGGGATGCGTGGCACCTATTACTGGGCGCATGCGGAAATGGCATGATGTCACCTCGATAAGCTTTCAACACCAATTGAGTCATAGTGTTGAAGCATGGGTGTAAAGACTCTTGAAGACGTCAATAAAGAGATCGCATTGTTCCAGCAATGAGAAGTACAAGCTCAAGCAGCAATCCGCAGTCAACAATCAGAACACTGAAGACGATCTTATAATATCATTAAGAATTCTATTCTATTAAACTCTATTCAAAATTACTTCTATACTTTATACTCGTGATCTCTCCCTGTATGGCTCGGAACAGATTGACACAATCTGAATACACTCTTCAGAAGACAGTCGAGTCTGTCCGAGATCTGATCTTCTGTTCAGAAGTGCAGCATTCAACCCATATCTCCGCTGTCATTATTATCAACACGTATTTACCCCGTATTCGCTCCCTGGTACATCAGTATTTGTCTACTGTGTTGATACCCTTCGAAGAATTCTCTGAAGATCATCTGTTTCTGGACATGGCTTCACCTTTACGCAAGGAACAAATATTAACAATTGGGAAAGAGTAAATCGGTCGGCTCTTGAAGAAGGTCAAGAGGTTCAGTCTTAGGATGGGATGCGGACAGAAAGAGCTTCTTAGATAGGCGGCTGTCCTTAATTCAATAAATGTTGTATTGATTATTGGGATTAAGCACCCCAGTAACAGTAACAGCATGTTGGAAAGTTGGTCAACTACATCCGAAATTGCATGACAGCCATTCCACTCCAGTAACTCCAGTATGAAATCTTTTACCTGGTGTTCACATTGAATCACAGCACATTGTAATGGTTGAAGTACTCGAATTGATATATATTGTGTGCTCTTCCATTGTTGACAGGTAAGCATTCTGGATATAGTAGTTAACATCCTTATACATTGTTCGCCACTAACATTGTAGATCCAAAATGTTGAATAAAGTCATGCAGCCTGCATAACTGGTATAGGCAGTATTATCGAACTGCTGAATTATTCCTTATAGTAACTAGATATGCTCTGAAATGTACAACTGTACTCTACACCGCACGCTTCCATCCTCAATGTGTTACTCAGTTTTCGCAATACCTTTCTGACTTTCATAACATTCAATTGTTTGGATAATATATCCTGAAAATGGATTAGGCTACAGAGCTTCAGTAAATAGTTCAGATACTGATTGACTGCTATGTACTGGTGCATCAGCAAAATGTAAATCGGTCCGGAAGCCACATGCAAACCTCCCAGACACTCCGGTAGCCCTCACCAACGCTTCCAAGTACTTCCAGATGCTCCCAGGCCCCCCCTGGAGCTTTGCAATGTGCTCTCAGACTCTGCAAGAGCATTCTCAGGCGCTTCTGAAAGCACCTGCAGTTATGGAGGTGCATTCATGAAGCTATGAGATTGACTGTTGGAATAGTCAAATTTTGGAGCTGCTAGGACCTCAGCGCATGTCTGCAGGAGACTTCGAGAGCTGCTGAGATCTCAGCGCAGGTCAGTGGGAGACTTCATGAGCAGCTGAGACCTCTACGCAAGCGCTGGGGCAGACTTGGTGCTAGATTGTCACAGCAGTTGTTTAGGGGGGCGGCGGTAGTAGCGTTTATATCCGTTCTTGAAGTTCCACAACCACACAGGATTTTGTTTACCATATTCGTCTTTGTTACAGTCATAAGATTCACTACATCGTAATATGGCATGTAGTATCTAAGTCTCTCTATATATTGACATATGGAGATACATGGATAACAGAGATGGACTAAGTGACAGAGAGTACATTTTTGGAAGACCCCGGGGTAGATAGACATTATCGCATTATACAAAATCCACACTCTTTCTTTCCCAGCTCTTGGTCTCACACACTCTTACCGAGCTTTCATAGATCGATGCAATTTGTGTGGTTCCTCAGACACTCTTGCCAAGCGTTCATAGATCCTTGCAATATGTGTGGTTCATCATGGCTGGGTATCCTTTGATATCCTCTCACTCTATTCCTAAGTTCCACGAGGCAGAACCTCTCGTTCTCAAGCCTTACCTTGGGATGCCATTCGAGGTGTGGCGCAGTGTCGATGATGGGCTGTCCGCCTTCTAGCTCCACCATTGCACCACACAGTAAACGAGTGGACTTAGGGATGGACTCCGAGGCCGTGATCGTGCGAACATGGAGGCCGTATTCGAGCGAGTTAGTAGATTCACTTGGAGGCTGTGATTGAGCGAGTCTGGAGATCCACTTGGAGGCAATGATTAAGCGAGTTTGGAGATGCACCTGGAGGCCATGATCGAGCGAGATTGGAGGAGTACTTGGAGGCGGTCAATCTGGAGGTGGTAGTTCGGGAGGGAAGTGAGATGTGAGCTGAGACTCCTTTCATTGGTTAACTCTGAATTGTGGGAATGTAGAGAATTGAGTACAACATGGTCTGCCGAGAGATGAGAGAATGGCTGGGAGTGGGAGACAGTCAATCATGGGATGATGCAGTACGTGGTCCATGCAGTACTCAGTGTATGCTGTACTCGGTGTATACTGTATTCAGTGTAAACTCTTGATCATTGCATGGAGAGATAGAGAGGGATGACTTAACTTTGCGTTCTTTGGTGATGGTAGAGTTGAAGACGAGACAAAGAGAGATGAGAGGTGATGGGGGAAACCATCATGAGAAACTGGGACTTGAGCAAATTTCATGTGCGACTCAATATACCATCTCCGATGCGGCAGGTACGAGTCCCGATCTGGTGTGGAATAATACCAATACGAGGTATTCATAAACCAATCAGGCCAGTTGTCCCCCTGATTTCTCATATCCACTCGTATCCTCCACATCATTCACATCTCCATCCCCCATCTCTCAGTTTCTTGTCCACACCTCAACCATCATCGCAGAACACAAAGTTAAGTCATCCCTCTCTATCTCTCCATGACATGATCATGAGTTGACACCGAGTACAGCATACACCGAGTACAGCATACACCGAGTACAGCATACACCGAGTACAGCATACACCGAGTACAGCATACACCGAGTACAGCATACACCGAGTACAGCATCCACCCAAGATTGTGTGTCTTCCCTTCATTCTCATGATCAGGAGTTGACCCATGGATGTAGCTGGACCTTCCGGCGTACCTCCCTACACAATCGACCGCCCTCCACCAGCTCTCCATGAGAGCTCCAAGGTAATGTCACATGGTCACATTCCCACTGTTGGGACTTAACTAACTCATGAATATGGTCTCAGCACCTGGTGAGCCGTCCATCAACAACCTCCAAGTACTCATCCGATCTAGCTCGATTTCAGCCTCCAAGTGTATCTCCAAATTCTCTCCATCATGGCCTCCAAGTTCGCACGTTCATGAACCCCAAGTGCATCTCCAAACTCGCTTGATTACAGCCTCCAAGTTAGCACAATTATGGCCTCCAAGTGCATGTCCAAACTCGGTCGATTACAGCCTCCAACTGCATATCTCCAAACTCGCTCCATCACGGCCACCAAATGCATCTCCAATTTCGCTCAATCACGGCCTCAAAGAGTATCTCCAAACTCGGTCAATTACAGCCTCCAGGTTCGCACAAGCATGGCCCCCAAGTGCATCTCCAAACTCGCTCGATCACGATCTCAGAGTGCATCTCTAAGTTCACGCGATCAGGGCCACCACGTGTGTCTCCAAATATGCTCGATTATCGCCTCCAAGTGCATTTCCGAACTTGGTCAATCGCGGCCTCAGAGCATATCTCTGAGTTCACTCGATTGTCATTTTCAGGTGCACCTCAAAATGCTCTCAAGCACTGCCTGCACCCAGTCCACATATACCGTTCATAGATGGGTACCTATATAGATACGTAGATACATTGATACATAGATACATAGATGAGAATACAAACTGAATATATGAGTTTTAACAATCATTGGAAGATAAGTAGTAGCTATGATTTCCAGGCGCACCAGCAGCGTCCCCAAAGATGTTGTTTTTCCCATACTGCTCTACTGTGATTCGAGATGCTCCAAGACTTGTTACTGGCGCTCCCAGACTTGTCACCGGCGCTCCCACGTGCTCCCAGGTGCACCCAAAGTTCTCTCTGGTGCTCCAAGGTGTTCCCAAACATCTCACAATCACTCCCATGGTACTCCTGTAGTAGTCATCAGAGATCTCAGTTACTCAGAAGGCCAGCTAGAATGCCCTCCTAGGGTCTGTTACTCTCCTGAAATTGACGCATCTAAGTTTACACTCCACATCCTCTCAGACACTCCTGGTGGCTCCCAGTGACTAATATACATTTTGCTGATGTGGACTGTCTGTTATCAAAATGCAGAAGTTTAGATAAGTCCCACAGCTGTAGAGCAACCTGTTCCGTAACTTGAATCTTTGATTCCTTTTCCCATCGTAGTCTCCAGGTTTCATTTGCAATGCACCTAACTTCCCAGTGAATTTACCCCATCGATATAATATTTGATAGTTACAATAGAATAGAAACTTGAACTGCTGAGCTTGCTTTTGGTCTAAACATTTCATTGTTAGAATACATTCCACATCATTATGACTAGTAAGTTGCTGTAGCTTTTTTGAGCCTTGAGAGCCTTCATGAAACCCTTAACTGTTAGATTGAAAAGTTTATACTGGAATTTAAATACAGAGTATGATTTTCAGTAATATGCCATGAGGTGTGAGACTCTTAACTCAACATACTAAGACAATTCAACTCCACACCGGGAAAAGTGACCTTCCATGACGTATAACTCATAGAGAAGCTGTTTTTGGGATAGTAATTCATGGCATATTTGACGCGTGGCACTATGCGGTACTATGGACCTACACATTGACTAGATTACTATGATTTTTGTGCGCTGGATACTATACATCACACTGCATACATCAAACTTGAAAGCAAGCTGCCAGATGCACTTCATTGCACACTCCCATGTATGCTCTGAAGTATTCTCCTGATTGCACTCGATTGCACATTCCCAACCTGCTTGACTGTACGCTCCCAATTGCTCTCGATGGCACACTCCCAGCCTGCCTGACTCACGCACTCAAGTAAGCTCTCAAGACGCTCCCAAGTACAGTCCGAGTACGCTCTCAAGTACACTCCCGATTGCACTCGATAACACCCTCCCAGCTTGCTTGACTATACGCTCCGAAGTCAGCTCTCAAGGCGCTCCCAAGGACATACCGAATACATTCTCAAGTATACTCCCGGGCATGCTCTCCAGTACGCTCCCAATTGCACTCGATGGCACACTCCCAGCCTGCTTGACTGTGCGCTCCCATGTAAGCTCTCAAGACGCTCCCAAGTACAGTCCGAGTACGCTCTCAAGTACACTCCCGATTGCACTCGATAACACCCTCCCAGCCTGCTTGACTATACGCTCCCATGTAAGCTCTAAAGATGCTCTCAATAACACTCCCGAGCACGCTCTCAAGTACACTCCCAATCGTACTTGATGACACACTCCCATCCTGCTTGAATGTACGCTCCCAAGTAAGCTCTGAAGACACTCCGAAGAATACCTCCGAGTACGCACCCAAGTACACCCCCGAGTTGGTCGCAAGTTCACTCTCAAGAGGGAAGACACTCGCAATCTCACTTGACTATACGCTCCCATGTATGCTCCTGCATACTCGATCCAGAGACTTGCTGAATTGCAGACGCCAGGAACTGGAAGGAGTGAGGCTGGTGGCATATGGCGGGCATAGTTCGGCGGGCGGCCGGTGGCGGGTGGCATGTGGCGGGTAGCGTGTGGCAGGTGGCAGGTGGCAGGCGGCGTATGTTGGCCGATATCATGACGTCGGTCGATATGGTAGTCGGAACCTTATCTTAGGGTGGCCACCAGCACAAGATCTCACGATGCCTCAAGGTCATTGTGTTGACAATTGCAGCCTTGGATTCTGCCTGAAAGGTAGACAATTGGATCGCGGGGAGAGCAGATCTCCGACTCAGTTTTCTCAGCGGAATCTACAGCCAGATTCCCGTCGATTTTTGGCTTATGTGTACGCATTCGGTCCGGGGCTGATGGTGATGATGGTGATGGAGATGATGTGATGGTGATGGTGCAGGTAATGGCGATGGTGATGGTGTTGTACCGAAAGCACTTAGTTACCTAGGTTGGCTACCTCAATGTCAAAGTCAAAGCATCAACAGACTTAGAGCCTATTAGCCAAAACTTCCACAAACTCAGAGTTTTCCATCGGCCAATAGCTTACCGTGGAAAACTCTACTCCTCCCAATGGATGGCTCTCTCAAGAGCAGCTCTCTCAAGCAGGCTATCAAGCAGGCTATCAAGCAGGCTCCCAAGCAGGCTCTCAAGTGCCAGCAGGCTCTCCAGCGGACTGAGTGTGTACAGGACCGGTATGACAGCCAGGCAGTAAATAACGGTATAGGTCCATCTCCAGCCTCCAGCCATATATATATCCATAGGCCCACGCGCATATCTCTATGAATCAACTATAGATGACTCTAGGCTGCGCGTCATGCAGGGGTCCATGGGAAGCTTGCTATGAGCTGCGCATGTACGCGTAGTGTAGCTTATAGTCGACTTGCGCTTTTGCCAACGCACTGATTATATTCGCAGCATCTATTTTGATAATAGATTCCCCATTATGGTTGAAGTGTTTAAAAACTGAAAGGAATAAACATGCATCTAAAAAGCATTCAAATGCTAATTGTTGGTCTTGTTTCCAAACAAAAGCCTGATTCTTGTGTATAGGTATTCACAATAATTCCACTTTGTCCCAAAACTGTAGTATGAGTAATCAAAAATCTTTATAAAATATACACAACTATTGGACTTGACAGTGGTTATTATATTGTCTGTTTGCAATTTGTTTTTTCTTTCAGTACTTCAAGGTCTCCAATAGTACAGAATTAATTGTTGTTATATTTGTCAAAATAACATGTTCTAGATATTCTGCTCTACACTAAGCAAACTTCTACATTCCAGACTTCAAATTGAATTATGACTACAATACTTATTCCATTTCTCATTTACTGTGTACAATGCAATGTTACTTGAAATCACTATACATTGATCTATTTTTGACATATGTGTATGCCAAATTATCAAGTACTTCTCTGATAGTATTGGTAATGTATCCTTTGAAATCTGCTGGGGGTAATGTGGAGCTGAACAGCATAACTGTATATTTGAACTGGTCATATCTTGTTGAACATGTAACATTAATTTATTCCCCATGTTAATTTGAACATGGTGGAAATCTCATTCACTTTTGAGTTTTCTACTTATTTTCCCCTATGAATAAAGGTTTAATGTTTTGCTAATAAATTGCAGAGAGTCTCCATTTTTCACATCCTTTCAGATAATATCCCTATCATCAAGATAGATTCATTGGTCTCCATTGGCTATTTTTGCATATAATACTCAAGCTGTCAATAAAGATGAGAACAATTGTACAAATCTCAGAAACATATTTTCATCTTGCTGCTTCTTCATAACAGTATGCTCTTTACTTGATACTGAGTGCAGTTGTTCCTAGCTAGCTATTTGGCCTTTCTTGAGTCAAACCTCATTATCAATTTCAGGTGAATATTATGGTAAGCAGTTCGCTGATACACTGCGAAATCAAAGTGAATATTCTTGTTATCATATCTGAATAACTATAGTACACGGCCATTAAATCTGATCTTTCCTGTGAATGGCTGTGTGTATATCATATAACAATAATTCGAATATTGTCATGTGTCCCCATTTGTGGCCTTAACAAATCAAGCTTTATTCAATATAACAATTTATCCCTCAATAGGTCAGAGTAGTCCAATTTGTAGGTTGAATATATATTGGGGTGTAATATAAACTGGTTTGTGATGTTCAACAGAAACTGCTTGTACCATAACTGATACATTATAGCTATGTGCAAGGAAGAACTTCATTTGGTATGTAATGGTATTGAAGAACAAGCAGATTTAATTATCATATAAATGATACTAGGTGATTTTAAAAACAATTGGGTAGTGGCTGAGTTTTGTTACAATCAGTGGCAATTGTTCCTTGCAATTTTGAACTGTTATTCGAACCTCTACGAAGTGTGTAATATCTGTCAATTCGATATGTCATGCATTCAAAACTTGGGTGTGTGATTTGTCCTTTAGCACCTGTGCAGATATATAGTAATCACAAGTATAATCATGGTCATGAAAGCAATTCCAGAAGCTCTACAATCAATTAATCAATGTGTCTGTCTCACTTAGTTGTATATAGTTAATATATGCACTATAATTAAAGGATTTCCTTCCATTGATTCTTTCAAAACATCCACCTTGCTAATTGAAAATTGTGAAATTCCAAAATGTTGCAAAATAGTCAGATCACAAACTGATACAGCAACTGATAACATCAGCAAAATGTAAATCGGTCCGGAAGCAATACACAATCCTCCCAGACACTCCGGGCGACCTCACCAGTGCTTCTAAGTACTTCCAGATCCTCCCAGACCCGCCTGGAGCTAAGCAAAGTACTCTCAGACTCTACAAAGGCATTCTCAGGTGCTTTTGAAAGCACCTGCGGTTATGGAGGTGCAGTCAGGATGCTCCGAGATTTGACTTATAGAATAGTCAAATGTTGGAGCTCCTGAGACCTCTGCGCAGATCTGCGGGAGACTTCGAGAGAAGCTGAGACCACTGCCCAGCTCTGCGGGATACTTCGAGGGCAGCCGAGACCGCTGCGCAGCTCTGCAGGAGATTTCATGCGATATTATCACAGCAGTGGTTCTTACATAACAACAAGGCATTTCGTCGTATCATATTCGTCTGTTACAGTCACCAGATTTGCTACATCATAATATGGGATGCATTATTTAAGTCTCTCTATATATATACATACAGTCAATCTGGCCGCAGATGGTACTCAAGCATAATCGGAGGAGCACCTGGACATGCCCATTGAGAAAACTTAGAGATGCACCACTTGGGGGCCGTTGTGGTGAAACAATGGAGCTAGAAGGCAGAGAGCCCACCATCAACACTCTGCTGCACCTCTCGCGACATCCAAACGCAATTCATAAGAGAGGTTCTGGTTCGAGGAGCATAGGAATTGGGTGAGAAGATATGAGACTACCCAGCGTTGAGCATCTATGAAATGTTGGAATGGGCGAGTGAGACCAAAAGTTGGGTAAGATAGAGTGTGCATTCTCATTGTATGATAAGATGAGATGGAAATGAGATGATGCCTATCTACTCCGCGGTCTGCCGAATATATACTACCCATCACTCTGTCCACCTCCAGTCCCCTTGTATCTCGGTACAACCACCGACACTCCTTGAAGATGTACTTGGAGGCCGTGATCGAGTGTGTTTGGAGATGCACTTGGAGGTCATGATCGTGCAAACATGGAGACCCTAATGGAGCGAGTTTGGAGATGCACTCGGAGGCCGGGATCAAGCGAGTTTTGACTTGCACATGGAGGTCAAAATCGAGTGTACTGAGAGATATACTTGGAGGCCGTGATCGAGAGAGTTTAGAGATGCACTTGGAGACCGAGAGATCGAGTGAACTGAGAGATGCACTTGGAAGCCGTGATTGAGCAAGTGTGGAGATGTACTTGGAGGCCGAGATCGAATGGACTCAGAGATTCACTTGGAAGCCGTAATTGTGCGTGGTGGGAAGATACACTTGGAGGCCATGATCGATCAAGATTGGAGGAGTACTTGGAGGCGGTTGATCTGGAGGCAATTGATCTGAAGGCGGTCAATCGGGAGGCAGTGAATCTGGAGGCGGGAGATTGGGAGGCATATGCGATGGAAGCTGAGACTCTATTTATTCGTCAACTCGTAATTGTGGGAATGTAGAGAATTGAGTATAACAAGGTCCGCTGAGAGCTGAGAGACTGGCTGGGAGCGGGAGACAGTTGATCCTAGAATGATGCAGTACGTGGCATATGCTGTACTTGGTGTATGCTGTACTCGGTGTACGCTGTACTCGGTGTATGCTATACTCGGTGTATGTTGTACTCTGTGTATGCTGTACTCAGTGTATGCTGTACTCGGTGTTAACTATTGGTCATCACATGGAGAGATAGAGAGGGATGATGTAACTTTGTGTTCTTAGGTGACGGTTGAGTTGAGGATGAGAAGGAGACAGATGAGAAGAGATTGGGCAAATTTTAATGCGCAACTGGGACTTAGAGAATTTCATGTGCGAGTCAATGTACCATCCCTGATACGGCATGTACGAGTCCCGATCTGGCGTGTAATTTCACCGATAGGAGGTCTTCCCAACCTAATCAGGCAAGTTGTACCCCTGATTTCTCATATCCCCTAGTATTCTCCACATCATTCTCATGTTCATCCCACATCTCTCTCTGTCTCGTCCAAAACTCAACCATCTTCACAGAACACAAAGTTAAGTGATCCGTCGCAATCTCTCCATTCCATGATCATGAGTTGACACTGAGTACCGCGTACACCGAGTACAGCATACACCGAGTACAGCATACACCGAGTACAGCATCCAGCCAAGATTGTTTGTCTTCCGTTCATTCTCATGATTAGGAGTTGACCCCTGAATGTACATCAGCAACAACTCTAGTTTCCGTCTGAAACACCCGGGTGTTCCGGACGGCTCTGACGGCTCTGACCGAACCTCGTACCCTCTGACGGAGAATTACACGCTTCCCGTCGCCCAGGAGACGGGTCGGGTTGCATAGCAGAGCACCTGGGAGCGCCGGCGACAAACCTGGGAGCGTCTGGGAGCACCTCGAATCACAGTAGAGCATACTGGGAAAAACAACATCTTCTTTGGGAACTTTTAAAACTCATATATTCAGGTTGTATTCTCATCTATGTATCTATGTA
>Ga0307512_10004935_pt1 | contig 14234 bp, 12 predicted proteins | sample 14_EM_MG_FD_200267 | JGI IMG/M metagenome (GOLD analysis project Ga0307512, IMG submission 200267) | Populus trichocarpa ectomycorrhiza microbial communities from riparian zone in the Pacific Northwest, United States - 14_EM | ecosystem: Host-associated > Plants > Roots > Unclassified | place... | reverse complement strand
GCCAGCGTTGCCCCGGTCACGACGGCCTTGACCCCGGGCGAGGCCTCGGCGGCGCTCGTGTCGATGCTGACGATCCGGGCGTGCGCGACCGGCGAGCGGAGGATGGCCAGGTGCAGCATCCCGGGCAGTTGCACGTCGTCGACGTACCGGCCGCGGCCACGGACGAACCGCGGGTCCTCCTTGCGCAGCATCCGGCCGTGCCCGACCGGCTTCTGATCGTTGTCGTGGAACGTGTCGGCCCGTTCATGTACGGCGGTCATGCGACGCTCCCGGCGGCGGCGATCTCGTCTGCTTCAGGTGATTCGGTGGTCTCGGTGACCCCGGCCGCGGCGGCCGCCTCGTGCACCGCCGCCCAGCGCACCGAGCGGACGATCGTGGCGTAGCCCGTACACCGGCAGATCTGGCCCGAGATGGCCTCGCGGATCTCCGCGTCGGTCGGGTCCGGGTTGTTGTTGAGCAGCGCCCGGGTGGTCATCATCATCCCCGGCGTGCAGAAGCCGCACTGCAGGCCGTGGCACTGGATGAAGCCCTGCTGGATCGGGTCCAGCTCGGCGCCCTTGGCCAGGCCCTCGACCGTACGCACCGTGTGGCCGCCGGCCATCGCGGCGAGCACCGTGCAGGATTTCACCGGCTCGTCGTCCAGCCAGACCACGCAGGTGCCGCAGTTGCTGGTGTCGCAGCCCCAGTGCGTACCGGTCAGGCCGAGCACGTCGCGCAGGAAGTGCACGAGCAGCAGCCGGCCCTCAATCTCCCGGGTGACCTCGACGTCGTTGACGGTCATCGTGACCTGCATGCTCAGCCCCTGCCCGCTAGTTGAGCCCGCTCGACAGATTTTCTCAGGGTGCGTTTGGTCAGTTCGGCGGCCAGGTGCCGCTTGTAGTCGGCGCTGCCACGCTGGTCGGTGACGGGTTCGCAACTGCGCGCGGCGATCGCCCCGGCCTGCTCGTAGAGGCTTTCGGCGGGCTCCCGGCCGCTGAGCGCCGCGGAGATCTCGGGGATGCCGGTGGTGTTCGGCCCGACCGCGGCCAGGCCCACCCGCGCGTCGGTGATCACACCGTCGGCCAGCCACACGGCCGCGCCGGCCGAAACCACCGCCCAGTCACCGGCCCGGCGCTCGACCTTCGCGTACGCGCTTCCGCCGCCGGCCCGCACCGGCAGCCGCACCTCGAGCAGGATCTCGCCGTCGGCGACGGCCGTCTCGTACGGCCCGACGTGGAAATCCTCCATCGAGACCACCCGGATGCCGCCCGGCCCGCGGATCACGCAGCTCGCGTTCAGGGTCGTGCAGACCGCGGACAGGTCCTCGGACGGGTCGGCCTGGCAGAGTGACCCGCCGAGCGTGCCCCGGTTGCGCACTACGGGGTCGGCGATCACCCGCTCGGCGTCCGCAAAGATCGGGAAGGCGGCCGCCAGTTCGGCGGACTCGAGCAACTCACGATGCCGGGTCAGCGCGCCGATCCGAACCTCGTCCGGGGTGCGCTGGACGTAGCCGAGCTCGGCGTGCAGATCATTGATGTCGATCAGATACTCGAAGTTGGCCAGTCGCAGCTTCATCATCGGCAGGAGGCTGTGCCCGCCCGCCACCAGCCGGGCCGAGCTGCCCAGCCGTTCCATCAGGCCGATCGCCTGCTCCACCGTGGTGGCGCGCTCGTACTCGAACGGTGCCGGGACCTGCATCTTGCACCTCCGCTGTCGCAAAGAATCTTTCGCTGACCGTGCAGGAAGTCAACAGGCACCTAAGCGATCACTTAATCCGGCCTTGCGCGGCCGGCACCGGACGCGGATCGTGCGCTCATGCTGTGCTCACCTATCGCCTGCCCTCGTGGCCCGCGCCGGCAAGGCCGCTGTGCGGTGTCGCCGTGTGCCGCTCGGTCATGCGCGACATAGCCGACGGGCTCGCGGCGTGGCGCGCCGACGGCGTGGCGTTCGCGGTGGCGACCGTCGTGCGCACCTGGCATTCGGCGCCCCGGCAGCCGGGCGCGGCGATGGCCGTCTCGGCCACCGGCGAGGCGCTGGGCAGCGTCTCCGGCGGCTGCGTCGAGGGCGCGGTCTACGAGGCCGCCCGCGAGGTGATCGAGACCGGAAAAGCCCAGACGCAGACGTACGGCGTGAGCGACGATGACGCGTTCGAAGTGGGTCTCACCTGCGGCGGCACGATCGAGGTGCTGATCCAGCCGGACACCGCGATGATCGGGCTGGAGCAGATCCTCGACGCGATCCGCTCCGGCCGTCCGATCGCCACAGCCTCACTGCCCGGCGCCCAACTGGTGGTCTGGCCCCAGAACTACGCCACTACCGACACCTGGTCCCCCGAACGCGACAGCGCCGCCACCGAAGCCTGGCCATCCGAACGGCGCAGTGCCACTACCGAAGCCTGGCCCTCCGAACGGCGCAGTGCCACTACCGAAGCCTGGTCCTCCGGACGGCCCGGCGCCGCTACCGAAGCCTGGCCCTCCGGGCGGTCTGGTGAGCCCGGGCATTTTTGGGGCGTGGCTGGGACGCTTGGTGACCCTGGCTTGGACTATGCGGCGGTCCAGCAGGCGACCGGCATGCTCGCGGCCGGCCGCACCGGCACGGTCCACCTGGGCGAGCACGGCGAGCAGCGACCCGACGACGTGAGCGTGTTCGTCCAGTCGTATGTGAGTCCGCCCCGGATGATCGTCTTCGGGGCGATCGATTTCGCCGGCGCGGTCGCCCGGATCGGCCGGTTCCTCGGCTACCACGTGACGGTCTGCGACGCCCGGCCCGTTTTCGCCACCCGCAAACGCTTCCCCGAGGCCGACGAGTTGGTCGTGCAGTGGCCGCACAAATATCTGGAGTCCACGGACGTCGACGAGCGGACCGTGCTGTGCGTGCTGACCCACGACCCGAAGTTTGACGTGCCGCTGCTCGAGATCGCGCTGCGCACCCCGGCCCGCTACATCGGCGCGATGGGCAGCCGGCGCACCCACGACGACCGCCTGAAACGGCTGCGCGCGGCGGGCGTGGACGAGGAGTCGCTGGCCCGCCTCTGCTCCCCGATCGGGCTCGACCTGGGCGCCCGTACGCCGGAGGAGACGGCCGTGGCCATCGCCGCCGAGATCATCGCGCAGGCCTGGGGCGGCTCGGGTCGCCGCCTCGCCGAGCTGGAAACCCCGATCCACCCGTGACCACCGCCGGCCACGCGTCAGAGCGAACGGATCTCCAGGTCGGCGAAGGTCACCTGGTAGGGCGGGGAGCCCGTCCGGGTGGCGACGCTGATCCCGAGCAGCACCTGACCCTGGTCGGGCTCGCCCGGCGGGATGTCGACCGCGCCGATGAACTTGCCGTCCCGGAAGACCTCGGCCCGGCTGTCCCGAACCACCAGATGCACCCGCGTCGACCTCTGCAGCGGGATCGGTTTCGCCAGTTTCACCGTGCCGAAGACCCGCTGGTCGTTCACCGTGTCCGCCGCGACCGACAGCGTGTCGGGGCAGAGCCGCAGCACGTGGCCGCCCCGGCTGAAGGTCCAGTGGAACCAGATGGCCGCGCAACTGTCCGCGTTCCGCAAGGCCGTGGTGACCTCGACGCCGAAGTCGTCCTGGATGATCTTGTCCATGTCGTCCGACCCGACGCATCGGTAGTCGCCGGGGCTGACCCGGCCCGCCTGCATGACGCCCCGGGTGAAGCAGTTGGCGCTCTCCTCGCGGATCTCGCTGTCCAGCCACAGGCCGGGCACGCGCAGCGCACCCCGGATGATCGTCTGGCCGCCGGTCGGCTCGGTCGGGGTGGACGTGCGGGTCGGCGCGGCGGTCGGCGGGCCGGCCGCGGGCTCATCGGTCGAGCCGGCCGCCGAGCCGCCGTTGCCGCGCTGCTGGCCCGCGACCAGGGCGTCGCCGAATCTGCCGCCGACGCCGAGCACGGCCGCCACCGTGCCGATGCCGGCGATCACCAGCAGCACCGCGAGGACCGCGAGCCAGCGGGCACCGCTGCGGACCCGGCTGGACTGACCCGGGTGCGCCCGGACCGGGCGCAGCGGGTGTTCGTCGTAGTCGTACGCCGGCTGCAACAGCTCGGCCCGGTCCACGAAGGCGGTGCCCTCCGAGATCGCGCCGCCGGGCGGCCCGTAGCGCGGTATCTCCCGGTGGCCGAGCAGCATGTCGAGCAGTTCGCGGGCCGACGGCCGATCCTCCGGGTCCTTGGCGAGCGCCAACTCGACCAGCCCGCGCAGCGGCTCGGCCATCCCGGCCAGATGCGGCGGCTGGGTCAGGATCCGCGCGGCGGTGGCCGGCGGCGAGTCGCCGTGGAAGGGGGTCTGCCCGGTGCCCGCATAGCCGATCACACAGCCCCACGCGAAGATGTCGGCAGCGGCGGTCAGATCCGTACCCGGCCGCGACGAGAACCGCTCCGGCGCCATGTAGGCCACCGTGCCGACCATCTGATCGGCCCGGGTGAACTGGCTGGTCGCCTCGAACGCGCGGGCGATGCCGAAGTCGATCACCTTGGGGCTGCCGGGCGCGAGCAGCACGTTCTCGGGCTTGAGGTCGCGGTGGATGACGCCGGCGCTGTGGATGCCGGTCAGCGCGGTGGCCACGCCGACCGCCACGGAATGCAGGTTGGCCGCCTTCAGCGGGCCGCGGTCCTCGACCACCTCGGCCAGGCTGGGCCCGTCGACATACTCGACCACCAGGTAGGGCGGGTTGTGGTCGAGATCGGCGTCGAGGACCTCGGCGGTGCAGAACGAGGGCACTTGCCGGGCTCGTTCGACCTCGCTGCGGAACCGGAGGCGGAACTCCGGGTCATAGGCCAGCGAGGCATGCACGAGCTTGATCGCGACGTATCCACCGTCCCGGTCCAGGGCGAGGTAGACGACGCCCATGCCGCCGGAGCCGAGCCGCCCGGTCAGCCGGTACCTACCCAGCCGCTCGGGGTCGCCTCGGCGCAGTGGACCCACGCGGTATGCGGTGTCCACGCTCATCTCCCGTCAACTCCGACAGCGCTCGGCCGGCGCGACAGTAGCAGCCCCACCAGTACGAAGATCACCAGGAGCAGGACCAGCCAGCCGGCGCCCAAGCGACCAACGGCCCCACTTAACCGGTTCTGCACTGCCGATGCAAGATTCACAACCGGATCGTGTCCAGACTTTCTTAAATCGTTTACAAGTCGCAGCTCGTACCAGCCGTAGTAGGCCACGTAGCCGCCCGTGATAAGCAACACAGCTCCGCCGAGGCGGGGCACGAGCGACGCCGCCCGGCGCAGCCGCGCGAGGGCGGAGACCCGGACCAGCGCCACGGCCAGCGCGACCACGCCGATCACCAGGCCCATCCCGGCGGCGTACGCGAGGAACAGGGCCAGGCCCGGCACGATCGAACCGGCCCGCAGGCTGGACACCACAATGGCCAGAAACGGGCCGACCGCGCAGCCGAGCGAGGCCACGGCGTACGCCATCCCGAAGAGCACCATGGACGCCGCCGTGCCGGTCAGCGCCGGCGCGCGCACCCGGGCGGCCAGGCTCGGCAGCGACCGTCCGGCGACCAGCCAGCCGCCCAGCAACGCCAGGGCGAGCCCCAGCGCCACCGTCAGCCACGGCAGCCGCGGCTGAAGCCAACTCGCAAGCGGGGCCAGGACCAGCCCGAACGCGCCGAAGACCAGCACGTACCCGGCGGTCAGCGCGGCCGTGCAGCGCAGCGCCCGGCCCACCGCCGCGGCCGTCGCGCGGGTACCGTCCGGCCGCACGTCATCCGCGGCGACCAGCACCGACAGGTACGCCGGCAGCAGCGCGAACCCGCAGGGGTTGACCGCGCCGAGCATCCCGGCGGTCAGCGCGAGCAGCAGCGGCGCGTCCACGGCTCAGGCCACCAGCGACTTGACCTTGGTGGTGAGTTGCAGATCGTCCAGGTAGCCCTTGTCGACGACCGTGCCGCTCTTGTCGAGGAAGACGTACGTGCTCTGCTCGGTGATGCCGAACCGCTTCCAGATCGCCCCTTCTTGATCGTCCAGGTTGGGCACCTTGGTGACCTCGAGATCCGAGACGAACTCGTGCATGTCCTTGTTGTCGCCCAGGCCGGCCACGCCGAGGATGCCCAGCCGGTCGCCGTACTCGTCCTCGATGTTGTTGATCGACTGGGCCTCGCTCGCGCAGGTCGCGCACCAGGGCGCCCAGAACCAGAGGATCGCGGGCTTGCCGGCCAGCGTGGACGCGTCGAAAGCAGCGCCGTCGAGCGTCTTGCCGGTGAAGTTGAGCGTGCTCGCGGCCGCCGCCACCGGGGCCGCCGACGGCGTTCCGCAACCGGAGATGAACAGGAGGAGGCCGGCCGCCAGCGCGGCCACCGCCCGTTTCATTTTGTTGCCTCGGTCAGGCGCAGGGCCAGCGCCGGGCAGACGTTGACGGCCTTGCGGGCGCCGTTCTCCAGCCAGGGCGGCAGCGGAGTCTGCGGGAACGCCGGGAAGCCGTTCGCGTCCAGCCGGATGATCTCGGGCGCGACCGCCGAACAAAGCCCGTGCCCGTCGCACCGCGACCAGTCCACGGCGAGCTTCCGCGCGCCCTGATCGGCGTGGTACGGCAACGGCAGAATGCCGCGCACCTGCTTGCCGCAGCCCTCGCCGACGGCATGCGCCTCGACGTCGCGGGCGAAGACCTCGAGCGCGGAGAGCGCGAACCGCGCGGTGCCGTCCGGGTGGCTGCAGGCGCCGCGGCCCTTCACCACGCCGGCCGCCGCGCGCACGCTCTCCAGCGCGCTGCCGCCCAGCGCGACCAGGGTGACCGCGCGGGCCAGGTCGGGCAGGCCGAGCCGGCACGGCCCGCACTGCCCGGCCGACTCGCCGGCCAGATACTGGGTGACCTGGGCGACCTCGCCGAGCGGGCAGGTGGCCGAGCCGATCGGCAGGATCATGCCGGCGCCCAGGGTGGCGCCGGCCTTGGCGAAGCCCTTGCGGGACACGGTGACCGTCTTGGCGGCCTCGGCGGTCATCCACTTGCCGTGGTAGCCGCCGACCAACAGCCCGGGGCCGATGTCCGCGCCGCACATGGTCAGGATGTCGATCAGCGGCGTGCCGGTCGGGCACTCCACGACGGCCGGCGCGGTGGCCGAACCGCCGACGGTCAGCATGACCGTGCCGGGCTCCTCGGGGATCCCGACGCTGTTGTACTCCCACGGTCCCAGCCGGGCCGCGATCGCCAGCTGCGAGTAGGTCTCGGCGTTGGAAAGCAGGGTGGGCAGGCCCATCACGCCGTTGTCGCTGGAGCGGACCTTGCGGCCGGGCGGGATGTGCGCCTCGCCGTTGATGCCGCGGACCAGCGCGCCGCCCTCGCCCGAGATGAACCGGTGCGGGACGGTGACGATCCGGGTCGGCACCGGCATCCGCCGCTCGGCCAGCGCGGCGGCAAGCGACTGCTGGCCGATGCCGTCGTCGGCGATGCCGATGACGATCTCCTCGGCATCCAGCGCCGCCGCGGCCAGCGCCGCGCCGTCCAGGATCAGGTGCGGGCCGCGGGTCAGGATCGCCTTGTCCTTCCAGGACGGCGGCTCGCCCTCGGTGGCGTTCACGACGATCACCGGCGGCAGTTCCTGGCGCTGGCAGGAATCCAGCACGGCGCGGACCTTGCGGGCGAACGGGAAGCCGGCGCCCCCGCGCCCGCGCAACTCGATCCGGTCGGCGAGCCCGATCAACTCGCCGGAGGACAGCGCGGCGAACCCGCCGTGCACCTCCTGGTGGGCGAGGAGATCGAGCCGCCCGTACTCGTCAAATCCTGCGGTGATTCTCGGGGTGCCGATGCTGGTGACCGGCGGAACTTGCTGACTGCTCACTGTGCCTCTCCACGAAGCTGACGCCAGTAACCGTCGTCGTCAGCTCCTTCGTCGGTACGCCCCCGGCCGCGGCGAGGAGCCCCCCGGCTCGCCCCGCGGGGCGCCTCTTGCTGGCTGCCCCGCCGAGCGCGGCGGGTTGCCATGTCGACCAGCGTCGGCGTCTCGTCGCCTTCGTAGGCCGGGCCGGCCAAGTCTACGAACTCGCTGCGGCTGTGCCGGCCCGAGTCCGCCCGGTCGACATCGTCACGGCGGGCCCGCGACGGCGGCTCCTCCGGGTAGCGCGGGCCACGCTGGCGGGGAACCTCGTCATAGCGCTCGTCCTCGGCGAACCGGCGGGCGCGGGGGGCCGGCTCGGGCTCCGGGTCGGCGTACCGGCCGCGCGGCGCCGACTGGGGCTCCGCGTCGGCGAACCGGCGGGCGCGGGTCGGCTCCTCGTCCCGGCCGGGGCGCGGTGCCTCGATCTCGGCGCGCGGGCGGCGCGCGGGCGGCGGCGGTTCCTCGTCGGCGAACCGGCGGGCCCGGGGGCGGGGCTCCGGCTCGTAGCCCTGGGTCTCGTACCGCTCGTCGTCGGGGCGCCGGCGCGACCGCGGTGGCGGCGGCACGTCGTCGCCGTCGTCGAAGCCCCGGCGGCCGGCTTCGATGGCCCGGCGGGAGAAGACCCCGGTCTGCTCGTCGAACCGTTCGTTGGGCTCGTACCGCTCCGCGCGCTCGGGACGGCGCTGCCGCGGCACGGGTGCCATCTCCTCCTCGGCGTACCGGCCGCCGCGGGGGTCGGCACCCCGGCCCCGGAGCGCCCGCGGCTCGTCATACTCCGCCGGCTCTTCGCCGCGGCGCGAACGACCACCGCGGCGTTCCGACCGCTCCTCGCCGTACGGCGGAGCGCTGATCGGCGGCGGGCCACTCATCGTCACCGCGGGGCTGACCGGGGCGGCGGACGCCTCCCGGGCCGACGGGGCGGCCGGCTCCCAGCGGTCGAGCACCGCGGCGGGTGCGCCGCCACGGCCGCCGTCGACGCGGGCGCCGGACGACTCCATCTCGCCCCGGCGGCCGGGCCGCTTCGGGGCGGGCGACGCGGTCGGCACCAGCTGGCCGACCGGCTTGATCGCACCCGTGCCGGCCTGCGACGCGAAGTCCTTCTTGCGGTTCAGGCTGACCGAGACCCGCACGGCGAGACCGAGCAGAACACCCAGAATGCACACGACGTAGCTGACGATGACCCAGACGGCGGCGGGGCGGCCGGCGTTGAGACCGTGCACGAGCGCGATCGGCCACATCAGGTAGGAGGTGGCGTGGATCGAGCGCCACATCCACGGCTTTCCGCGACCGATGAACTTCGACCGCACGATGCCCGTCCACATGCTCAGGACCATGATCCAGGCGGAGATCGTGCCCAAGCCGACGAAGAGGGCGTTACCGGTGCGCAGGAAGGGGATGAAGACGTCGATGATGCCGATGTGTTCTTCCATCAGCTTGGTCCACAGGTGCAGGAACAGCGCGCCGACGGCGATGATGCCGAAGGTGCGGTGTGCCGACTGCAGCAGGACTCGCTGGCGGATCGAGAGCACAAGCCGGTCCGTCGCGACCAAGCCGAGCATGATGGTGATCGACAACGCCACCAGGCTCAGGACGCCCATGTAGTACTCGGAATAGGCGAAAAAGTAGTAATACCCGACGCGACCAGACGGTGTCATCATCGCGAGCGCCCAGATCGCCGCAATGATGGACATAACAAATAAACTCACCGTGAGCTTCGACGGCGGGGTGCGGCCACCTGTTGCACCCATGGGGACGGCTGCACGATTGGCGGATCGTTGGTTCAACTTCGTCCGGGCCATTGACTCCTCGTTCTCCGCAGCGGTCACGTCCGTGGGGGCGTTCTGGACGTCGACACCCGTGGGGGATGTCCCGCGCTTGTTCGTCGGGAGGTTCCGGTCTTACTTGCTTCCTCACGGTGCGTTGTCGCCGGTCCCTACCCATCCCCCATCTACGTGCCGGGGACGCGCTCGGATGAACGTTCGGGCAAGTCTTTGTCGGCAACTTTGCACGTCCCTGCTATCCAGCTCCGGTACAACGGCGTTGACCAGCGAAGACATGGCTTGGAAACCGCTAGCTAAGGCAAAAATAAGATGGCCCGGGCGAGTGGTCTGGCGCACGCGCTGAACCTTTCGGCCGCGCAGCGCGAACTACCTCATGTGCAAGCGAGTTGACGCCTGTGCGTAAGGAGATGATCGCTGTGCGCCACCGTGCCGCACTAGCCTCGGCCGCTCTCGCGGTCGCGACCGTAGCTCTGGCCATCCCCTCCCCGGCAAACGCCGCCGTGGCGGGTTTTCAGGTAAAGCTTTCGGCGCCCGGGAATTTCGAGGCCGGAGCGAACGCCAAGACGATCGAGGCCGTTGTCTCCACCGACACGGTCCGCCGCTGCCAGAAGGTGCGGTGGTCGATGGTGCTGCGGGTGGCGGACGGGCTCACGTTCGACGACATGAAGGTGACCCGAATCGAGGACAGCGGGGAATTCCCGCTGCAGTCCCAGGTCAACGGCGACACCGCGCGGCTGACCGACGCCGACTTCGACCCCGGCCAGCTGTGCCGCGGCAGCACCGTCACCGCCCGCTACGACGTCTCCTTTGACGACGGCGCGCCGTCGGGCCGGGTCTCCTACGAGGTGCAGGCCCTGAACACCAACAACACGGTGCTCAGCCAGGCCGGCGCGACGAGCGAAGTGGAGGGCACCGCGGCGGCGTCCCCGTCGCCCAGCGAAACGGAGACGACGACACCCTCGCCAACCGAGTCCGACGACGCGTCGGGGGCCGGCGCCAGCGACACCACGACCGACGAGCCCACCGAAGCCGCCGCGACGCCGACCACCGCCGTGACCGCGGACGCGGCCGCCGCCCGGGGCAACGTCCCGAGCCTGCTCGGCCCCGGCCTGATCGTCGGCGCGCTGTTCGTCTTCATCGGCGTGGGCATCCTGCTGCGGCTGCGGACCCGCACCAAGGCCCCGCAGGCACAACCCGCACCAACGGCGTTCTACCCGACGTATCGGACGCGCTGAACCGGCTCGGCAACCCCTCGCTCCGCATTCGCCTATGTCAATCCTGCGGAGAATTTCATGCACACTTAAGGAGCGATCAGCGCTGCCTTCCCTAAGGTGATCCGCGTCCACCCGAAGTGGAGGATTTGCGGTGGACCCTGCGGCTGTCCGCAACCAGACCTTGATCCTTCGCAGGTGCGGGCGTCGCGGGGGCAGCGACGCCCGCACCTGCCCCCCACCTGGCATTTCCTGGCCTGCGGCGATGACCTTTAGGGTTTCTTCAACTTCTGGCGAGCACACTAATCAGATGCGGGTACTGCTGGTCGAGGATGATGATCTGCTCGTCGAATCGCTGTCGCGGGGCCTGGGCGCCGAGGGCTACGCGGTGGACGTGGCTAGGGACGGGGTCGACGGGCTGCACATGGCCACCGAAACCATCTACGACCTGGTCATCCTGGACATCATGCTGCCGAAGCTCAACGGCTATCGGGTCTGCGAAGAGATCCGCGCCCGGTCCAACCCGGTGCCGATCCTGATGCTCACGGCGAAGGACGGCGAATGGGATCAGGCGGACGGCCTGGACGGCGGCGCGGACGACTACCTGATCAAACCGTTCCACTACCCGGTGTTGCTGGCCCGGATGCGCGCGCTGCTGCGTCGCGGCCCCGCCCGCACCCCGCCGGTGTTGACCCACGGCCGGCTGCAGCTGGACCCGGCCATGCACCAGTGCTGGCACGACGACGAGAAAGTGGACTTGACCCCGCGCGAGTTCGCCGTCCTGCGTTACCTGCTCAGCCGTTCCGGCGAGGTGGTGGCCAAACAGGAACTGCTCGACCACGTGTGGGGCGATCGCGAGGCCGATCGGCACAACGTGGTGGAGGTGTACGTCAGCTCGCTGCGCCGGAAGATCAGCAAACCGGGGTCCGAGTGCCCGATCGAAACCGTGCGCGGCATCGGATACGTGCTGACCAATGGCGGCTAGACACGGCACCCACCGGCTGCTGACGGGGGCCCGGTTCAGCGTCCGGTTCCGGCTGGCGGTTACGGCGACCGCTTTCGCCGCCGCCACGTTCCTCGCCACGGGCGCGGTCACGCTGTCGATCTACGGCCACAACCTGAACGTCGAGAAGAAGAGAAGCCTCACTCAGGCGGCCGAGGGGGCGGCTTCCCAGGTCGCGATCGGCACGCTGCAGCTCTCCGAGGGCGTCCCCAAGGGCGTGACGGCAAGCGTGCAGATCCTCGATGCCGGCAACCGGGTGATCTACGGTGACCCGCAGTCGATGCGCAAGCCGCCGATGCTGGTTTTGCAAGCCGGCCAGACGGAACGCAGCACGGAGATCGTCAACCCGACCTTCCGCTCCGACGAGCGGGTCTACGTGGTCGCCCGGCGGGTACAGACCGCGGACGGCGACCGCACCGTCGTGCTCGCGGACTCGCTGGACCTCATCGACAAACAGATCAGCCGGGCCCAGATCGAAGCCATGTTGGGCGTCCTGCTGTTCCTGCCCATCGTCGCCGCGCTGTCCTGGCTGGTGGTGGGCCGCACCCTGCGCCCGGTCGAGCGCCTCCGCACCCAGGTCGCCGCGATCACCAAGGGCAGCGACCTGAGCCGCCGGGTCCCCCAGTCGCAGGGCCGCGACGAGATCAGCCGGCTCGCCGGCACCCTCAACGAGATGCTCCGGGTGCTCGACGAGGCGGCCGGCACCCAGCGGCGGTTCGTCGCCGACGCCGCGCACGAGTTGCGTACCCCGCTGGCCGGCATGACCGCCTATCTGGAGGTCGCCGCCAACCATCCCGACCTGATCGAGCCCAGCACCCTCGTCGACCGGCTACTGTCCGCCAACAGCCACCTCAGCGACCTGGTCAACGACCTGCTGACCCTGGCGATCCTGGACGCGAAGGCGCCGATCAAGTACCGGCCCGTCTGTCTCGCCGGCATCGTCCAGGACGGCATGCGCCATCTCGACGCGGCGAAGATCCGGGTAGAGGAGCACATCGAGGGCCCGGCGCTGGTGCTGGGCAATCCGACCCAACTCACCCGGGTGGTCACCAACCTGGTCGGCAACGCCATCCGGCACGCCACCTCGGCCGTGGTGGTGACCGTGCACACCACCGAGACCCACGCCGTCCTCACCGTGATCGACGACGGGCCGGGCATCCCCGCCGAGCACCGCTACCGGATCTGGCAACGCTTCGTCCGCTTCGACGACGACCGCGCCCGGGCCACCGGCGGCACGGGCCTCGGGCTGGCCCTGGTCCGTGAGATCGTCACGGCGCACGGCGGCGGGGTACGGGTCGGCGACGCCGCGCCCGGTCCCGGCGCGCTCTTCGCGGCCCGGGTGCCCCTGCTCAACACGGGCCAGTCGGCGCCGCAACCGTCCGCGGCGCCGTCTGCCGCCACGCCCAGGACCAGGGGAAAGTCACGTCCTTCAGTACTTCTTCAACATCCCTAAGCGGTTCCTCAACGTCCGACTGGCACGGTATCCACACACGCCCGGCCGCCAGCCGTCGAGGGAGCCGCGACATGCTCGGAAACACCGCAGAAACAACGATCGCCGACCGGGTCACACCCGAGCCGAGCCGGTCGACGGTCCTCTCTGTGGTCCTGGTCAGCCCCGACGGCCGGCGGCCCAGCTGCACAAGCCTCATCGACCTGCGGGTGACCGCCGAGCTGACCGGCGTACGGGAAACCGATGACGTCGTCATCCTGTCCGGGGCCGGCGGGAGCACGCTCGTCGGCGAGTTCGTCGGCCGATTCGGCGCCGCCGCACCGCCGATCCTCGTGCTCGCCCCGACCTTCAACCCCGCCGATGTGTACGCCGCGATCCGCCAGGGCGCCACCAGCTACCTCCTCGAAGGCGAATGTGCGCACGGGCTAGCCGACGCGGTCCGCGCGACGGCCAGCCGGACCAGTTGGGTCGGCCCGACCGCCGCCTCGATGCTGGTCCGCCGGCTGCGCGACGCCCCGAACACCCAGCTCACCGCACCGCACCGGGACGGACCCGGACACGTCCACGGCCCGTCCAGTCAGGTGATCCTGACCAGGCGGGAACGCGAGATCATGGCGATGATCGCGGACGGCTACTCCTCGACCGAGGTCGCCGGCCGGTTGCGGCTCCGCGAGAAGACGATCCGGAACAACCTCACCAACGTCTACGCCAAGCTTCAGGTCCGCAGCATGACCGAGGCGGTCATCGTCTGGCTGGGCCGGCCGACCCGCGGTCGCCGCTCGGCCTGAAGCGGTGCCCGGCCGGCGCTTGGCCGAGCGGGGGTGTCAAACGGAGACAAGGTGGACCCCGCTGGATAGGTTCGGCTCATGCCGATCTCCGAGTATCTGAAAAATCTGCGGTCGCACGTCGGGCATGAAATGATCATGATGCCGAGCGTCAGCGCGGTGGTCTTCAACGACGACGGCGAGTTGCTGCTGGGCCAGCGCA
>Ga0307512_10004934_pt1 | contig 14235 bp, 12 predicted proteins | sample 14_EM_MG_FD_200267 | JGI IMG/M metagenome (GOLD analysis project Ga0307512, IMG submission 200267) | Populus trichocarpa ectomycorrhiza microbial communities from riparian zone in the Pacific Northwest, United States - 14_EM | ecosystem: Host-associated > Plants > Roots > Unclassified | place... | reverse complement strand
CCGACAACAACGACCTCTGGCTCACGATCGAGGACATGCAGGCCCTCATCGAGGAGGAGAAGTGACGCTGCCGTCCGTGCCGTACGGGCGGCAGTCGATCGACCAGTCCGACGTCGAGGCCGTGGTCGCGGCCATGGCTAGCGACTGGCTCACCACCGGACCGCGGGTCGGCCAGTTCGAGGCCGACATCGCCGCCGTCGCCGGCGCGCCCGCGGTCGCGGTCAGCAACGGCACGACCGCGCTGCACGCGGCGTATGCGGCAGCCCGGGTCGGTCCCGGCGACGAGGTGGTCACGACTCCGATGACCTTCGTGGCGACGGCCTCCTGCGCGGCCATGCTCGGCGCCACGGTCGTGTTCGCCGACGTCGAGGACGACACCGCCAACCTCGACCCGGCCGCGGTCGAGACCCTGGTCACCCCCCGCACCAAGGCGATCACGGCGGTCGACTACGCCGGCCACCCCGCCGAGTACGACGCCCTCCGCAAGATCGCCGAGCGGGTCGACGCCGTGCTGATCGCGGACGCCGCGCACGCCATCGGGTCGAGTTACCACGGCCGGCCGGTCGGCACGCTCGCCGACCTGACCACGCTCTCGTTCTTCCCGACCAAAAACCTCACCACCGCCGAGGGCGGCGCGGTCGTCTCGACCCGGCCCGACCTGCTGGAACGGGCCCGCACCTTCCGCACGGTCGGCCTCGTGCGCGACCCCGAGCGGCTGCGTTACCCCGACGAGGGCGGCTGGCACCAGGAGGTGCACGAGTTCGGGTTGAACTACCGGCTCCCCGACCTGCTCTGCGCCCTGGGCAGCTCGCAGCTGCGCCGGCTCGCCGAGTTCAAGGCCCGCCGGGCCTACCTCACGGCCCGCTACGACGTGCTGCTCGCCGACGTGCCGGGCCTGCGCCTGCCGGTGCGGCGCGAGGGCGCCGACCCGATGCGCCACCTCTATCCGGTGCGGGTCCTGGACGGCCGCCGCCGCGAGGTCTACGACCGGATGCGCGCCGCCGGGATCCTCGTGCAGGTCAACTACATCCCGGTCTACTGGCACCCGGTCTTCGAGGACCTCGGCTACCGGCGCGGCATGTGCCCCGTCGCCGAGGCCTTCTACGCCGAGGAGCTCTCCCTGCCGCTCTTCGTCGACCTCGGCGACGACGACCAGGACCGCGTCGTCGAGACGTTGCGCGACATCGTCGGGAGCTGAGCGGGTGCACCACGCCAACCATTTCTACGGCCACGCCCACGTGCTCGCCGAGTATTGCGGCCTCGACCCGCAGTACCCGCCGCGGATCAACGGCTATCTGCAGCACGGGTGGAACGTGGTCGACGGGCTCGGCGCCGGCACGCCGTACGTGCCGGGTCGCCCGATCTTCGTCTGGTCCGAGCAGACCCGGCGCCGCGCCTGGTCGATGGGCCGCAAACACGCCGCTGTCACCGGGGCCCCGTTTCTGTACCTGCTGCGTTGCCAGGCGACGGGGAACGAGGCGCCGCGGGAAGGCACGATCTGGTACCCCTTCCACGGGTGGGAGGGCCAGCACGTGCACGGCAGCCACCAGCGGCTGATCGACGAGATCCTCGCCACCGAGCCGGGACCGGTCACCTTCTGCCTGTACTGGCACGAGTTCCGCGACGACAAGACCCGCGCCCGCTACGAGAAAGCGGGTCGAGTGATCACCCATGGTTACCGCGGGCTGCGCTGGCAGGACACCGACACCCGTTTCCTGCACAACCAGCTTGCCGAGCTGCGCAACCACCGCCGCGTCGCGTCGAACAGGCTGAGCAGCGCGGTCATGTACGGTGCCGCCGCGGGCTGCGCGCCGGCCGTCTACGGCGACCCGATGCGGCTGGCCGGCGAGGAGACCAAGATCGCCGAGCGGATCCGCCGGGAGTGGCCCGAGCTGCACGGCCCCAACCCGGAGCCGGCCGCCGCAACCGAGGTCGCGCTGGCCGAGCTGGGCGCCGAAGACCTAGCCTCGCCGGCCGAGCTCCGCGCGATCCTGGGCTGGGCCACCGAGCCGCAGGCGACCCCATGACCGACCTCAAGATGATCGGCGGGGAGATGCCGGACTGGTCCGACCGCCGGGCCGACGAGCGGCCACCCGTCGGCGGTGCCGTGCTCGCCGAGATCCTGCGCCGGATGGCCCCGGACGGCGGGCGGATCCTGGTCGCCGGCCCGCACGACGACACGCTGATCGACGCGCTCGGCTCGCGTACCGAGGTCGTCTGCCTGCTGCGCTCCGAGACCGACGCGGCCGCCCTGGCCGAGCGCGGCGTGACCGTGCTGTGCGGCACGCTGGCGAAGGTCACCGACACCGACCGCTACGACGTGGTCGTCGCGCTCGACGGCGTGGACCGGCTTTGCTCGGTGGAGGGTCCGCAGCTGGACTGGGCCGAGGCCGTGCAGGTGCTGCGGCGCGCGCTGCGCCCCGGCGGTTCGCTGCTGCTCGCCGTCGAGAACGAGTTGGGTGTGCACCGGCTGGTCGATCGGTCCGCACCGACCTGCGCGCACGGCCTCGGCGACTGGCGGCCGGTCGGCGAGTTCGACGAGGCCAAGCCCGCCAACCCGACCCGGCTGGCGGCCAAGCTTTCCGCCGACGGGCTCGCCGTGAGCTGGCTCGCCGCCGCGTGGCCGCTGCCGTCGGCGCCGACACTGCTGGCCACCCCGTACGCCCTGCAAGACGGTCCGGTCGGCGCGCTTTCGGCCGCCGCGGCGGGCGCGGCCGGCAGCGCGTACGCGGGGGTGCCGGTGCTCAGCGACCCGCGCCGGCTCGCCGCGGCGGCGGTGCGCGGCGGCCTGGGCGCGGAGTTCGCCGCCGCCTGGATCGTGCTCGCCCACAGGGCGCCGCGGCCGACCCTGGATTTCGCGCCGCCACCGGTGCTGCTGGGTGACGGCCCGGTTGTCGAGCTGGTCCACGACCGGAACGGCGGCTGGGTCCGCAAGGTGGTCAGCGGCACGGCCACACCCGGCCGCGACGCCACCCGGCTGAACGGCCCGCTGCCGACCGGCCGGCTGCTCGAGGAGTTGCTGCTCGCCGCGTGCCTGCGCCACGACCTGCGGGCCGCCCGGCGGCTGCTGAGCGGCTGGGCCCAGTGGTTTGGCACCCTCGCCGCCGAGTCTCAGGGGTTCGCGACGGTCGACAACGTGCTTGTGGACGGCGACGTCTACGCGTTGCTGGACCCGAGCCGGCTCGGCACTTCCCCCGGCCCGCAGGCCCCGCTGCGCCGGTTCGCCGAGACGCTGCTGGCCGGCGGATACGCACACCCGTGGGCGTCGGCGACCACTGTGGACAGTTTGACGGCGGTGTTGGCGGGCGCGGCCGGTGTGCACTACGTCCCGGCCGCCGAGCCCGCACCCCTGCCGATCCCGGACTCGTTGCGCGAGCACGAGGAACAGCTGCGCCTGCTGCGGGAGCAGTTGGCCGATGCCACCACCCGGGCCGCCTGGTTCGAGGCGGAACTGTCCGGCCGCGACTCCGAGTTGCGTCGCGCCCGGATGCAGATCAAGGCGTTCAGCGGCAAATTCAGCTACCGAGTGGCCAAGCTCGGCGCGGTGAGCGCCCGCAAAGCCCGTAACGCGCTACGGCGCGCAAGCAGCTAGCAAAGGACTATTGATGCGTACGCTCGGCGTCGTCCAGGCCCGAATGGGCTCCACCCGGCTGCCCGGGAAGGTGTTGCGCCAGCTCGCCGGCCGCACCGTGCTGGAACGGGTGGTCCGCGCGGCCCGCGACAGCGGCGTGCTCGACGAGCTCGTCGTCGCCACCACCGACGAATCGGTGGACGACGCGATCGTCACCGAGTGCGCGGCGATCGGCGTGCCGGTGCACCGCGGCCCGGTCGACGACGTGCTGACCCGGTTCCTCGGCGTGCTCGACACGCACGACTCCGACACCGTGCTGCGGTTCACGGCGGATTGCCCGCTGCTCGACCCCGAGCTGGTCGCGCTGGCCGCGAAGGTGTTCGCCGCGGCGCCATACGTCGACTATCTGAGCACCTCGATCGCCCGGACGCTACCCCGCGGCCTGGACGTCGAAGTGGTCCGCACGGACGTGCTGCGCAGCATCGACAAGCTCGCCACCGACCACCACCGCACGCACGTGACCTCGTACATCTACTCGCACCCCGAGGATTTCACCGTGCTCGGGCTGACCATGCAGCCGGACCTGTCGCACCTGCGGCTGACCCTGGACACCCCGGACGACTGGCGGCTGATCGAGGCGATCATCGAGCACTTCGGCGACGTCTCCGTCCCGGTGCGCACGCTGACCGACTGGCTGGCGCATCGCCCCGAGCTGACTGTGCTGAACGCGCACGTGGAGCAGAAGGCGCTCATCCAGGCGTGACCGCCGTCGGAATCCGCTGCGACGCCGGCCCCCAAACCGGCGTCGGGCATCTCGTACGCTGCGTCGCGCTCGCCGAGGAGTTGACCGCGCGCGGGGTGACCGTGCATTTCCTCAGCGACCTCGGCGGCCTGCCCTGGGCCGAACGCCAGCTGGTCGAGCGCGGCCTGCCGAGCCATCCCGCGCCGTACGACCCGGTGGGGCTGGCCGCGGCGGCGGATCGGCTCGCGCTCGACGCGGTCGTGCTCGACTCGTATCTGCTTTCCGGCGAGCACGGCAAGGCGGTTCGGGCGAGCGGACGGACCGTTTTGGCCATTGTGGACGATTCGCTGCGCGGGCAGATCGCGGACGTCTACGTGGATCAGAACTTGGACGCCGAGTTGCTCGACCCGGCCCTGCCGCCGGGGGCCGTTCGGCTTGCGGGGCTTGATTATTCGCTGCTGCGACGAGCCGTCCGGGAGTTACGCCCCCCGGCGCCACGGGACAGCGTTACGCGTACGCCCAAGGTTGTTGCTTTTTTCGGCGGCACCGACGCCTACCGCGCGGCGCCGGTCCTGGCTCGACTACTGATCGCGACGCGGGTCGGGTTCGACGCGACCGTGGTGGCCGCCGACGACGACCTGCGCGCCGCCCTGCTCGCGCTGGTACCGGCCGACGGGCAGCGGCTGGAGATCATCGGCCCGACGGACCACCTGCCCAAGCTGCTCGCGGAGGCCGACCTGGTGGTGAGCGCAAGCGGGACGTCGACGTGGGAGTTGCTCTGTCTGGGACTCTCAGCCGCGCTGGTCTGGGTGGTGGACAACCAGATCCTGGGGTACGAACGCACGATCTCCCGCGGCCTCGCGGCGGGGCTGGGACACCTGCGGGATCTGCCCTCCGACGCCGCGGTCTCGGTCCTGCGCGGGCTGCTCACCGACCCGGCCGCGCGCGCGTCGCTGGCCGCCCGAGGCTGGGCCGCCGTCGACGGCCGCGGCGTCGAACGCGTCACGGACGCACTGCTCGCCCGCCTCTAAAGTGTCACCGAGGCTGGGCTGACTGGTGAAGGTTCGGCACTAGACCTACGAAATGCATCGGGACCTCTAGGTTCTTCCATCGCATCCCGGCAGGTAGGCTGAGTACATGCTTACCCGGCTCGAGGTTAAGGGATTCAAGAACCTCCTTGACGTGCACGTGGACTTTGGTCCCTTCACGTGCATCGCGGGTGCCAATGGAATCGGCAAATCAAACGTATTCGACGCAATCGAGTTTCTTTCTTCACTCGCGACCGAGTCTTTGGTTGAGGCATCTCAGCGGGTCCGGGGGGCATCCGGAGCCCGCGGAGGGGATCCACGAGACCTCTTCTGGGACGGATATCGAGAGCATCCTCGGGAAATTACTCTTGCCGCAGAGATGATTGTCCCGGCCGAGGTGGAGGACGATCTAGGTGCCTCAGCCGAGCCCACGACCACATTTCTACGCTATGAAGTCACACTCGGGTACTCGGCGCCCGAGGGCGAGGGTAGCGTGGGGCGTCTCAGCCTCCTGGCAGAGGAGTTGCGACACATCACCAAGGGCGAGTCGAATAAGCATCTGCGCTTCCGCCACAACGTCTCAAAGTTTCGCAACGCCGTAGTTCTCGGCCAACGGCGCGGAGGAGCATTTCTCTCAACAGAGGTACGTGCGGGAGCCACCGTCATCAACGTCCACGGCGACGGCGGGAGTTTTGGACGACCGCAGCCGCGAGCAGCAGCGCGGGCTGGCCGTACGGTGTTGAGTACCGTCACGACGAACGACTACCCGACCATCCTCGCGGCTCGGCGCGAGATGCAGAGTTGGCGTCGACTTGCGCTCGAGCCCAGCGCCTTGCGGGCGCCTGACAATCTGACCGATCCTCGCACGCTCAACGTCGATGGTCGCCATTTGGCGGCCACCCTCTTTCGAATTGCACATGAGAAAGAGTCGGGACAAGGGACAACCGATCCGGACGCCGTCTATGCCAGAGTAGCTGGGCGCCTATCCGACCTTGTCGGTGTCGGCGTTGAAGGGATCACGGTTGAAGTCGATCCCGTCCGAGAGGTCTTTACTCTCTTCCTGCACGAAAAGGGCGGACTACGCCTACCAGCTCGAGCCCTCTCGGAGGGCACTCTGCGATTCCTTGCGTTGTGCGTTCTGCTCGAAGATCCAACGTTCACAGGCCTCATCTGCATGGAAGAGCCCGAAAACGGCATCCATCCGGCAAATCTACCAGCAATGCTCGACCTAATTCGAGACTTGGCAGTAGATCCAGACATAGCACCCGAGGCCAGTAATCCATTTCGCCAGGTGATCGTCAACACGCACTCACCGGGCGTCGTTCAACTTTGCGACCCAGATGACCTTCTCTTGGCAGAGGTAAAGGCGTATCGCATTGCGGACGACGAGGTGACCCGAGCGCTGACGCTTCTGCCATATAGCGACTCTTGGCGGGCAGCGCCACCAGCGAGATCCTTCACGATGGCCGACGTAATCTACTACATCGCCGCACCGGAGGGCGCCCAATTGCGACTCCCCTTGGAAATGATCGGATGACGGCCGGGCCTTACGACGGCCTATTTGTGGCCGAAGGCAGTTCAGATATGCCAATCGCCGACATCGTGGAGCGACTGTTCTTTGAGCGAGGCGTTGAGGTAAGGCTTCGGAAGCCAGACTTCAGTCTTCTTGGCAAGGTGCCGAAGGACGTACGTTCACGCCTACAAGCCGGGGAGCGACTTGCGGACCAAAAGATTGATCTAGTCGTCGTGCACCGCGATGCCGACAATGCCGGAACAACCGCCCGGAAGAATGAGATATCGAATGCCGCAGCGACGCTTTCGAGCTCACCGCGTGTCGTTCCAGTGATCCCCGTCCGGATGACCGAGGCCTGGCTAATCCTCGATGAGGAATCCATCCGGTTCGTGGCCGGAAACCCCCGAGGCCGCAGCCCGCTGGGGTTACCCAACCGCCAGGAGGCTGAGCGTCATCCGGACCCAAAACATCTACTTTCAACCGCCCTGCTGCAGGCCGCCGAGGTTACCGGACGTCGACGCGAAAGATTGTCTAAGCGCTTCTTTCAACACCGTCGGCAACTGCTGGAGCGGCTCGATCCGCACGGTCCCGTGACTGGCTTGACCAGTTGGCAAATGTTGCTTTCGGAAATAGATGACGTTTGTTCATCGCTTATCCGGTGAATGCTGGTCGGCAAAGGGCGAAATGCGGGTCCGGCGGGCCGCCCGTTCAGGCATCTCCGCCGGGCTTGACCAGGCCGGTCTCGTAGCCGAAGACCACGGCCTGGACCCGGTCGCGTAGTCCGAGCTTCTGCAGGATCCGGCTCACGTGGGTCTTGGTGGTCTGTTCGGCGATGAACAGTGACGCGGCGATCTCGGCGTTCGACATGCCCAGCGCGATCAGGCGCAGGACCTCGCGTTCCCGGTCGGTGAGCCCGTTCAGCGCGGTGGCGCCGGCCGACCGCCGCGGTCTCGTCTCGACGAAGCTCTCGATCAGCCGGCGGGTGATGCTTGGCGCGAGCAACGCGTCGCCGCCCGCCACGACCCGCACGGCCCGCAGCAGGTCCTCGGGCTCGCTGTCCTTGAGCAGGAAACCGCTTGCCCCGGCCCGCAGCGCCGCATAGATATAGTCGTCCAGGTCGAAGGTCGTCAGCATGAGCACCCGCGGCCGGTGTTCCGCGGAACCTTCCGGCCCGAGCAGCGCCTCCGTCGCGGCCAGCCCGTCCAGCACCGGCATCCGGACGTCCATCAGCACGATGTCGGGGCGCAGGCTGCGGCAGCGGTCGACACCGAGCCGCCCGTTCTCCGCCTCGCCGACGACCGTGATGTCGTCCTGCGATTCCAGGATCGCCCGGATGCCCGCCCGGATCATCGACTGGTCGTCAACGATCAGCGTGCGAATCACTCGTCGCCCCCGATCGGCAGCCGTGCCGCGACCCGATAGCCGCCCTCGTCACGCGGCCCGGTCGCCAGGGATCCGCCGACCAGGCGAACCCGCTCGCGCATGCCGAGCAGCCCGTGGCCGGCCGCCTCCATGGGCTGGGCCGGGTGCACCGCCCCCTCATTCAACACCGACACCACAAGATCCAAACCATCAAGATCAAGACATATTTTCGTACGGGCGCCGGGCGCATGCCGGATCACATTGCTCAGCGATTCCTGGACTATCCGATACGCCGCCAGGGCGACACTCTCCGGAAACTCGGCGCCCCGCACGGCCTCGGCCTCATCCAACTCGACCGGCACCCCGGCCCGCTGAGCCGACTCGACCAGCTCCGTCAGCCGGCTCAGATCGGGCACCGGGGCCAGTTCCGCATCCGCGCCTTCGTCGCGCAGCACGGCCAGCAGCTGCCTCATCTCGCGAATCGTCGACCGCGCGCCGGCGGCAATGCGGACAAACTCCGCCTTGGCCTCCGGGTCCAGGTTCTTGATCCGGTACGACGCCGAGGTCGCCTGCATGTGGATCACCGACATGCTGTGCGCGACGACATCGTGCAGCTCACGGGCGATCCGAGTGCGTTCCTCGGCGACCGCCCGCTGGCCCTGCTCGGCCTCGACGTCGCGCCGCGCCTGGGCGAGCTGCCGGCGAGTCCCCGTCCAATGCCGCGCCCCCAACGCGGCACCGAGCACGAAAATCGAGTCCGACGGGTAGAGGATCAGTATCGTCACGGCGTCGGTGATCGACCGGCCGCGCGGGTCCAGCAGCACCGCCAGGATCAACAGCACGACACTCGCCCACCAGGTCGTCACCGCCACCCGCCAGTTGGTGCGGAGCGCGATCAGGCCGATGTGCACGATCAGCGTGATCATGCCGGGCACCGTGAGCGGCCAGGTCGACCAGGAGCCGGGCGGGATGGCCACGGCGAAGGCGGCCACCGACAGAAACTGCAGCGCGGTGGCGGCGGTCGGGCGGACCAGGATCAACACCAGCGCGGCGCTCTGCCCGGTGGCCGCCACCAGCCCGGCCAGCAACGGCACGTCGAAGGCGGGCGTGGCCAGCGCCAAGTTGACGATCAGCAACGTACCGGCGAGCGAACAGGTGACCAGCCACCACAACGGGCCGGCCGACCCCGGCTCGCCGCGCTCGTCGCCCCACACGCCGCGACACTACCCAGTGCGGCCTCGGCCCGGCGTCCAACTAGCGAGGTATCCGACCCCCTACCCGCGAGCTACCCGGAACGACACCGCAGATCGATGACCCGGCCGGTGTCCCAAGCGCACTGTCCCCTGCATGGATCTGCTGACGCTCGTCGACCCGCTCATGACGTCGCCGCTGCTCTACCCGCTGCTGTCCACCCTCAGCGCCCTGGACGGCGTGTTCCCGATGATCCCGTCCGAGGCGGCGGTGCTGGCGGCCGGTGTCTTCGCGCACGCCGGCGTACCAAGCCTGATGGTGGTCGTCGTGGCCGTGGCGGTGGGCGTCTTCCTCGGCGACCACCTCGCCTACGGGCTCAGCCGCAGCGTCTTCGGCCCCCGGCTGATCGGCCGCTCGCGACACCTCGGCCGGGCGGTAGAGATCGCGACCCGCCAACTCGACCGGCACGGCAGCCTGCTGATCGTCGCCTCCCGGTTCCTGCCGGGCGGCCGGGTGACGATGAACGCGGCCTGCGGCACGGCCCGGGTGCCGCTGTCGCGGTTCAGCCCGGCGTCGGCACTCGCGGCGCTCGCCTGGGCCGCCTACACCGCGGGGCTCGGCTTCCTGGGCGGTGCGGCGTTCGTGGCGAACCCGCTGCTGGGCCTCGCGGTCGGCGTCGGCTTGTCGTTCGCGCTCGGCGGCATCATCGAGTTGGTCCGGCGAATCGCCGCCCGCCGCCGGGCGCGGGTCGGCTCAGCCCCGGTTGAACTCGTCGCCGACCACCGAGTCGAGGTCGTACCAGTCGGTGGAGACGATGCTGGCGTGGTCGGCGGCCAGGTCCTCGACCCGCTGGGTGGCGGCGGCCGGGTCGGGGCTGCGGCTGTCCAGCACCGGCGGCACCTCGTGCGCGCCGGTCATCACCAGGTAGTAGTGGTTGTCGTCGTACCAGGACGTGTCGATGCCGCCGCTGACATACGAGTTGGCCGCGCCGTCGAAGAAGACGAACCAGGGCCGGATGTCGGTCTCGGTGTAGCGGGTGCGCGGGTCGCCGGTCTGCGCGTCCAGCACCGACGGGAAGGCCATCGCGGTCGTCGGGTTATCGCGCACCCAGCGGCCGTACTCGACGTCGGTGGGTAGGTGGTCGAACGGGTTCTGCCGCTCGAACGTGCCGGGGATGATCTCGAACATGAACTTGCCGGCCAACTGGGCGCGACTGGGCCAATTGTCCGCTTTGGCCGCGGCGTCCAGGGTCGGGTAGTCGCCGAGCAGGTCCTTCGGCGTGAACACCGCGTCACCGAGCTTCGTCCGCAACAGGCTGTCGAAGTCGCCCGCGCTTGCCCCGGCCTGGACGTTGAAGCCGTTCTTCATCTCGATCTTGACCGTGATCGGCCGATGGCCGGGATGCTGGTCATGCCACAGCTTGAGGTTGTCGAGACACTTGTCGAAAACCTGGTCGCTGCTGCCCGACCGCAGCCCGCTCGACATGCAGTTGTTCGACTGGCCGTAGTTGACGACACCCACCGGGATGTCGTGGCTGACCCGCCACTTCGCGACGCCGGAGAAGACCCAGATGTCGATCTCGATCAGACCGGTGCCGCTGTCCAGCGCGTCGGCGAGGTAGGGAAACGCGGCCTTGTCGTAGGTGTTGTGCAGGCCGACCGCCGTGACGTGCGACTGCTTGGCCTCCGGCGAGACCGCGGCCTGGGCCGTGCCGGCGGTGGCGATCAGGACCGAGGAGACCGTGGCGGCGACCAGCGCCGGCTTCGCGAAACGCATGCCCGAAATGCTATTGATCACGCCATGGACACTCAAGAGTATCGATGTAGATTCGGGGCGGCACAGTTCGTTCGGTCAAACGCCTCAGCGGCTTGCCGGAGCATGCCGAACAGACCACCGGACTAGCCAATGCGACTTCGGTCACGGACGACCTCGCCGCACCGCCTGCTGGAGGTTTGCCGTGCCGACTGTGCTCATCGTCGATGACGACGCCGACCATCGGGAGCTACTCACCCTCGCGCTGCGGCGGTGTGGGCACGATGTCGTCGAGGCCGCCGACGCCCGATCGGCGCAACGGCGCATCGACGGGGGCGGCGTGGACGCCGTACTGCTCGATGTGCGGATGCCCGGGGAGTCGGGGATCGAGCTGTGCCGGCGGCTGCGCGACGACCCGGCCACCGCGACGCTGCCGATCATGCTGGTCAGTGCGGATGTCAATGATCAACGGATCGCCGCGGCCCGGATCGCCGGCGCGGACGATTACCTGACCAAGCCCTTCCACCGGAGCGAGCTCACCGCCCGGCTCGACAACATGCTGCTGCGGCGCGACACACCGGCGGCCCGGTCGGCTGCGGCGGCCAACGCGGCGATGCTGGCCGCCCGTGGCGTGCTCGGCCCGCCGGTCACCGCGGCGACGGCCGCTCGGTCCCGCCGGATTGCCTGACTTTTCCACACACCGTTGCATCCGCTCCGTGCTTTATCCACAGCGCTTCTTTATCCACAGCGTCGCCCTACGGATGCCTCCGGCCGGTCCACCGCGCGTAGGGTCGCTCGCATGGATCTCGAGCTTGCGGGCATCGACGCGGCACCGGTCAGGTCGCGGTGAGCGCGCCCGACGGCCTGGTCAGATACGGCACGGCGCCGGGTCGATGGGTGCTGCTCGCGACCGTGCTCGGGTCGAGCCTGGCGTTCATCGACTCCACGGTGGTCAATATCGCGCTGCCGAGGATCGGCCACGATCTCGATGCGAGCGCGGCCGGCCTGCAGTGGACGGTGAATGGCTACGCGCTGAGCCTGGCGTCGCTGATCCTGCTCGGCGGCTCGCTCGGCGACCGCTTCGGCCGCAAGCGGATCTTCCAGATCGGGGTGGGCTGGTTTGCCGTCGCGTCCCTGCTCTGCGGTCTGGCACCGTCGATCGAGTTGCTGGTCGGGGCGCGAGTGCTGCAGGGCATCGGTGGCGCGCTGCTCACGCCGGGCGGGCTCGCGATCCTGGAGGCGTCGTTCGTCCGCGAGGATCGGGCCCGGGCCATCGGCGCGTGGTCCGGGCTGGGCGGCGTCGGCGGCGCCCTCGGCCCGTTCCTGGGCGGCTGGCTGGTCGAGGTCGCCAACTGGCGCTTCATCTTCCTGATCAACGTGCCCCTGGCCCTGATCGTGATGGTGGTCGCCGGCCGGCACGTGCCCGAGTCCCGCAACCCCGCCGCGGCCCGGCAGCTGGACGCCGCCGGGGTGCTGACCGGCGCGCTCGGGCTCGGCGGCCTGACCTACGGCTTCACGGCCTGGACAGCGCAGGGCCTGGGCAGCCCGTCGGTGCTGATCTCGCTGGCCGTCGGCGTGCTCGGGATGGCCGGCTTCGTGTTCACCGAGCACCGCTCGGCGCACCCGATGCTGCCGCTCGAGGTCTTCTCGTCAAGGATCTTCTCGGCCGCCAACCTGGTCACCTTCGTGGTGTATGCGGCCAACGGCGGCGTGTTCTTCCTGGTCGTGCTCAACCTGCAGGTGGTGGCCGGGTTCAGCCCACTCGCCGGCGGCATCGCGCTGCTCCCCGTGACGGCGCTGATGCTGCTGCTGTCGGCGCGCTCGGGGGCCCTGGCCCAGCGAATCGGGCCTCGGATCCCGATGGCGGTCGGCCCGCTCGTCTGCGCGGTCGCCCTCGCCCTGATGTCCCGGATCGGCCCAGGCGCGTCGTATCTGCTTGAGGTGCTGCCACCCGTGATCATTCTCGGGCTCGGCCTGTCGCTGCTCGTCGCGCCGCTGACGGCCACGGCGCTGGGCTCGCTCGACGACGCCCACGCGGGCATCGCCAGCGGTGTGAACAATGCGGTGGCCCGGGCGGCCGGGCTGCTCTCGGTGGCGGTGCTTCCGCTGGTCGCGGGCTTGGGCAACGGCAGCCTGACCGACCCGGCAACCCTGCACTCGACCTATCGCAACTCGATGCTGATCTGCGCGGGTCTGCTCGTGGTCGGCGGCGTGCTCGCGGCGCTGCTCATCCCGACCCGTCTGCCCGAGCCCGCCGGGCCCCCAGTGGAGCGCACAGCCGTGCCGGCGCCGTCGATGGCCCCGGAGCAGCTTGGGCCGCGCCCGCCCAGCCCGATCCATACCTATTGCGACCCGTCGGCGCCACCTGTACAACCTCGCGACCACAGCGCCGCGCGCTAAGCGGTCAGAGATGCGACGCAACCGGGTTCGGCCTGCCTCAGATCATGCCGGTCCGGAGTGCGTAGGCCACCGCGTGTGAGCGATTGCGCAGCTTCAGCCGGTGGGTGACCCCGTAGATCACGTTCTTCACCGTACGTTCGGAGTAGCAAAGCTCGCCGGCGATCTCGTTGGTGTCCAGCCCGTCGGCCATGAGCCGAAGCACATCGATCTCGCGCGGGGTGAGACCGGCGGCGTTCAGGCCCTGCGGGGTGAGCACGTCGCGCTGCAGGCGCTCGATGTGCTTGAGCAGCTCTCCCACCAGGTTCGGCGGCATCACCCCGCCGCCCGAGGCAGCCGCCTGGACGCTGTGCGCGAGCCGCTCGGCCGTGACCGCCGGCCTCGGCAGGATGGCGACCACCCGGCATTCGACGGCGGTGAGCAGCTCCGTCTCGTTGATCTCGTTGGTAACCAGGACGACAGGTGCACCGATCTCAGCAACCGAGCGACGCAGCGTGGCCACGACATCGACGGTCAGTCGATCGGCCGCCACGACGAGGACCTGAGCGCCGGCCCGATCGGCGGCGCGGAGCAGGGTCAATTCCGGACGCGACTGAAGAAAACCGGCGAGACCCGCGTGGGTGAGCGCGTCCGTCGCCTGCAGGGCAACCCGAACCTGGTCCACTTGCTACCTCCGGTT